>Ga0308157_10001074_pt1 | contig 64977 bp, 52 predicted proteins | sample PhyBR1_FD_201035 | JGI IMG/M metagenome (GOLD analysis project Ga0308157, IMG submission 201035) | Phyllosphere microbial communities from UC Gill Tract Community Farm, Albany, California, United States - DLSLB.R1 | ecosystem: Host-associated > Plants > Phyllosphere > Unclassified | place: USA... | reverse complement strand
ATGAGTAATATCCTTCAACTCCTCGACCGCGGCAAACCCACGCTACGCGGCTGGCAGGAGTCGGACCGCATTACGGCCGGCGAAGCCGAGAAAATGCAGGACCCCGCCGGCGACAACCCGCGCCGCACGGCTACGGCCATCCCCACGCCCTTCGGGCGGATGCATTTGCTCGAAACGGCCTTCAAGTTTGTGCGCCAGCAGCCGCAGGGCAACTCGCTGTATCACCGCCTGGTAGCCCAGTGCTGGGATATGCTGGAATTGATGTTTTATAATAAGGCCACCGATGCCTACAAGCTCCGCTTCGTGCCCTGGGCCAAGAAGGAGCAGGTAGACCTGCTGGTCCAAAGCCCCGAACCCCGCATCCGGCTATTAGGCAATACGTTGCGCCTGTACCTGGCCGACGCGCACTTCCGCGAGCTGGATACGCTGTACCTGATTTTTGCTGATAGCCGCGATGCCAGCGGGCGCGAAACCCGGCAGCTGCTAGGCGGCACCTCACCCTTCACGCTGGTGTTTGCGCACCCGGCCGTGCCGCGCCTCAATATGCAGCGCAAGGGCGATGGCAACGGCTTTTACTTCGACCAGCAGGTGGTGCCGCTACACCAGCGCAGCGCCGAGTTCCAGAACTATATTTTTGGGTTGTTTGAAGTGCACCCCGAGCTGCGACAGGAGAATTTTGCGCAGTGCATCGCGCAGTTTCTGGCCGCTACCGACAAGGGCCGCGTGCAGGCGCTGGCCGAGGAAAAGCCGAACCTAGCCACCTTTGAGCAGCACTACGAGCCGCTGCGCGACTCGCTGGGCAACGGCGTGCAGGTGCGCGGCATCACGCTATTTAAGCAGGCCGAGGCGCAGCAGAAAACGACCTCCGACTGGTTTATTCGCTTCAACGAGCGGGTACCGCAGACGGGTAAAGTGCCGCTGGTGCTCATGCCCGGCCTCGACCTGCGCCGCAGTGACTACTTCGGCGGCACGGCCGGCACCGACCAAACGGTTATCCAGTACGGCTACGAAGGCCAGCGCCTCGAAGAGCGCCGCCTCGAAACGCTGGGCGTGCAGTATCCCTTCCTCACCGTCAACGACTTTCTGGAAGACCGGCTGCTTGAAGTGCCCTTCGCGGTGAACACCGACCGCTTCTACTTCGGCCAGGTGCAACCCGAGCCGGGCGCCCGGCCCGAAGACCGGCCGCTCCGCTTTTTGCTACCACTGAAGCGGGCATGGTTTGATTACTTCGAAGCAGCTGACCTTGACAAGCAGCTCCGCCTCACGCTGTTCGACAACCACGTGCAGCTGCGGCTAGCTGTGCCCGTGACCAGCGGCCGCGAGGTGGTGTATGAGCGTAGCTATTACTTCCGCCCCGGCCCTAGCCAGGGCGCCGACGCCCCGGTGGACGCCGTACGTAGCGACTCGCCCAAAACGCCCTACCGCGGCGGCCGCGTGAGCACCCGCCTCGACGTGGGCGTGTTCCCGTTCTACAAGTTTGAGGGCCAGAATGCCCGCGACAACGGCCCATACTACGTGCAGCTCGCCGACCAGAACGAGGGCGCCGACCTGGCTAAGCTCAACTTTTACCAGGGTGGGCAGGCGCTGCCGGTGCTCGTGCCCGGCGGCACGCGGGGCGTACGCGCCCGCCAGCGCATGGGCCGCAACCCGCGCGGCCCGGCCAGCACCTACTACGAGGTAGTGGGCACGCACTTCGACTATATGGAAGTGGAGTCGCCAGTGAGCGGCCAGCTTTCGGGGCCGGCTACCGGTCTGCTCGTACCGCGCTGGCAGGTGGTAAACCCTGGAGCCCAACGCTATACGTTTGCCGTGGACTTTGGCACCACCAATACCCACGTCTCATTCGCCACGGCCGAGCGGCCCGAGCCGCAGCCTTTCCGCATCGGCACCGAGCGTGAAATGGAGGTGGTGATGCTGAACCGCCCGCTGCCTTCGGCCGATTTTGTGTTGCCCAAGCGCTACGGCCCTGACTCGTTCGGCATGATGCCGCTGGCCGATACCCTGCGCAACCGCGAGTTTGTGCCCGCCTTCATCGGCATTGAGGGCGCCGAGTCGGCCTTCCCCATTCGCACGGCTACGTGCGAGTCGCCGGCCTTCATCAGCGAGGGCAACCCGCTGCTATTCGGCAGCATCAACATCGGCTTCTACCTCAGCCGCGATGGCTTCCTCTACAATCATCCCGAGGACGGCCGCTACCGCACCAACCTCAAGTGGAATACCGAGGGCGGCGAACGCGCCGCGGGTGTCGAGCGCATTCGCGCCTATATCCGTGAGCTATTGTTGCTTATCAAGCACAAAGTGGCGCTGAATGAGGGTGATGTGCGCGCTACGCAAGTGGTGTGGTCGCGCCCGTTGAGCATGAAAACCGTGGCCCGCCGCGACTTCCAGGACATCTGGCAGGGCGAGTTTGAGCGCGTGTTTGGCGAGGAGCCGGGCCAGCGCTTGGCCGACCTCAGCGAGTCGTGGGCACCCTATCTGTACCTCACCGACCGTCATACCGACGGCGGCATCGTGCCCTCCGAGCGCGACAACGTGGTGAACATCGACATCGGCGGCGGTACTACCGACGTGTTGCTGCTACGCGGCAAAAAACCGGAGGCCACCATCTCGTTCCGCTTTGCTGGCGACGTGCTGTGGGGCGACGGTGCTTTCGGCGGCGCGCGCCAGCAAAACGGCCTGCTCTACTACTACGTGGCCCGCACCGCTAACAAACCCGTAAGCCAGGAAGCCCAGGCCGCCCGCGAGGTAGTGCGCGCCGCGCTGGAAAGCAAAGCCGGCTCGGCCGACGTGGTGAGCTTGCTCTTTAACTTCGATAAGCAGCTGGAATTCAGCCGCGAGCTACGCAGTGCACGCCACCTACGCATTGTGCTGCTGTTGCACTACGCGGCCGTGGTGTACCACGTGGGCCAGGCCTGCCAGGCCCGGCAGCTAGCCGTACCGCGCCACCTGTGCTTCAGCGGCAAGGGCAGCACCTACCTACGCATGCTCGACCTAGACTCGCACCTAGGCACGCTCACCGAAATCGGTAAGCTCATCCTGGAGTTTGCCTCGGGCCAGCCTGCACCGTCCGATTTCCGCCTCACCCTAGTGAGCCAGCCCAAGGAAGCCACCGCCAACGGCGCGGTGCTGTGGAAGCTAGCCGGTGGCGACGCCGCCCAGGCCAAGGCCCCGGCCGAGTTCGTACTGCCCGGCGTGCTCCCCGCCGATGCCCCCGAAGGCCCGCCCCGCGCCTTCACCCTAGCCGAAGCTGAGAACGATATCATTGAGGATGAGGTAATTGCCAACGCCCGCCGCCTGGTGCGCTTCATCACCCACGAATCGACTGAGATTCGCGGCCTGCTTGATGAGCTGAACGTGGAAATCGACCCCGATTTCATTTACAACTTCCTCGATGGCAAGCTTAAGGACAGCCTACGGGCCGGGCTGAATTCACTTCGCGACAGCGGCACCAACGCCGACGACCGCCTGCCCGAAACGCTGTTTTTCTTTCCCTTCCGCGACGCGCTGTTCCAGTTGGGCCGCGAGCTTTTCAAGCGTTATTATGCTTCGCAGTCAAATTGAGCTGGGAGCATTGGTGAGCGGGCTAGCGGTGGTTAGCCTGCTTACTACACCTGCCCGCGCCCAAAACCCGACGGTGGCCCCAGCGGGCACCAACGTGCCAGCGCCCGATGTGCGTGCCCGCATATGGGCCGCCACCGCCCGTTTTGTGTACGGCGACGACCCTGCCCTGGCTAGCCTGCGCCCGCAGCTGCGCCAAACCATAGATAGTGGCAGCGTGAAGACCTTTGGCCGCCACCTAGAGGACGCTGTGAGGCTGGAAAGCAAGAAAATACCGCAACTTCAGCACGTGCTGAAGTTTCAGGGTGACTTCAAAACGCTTAGCGTGAAGAATGAGGCCCCTAGCCAGCTAGCTTCTAGCATTGCTACCCGGCTGCTCGAAAACAAGCCCGAGCGACAAACCCAGCCCGCCTTCGTGCAGCTGCGCCGCACGCTCAATGCCCTGGCCGACCCGAACGCGCCGGTAGCCGCCGCTACGGCGCCCATCACCACCGCCGATACCGCTACGGAGGCAGTTGCCCAACCTGCGGCTGCCACCACCAGCGACTTCATCACCACTTCCACCCCCTCCTCTCCTATGCTTACTTGGGTTCCTTGGGTAGCGCTGGCCTTGTCAATTGTGAGCTTGCTCGTGTCTTTGTTTAAGGGCAATAGCTCGAAGCAGCGGCACCGCAGCCACGGCTCATCGGCGTCTACACTCACCAGCCTGACGGAAGAGATGAAGACGGAAGTGCATCTCATTGTGCAGCGCGAAGTAGGAAAAAAAATGACCGCTGCCCGGCCCGCGCCCGAGGCGCCAGCTAAGCCGCAGGCATCGCCCCGGCCTCAGGCACCCGCCGCAGCTCCAAAAAATGCGCCCGCAGCGGTTCCCAAAGCTGCCCCGCCCGTTCAGCCTAAGGCACCTAGTGCGGCACCCGTTCTGGCAGCACCACCGGTACCACCAGCCGCTAGCCCGGTCCCGGCCGCGCCAGTTGCCCCTATCGCTGCCGAGGACGACGAGCTCTTCAACATCAACTACATCACCCAGGAAGAGCCCGTAGCGGCCGCGCCCACGGCCCCGGCCACCCGCACGCTGTATGCCAACCAGCAGCCCATCGATGGGATTTTTCAGCGCACTATGCTGGCGGAAGCCCCGGCTTCGTACACCATTTTTGAGTTGATTACGTCAGCCGATGCGCCCGACCAGGCGCGATTTGTGGTGGCGGGCAACCCGGCCGGGCACGCCGGCTACATCGGCAGCCACGTTAATATTCTGGGCGGCGCGTGCGAGTATCCGTTTCCCAAGGGCAGCGTGTCGCGCATCGTCACCGACGAGCCGGGCGTGGCCCAGCGCACGGCGGGCGGCGACTGGCAAATCAGCAAAAAGGCGCGGATTCACTTTGAGTAACTTTGTGGCATGGAGGTAGTAGAATGGCTCGCGTTGCTGGTAATTATCGGGTTTCAGGCGCGGGCCTTCTGGCAAGGGCGGCTAGCCAGCGCGCAGCTGGCGGCCGTGTTTCCGGCTAGCTCCACCTTGCGCCTCACACGCCACCAGGATGCGGCTACCGGTCAGCTGGTAGATGTGCTGCTGGCCACCGATGCCACGCCCGATTTTGCTCTCATTGAGCGCGATACCAACGCCTACCTGCTCAAAAACAAAGGCACGGCCGACTTCGATATCCTGCAAAGTATTGCCGAGCGCCGCGCCAACGCCCTCGATGCCGAGGTGCAGGGCAATACCTCGGCCCCGCTCTACATCGGGCTGATGGGCACCTTCCTGGGGGCCATTCTGGGGCTAGCCGGCCTACTGGCGGGTAGTGGCAAGTTCGACGAAGTGGGTATTCAGGGCTTTCTGCGGGGCGTGACGGTGGCCATGATTGGCAGCCTCTGCGGGCTGGGCCTTACGCTGTGGGGCAATGCGCTCTACAAAAGCGCGCACCGCCAGGCCGAGCAGCGCCGCAACGACTATTACACGTTTTTGCAGGTGGAGCTGCTGCCCATTCTGCACTCCGATATGGCTGGCAGCCTGGGCAGCCTCAAGGCCGTGCTCGACGCGTTTAATCAGGAATTTCTGAGCAAGATTTACGAGTTCGGCCCCATCGTGCGGGCCTTGAATGAGAACATCAGCACCCAGAAAGATTTTCTGGAGCAGCTTCAGCAAGTGGGCTACACCCAGATGGCGGACGCCAGCATCCGGGTGTTTGACAAGGTAGCGCAGAGCGCGCACCACTTCGAGAATTTTCTGGCTTACCAGCAGGAGCTGAACGCTATGCTGCAAAACGGCGGCGAGGTAGCCGGCAAAATTACGGCCCTGCTAGGCCGCCTCACCGGTCTCGAAGCTGGCCTCAACCAAGTGCCCACGCTCGTGCAGCAGCACGCTGGCACGGTGCAGGCCCAACTGAGCTTTTTCCGCCAAAACCAGACCGAGCTCGACCGGCTGGCCCGGCAGTCGGAGCAGTTTATGGACACCCAGTACCACGAGCTGTCGGCCGTGATGCGCCAGCGCATGGCTGTGCTCACGCAGGAGGCCGACCAGGCAGCGCGGGTGCTGGAAGACCATTTTCAGGCGCTGAATAAGGATAATGTATACGAGCGCATTGTGCAGTACCTCAGCCCGTTCAGCGAGCTGCCGGCACAACAGAAGATGCTCAACCAGCTGCAAGAGCGTCAGGCCATGCAAACGGCCCAGGCCATCCAGGGCCTGCAAGCCCGCCTCAACTCCGACAATGCCTTGCAGCAGCAGCTCCTGCACCAAGTCACGCGCACTAATACCGTGCTGGAGCAGCTTACCCAGCGCAGCTGGCTTCAGAAAGCGTTGGGCCTGAACAAGAAATAAGCCCCAGCGGCCCCGCGCATGAACCCCAACCGCCGCGACTTTTTTTGGCCCAGCTACGTGGACCTGATGACGGCCCTATTCCTGGTCATGCTCGTGCTGTTTGTGCTCAGCTACAAGCGCTTTCAGGACAAGAATGCCAGCTTGGAGCAGGCCAAGGCGCGGCTGGAAGTGCAGCTGCAGGAGAAGAAGAAAATTGACGAAATCCGGGCCGCCCTCAAGCGCCTCGAAGACCCGCGCTACTTCGCCTACAACCAGCGCTACAAGCGCTACGAGTTGAATTTCCCGGTCGAGTTTCAGCCCCAGCGCTACGACCTGCCGGCCGAATCGCGCCAGCCGCTCATCCAGGCCGGGCGCTTTTTACTGCGCCAGATGCAGGCCCTCGACCGCGCCGACAACGTGCAGTACCTCGTGGTAGTAGAAGGCCGCGCCGCCAAAAACCCCAACCTGCCCGATTCTGACCCGCGCAACCTCGACGGGGCCGCCGTGCGCCAGCTCAGCTACAACCGCGCCATGGAGGTCATCCGCCTCTGGGAGAGCGCCGGCCTGCGCTTCCCCGCCAATCTGGAGCTGGTGGCCGCCGGCAGCGGCTTCAAGGGCGTGGGCCGCTACACCGGCTTCCGCGAAGAAGCCAAAAACAAGCGCTTCATCATCCAGATTCAGCCCAAAATCGGCTCGCTAGGCAAGTAGCCTGGACTTTTAGTCTGCGAATTATAATGTCATCACGCGCAGACTGAAAGTCCGCGCTACTGCTCAAACGTGTTGGCCAGCAGCTTCTCCTGGCGCATGTACGTTATCTGGTAATCAGCATTAAAGCGCACGCGCACGTTGGTGCGCAGCCGCTGAAACTGCTGCTTCGACACGCGGTAAAGCCGCATGGTTTCGGTAAACGTGGCGGTGCGGGTGCCATCGGCGGCGGGCGCACTCACGCGCAGCGTGCCGGGCTCAATTTGAGCTACGGCCTGCTGGTTTTCGGGGAAAAAGCTACGAGCCAGCTCAGCATCGATGGCGGCGGGCGTCAGGTTTTGCTGAATGTAGAGGCGCTCGACCTGCGGCGCAAAGTGCTGGCTGGCGTGCAGCGGCGGCGCGTGCAGGTCAGCGTAGTAAGACGCCAGCGCCTCGCGCACCTTGGTTGTGGCTGCATCGTCGCCGGCTTCGGGTGCGGCAGCGACGGGCCGGCTGGTAGCCGGCGCGGCCCGAACGGGGGCTGCGGCTACAGGCTCAGGCTGGGTTGCGGTCGCTTCCTCTTCCGCTTCTTCTTCGGGAGCTGCGGAGGAGGGGGCAGCGGCGGCTACGGAAACGGATTTCTTGTTCTTACGCTTTTTTTTGGCGCTCTTTTTAAGCTTCTTCGCTGGCTTGGGCGCGGCCACCTCGGTAGTCGTCGGCTCGGCCGCGGGCAGGCTGGGGCTAGCCAGGCTTTCGTCGGGATGGCTGCTTTGCGTGAAAAAATACGCTAGCCCGCCTACCACGGCCAGGGCCAGCAGCACGACCCACACCCAGCGGCCCAACCCGCCCGATGCTGGCTCGGCGGGCGGCGCACTGGGCCGGGAGGGTGGAGGGCTAGCCACCTCCGCCACTGGCGGCGTGGGGTAAAATGTGGGCGCAGGCGGCTCGGGGTAAAAAGCCGGCGCGGGCGGCGCGGGGTAAGAAGCGGGCGGGGGCGCCGGAGTTGGCGGCGCGGGCACCGCTGCGGGCCGCTGCCGAATCTGCGCCAGCCGCTCCTCAATAAGGCGGCGGGCGGCGGCATCGGCCGTGCTGGCTGGGGCGGGGCTAGCGGGCGCGGGCCGGGCGGCCGGGGGCACCACTGGCGGGCTAGCCGGGGCGGCCGGCGGCTGGTTGAACATATCCAGCAGCGAGGGCAGCTCGGCGTCGTTGCCGCTGGGCGAAAACGGAACCGGTTTGGGGGCGGGCGGCGCGGGCGGGCCCGATGCAGTGGCCTTGGCCCGCAGCTGCGCGCTCAGAGTGGCAAATAGCTCGGGGGTGATGACGCCGGCCGCCAGAGCGGCTTCCAGTTGCTGAAGTTCGGTGGGGGCGCCGGGCGAGGAGCTGGGCGGGCGTTCGTCTGACATACAAAGGGTTTCGGCGGGCGCCGGCTTACTTTTCCTACGCTAGCCCGTACGTGAGAAGCTGGCTGGCCCGCCAAATTACCGCTTCGGTCCTCAATGCGGCGGGAGGCCCGCGCTTCTGTATGCACTTTCTCCTTCGCTTTCCGGTGGCTCAGCCGCCGGCCGTAGTTCTGGCGGGCTTCACCCGCGAGCTGTTCGTGGCCCTGGCCCCGCCGTTCCCAAAATTTCACCTTATTCGCTACGACGGCAGCAATACCGGCGACACCGTCATCATCGAGCTGCAAGTCGGCCCCAAGCGCTGGCGCTGGACCTCGCTCATCACCGCCAACGGGGCATTGCCCGATGGCACACATTATTTTGTGGATGAGGGCCAGGTTTTGCCCACTCCGCTGCGGCAGTGGCGGCATCGCCACCTCATCGAGCCCGCGCCGGGCGGCGGCAGCGTCATTGTGGAGGACATCTACTTCAGCACCGGCCGCCGCTGGCTCGACTGGCTGCTACGGCCCGCCATGTGGGCACAGTTCAAGCTGCGGGGGCCGGTGTACCGTCGTTGGTTCAAGTAGGGCGAACTTTGTAGTGCGCGTCTCTGCTTTTTAGCTCTCATCGCTCAGAAACGCACTCTACTCAACCCGCGCCCTCCGCAACTCTTGCTTATGCCCGCCACCATCGTCCTCAAAAACGGAAAAGACCACTCCCTGCGCCGCCGTCACCCCTGGGTGTTTTCGGGCGCCATTGCCCGCGTGCAGGGCGAACCGCAGGAGGGCGCGGCTGTGCGCGTCGAAACCCAGGCCGGCGAACTGCTGGGCGTGGGCCACTACTCGGGCAGCGGCTCCATTGCGGTGCGGATGCTCGACTTTGGCCCCGAAGCCGCGCTTCCTACCGCTGATTTTTGGGTGAAAAGGCTAGCCAACGCCTATGCGCTGCGCCAGCGGCTAGCCCTCACCGGCACGGCCGATACCAACGTGTTCCGGCTGGTGCACGCCGAGGGCGATGGCCTGCCGGGCCTTATCATCGACGTGTATGGCGACGTGGCCGTGGTGCAGGCGCACAGCGTGGGTATGTACCGCGCCCGCCCCGAAATAGCTAGCGCTCTGCAAGTTGTGTTTGGCGACAAGCTGCGCGCCATCTACGACAAGAGCGCCGAAACTACGCCCGGCCACGCCGTGGGCGACAACAAAAACGGCTACCTTTTTGGTGAAAGCACCGGCCACGAGCACCTCGTGCACGAAAACGGCCACCAGTTTGCCGTGGATTGGGAAACGGGCCAGAAAACCGGCTTTTTTATCGACCAGCGCGACAACCGCGCCTTGCTGGCTCGCTACTCGCCCGGCCGCCGCGTGCTCAATACCTTTTGCTACACCGGCGGCTTCTCGGTCTATGCGCTGGAGGCCGGTGCCGAGCTGGTGCACTCCGTCGATAGTAGCAAGAAAGCCATTGCTTTGACTGAGCGTAATGCCGAGCTATCGAGCCACGCCGACCGCCACGCCGCCTACCCCGACGACGTGCTCACCTTCCTCAAAAGCCACTCGGCCGAGTACGACCTGCTGGTGCTCGACCCGCCCGCGTTTGCCAAGCACCTCAGCGCCCGCCACGCCGCCCTCATGGGCTACAAGCGCCTCAACGCGGCCGGCATTGCGCACCTCGCGCCGGGCGGGTTGCTGTTCACTTTCTCGTGTTCGCAAGTAGTTAGCCCCGAGCTGTTTGAAGGCGCGGTGCTGGCCGCCGCCATCGAGGCCGGGCGGCCGGCGCGCATTCTGCACCGCCTCACCCAGCCCGCCGACCACCCGGTAAGTCTTTTTCACCCCGAAGGCGCTTATCTGAAAGGTTTGGTGCTGGCCGTGGAGTAACCTGTTATTAGTAACGTCCTGCAGAACGAAGCGCAGCAACTCGCTCGTAGCGTTGGGAGAATTACCCTAGCGGCGCGAGCGAGCTGCTTCGCTTCGCTCTGCATGGCCTCGTTTTACTCTAGCACCGTGACGGCCACCGGCCGAATGGGCGTGGGGCGGCGCTGGTCGTCCACGGCCACGAAAGTGAAGAAGTCGGTGACGGCCAACAAGCGCTCTTCCGAGTACATCTGCTCCACAAATAATTCGACCCGTGCTTGCAGGCTGGTGTTGCCCACGCGCACCACGTTGCCGATTAATTCGACTAGGGTACCCCCGGGAATTGGATGGCTAAAATCGACCTTATCGGAAGACACGGTTACCATTTTGAGGCGCTAAAATCGGGTGGCTGTGATGAAAGCTACTTCGTCCATCATGTGCAGGGTGGCCCCGCCAAAAAGCGTGTCGTAGTGGTTGACGGTGTTCGGAAAAACGGCTTTGAAGATGCGCGTTTCGGCGCGGGCAATCTGGTCGGCAAGGGCTAGCGTATGCGTAATTTAGGAGGTTACGGCCCAGCGCCCGACGTGCCTCCCTCCTACCCTAACTCCTTTATGCAGACCTGGCTACGCCCCGCCAGCCGCTGCCCCAGGCAGCCGCTGGCTGCCGGCGTGCCAAACCTGATGCGGAGCCCCAGAGCGCGGAGGAAGCATCAAATGGCGGCCGGCAGGTCTCCTAACTTTGTGCCGGCCGGCCGCCCTTGCTTCTCAGCCAGCCCCGGGGCTAGCCAATGGAAAACTAGGGGCGGTGGCCGCAAATGGCACTTACAGTAGCGCGTCTGTGCGGGAGTTTCACCTGCTTCCCTTTTCATTCTGACCCGCCGCGAAGCCCGCCAAAAACCGTCCACTGGTTGATTTTTTACAATCGAAGCAGCTGTAAACCGCTGCGAAGGCAGGGTGGCGAGCGGCGGCGGGCGGTATTTTCGCCCGCGCTGGGCAACTTCTACCCCGGCCGCAGCGGTTACGAGCCTAGTGTTTACGAAAAAGAAAACTTCGCCCTCGCGCCAGCCAGTGGCCATCGTGGGGGCTGGCGTGGCGGGGCTAGCCGCCGCCGCCCGGCTAGCCGTGGCCGGGCACCCGGTTACGGTATTCGAGGCTAGCCCGTCGTTTGGGGGCAAGATGCACCAGTTTGACTTGCCCGGCGGCTACCGCTTCGACGCGGGCCCGTCGCTGTTCACGCTGCCGCAGCTCGTGGATGACGTCTTCCGGCTAGCCCACCGCGACCCGGCCGCGTACTTCCGCTACGAGCGCCTCGACCCCATTACCAACTATTTTTTTGCCGACGGCACGCGCCTCGCGGCCTGGGCCGACCCTAGCCAGTTTGCCGCCGAGGTCGAGCGGAAGCTCGGCGTGCCGGCCGCGCAGGTTACGCAGTTTCTGGCGCGCAGCGGCCGGGCCTACGACGCCACGGCGGGCACCTTTTTGCACAAGTCGCTGCACAAAGCTGGCACCTACCTAAGTTCCGAAACCCTGAAAGCCGTAGCGGCCCTGCCCTCGCTGGGCCTCACGGGCACCATGCACGCGCGCCACGAAAAAGCCTTCGGCAGCGACCCACGCCTAGTGCAACTCTTTGACCGCTACGCTACTTACAACGGCTCCGACCCGTACCAGGCGCCGGCCACGCTCTCGCTCATTCCGCATTTAGAGCACGGCATCGGGGCGTTTTATCCTGAGGGCGGCATCTACGCCATTGCCAGCAGCCTGCACCGGCTGGCCGAAGAATTTGGGGTGAAATTCCGCTTCAACGAGCCCGTACGGGAGATTCTCACGGCGGAGGGCCTCGTTACGGGCCTGCGCACTGACCTCGACATCTACGACTTTGGGGTGGTGGTAAGCAACATGGACGTGGTGCCGACCTACCGCCGCCTGCTGCCCAGCCAGCCCGCGCCCGAGCGCACGCTGGGGCAGCCGCGCTCGTCGTCGGCGCTTATTTTCTATTGGGGCATCGGGCGCGATTTTGCCGAGCTGGATGTCCACAACATCTTTTTTTCCAAGGACTACAAAGCTGAGTTTGACGCCATTTTTCAAACAAAAACCGTAGCCGAAGACGTAACGGTGTACGTCAATATCACTTCCAAAAAAACACCCACTGACGCCCCCGCTGGCCACGAAAATTGGTTTGTGATGGTAAACGTGCCCCACGACCAGGGCCAGAACTGGGCGGCCCTCACGCAGCACACCCGCCGCGTGGTGCTAGCCAAGCTCAGCCAGGCGTTGGGCACTGATATTGAGCCGCTTATCAAGGCGGAGAAAATCTGGACGCCGCCCGGCATCGCGGCCGATACTTCGTCGTTTGGCGGGGCGCTGTACGGTAGCTCCAGCAACAATGCCCTGGCGGCTTTCCTGCGGCACCCTAACTTTTCGGGCCGGCTGGCTGGACTGTACTTTTGCGGCGGCTCGGTGCATCCGGGCGGCGGCATTCCGCTGTGTTTACTTTCGGCCAAAATTGTCGCCGAACTCATTGATTCTTAAGTTAGGAGTTAAAAATCGCGCATTATGAGCCGGCGTATTTACTACGCCACAGGGCAACTCCTAACTCGTGATTCCTACCTCCTAACTCCTTTACCTATGGAGTTTTCAACTTTACCCGCGCCGCCGGCGCCTACCGGGCGGCTGCGGCTGGCTCAGGGGCTGGTGCTGCTGTTTCACTTCACTGGCTTTATTGGGCTGGCCTTCAGCCAGGACAAGTCGTTTTACCTCCAGTACACGCCCCTCACGCTGCTGCTGACGGTGGGGCTACTGCTGCTTTTTCAGCCGGAGCGCAATCTGTCGTTCTGGCTGTTGGCGATGCAGATTTTTTTGCTGGGCATGGTGGCCGAGGTGGTTGGCACTAATACGGGGCTGCTATTTGGGCACTACACATACGGCGCCACGCTAGGGCCCCAGTATATGCACACGCCCTGGATGATTGGCGCCAACTGGCTGCTGGTAACGTACTTGGGTGGCATACTGGCGGCCTACCTGCCGATACCGCGGTTTGGCCGCATCGTGGTAGGCGCCATCCTGATGGTGGGCCTCGACCTGTGCCTGGAGCCCATTGCGGGCCGCTACGATTTTTGGCACTGGAACGGCGACGTAATCCCGATGCGCAACTTTCGCGATTGGTTTTTGCTGGCGCTTTTCCTGCAATTGCTGTTCGTGCGCACGCCGTTTCCCAAGCGCAACCCGCTGGCGCCATTTGTGTACCTGGTGCTGTTATTCTTCTTTTTTGGCCTGAGCTTACTCACCCCTTAGCCACGAAATTTTCCTGGCTGGCCCTGTGTTTATGCCAGTGGGGCACCTGGGGCGCCGGCGAGCACAGTATGCTTAGCTAACACGCTTTCAGGCAATTATTTATTGATTTTCTCTTTTGCGACGCCCTGTCGCCGGCTTGTGCAGCTGGTTGGCGGGGCGGCTTTTTTTATGAAGAATATTCTCTTTTTTGGCGATAGCCTTACGGCCGGCTACGGCTTGCCAGCGGCTGATAGCTTCCCGGCCCGCATTCAGGAAAAACTGACTACTGCCGGTTTGGCCTTCCGCGTTCACAACTACGGGGTAAGCGGCGAAACCAGCGCCGGTGGGCGCCAGCGCCTGGCCAGCGTGCTAGCCCGCCAGGCCCCCGACATCTTCGTGCTGGCCCTGGGGGCCAACGATGGCCTGCGCGGCATTGCCGTGCGCGAAACAGTGGCTAACCTGCGCACTATCCTACACGAGGTGCGGCGGCAGTTTCCGCAGGCGCACCTCGTGCTGGCGGGCCTGGATTTTCCGTTTGATTTGAGCCCGCTAGGCCTCCCTGGCCTGGGGCGCTATGCTCAGGATTTCAGCGCCTTGTTTCGCACGCTGGCCGAGGCCGAAGGGGTAGCCTTCGTGCCCTCGCTGCTAGCCGGCGTGCTAGGCCGCCCCGAGCTAAACCTGCCCGACCGCGTGCACCCCAATGCCGCCGGCCAACGCCTGCTGGCGGCCAACGTTTGGGCCGTGCTCGAGCCTTTGCTGCAAGTGGCAGCCTAGCCAGCGGCCCAGCACGCAAAAAAGCCCGGTTGCAGCTAGCTGCAACCGGGCTTTTTACTAGTACCAGAGACGGGACTCGAACCCGTACGTCCGTGAAGACAAGGGATTTTAAGTCCCTCGTGGCTACCATTACACCACTCTGGCTCAGGCAGTTAACTACCTAATTCGCTACTTGCAATAGCTATTAAAACAGAAAAGACGTTGCAAGCAAGCAACGTCTTTTCTGTTTTGGAGCGGGAGACGAGGTTCGAACTCGCGACCTCGACCTTGGCAAGGTCGCGCTCTACCAACTGAGCTACTCTCGCTTGAGGTTTGTTTCGCCGTTGTGGCGATTGGTGGTACAAAGGTAGGCAAAAGCTGGTAGTACGCAAGTGCAGGCCACCATTTTTTCGCGCAGCGATAGCTTGTAGCTTCATTTTCAAGCTAAAAAAATTTTAGCTGGCCGGCGCGGAAGCCTGCTTCCACTTTTTTATGGGTTCCCAAAATCCAGCCGGCGCGGCCTTACCGTAGGTGAGCCAGGTTTTAACCTCTACCATTTTTCTTTATTTCCCTTTACCCATGAAACTCTCTTTTGCAACCCTCGCTATTGTAGCACTGCTTGGCACGGCCGGCGTTCAAACGGCTGCGGCCCAGAAAGCTAAAACCGTAATGGTAGGTGGGGCGCCGATGTACCCCACGAAAAACATCGTGGAAAATGCCGTTAACTCGAAAGACCACACCACGCTGGTAGCCGCTGTGAAGGCCGCTGGTTTGGTTGAAACGCTGTCGGGCCCCGGTCCTTTTACCGTATTTGCCCCTACCAACGAGGCTTTCAGCGCCCTGCCCGCTGGCACGGTAGAAACGCTGGTGAAGCCCGAAAACAAGGCTACCCTCACCAAAATCCTGACCTACCACGTGGTATCGGGCAGAATGACGTCGGCTGACCTGGCCAAGGCTATCAAAGCTGGCGGCGGCAAAGCCACGCTAACCACGGTGCAGGGTGAAACCCTCACGGCCATGATGAAAGGCAAGAAAATCGAAGTGAAAGACGAAAAAGGCGGCGTTGCCATGGTAACTATTGCCGACGTAATGCAGAGCAACGGTGTGATTCACGTAATCAACAAGGTGCTGATGCCCTAAGTACGCGCTAGCTCGCTAGCCCTATCAAAAGCCGGTTGCCCACGTGGGCAACCGGCTTTTTTGGTTTTGCAGCAAGATTGTACGGAAAGGTGACAGGCAGTAACTTGGCGCCATTTAAAATTATACTTCCCTGCTTTCCCACCCAATCCATGATTCTTTCTACTCGGTATTGTTTTTATGCCTTTTTAACAACCCTAAGCAGCCTTTTGCTTAGCCAGCCAGCTAGCGCACAAAAGCTTCGGGAAACAAAATACGAAAAAGGCTTTCTTACTAAAGGACAAAAAACCGGCACCTGGGAATACTACGGCTATACCCCCTCGGGCGAGAAAGTGGTGCTGCAGCGCTACGATTATGACGGCCGCCAGCTGCTGTATTTTCGGCCGGGGCCGGATATTATGTGCCACGCCGAGGTAAGCCCCGGCAAATGGAGCTACGTGCGGCCCGACCAGCCGCCGCTGTTCATCGGCAGCGATGCCGCCCTGGCCGAGTTTACGCGCCAACTCAACTACCCGGCTGCGGCCCAGGCGCGCAATATTCAGGGCAAAGTAGTGGTTGCCTTTCAGATAGATACGCTCGGGCACCTCAGCAACTACCACTTGGTACAGCGCATTGGGGGCGGCTGCGATGAAGAAGCCTTGCGCGTGGCCCGCACCGTGCCTGAGCAGTGGGTACCCGCCCGCCTGGGGCGCCGCGCCGTGGCCGTAGAGTATGAATTGCCACTCAATTTTCGGCTAGCTCAGCCTTAAATGGGTGGCGGCCGTATGTTGGCGCCATGAAAACTGCTTTTCTTACGCCCTGGCTGAGCCTGGGCTTGGCTGTGCTGCTGGCCGGCTGCGACTCGACCCCACGCGAGCGTCAGGAAATAGTGCGCCAGGAAATGACCAAGCTCGACACGGCTGCCCACAATACGGGCCGCACGCTACGCCGCCTGGGTCGCCAAACGGCCCGCTTCGACTCAGCCAACCAAGCGCGCCGGGCAGTGCCGCTGGCTTCTACCAAGCAAAAAGCAATGGACCAGGCGCTACTCGGCAGCTACGCCGACGAGGTAGCTAGCCTCACACCGGCCACCATTGCCGGGGCCTACGGGACGCTGCTGCGCGCCACCCGCGCGCGCAAGGTCGACTGGCAGGCCCGCGACTGGGATTATGCCCAGGACACTTACCGGCGCCTGAACGCGCAGCTAGCCCGCATCCGGCTCGACTTGCCGGCTCGTGATGAGCTGCGCATCCGGGCGTGGCAAGCCGAGTTTACGGCGTTGCGGGCCAAGCGCACGGCCCGCGACCTGCGCGCCGCCACTAAAAAGTAGGGGGCGTTGTTTAAGCAGCAGGTCCACCCGCGCCTGCCCCAAATCTTCATGTGGAGCAGTGCTATTTTGCGGTGGCAAGCTGGCTTTCGCCTTTTATGACTACTGACTCGACGCCTCCTAAGTCGGAGAATATCATTGTATTGGACTCGTACTACGAGCCGCTGGCGGCGCATTTGGCGCGCACTCAGCTGGAGGCCGCCGGTATTCCGTGCTTCCTCACCAATGAAAACCTGGTATCGCTCAACCGCATGTACAGCCCGGTGGCGGGCGGCGTGCGGCTGCACGTGTACCAGCGCGATGCTGCCCGGGCGGCCGAGGTGCTGCGCCCACCCGTGGTGATGCAGGCCGTGCGCGGCGGCCAAGCCGAGCCCGCCGCCAGCCCCGCCGATGCCATTGCCTGCCCCCGCTGCGGCTCGGCCGAAGTAGCCACCGATGCGGCCGCCGAGCCGGGAGCCGCCCACTGGTTTGTGGCGCTGCTGTCGCGGCTGCGGCGCTACCCCTTGCAAGGCCGGGCGCACCACTGCTTTCACTGCGGCCTGAATTTTTGAGCAGGGGCTAGCCCCAACTTTTGCGGGACCAAGCGGCTTTATGCGGGTATGGAAAAACATCCGCAAGCAGTCGCCCTCATCACGGGGGCCAACAAGGGGCTAGGCCTCGAAATAGCCCGTCAGCTAGGCCAGCAGGGCCTCACGGTGGTGCTGGCCGCGCGCGCGGGCAAAGCGAGCGCCCCCGCAGCCGAGCTGCGCGCCCAGGGTCTTGATGCCCATGACCTGACCCTGGACGTGACGAGCGCGCAGGATATTGCGACCCTACCTACTTTCTTCGAAACGCAGTTTGGCCGCCTCGATGTGCTGGTGAACAATGCCGGCGTGCAGCTCGACCATGGCCCCGACGTGAGCCCCGACACCCTGCGCCAGACCTACGAGGCCAACGTTATTGGGCCCTACGCTATTACGCAGGCGCTGCTGCCGCTGCTGCGGCAGGCCCCGGCCGGGCGCATTGTCAACCAAAGCAGCATCCTGGGCTCGCTCACGGCCATCAGCCAGGGGCAGGGTGGCAGCTGGGCCACGCCGGGCTACACCTCGTCGAAGGCCGCGCTGAATATGCTGACCGTGGTGCTAGCCCAGCACTTGGCCGACACCCCCATCAAGGTCAACGCTGCCCACCCGGGTTGGGTGAAAACCGACCTGGGCGGCGACAATGCCCCGCTCAGCGTGGCCGAAGGCGCCCAAACGGCCGTGCGGCTAGCCCTGCTGCCCGCCGATGGCCCCACCGGCGGCTACTTTCACAACGATGAGCACCTGGCCTGGTAGCCGGTTTGCAACGAATGCCGCAAAAAAGGCCTCTTACCTTTATGAACAGGGTTAGAGGCCTTTTTTATGCGCTGCTGCTGCTGGGGGCCGGCCGCGCCTACGGCCAAACCCGGGCCGGCGATGGGCTAAACGCTGCTTATTACGACGGCCGCGAATTTGAGAGGCTGGTGGTGAGCCGCCGCGATGCCGCTATCGATTTTGACTGGCACGGCGCCCGCCCGGTGGCCGGCCTAAAGCCCGAAGACTTTTCGGTGCGCTGGACCGGCTGGCTGGTCCCGCCGACTACGGGCCGCTACGTGCTTCACATCAGTGTAGACGATGGCATCCGGCTGTGGCTGAATGAGCAGCTGCTGCTCGACGACTGGCGCGGCCACGCCCTAAGTTACTACCAGGTGGAGGTGGACCTAAAAGCCGGCGAGCCCTATACCCTGCGGGTAGACTACTGCCAATATTCCCTCGCTACGCAGGCCCGGCTAGCCTGGCTAGCCCCCCCGGCGCCCACCCCGCCCAACCCGCGACGCAGGCGCCGGGAGGGCATGGCCGCCAGCAAGCCCGAGCCCGTCGTGATTCCGACGCGCTATTTGTTTAGTCGTTTCCCTGGCGCGGCCCCAGCGCCACCGGCTGCACCCCTGGCAAGCCAGCCGGCGGCACCGCCCGCGCCACCCGCCGCCCCGGCCCCAACCCCCGTGATGCCCACTAAGGCAGCGCTAGTATTGCTGCCTCCTAGCCCAACCTCAAAACCCCGTCCGGTGAGCTACTTACGTACTACATCGGCGGCGCCGCGGCCGGCGCCTCAGCTACTTACCCGCCCCCCGGCGCCCGACTCGGGGCGGGTGGTGGCGCTGGCTACCCAGCTAGCCAGTGGGCAGGCCCTCACGCTACGCGCCCTGTATTTTGAGCAAGGCAAAGCCGAGCTGCTGCCACTCGTGCAGGCTAGCCTCGACACCCTGGCGCAGGCCCTGCGGCGCCGCCCCGCCCTGCGCCTCGAAGTGCAGGGGCACACCGACAACCAGGGCGACCCGGCTGTTAATCAACTGCTTTCGCGGCGGCGGGCCGAGAGTGTGTGCCAGTACCTGGCCAGCCACGGGGTAGCAGCCAATCGGCTGCGCGCCGTGGGCTACGGCGGCAGCCACCCCGTGGCCGACAACCGCCAGCCCGACCAACGCCCGCGCAACCGCCGCGTGGTGCTGCGGCCACTGGGCCACTAGGGCGGCCAGCCCCGGCGCTTAGCGGGCGGCCGTGGTGCGGCGGGTGCGGGGGCGCAGCGGCGTGAGGGCCTTGGGGCGCGGGGCAGGGCGGCGCACCGTCACGGGCACGGGGGCTTTGGCGAGGCGACCGCGCTCGAGCAGCCAAGTGTGCAGGTGCTCCAAGCCCTCGGGCGAGAAGGCAGCCTGGCGCTCGCCGGCCACGATGGGCCACTGGCTAGGGTCAGCCTGAAATAAATGGTTGGCGCCCCCTAGCCGGTGGGCCTGCACTACCTGGCCCGACTGCCGCAAGCCCTTCTGCAACAAGGACATATTGCGGCCGGCGGCCACCTGCAAATCGGCCGTGCCATTGAGCAGCAGCACCGGGCAACGCACCAAGGCTAACCGATTGGCCGGGTCGAAATCGAAGAAATAGCGCGACCACGGCGAGGTCAGCTGCACGGCGCGGGCGCGGGCCATTGGCTCGTCGAGGGCGGTGTTGCTGCTGCGCAGGAGCGTAATAATTTTGGCTCTGGCGGTGGCCGTGTTGGGTGTCTGGCGCACGGTCTCGACCAAGCGGTCAAACAAACCCTGGGCGGCTTTCACCTGGGCGCCGTCGGCCCCGATGAGGCGCATAATCTCGCCTTGCTGGCGGCGCAGCACATCGCGCCCCGGCTGCCCGTAAGCAGCCAGCGAGGCCACAAAGGCGGGGGCCTCCAGCGGCTCGGCGGCGGCTAGCAGGGCCACGTTGCCGCCCTCGCCATGCCCCAGCAGGCCCACCTGCTGCGGGGCAATGAGGTGTTGGTCGCGCAAAAAGACGAGCGCCGCGCGGGCGTCGGTCACGAAATCGGCGGTGGTAGCGCGGGCAAAATCGCCGCCCGATTTACCCACGCCCCGGTCGTCGTAGCGCAGCACGGCAATGCCGTGGCGGGTAAGGTAGTCGGCCAGGATGCCAAATACGCGGTAGCCCTGCCAGTCGGCGTCGCGGTCCTGCGGGCCCGAATCGGACACCAGGGCCACGGCCGCAAATGGCCCTTCGCCGCTCGGAATGGTGAGTGTACCGCTGAGCTTCACCTTCGCCACGGGGTTGTAAAACGTCACGTCCGACTCGCGGTAGGGCGGCGTGAGGCGCAGCTTCTTGGTAGCTTGAGCGGCGGCTGGGGCCGTGCCGCGCGCCAGGGTCAACGCAGTTTTGAGGCCCGGCTGCTGCCACGTACCCACCAGCTTGTCGCCGCCGGCCGTCACTTTGCCCTCAAAATGACTGCCCGCCTGCTCGATGCGCAGCACCAGATTGTCGTCCTTCAACTCAACCTCGACCGGCATGCGGCTGATGCGCTGCTGCGGCACATCAAGGGCGGCGTAGTAGGTGCCGTTGCTGAGCGGCACAATGGTTATCATGAGCGTGAGCGTGCCGCCGGGCACTTGCAGCGGACCCTGCCACTGGCCATTGAGGCGGGGCGGCTCATTAGCCGGTGGTTGGCTAGGGTAGGCATAGCCGAAAAACCCAACGAGCGTAAACAGCGCAAGGAAAAGTAATAATTTTTGCATAAAGTGTAATTCTAACGGGACTAAGCTTTGCCTATGGTAAAATCATTGCAAAATACCGGTAAAGCGGCATTTTGCTTCGAAAAGCAGGAAGGAAAATTACCGCTGGCTGGCTGCTGTGGCTAAATTTTATGCTAATTGCTAGCTCTTCAAATTGGCGGAGTATCCTGGAGAATAACGGGCGCGACGCCCTGCCACGGCCAGCCATGCTACGTGGTTTTACGTAAGCTGAAACATTCTTTATTCAGCCTTTTCCACTATGCCTACCCGCACCAAGCCCGTTGCTCCGCCCAAGCGGCCCACTGCCAAGGAGATGAAGGAGCACGCCCAAAAGCTCCCCTACCCGGCCAAGCAGGCCGACATGAAATTTCAGCCCCAGACCAGTCTGGCGGCTTACCGCGCCGCTGGCAAGCTAGCGGACAAAGTGGCCCTCATCACCGGTGCCGACTCGGGCATTGGCCGGGCCGTGGCCATCGCGTTTGCCAAAGAAGGCGCCGATGTGGCCATCTTGTTCAATGAAAACCAGGTAGATGCTCAGGAAACTCAGCGCCTCGTGGAAGCCGAGGGCCGCAAGTGCCAGGTGTTGCAGCTCGATGTGCGCGACCGTGAGCAGGCGTTTCAGGCCGTGCGGCTGGTGCGCCAGGAATTGGGCGGGCTGAATATCCTCGTCAACAACGCCGCCTTCCAGATGGCGCAGGAAAAGTTTGAGGACATTCCGGAGGCTCAGATTCGGCGGGCCTTCGACACCAACATCATGGGCTATATGTGGATGGCGCAGGCCGCCATTCCGCACCTGCAAAGCGGCGACTGCATCATCAACACGGGCAGCATTGTGGGCATTGTGGGCATCCCGATTCTGGTTGATTACGCCTGCACCAAGGCCGGCATTCACGCCCTTACCAAATCGCTGGCCCTGTACCTGGGCGAGCGCAACATTCGGGTGAACTGCGTGGTGCCAGGGCCGGTCTGGACGCCCAACATCGTGGGCACTATGCCCATGAACGAGATTGAGAAGTTTGGCCACGAGGTGGCGCTCAAGCGCCCCGGCCAGCCCGAGGAGCTAGCCCCCGCCTACGTGCTGCTAGCCTCGCAGGATGGCTCGTTCATGACCGGCGCGCTCGTGCATGTGACCGGCGGCAAGCTGAGCAGCGATGAATAAGTAATCTTCTGAGAATCGCTAAACTTCTGGCTGGATTTACCGTTCAGGTTGAAGTAATTCTGAAGCGCCACAGGGCCGTAGAATTACTTCAACCTGATTTTTTTGGTATGACTTCCCAGGAATTGCTCCCTTCGGCGCATGTTTCGGCGGCAACCCGCGCCGCTCTTACGCAGCGTTTGGCCGAAACGGGTGCGGCGTACACCCCCCAGTTTTTAGCTCCCGAGACCTACCAGCTACTGGAGGCCGTGGCCGCCCGGCTGCTGCCCCAGCCCGAGCGCGAGGTGCCCATTCCGCTAGCCCCGTCCGTTGACCAGCGCCTAGCCGAAGGCCGCGCCGATGGCTGGCGCTACGACGCCCTGCCCCCCGACCGCGAGGCGTATCGCCTGGGCCTGGGCGGCGTGCAGGAAATAGCCCACCATCTTTTTAAAGCTGATTTTAAACAGCTTACCCCTAGCCAGCAGGATGCGGCCCTGGCGGCCCTAGCCAGCGGCACTCCGCCCGGCGACATATGGCAGACGCTGAATGCCGACCGCTTTTTTGAGGAGCTACTGGCCGAGCTCACCGAAACCTACTATGCCCACCCCTGGGCCCAGGACGAAATCGGCTACGTAGGCTATGCCGACTTGCCGGCCTGGACTAAAATCGGCCTCAACGAAAAAGAAGCTCGCGAAAGCTCGCGCTAGCCCCGCTGTTTTCAGCAACTTATCTACATTATACTTTATCTCATGCCCGACGAAGAAATCGCCGAGGAAGGCATTATCAGCCCAACCGAGCCCGCTATACAAGACCCGCTGCTGCGCGAGCTGATTGCCGAAAACGATACGCTGGCCGCTAGCACACCCCAGGAGCAGCCCCAGCCAATTCCTACTTCGACCGAAGCCGTCGATTGCATCGTGATTGGCCTAGGGGCGGGCGGCGCGCCGCTGCTGGCCCGGCTAGCCCAGGCGGGCCTGAAAGTAGTGGCCCTGGAGGCTGGCCCCTGGCACAACCCCGAAAAAGAATTCGCTACCGACGAAAGGGCCCAAGACTTCCTGTTCTGGAACGACGAGCGTCTGGCCGCGGGCGGCGACCCGCTGGCGATGGGCAAAAACAACTCGGGCACCGGCGTGGGCGGCTCTACGCTGCACTACACGGCTTATACGCCCCGTCCCTTACCCGATGATTTGCACGTTAAAAAAGACTTCGGTAAGGGCGAGGACTGGCCGCTGACCTACGACGACCTGGCACCTTACTTTGAAGAGGTTGAGCAATTCCTCGGCGTGTCGGGCCCCACACCCTACCCCTGGGGCCCTAGGCGGCCCAAAGGCTACGCGCTAGCCCCGTTGCCGCTCAATAGCGCCGCCCAGCTGATGGTGCGCGGCGCCGAAAAAGTCGGTATTAAGACTTCGCCGGCGGCCAATGCGGCGCTCTCGGCCCGTTACTACCAGGAAGGCCTGGGCTGGCGCGAGGCCTGCACCAACCGCGGCTTTTGCCAAGCGGGCTGCTCCAACGGCGCCAAGTCGAGCATGGATGTCACCTACATTCCCCTGGCGGTGAAGTATGGGGCTGATATTCGGCCCAATAGCTTCGTGACGGAGATTGAGCGCGACGCCCGCGGCCACGTGGCGGCGGTGGTATACACCCAGAATGGGCAGCCGCATCGGCTAGCCTGCCAGAATTTGTTTCTCTGCGGTGGCTCGGTCGAAACCCCGCGCCTGCTGCTGCTCAACGAGCTAGCCCTCACCAGCGGCCAAGTGGGCCGCAACCTGATGGCCCACCCCGGCTTGCAGGTTTGGGGCACCTTCCCCGACGAAGTGCGCCCTACCAAAGGCATTCCCGGTGGCCTCATCTCGCAGGATACGCACCGGCCCGCCGACGCCGACTTTGCGGGTGGCTACCTACTGCAAAGCATTGGCGTAATGCCGGTTACGTTTGCGGGCCAGGTGGCTCGCGGCCGAAAAATGTGGGGCCAGCAGCTGCGCGACTACATGCGGCAGTTCAACCACATTGCGGGCATCAATATCTTGGGTGACTGCTTGCCTCACACCACTAATTTCCTGGAGCTGAGCGACGAAAAAGATGCCCGCCAGCTCCCCAAGCCGCGCCTGCACTTTACGGCCCAGGAAAACGAGCACCGGATGAACGCCCACGCCGAGAAGAAGATGCGCGCCATTTGGGAAGCCGCTGGCGCCACCGACATCTGGGCGTTTCAGCGCTACGCGCACGTCATTGGCACGGCCCGCATGGGCCTGAGCGGCGACGATGCCGTGGTAGACCGCGACGGCCGGGCTTTCGACGTGCCGAACCTCTACATCTGTGATAACTCGGTGTTTCCGAGCGCCTTGAGCGTCAATCCGGCCCTCACCATTATGGCCCTAAGCCTGCGCACGGCCGACCGATTTCTGGAAAAAGAGCGGCGGCGCGACAAATAAAATAGTGCACAGTGGCTAGTAGGCAGTGAATGGAATCAGCGTTTATTGCCCCTACTCATCGCCTACTACTTACTGATAACTAATTGTTTATGAAATCCTTCCTCACCGCAATAAAGCAAAATTTCGGCAGCGGCAACTACGAGGGTGATGAGTTCGGCGGGGCGCAGGGGCACAATGGCAACGGCTTGCCCACGGGGCTACCCAACAACTTTATGTTTGCCACCGGCATCGAGTGCAGCTACCCCACCATCGACCACGGCAAAACTCGCCGCGACCTGCTGGCCGAATGTGACCACTACAACCGCTACAAGGAAGACTTAGGCCTAGTTAAGGAGCTAGGACTAAAAGTATTGCGCTACGGCTTGCCCTACTATAACATTCAGCTTAGCCACGATAAATACGACTGGGAATTTTCAGACCTGGCCATGGCCGAGATGAAGCGGCTAGGCATCACGCCCATTCTGGACCTCATGCACTTTGGGGTGCCCGACTGGCTGGGTAATTTTCAAAATCCTGAGCTGCCGGTACATTTCGCCGCCTACTGCGAGGAAGTGGCCAAGCGCTACCCCTGGGTACGCCACTACACGCCGGTAAATGAGATTTACGTGACGGCTCGCTCAAGCGGCAAAGACGGAGTGTGGAACGAGCAGTTGAAGAGCGATAGAGGCTTCGTAACTGCCCTCAAGCACTGCGTGGCAGCCAGCATCATGGGTACCCAGAAGATTGCCAAGCACCGTCCCGACTGTGTAATTGTACAGAGCGAATCGGCTGAGTTCATGCACGAAATGCGCGCCGAGCGCACGCCCGCCATCCAGATGGAGAACAAGCTGCGCTTTGCTTCACTGGACCTACTCTATGCCCATCAGCCCGACGGCGAGGTACTTAACTACTTCTACGACAATGGCATGACGCGCAAGGAGTACGATTGGTTTATGGCCGGCGAGCCTCCCGGATACCAGATAATGGGCAACGACTACTATGGTCGCAACGAGAAAATGCTGCTACCCAACGGTGAAGTGTGCACCAGCATGGACGTGCTGGGCTGGGCTACCATTACCCACGACTACTACCAGCGCTACAAAAAGCCGGTAATGCACACCGAAACCAACGTGTTTGATGCCAAGGAGGCGCCCACCTGGCTCTGGAAGCAGTGGGCTAACATCCTGCGCATCCGCAGGGAAGGCGTGCCGGTGTTGGGTTTCACGTGGTATTCGCTCATTGACCAGATAGACTGGGAAACTGGGCTAGCCGAGAAAAAAGGCACTGTCAATGCCTGCGGCCTGTTTGACCTCGACCGCAAGCCGCGCGAAGTAGCCGAGGCGTACAAGATGCTGTTGCAGGAATACGGCCAGATTACCATCGTGCCCCATGGCGAGCTGTTTGAGGTGACTGAGAAGCCCGCTACGCTCAAAGTTGAAGTGTAGGCCTAGCCGTTGACACAGAAAAACCCGCCCTTCACCAAGTGGCCCGGAACTTATTCCGGGCCACTTTCTTGCATTAACACCTTAGCAAACAGTATGCTATGACCAAATAATATCCTGCTCACTAATTGCTTCGCCAACCTACCGGAACTAGTTGCTACCTGCCGCAACTTGCGTAACTTGCGAGCGTGTCCTTCCTACCCAATGTTTTGCGTATTGCTCTAACTCTATGAAATTTACCGTTTCGCTACTGCTGCTAGGCCTGCTGCTAACCGGCCGGCTCGCTGTGGCCCAACGCATCAGCATTAGCGGGCAGGTGGTAGAAGCTGCTACGGGCGAGCCAGTGCCGTTTGCGTCCATTTTCGTGCCGCGCTCCAGCATCGGCGTCACGGCCGACATGGATGGCAAATTTAAGCTCGCCGTGGAGGGTGCCGACTCACTGGCGGCCTCCTCGCTTGGCTTTCTTACGTTGCGCAAAAAGCTCACTGCCGCCTCGCCCCAAACCGTGTTATTTCGCCTCAAAAAAGGCGGCGGAGTGGCCCTAGGCGAAGTGTTTGTGTCGTCGCGCCAGCCCGAAAACCCGGCCTTCCGCATTCTGCGCGAAGTGCAGAAGCACAAGCCCCAGAACGAGCGCACTGCGCTCACCTCGGCCGAGTTCGACGCCTACAACCGCATTGAGGTTAGCCTTTCCGACATCCCGAAGGCCCTTGCCAACCGCAAGGTGGTGAAGGATATGCGCGCCCTGGCCGCCCGCCACGGCTCGGCCGCCGCCGCCGAGGCTGATGCCCCGCTGCCGCTATTTGCCTCGGAGGTTGGCTCAAAGGTGTACGTAAAATACGGCCCGCCCCTGCACCGGCGCGAGGACATTCTACACAAGCAGATGCGCGGCGCTGGCCCCCGGGAAGGCTCGGTGCTGAGCCAGATGCTAGGGTCAAATTTTCAGAATTTCGACTTCTATCCCAACTGGCAAAATATTCTGGGTAAGGATTTTATCTCACCCATTTCGGCGGGTGGGCGCCTCACCTACGACTATACCCTGCAAGATTCGCTGCTGGTGGGCCAGGATATGTGCTATAAGATTGCGGTGGCCCCCAAGCGCGACCACGACCTAGCGTTTTCGGGTACCATCTGGATTACGAAGGACAACTATGCGCTGCGCCGCATTGATGTAATAGCCAGCGAACACGCCAACCTCAATTTCGTGACCGACCTGCGCATTCAGCAAGAGCTGACGCCCCCCGCGCAGGGGCCGGGGCTAGCCGCCCGCACCCGCCTGGTAGTGGCCGTGCGCCCCGGCGAGAAGCAGGCGGCCATGCGCGTGCGCTTTACCACCATAAACTCGGGCTTCCAGCGCAACACGCAACACCCGGGCAGCTTCTACGACCAGCCCATTGTATCGACGGTGATGGAGCCGGGCACCGACAACGCCACCAGCGGGCTCATCAGCGGCTTGCTGCCGAGCGGGGCCACCGAGGGGTATTTTGATAAGAACCGGCCCGATACGCTGAGTTTGAGCGAGCGCCAGACGTTTGCCGTGCTCGACTCGGCCCGCGAGCTACCAGCCGTGCGCAGCACCCTGGACTGGATTGACTTATTTATCAACGGCTACCGACGCGTGGGCAACCGGGGCCTGATTGAGCTGGGACCGATTATCAACACTTTCGCCTTCAACAACTTCGAGGGTGCACGTTTTCGGGTTGGCTTCCGCACCACGCCCATGTTCAGCCGCAACTGGGTGTACCAGCCCTACGTGGCCTACGGCACCAGCGATGGCCGCTTCAAGTATGGCCTGCGGGCCAACTACATTGCCGAGCGGCGGCACTGGACGGTCTTTACCGGCGAATACCGGCACGATGTGGAGCAATACGCGCTGCTCGACAACGACTTTTTGCCCGATAACAACCTCTTCACGGCGGCCTCGCGCTGGGGGCGCTTCCGCGAGGGATTGCCCATTATGCGCGATTTGTCGCTGCTGAGCGTGCAGCGCGACTTGTTTCACGGCTTCACCCAAACCGTGACGTTGCGCTACCAGAATAGCGTGCCGCAGTTTCAGGTGCGCACGCAGCCGCGGCCGGGGGGCGACCCTGCCATGCTGACGCCCGATAAGCTGCGCCAGACCGAGCTAGTGCTGGAATCGCGCTACGCGCCCGATGAGAACCTAGTGCAGGCCGAAAACCGCCGCCGGGCCATCGGCCTCAAGCGCTGGCCGGTGTTTACGCTGCGCTACACCTTCGGCACCATCGATTGGTTTAATGGCAACAACACGTACCACAAGTACAACCTGCTCGTGACCCACAGCCTGTCGGCCGGGCACTTTGGGCGGCTCAACTACCGGGTGGAGGGCAGCTACATCCCGTCGGAGGTATCGTACCTGCTGCTAAAAACGCCGCTTGGCAACCAAACGCCGTTCTACAATATCAACTCGTTTAACCTACTCAACTACTTTGAGTTCGTAACCGACCGCTCGGTATCGCTACGCCTCGACCACCATTTTGAGGGCATTATTCTGAACGCCATTCCGGGCATCCGGCGCTTCAACTGGCGCCTAGTGGCCACCGCCAACTTCCTCTACGGGGGCCTCACCGATGCCAATAAGCTGTCGCCGGTCGACCGGCGGGGCAATCAGTTTCTGCTGCCTTCGCTAGGCCACTCGCCCTACATCGAGGCGGGCTACGGCGTTGAAAACATCTTCAAGTTTTTGCGAGTCGATTTCATCCACCGCGTCACCTACCGCAACGAGCCGCCCACGCGCGGCGGCATCAAGCCCCCCAACTTTGGAATAAAAGTGGGCGCACAATTCCGACTGTAAATGGCTAGCCCCCGACACGTGCTTCGGCCCATAAACAATAGGGGCGCCCGGGTTTTCCGGGCGCCCCTATTGTTTACCAATCCCCCTTAAACACTGCCCGACTAATAACACCCTAGCCAACCAGGCAAGCATAAAAAATGCCTGCCGCTGAGCGAGGCAAGCATTTTCAAATAATCTATGTAGCCACGAGCAGATTCGAACTGCTATCAAGCGTTTAGGAAACGCCTATTCTATCCCTTGAACTACGCAGCCAGGCCCCAAAGTTACGCTGCCGCCGCGAAGCAGCTACATCTTATAGGCGAGCACAATGCCAAACGAGAGCGCCGTCAGGATGAGACCCACCATGAAAATGGAGTAGCTCACGCGTAGCAGCTTGTACTTGCGGTCGAGCACCTCGCCGAGGTAGTACACGTCGGTTACCATATTATTGTAAAGCGTATCTTTCTGGCGCATCAGCTCCCGCATTCCTTCCTGAAAATTCTGAAGGCTGAGTTTAGTGAACTGTCCGAAAAAGAGCAGGTTAACCCGGCGGTTGGTCGCTATCTCGGGGTTTTTCTTGAGCCATTTAAAGCTTGTCACGTCGGGCTGAGCCGAGAGAATGGCCGTCGTAACCGACCCAAGCGCCGTGATGAGCAGCACGGCCATCGGCACGGCCAAAATGGGGTTGCGTGTAAAGCTGGCGCTGCCCGTAGAGGCTAGCACCGACGACTTGGCCCCCAGGTAAGTAATTATGATTGAAAGAATTACCGCATTGAGCTGAATCATCATGCCCGCTTTTTTATCGGCCATGTCGGAGAGCTTCATGTGGTTGGAATACATGGTGCGAAACATCGTTTCGATGCCGCGCTTGGGCTCGGCTAGGGTGCCGGTTTGCTTTTCGGCCTGCTTCTTGGCCTTTTTCTCGGCCTTTTTGAGGTAGTCGCGTTGGTCCTCGATGTTGGCCTTCAGGCACTTTTTATAGCGCTCCTTGCCAACTTCCGACTGGTATTTGTGGGCCAGCATGAAGTTGAGCTGCAACTCAGCCCAGTCGGTTGTCGAGTACGACTTGTCAAGGGCTAATTCCCACTCGTTGCGAATAAGCTCGGCGCGGGCCCGAAAATCATCGGCCGCCAGGTTGCTCATGTCAGCATCGACCAAGGTTTTTTCCAACTCGGTATTGGCCTTTTCGCTGCGGTGCGTAGCCCGGATGAGGTTCTTTATCACCTCAATACGCGCTGGGTCGTAGTTTTTTTCTTTGAGCCAGTTTTCGGCGCGGACCATGCTTTTGTACTCGTGGCCATCATACGTATCGAGGTAGCCGGTGTCATGAAACCAAGCGGCTAGCAGCAGCTCTTCGGTTTGGGCGGGGGCTAGCTTAGCGTCGGCGGCTAGGTTGCGCGCCTGCTTCACCACGTAGGCCGTGTGGGCTAGGGTGTGGTAGGTGAGGCGCGGGTCGAGCTCGGTCGTGAGCTTGGGTTCGAGGTAGGCCTGGGCGGCCTGCACTAGGGCCGACGGCTCGGGCTTAGGTGCCTTAGCGGGCTTATCAGCCTTATCGGGCGCGGCGACTGGGGTATCGGCGGGGGTAGCAGCCGGCAGGTCGGCAGAGGCGGGGAGAGTAGTAGTGGCCATAATTCAACGCAAGAAACAACCGCCGGCTGGCGTTGGGTTCGGCCCGGGGGCGGGCTTTCAACGGGGGCTAGCGGGTGCAGGTTAGCCAGCGAGCTCAACCGCAGGTGGCGGCTTTGCGTAGCTGCGGCAACCTACGCCGCCAAACCGGGTTCATTTTTGCTTCATCGGTGGGTGCCCCTGGGCCCTGCCGATGGGTATAGCCCTACGGGGCAGCCTGAAGGCAAGGGATTTGCCCCAATTTCTTGCACTTTCCATATAGCACCGGCTGCTATTCGTAATTTTGTATCTATGACGCTTTTTTTCCGCCTTTTATTCTGCTTAAGCCTGCTTGCCACCTTGCCCTTCACTGCCGCCGCGCAGCTGGAAGAACTGGGCGAGGCGGGCGAGTCTGATTTCAACCCCCCGCCCGGCTACAAGCCCAATTACCGGGGCAAGGCCCTGGGTTGGGAAAAAAACCTGCCGCCCGATTCGAGCCGCCTGCGCTACTCGGTTTTTTTGATTGGCGACGTGGGCAGTCCCATTCCGATTGAGAAGGGCGGCGAGCCGTCGCTCAACTTCATGCGCAAGCAAATGCTGCAGGCCGGCAGCAAAAGCGCGGTGGTTTTTTTGGGCGATAATATCTACAACCAGGGCATGCCGCCCGAGGGTGCCTACGACCGCAAGATTGCCGAGGGCCGCCTCAATACGCAGCTCAACATCCTGAAGGGCTACCAGGGCGAGAAGTATATGACGCCCGGCAACCACGACTGGATTCAGGGCTACCGGGGCGGGCTAGCCCAGGTAAACCGCGAGCAGGCCTACGCCGAGCACTACCTGGCCCAGGACTCGACCCAGTTTTCGTACACCGGCGACTTTCTGGTGCCGCGCGATGGCTGCCCCGGGCCCTACGAAATCCGGCTGCGCGACGACTTAGTGATGATTGCGCTGAACTCGCAGTGGTTTATCACTGACCAGGCCAACCGGCCGTTTGGCGATGCCTGCGGAGCCGACACGGAGGAGGAAGTGTACAGCCAGCTGGAGGAGGTTATCAAGCGCAACCAGGACAAGCACATCCTGATTGTGACGCACCACCCGCTGTTTTCGGACGGTATTCACGGGGGCTACTTCACGTTTGCCGACCACGTGTTTCCGCTCAGCATCGTGCAGAAATACGCGTTTCTGCCGCTGCCTGTCATTGGTTCCATCTACCCGCTGGCCCGCAAGTACGGCGGCATCTCGCAGGATTTGGCGTATCCGGCTTACCAAAATTATAAGAAGAGCCTGCTCGATATCTTCAGCAAATACCCCAACGTGGTGTATGCCAACGGCCACGAGCACAACCTGCAATACTTTGAGGACGCCGCTAGCAAGGCGCACTTTATCACGAGTGGCTCGGGCTGCAAAACCCAGCACGTAAAACCCGGCGACGGCGGCGACGCCCTGTTTTCGGACAAGGAAAAGGGTTTCGCCAGGCTCAACTACTACAACGACGGCCAGGTGTGGGTGGAGTATTTTATTCCCAACGATGCCGACCACGGCCAGACGGCCCGCCGCGCCTACCGCCAGCGGGTGTATGCCGACCTGGGCCGCGGCGCCGTGGCCAGCGCTACCAAGGGCCCCGGCGGCCCGGTAGCCGGCAACCCCAAGCAAAGCAAGGACGACCTCGAAACCGCCGCCGCCAAGGCCGCCGGCCAGCCCGTAGGTGCCCCCACAGTGAGCCCCAACGTGCGCCGCCCCGACTACAAAGACAGCACCGTGACCGTGGCCGTGAACCCGAGCTACGCCCAGCACGGCAAGTTTCACAACTGGCTGCTTGGCGAGCATTACCGCAGGGAATGGGCTACGCCGGTAAAATTTCCGGTGCTGGACATCAAAACTGCTGAAGGCGGCCTGATTCCGTACAAAACCGGTGGCGGCAAGCAAACTGCCTCGCTGAAGGTGCGCAACGAAGAAGGCTATTACTACACCGTGCGCGGCATCGACAAGGACCCCGCAGCAGTGCTGCCCGAAAACTTCCGGACCGGGCTAGCCCGCGCCGTGCTGCAAGACCAGATTTCGGCCCAGCACCCGTACGCCTCGTTCGTGCTGCCCCCCCTAGCCACGGCCGCCGGTATTCTGCACACTAACCCGCGCTACGTGTACATCCCCAACGACCCGGCGCTGGGCCAGTACCAGCAGAAATTTGCTAACACCCCCGCCGCGCTCGAAGAAGACGCCAAAGGCAGCCAGGACAACGACGCCTCGCTGGGCTACGCCAAGAAGCTCGTGAGCACCGACAAGATGCTGGAGGAGTTGCTGCAAGACAACGACAACCAGGTAGACCAGCCGGCCTTCGCCCGCTCGCGCCTGTTTGATATGTGGATTGGCGACTGGGACCGCCACGAGGACCAGTGGCGCTGGGCCCAGCGCAAAACCAAGGACGGTGACAAGGTTTTTACCGCCGTGCCCGAAGACCGCGACATTGCCTTTTTTAAGGGCGATGGCGTGCTGCCCTCGCTGATTTCGCGCAAGTTTGCGGTGCGCAACTTCCAGAACTTTGGCTCGGACTACGGCGACTACAAGGGCCTTAACCAAACGGGCCTCAGCAACGACCGCCTGTACTTGAGTGGCGTGAGCCGCGAAGAATGGGTGAAGCAGGCCGAGATTATGAAAGCCCAACTCACCGACGAGGTGATTGAGAAGGCTTTCCGCGACAAGTGGCCTAGCCAGATTTATGCCGGACACGGCGCCGAAATAGTGGCCAAGCTCAAGAGCCGCCGCGACCTGCTGCCCGACGTGGCCCGCAAGTACTCGGATGTGATGAGCGACATTGTGGAAGTGCGCGGCTCGCAGAAGCGCGAAAAGTTTACCGTGACGCGCCTGCCCGACCACAAGACGCGGGTAGTGATGCAGAAAATCAGCAAGAAGGGTGCCCTAACCAAGGTGCTGTACGACCGCACCTTTGACCGGGTAACCGACGAGATTCGCCTCTACGGCATTAGCGGGCAGGACGTGTATGACCTGCGCGGCGACGAGCGCCAGGGCCACAAAATCCGCGTTATCGGCGGCACGGGGCGCGACACCATCATTGATAACTCGCGGGTGGCGGGCATGCGGCACCGCACCCAGGTTTACGACGCCGACACCGGCAACGTCATCCAGAACCGCCTCGGCGAGGCTCGCCTGCGCCTGGAGCCCGGCGTGGATGTGAGCCGCTATGACCACCCGCACCGCTTCGACCTCAAGGACTACCGCCTCAATTACACCGGCCCGGCGCTGTTCTTCGGCTACAACATCGACGATGGCTTGCTGCTGGGCGGTGGCGTCACGCACCGGCGCTACGCCTTCCGGCGCGAGCCCTACGGCTCGGAGCAGAGCCTGACGGCCAACGTGGCGCCGGCCCGCAGCGGGGCGTTCAACCTGCGCTACATGGGGCACTTCATCAGCGTGTTCGGCGGCAGAACCAACCTGCGCGTGGCCGCCCAGTACTACGGCCCGCAGCTGCTCTACAACTTCTTCGGCATCGGCAACAACTCGCAGAACTACGCCAGCGACGACGACGACCGCGCCACCAACCGTTCGATTAACAGTGCTTACCGCATTCGCTTCGACCGCTTCTACGTGGCCCCCACATTTGAGCGCCCGCTGTTCACTTTTGGTAAAATCGGCTTTGGGCCGCAGTTCGACCGCTTCCGGGTAGACCGCAACCAGATTGGCTCAGTCATTCGCGACAGCATTACGGCTAAGGGAGCCGATTTTGAAAACCGCCGCTTCGGTATTCGCAACTCCGACTTTCAGGTTAATAACTACCTGGGCGGCCTGCTGTACCTCGACTTTGGTGCGCAATCAACGCCCAAAGACCCGCGCATCGGCATTCAGTGGCACAACGAGTTTCAATACAATTTCCAACTCGATAAAAACGGCCTGCAATACGGCCGCTTCGCTACTGAGCTTAAGGCCTACCTCACGCCCAATTTCCCATTCCGCATCACCTACGCGGGCCGGGTGGGCTGGGCGCATAACATTGGCGACTACCGCTTTTACCAGGCCAACACGCTGGGCGGTACTACCAACCTGCGCGGCTACCGCCGCACCCGCTTTGCGGGCCGCGACGCCCTCTACGCCAACTTTGAGGCGCGCCTGCACTTGTTCAAATTCAACGCCTACCTCTTTCCCGGCACTTTCGGCGTGCTGGGGCTAGCCGACGCGGGCCGCGTGTATTCGGGCATCGACACGCGTAGCGGCATCTCGGCCTTCCACACCGGCTTCGGCGGCGGCGCCTTCGTCAACATTCTCGACGCCACGGTTATCAACGTCACTTACTCAGTAGGCGAAGAAAAGCTGGTGTATGTAGGGTTTGATTTCTTGTTCTAAGCGGCGCTGCCCCCCGCTAAACCTATAATGCTGCAAAAGGCCTGACACTCGTAATAGTGTCGGGCCTTTTGCTTTTTCGGGGGTTGAGTAGGACGCCGAAACAACCGCGGCAGATAGTTGGCAGCCAGGCCAAAGCGCCTAGGCCAACCGTTCGTTCTTACCCGCGTATAGCCGTCATCCACTTTCCTTTTCCATCCCATGAGCCAGAACCAGCAAGACATCGCCAATGACGGCAGCAATGCCACCCGCCCCGAAAACGCCCACGGTGCCGGTGCTCAGCAGCAGGGCAACGCCCCGCAAACCACCGACGGCAGCACTGGCACCAGCCAGGGCCAGCACGGCGGCAACCACGGCGGCCAGTCTACGGCTAGCGCCAAGGGCAGCAGCCACCGTGGCGATGAAGCCAACGCTGACTCGGAGAACACCGGCGGCGGCTCGGATAAAGAGCACAAAGACCAACCCAAGAACACTACCGAGGAAAAGACGGATTACGGCACCGGCAACGCTGCCCCTAGCGCCGCCAACGACGGCGGCAAAATTGGCGATGCCAACAACCCCGCCTAGCTTACCTGACCGGTAGACCAACCCAAAAAAGCCTCGCAGTACACACTGCGGGGCTTTTTTGAGTTGGCTGGCGACCACCAGCCACCAGGCTCGGCTATACCCTTTTGGGAGGGTGACCGTTGAAATGCGGAAACAATTCTCTTTTCGTTTCCTTTTCCACCCTCCCATGAACAAGCCCATTACCCGTGTGCAGCACGGCTTTACCGACTACTCCTACATTCCGCTGGTGGCGAGTGCCCCGCACCTGGTAGGCTTCACCCACAACCGCCCGGCTACTACCCTATGCTACGTGCTTAGCAGCAGCATTCTGGCTTCGTCGCTGGTAACGCGCGCCGAGTGGGGCGCCTATAAAGTGATGCCTTATCAGGCCCATTTGGTGCTTGATGTCGTAGGCGGCCTTACGGCGCTCACGGCCCCCTGGCTGTTTGGCTTTGCCGAAGACCGCCGGGCCCGCAATACCTTCTTAGCGGCGGGCATATTTGGGCTGCTGGCCGGGCTGCTCTCCAAGCCCGAAGAAATGCCGGCTCACTAGCGCTTCCCTAGCCTACACGTTAGCTATAAGGAAAGCCCACCGTGCTTAGTGAAGCGGTGGGCTTTCACGGGGACTGGCCGTTTTAATCGCTAGCCCGCCGCTGCTGCTTGATACCCTTTCGAAACGACTGCACGTAAGCCCAACCGCTTTCACCGATTATTTACTTTCTGGTTGGCCTATGCGGCGCTCGGTACGATTATTTCTGGGAATCAACACTTGGCTGGCGGTGCTGGCTAGGGTGCTAGGTGCCCGCGCCCAGGAGGTGCCCCGCATTTTTCCGGCGCCGGCCCCCACGGCCATCGACTCGGCCCGCGGCGCACCCGACTTGCGTGATAAACAGCAGTTTGCTAACCCCTCGGTGCTGGGCATGGGGCCTAGCAAAGGCATCATTATTCGCTACGAGCGCATGCCCACCTTTCGGGTGCGGGCCACGGGCGAGGTGCCGGGCGTGGCCAACTACGAAACGGACGCCACCAAAAACGCTCGCCTCACCATCAAAGGCTACATCCCGGCCTGGAACCGGCCGCACCTCAAAATCATCGTGGGCCTGAACTACGACCGCGAGGAATTTCAATTCCGGACGGTGCCCAACAACTATGAGCTATTTGATAACATTGAAAATAAGGGACTCAAAAGCACCGGCGCGCAGGTAGCCATCATCCGGCCCGTCGATGCCGTGCACTGGTACCTAGCCAGGGTGAAAGGCGAGCTGGCCGGCGACTACAACTCGGGCGGCGACCTGAGCCGCACCAACTACCTGCGCTACTCGGCCGAGGCTTTTTATGGCTGGAAGCGCAGCCCGCGCTTTTCGTGGGGCGTGGGCTTTCAGTACGGCTACACGTTTGGGCGGCTCAGCTTTTACCCGGCCATTATCTACAACCGCACCTTCAACGACCGCTGGGGCATTGAGGCGCTGTTTCCGGCCCGCGTTACGGCGCGCTACAATGCCTCCGAGCGTTCTATTTTCTACGCTGGCTACTCGGTCGATGGCTTCAACTACATCGTGAACCTGCGCCAGCCCTTGCCTCGCCCCGACCGTCTGACGCTCAATACCCTGGAGCTGCGCGAAACGGAGGTTAAGTTTCGGGGCCGCTGGGAGCGCGAGCTGTTGTCCTTCCTTTGGCTAGGTGCCGAGGCTGGCTACCGCTACAACTACGCCTTCGACGCCTTCGACCGCACCAATGCCGACCGCGAACGCATCATTCGTACCCGGCTGGGGGGCGCGCCCTATATAAGCCTCGAGCTATTTGCGGTGCCCCCACGCAAGCTGCTCGAAAAAGCCGGCGTGCGCCGCTAGGGTAGCTATTGGCCCGAGGGCTGACCTACCCGCTTTTCGCGGAGCGCGGCCGGCTAGCGGCTACTGCGCCGCATTTCCTGGCGGCGCATGGGCATTTTGTCCACCGTGTCAAAGAGGCTGGCTAGGGCTAGCGGCTGGGTTTCGGTGCGCTTTACACCGCCATCTTTCCCAATAAGCACGAGGCGAAAGCCGGTCAGCGGCTGGCCTAGCTGCTGCGTCCAGCACTGGCGGTCGGCTGGCGAGAGGTGGTCGTACAACACCTCAACAACGTCAAAATCGCGGGCAGCCAGGCCTTTTGCTTCGGCGGCCAGCAGGGTTTGCTGGCGCTGAAAACCAGCCTGGCTAGCGGTGGGCGCCCCCAGCAGCAGCAGCCGGCGCTGCCAGCGACTAGCCCGCAGGGTGTGCGCCAGGTCGGGCGCGGAAGCAGGTTGGGCGGCTAGTAGCGTAAGCAGACCCAGCGCGGCCAGGCCGCGGAATAGCCGATTGGCAGCCATCATTTTCAAACCGGAAAGGGTGAAAGCTGCTTACGCTAACCGAGGCCGGCGCGGCTAACCGGCGCTTTGAGTCAAATTGAGGCAGCCCGGCGGCCATTTCCGCGTATAGACTTCCTTTGCGCATTCACTCCTTTTCTTTCGCACGATGAGCGACACCCCCACGGACTACGCATTCGGCATGATTGGCCTCGGCACGATGGGCCGCAACCTGCTGCTGAACATGGCCGACCACGGCTTCGCAGTGGCTGGCTACGACAAAAACCAGAAGCAGGTAGACCTGCTAGGCCAGGAAGGCCAGGGCAAGCCGGTGAAAGGCTTCACCAACCCGGCCGATTTTGTGCAGAGCATCAAAACGCCCCGCGCCATTATGATGCTGGTGCCCGCCGGCGCCATCGTGGACAGCGTGATTGCCGAAATGTCGCCCCTGCTAGCCCCCGGCGACATCCTCATCGACGGTGGCAACTCGTATTACCTCGATACCGAGCGCCGCGACAAGGAGCTTGACGCCAAAGGCTTGCACTTCTTTGGCATGGGCGTGAGCGGTGGCGAAGAAGGCGCCCGCTTCGGCCCCAGCATGATGCCCGGCGGCGACAAAGACGCCTACAAAACTATGCAGCCGGTGTTCGAGGCCATTGCCGCCAAAGCCGATGGTGCGCCCTGCGTGGCCTGGATGGGCCCCGGCGCAGCGGGCCACTTCGTGAAAATGGTGCACAACGGTATCGAGTACGGCCTGATGGAGCTGATTGCCGAAACCTACGGCATCCTCAAAACCGGGCTGGGCCTGGATAATGCGGCTATCGGCCAGGTATTTGCCAAATGGAATGAGGGCCGCTTGCAGTCTTTCCTGCTCGATATTACTAAGGATATCTTCGCCTTCAAAAACCCCGACAGCGACCACCTGCTGCTCGACGACATCAAGGACGAGGCTCGCGCTAAGGGCACCGGCAAGTGGACTTCGCAGGTAGCTATGGACTTACAGGCCCCGCTACCCACCGTGGACTCGGCCGTGTCGATGCGCGACTTGTCGAAGTACAAGCAGCTGCGCGAGCAGCTAGCCGCGCAGTACGGCCCCGCCGCCGGCCAGCTACCCGGCAGCCCGGAAGAAATTCTGGCGCAGCTCGAAAACGCCTTCTACTTCAGCATGATAATGGCCTACGCCCAAGGCATGCACATACTGGCTAGGGCCTCCGAGGAGTTTAAGTACGATTTGCAGCTAGCCACGATTGCCAAAATCTGGCGCGGCGGCTGCATCATCCGCTCTACCTTCCTCAATGACATTTACAACGCTTACGAGGGCAACAACCAGCTCGCTCACCTGCTGCTCGACGGCCAGGTGCAGCAGCTAGTGCAGGGCAGTGCGGGCGGCGCGCGGGCCATCATCGCGGCGGCCGTAACGGCTGGCTTGCCAGTGCCGGCCTTCACCTCGGCGCTAGGGTATTTCGACGCGTTCCGCACGGGGCGCCTGCCCTCTAATCTCATTCAGGCGCAGCGCGATTACTTTGGCGCCCACACCTACGAGCTCATTGGCAAGGAAGGCGTTTTCCACACCCAGTGGACGGGTATGCGCAGCAAGTCGGAAGCCCCGGCCGGCCCGGAGGCCAACGAAAAACCCGCTACCCCGCCGGTGGCCGGCAACAAGCAAACGGACGAGGAGCCCACTACCACCCAAGCCTAAATGAATACGCAGCTCAAAAAGCAACCGACGGTCTTCGTCATCTTCGGCGGCACCGGCGACCTCAACTCGCGCAAGCTGGCCCCGGCCCTCTACAATCTCTACCTCGAAGGCTGGCTGCCCGAGCATTTTGCCCTGCTGGGTACGGGCCGCACCAAGCTCTCCGATGAGGAGTTTCAGGAGCGGATGCTCAAGGATATCAACGAGTTTTCGCGCACTGGCAAGGTCGATAAGGAAAAGTGGGAAGGCTTTGGGCCTCACGTGCGCTACCAAGCCGCCGATGTGCAAAACGCCGCGACTTACAAAGACTTCGCTAGGATTATCAAGAGCCTAGAGAAAGAATGGCAGACGCCTGCCAACGTTATTTATTACCTGGCGGTGGCCCCCAACTTCTTCCCCATTATCGCGGAGAACCTGGCGAAGGCCGGCCTCACCGAAGACCCCGAGCGCACGCGCATCGTGATTGAGAAGCCGTTTGGCCACGACCTCGAATCGGCCAAGGAGCTAAACGAACTGCTGGGCCGCATCTTCCAGGAAAAGCAGATTTACCGCATCGACCATTACCTGGGTAAGGAAACGGTGCAGAATATCATGGCTTTCCGCTTCGCGAACGCCATCATGGAGCCGCTCTGGAACCGCGAGCACATCGAGCACGTGCAGATTTCGGTGACTGAAAACCTGGGCGTAGGTGAGCGCACCGGCTACTACGACGGCTCAGGCGCCCTGCGCGACATGATTCAAAACCACCTGCTGCAACTGCTGTGCATTGTAGCAATGGAGCCGCCCATTCGCTTCACGGCCGAAGAAGTGCGCGACCGCAAGGTGGATGTGCTGCGCGCCATGCGCCGTTTCACGCCCGAAACCGTGCGCGAGCAGGCCGTGCGCGGCCAGTACAGCTCGGGTTGGCTGGAGGGCCAGGAGGTGCCCGGCTACCGCGAGGAACCCGGCGCGAATCCGCAGTCGAACACCGAAACCTTCGCAGCCGTGAAGTTTTTTGTGGACAACTGGCGCTGGCAGGGCGTGCCGTTTTACCTGCGCACCGGCAAGCGCCTGCACCGCTCGGCCTCGGTTATCACCATCCAGTTCAAGGATGTGCCGCATTTTATTTTCTCGCCCGAAACGGCTGAAACGATGCGCCAAAACCGGCTCATTATCAGCATTCAACCCGAGATGAGCATCCGGCTGCAAGTGCAGGCCAAGCGCCCCGGCGTGGACATGATGCTGAACACCGTGGACATGGTGTTCGACTACAAAGGCACCTACCAAAACCAAGCCCCCGAGGCCTACGAAACGCTGCTGCTTGATGTGATGCTGGGCGACCAGACGCTTTTTATGCGCGCCGACCAGGTGGAAGAAGCCTGGGATTTGGTGATGCCGATTCTGACCTCGTGGCAGAGCCGCATCAGCCAGAATTTCCCCAACTACTCGGCCGACTCCTGGGGCCCGGAGTATGCCGAGGCGCTCATCGCCAAAGACGGCTTCCACTGGTTTACGCTCCCGCTCAATGGAAAGAAGTAGCTTCAACCTGCACGTTTTTGCCGACGCCGACGCGGTGCTGGCAGCCTTGGCCGACTTTTTTGTAGACCAGGCTAGCCAGGCCGTGGCGGCACGGGGCCGCTTCGTGGTGGCGCTTTCGGGCGGCAGCTCGCCTAAGAAATTGTACGAACTGCTCGCCTCGCCCGCCTACCGCGAGCGCGTGGCGTGGGACAAAGCGTACTTCTTTTTCGGCGACGAGCGCAACGTGCCCCAGACCTCGCCCGACAGCAACTATTTGATGGCCAAAAAGGCCTTGTTCGACCCGCTGGCCATCCGGCCGGCGCAGGTCTTTGCCGTCGATACCCGGCTAGCCCCCGCCGAGGCTGCTGCCCAGTACGGCGTGGCCGTGGAGGAGTTTTTCAGAGAAGACCCCGCCCATTTCGACCTCGTGCTGCTGGGCCTGGGCGATAATGCGCACACGGCCTCGCTCTTCCCCAACACGCCCGTGCTGCACGACCAAACCGTGAGCGTGCAGGAAGTATGGCTGCCCGTAGAGCAGGTTTTCCGCATCACGTTTACGGCGCCGCTCATCAACCAGGCGCGGGCCGTGGCCTTCTTGGTCTACGGTGCCGGCAAGGCGGAGGCCGTACACCAGATTTTGGAGCTACCGCGCGACGTTGACCGGTATCCGGCCCAGCTTATCGAGCTAGTGGGCCAGCCCGTTGAGTGGTTTCTGGACGAAGCCGCCGCCGCGCAGGTGAACCATTAAACTGCAATTGATAAACGTCCGTCCTGCGGAGTTTGCCGAAATATCTTGGTCGTACTATTTAGAGTTAGCAACCCTAGTGATTCGAAAAAGATGCTTCGGCAAGCTCCGCAGGACGGACGTTTCTGTTGCTTGCTGTTTGCTACGGCAGCTCCTCAAACTCCGTCGCCGGGCGGGCCGCCTCGCCGGGCCTAAGCACCTGCGCCACGCCGCCCTGAATAACGACGGCCGCCTTGGCTAGCCCGATAAACAAGCCGTGCTCGACGATACCGGGAATAGTTTTGAGCTGCTTGGCTAGCCCCTCAGCATCCGGAATCTGACCGAAATGGCAATCAACCAGAAAGTTGCGCTGGTCGGAATAGACGGGGTTAGCGGGGGCATCCTTGTGTATGCGCAGCACGGGCGCACCACCCAGCGCCGCCACCGCATCGAGCACCCAGGGCAGGGCGAAGGGCACGACCTCGAGCGGCAGCGGAAAGCGACCTAGCACCGGCACCACTTTGCTGGAATCGGCAATGACGAGCAAATAGCGCGAGGCCGTTTCAATGGTTTTTTCGCGCAGTAGCGCCCCACCGCCGCCTTTTATGAGGCGCAGTTGGCCGTCGAGCTCGTCGGCGCCATCCACGGCCAGGTCGAAGGTGAGCCCCCGGCGCGGCTCGATGAGCGGAATGCCAACTTCCCGCGCTAGGGCCTCGCTGGCCAGCGAAGTAGCCGTACCCTGCACGTTCAGACCTGCTTGCACCCGCTCGCCCAACTGCCGGATAAAGTGCGCCGACGTGGTGCCGGTGCCCAGGCCCAGCACCATACCATCGCGCACCCAGCGCACGGCGACGGCGGCGGCTTGTTGTTTTTCGAGTTCCTGGGGCGTGAGGGCGGGCATAGACATTTGACGTGGATGAATGAAAACCGGGGCAATGTTACGGCAGCGCGGCGGCTAGCCAGTGTGGGGCGCCCGCCGCGGGCAGCCGTAATTTTACGCCATGCCCACGCCTACCCCTCCCGCCCTACCCACCACCTCCCCCACCGCAGTGACGCCGCCCGCCGTGGCGGCCGCGCCCGAAGTGGCAGTGGCTAGCCCCGCCCCCTCGGCCTCGGCCTGGGGGCTGCTGGTGGTGCTCTCGCTCATCTGGGGCACCTCCTTTATTCTGATGAAGAAGGGCCTGGTGGTGTTTTCGGCCCTGGAGCTGGGCGCGGCGCGCGTGAGTGTGGCGGCCTTGCTGCTGCTGCCGTTTGCGCTGCGCGAGATGGCACGCGTCGAGCGCAGCCGGCTCAAGTGGCTGGCGCTCAGTGGCACGGTGGGCACACTTATTCCGGCTTTTTTATTCGCCTATGCCGAAACGCGGTTGGCCTCGGGGCTGGCGGGCGTGCTCAATGCGCTCACGGCGGTGTTTGCGCTGCTGGTGGGCGCGCTGCTGTTTGGGCAGCGCCTCACGGGGCTGCGGGTGCTGGGCATTGCGCTGGGTTTGCTGGGCACGGTGGTGCTGATGCTGCTGGGCGGCAGCGGTGCCGACGGCGGCCCGGCGGGCGCCGCCGGCTCGGCCTGGTACGGCGGCTATATTGTGCTGGCCACCATTGGCTACGGCCTCAGTGTGAACGTGATAAAGCACCGGCTGCACGGCCTCACACCGGTGGCCGTTACCTCGCTGCTACTGGCCCTTATTGGGGGGCCGGCGCTGGCTTATCTGCTGCTAGGCACTGGTTTCGCGCACAAGCTCGCCACGGTGCCGGGCGCGTGGCCGGCCTTCGGCTACATTGCCTTGCTGGCCACCATGAGCACGGCCGTGGCCACGGTGCTGTTTAATATGCTTATTCAGCGCTCCACTACGCTGTTTGCCTCCTCCAGCACCTACCTTATTCCGATTGTGGCGCTGGGCTGGGGCGCGCTCGATGGCGAGGCGTTCAACCTGTGGCACGCGGCGGGCATGGCCATTATTCTGGCCGGGGTAGCCGTTATTCACCGGGCCCGGTAACTACCTTTCGCTGGGGCGTCGCGGCGAAGCAGGCGAAAGCAGGGTATCCGGCGCGGACCGGCCTTTCTGAGAAACAAGCCCCTAACGAACCCTTAATTCGCAGACCTAGGCTAGTTCCGGCAGTTACGTTGCCGGGCGTAGGCCCTACTCGGCAACGCGGCCGCCGCACCGCCGTTTGTTTAACACATGAACTTACTGCTGGGCTTTCTTCGCTATTTGCTGGCTGCTTTGGGGATGCTGGCCCTGCTTATTACGCTGCTCTCGGTGCTGCCCACGGCCGTGTGGTGGGTGCAGGCGCTGGGCTTCGCCAGGCTGCAACTGCTGGGGGTGCTGGTGCTGGCCGGGGCCGGGCTGCTGGTGCTGGGGTGGCCGCGGCACCCACGGCGGCTGCGGCTGGGGCTGGCTGCGGGCGCGCTGGCCATAGTGGCGCAGGTTAGCTACTTGTGGCCTTATCTGCCTTTTGCGCCCAAAGCCGTGGCCGATGCCACCCCGGCCCAGGTGCAGGACGCGGCGGGGCGGGTGCGGGTACTGGTTATCAACGTGCTGATATCGAACCGGCAGGATGCTCGCCTGCGGCAACTCATACAGGACACCAATCCCGATGTAGTGCTGGCGCTGGAGCCCGACGACTGGTGGGCGCGGGCCCTGCGCCCGCTGCACGCGGCCTACCCCTACCGCCTCGAAATGCCCCGTGCCGATGCCTATGGCCTGATACTGTACTCGCGCCTGCCGCTGCTGCATCCGCAGACCCAGAACCTGGAGCAGCCCGGCGTGCCGTCCGTCATCACGGGGATGCAGTTGGCCGATGGGCGCACGTTCACGTTTTTCGGCATTCATCCTACCCCACCAATTCCTGACAACTACCCCGACGGCCTGGGCCTGCGCAACGTGGTGCTGCAAAAAGTGGCCCGCCTGCTGCGCCAAACGCCGGGCCCCACCATTGTGGCGGGCGATTTCAACGATGTATCGTGGTCGAAAACTACGCACCAGCTCGTAGCTGGCGGGGTGCACGACGCTAGCCTTGGCCGGGGCTTCTACCCTACCTTCAGCGCCAAGCGGCCGCCGCTGCTGCGCTGGCCGCTCGACCATTTTTTCGTCACGCCCCAGTTGCGGGTTGTGTCGCTGACGCGCCCGCCGGGCGTAGGCTCCGACCATTTTCCGCTGTTGGCCGAGCTGGCGCTGGCTCGGGAATAGCTAGTGGCCTAGCGGGCGCTAGGCCAGCGGCTTCTACAACCGCAGCCGAAACCGCTACCCTCCCCCATGTAGTAGCGCCAGTAGCCCGGTAATGCCTAGCAACCACACCCAGGTAGTGGCTTCGTGATAGGGGGTGAAGTTACCGAGGCTCACACTCTAAGCAAAGTGAGCAAAAGCGGGCGTACGAAAGAAAAACTAACGCATTAATGCCGGTATTTCACAATGACTTTCGCCTGTCGAGCAGTCACCAGCCGCCTTTTTAGCGGTGCTAGCTCAGCGCTACCTTACCCAGCTTCGAGTGCTTGTAGCCGTAGCCGAAGTAGATGGCTAGCCCGATGAGCAGCCAAATCAGGAACATCGTCCAGTTGTTGATGCCGAGTTGAGTCATCAGGTAGAGGTTGGTGAGCAAGCCCAGCACCGGCAGCAGCGAGAGCTTTTTCTGGAACGTGACCACTACCAGGGCTAGCGAGGCCAGGATGAACACCATCGTCGGAATCTGGTGGGCAAAGCCGCCGGTGACCTTACCCGTCAGCTCATCGGTAACCAGCCAGCTGTGCTGACCGCTGGCATCGAGCCAGAACTCGTGATTGCCGACGGCGTTGTAGGTCTTTATCAAGTAAATGGCGGCTACCAGAATGAGCGGCACGAGCCAGCGGCCGTTGAGGTAGGGCACCCGGAAGCGAGCGTCGGACTTGCCATAGGGGTCGATGATGAGGATGCCGCCGCACACCAGCGCAAAGGCGAACAGCGTGCCGATGCTCGTTAAATCGACCACCAGGTCCATGTTCAGAAACAAGGCCGGTACGCCCACGAAAATACCCGTGACGATGGTGCTGAACGAAGGTGTATGGAACTTAGGATGCACCTTAGCAAACACCGGCGGCAGCAGGCCATCGCGGCTCATCGTGAGCCAGATGCGCGGCTGGCCCAGCTGAAACACCAGCAGCACCGAGGCCATCGCAAACACGGCGCTCACGGCCACTAGGGCCGAGAGCTTCGACAGGCCTACTTTGGCAAACACAAACGAGAGCGGGTCGCCCACACCCAGCTCCTTGTAGCTTACCATCCCGGTGAGTACCAGCGTGATAATAACGTAGAGCACCGTGCAAATGATGAGCGCAAACATCATGGCCTTGGGCAGGTCGCGCTGGGGGTTTTTGCACTCCTCGGCAGTGGTAGAGATGGCGTCGAAGCCGATGTAGGCGAAAAATACGGCCGATACGCCCTTGAGCACGCCGCCGATACCATTCGGCGCGAAGGGCGACCAGTTGGCGGGCTTCACGTAGAACGCGCCCACCACAATCACCACTGCCACAATTATCAACTTCAACACGACCAGCAGGTTGCTGGCGTTTTTACTTTCCTTGATGCCCACGTACACCAGCGCCGTAATGGCCACCGTAATGAGGAAGGCTGGCAAATCGACTACCAGCCGGAAGCCGTTGAATAGCTCGGGCGCCTGGGCCCAGGCGTAGTAGGCTTCGAGCTGGGCGGGGCTGGCGGCGGCGAGCGGCTGGCCGCTTTGCATCAGGCTCATAACGGCCTGATAGCCAGCATGAGCACTTTGGGTGCCCATGGTGAGCCAGCGCGGAATATGCAGCCCCACACTGTCGAGCAGGCCGGTGAAATAGTCGCTCCACGAGATGGCCACCACGATGTTGCCCACCGCGTATTCCATGATGAGCGCCCAGCCGATAATCCAGGCCGCTAGCTCGCCAAACGAGGTGTAGGCGTAGGTATAGGCTGAGCCGCTAACCGGGATGGTGGCCGCAAACTGCGCGTAGCACAACGCCGAAAACGCGCAGGCCACCGCCGTAAACACAAACAGCAGCGACACCGCCGGACCACCATTCAGGCTGGCCTGGCCAATGGTAGAAAAAATGCCGGCCCCGATAATGGCCGCAATGCCCAGGCCCGTGAGGTCGCGCACGGTGAGGTGGCGGGCCAGGCCGCCGGCGGCCCCACCGTGGCCGTCGGCATCGGCGGGCGGGTTGGCAAGGATGGCCGCGATGGTTTTGCGGCGAAAGAGCGAGGAATTGGTGGGGGGCATTCGGCCAGGGGAAGATTGGGCGCGCAAACTAGTAAACGGCCAAGTTACGGCGGGGCCGTGTGCAATTGCCGCCAGCCCGGCATCGGGGACGGACACCACCTGCTCTTTCTGAGTTATGACTCAACGCCCTACCATGCTTCGCATCGCTAGCCCCTGCTCCGCAAGCTGGGCTGCCATGACGCCCGCCGGCCCCGCCCGCCACTGCGCCGCCTGCCAGAAAACGGTCGTCGATTTTACCCAGAAGACCGACGCCGAAATCCTGGCAGCCCTGCGCCACGCGGCGGGCACAACCTGCGGCCGCCTGCGCCCCGACCAACTGGCCCGGCCGCTGGTGGCTCCCAAGGCGGCCCCGCGCTGGCGCACCTGGCTAGGGGCCGCGCTGGCTGTAGGTAGTACCGTAAATACAAGCAAGGCAATTAGCCAGGGCGAGACCTCGCTCAGTGTCTTTGCTAGCCCCTTTATGGCCAGCCATGTCATTATTTCCAAGCAAACAGCGCCCCTAGCCACGACTTTCAATAAAGCCTTGTTTTTGTCGGGCACGGTAGTAGACGCTTCTACAGGCGAGCATTTGCCAGGCGTGCTGATTCGGATAAAAGGCAACCAGCAGGAAGTGGCTACCGATGCAAATGGCAATTTCTCATTGCCGTTAGGCACTGACAGCAAACGGATTACCCTGGTGGCTGCCTATGTAGGATACGAAACAGCAGTCAAAACCATCAAGCTCAAACCCTCTACCGAGCCACTACGGCTAAGGTTAAAGATGTCGCACACTGTGCTAGGCGAAATAGCTTACGTAAGGCCAACTGACAGTCTTTTAGAGCGGTTAACTTCTTTCTTTTCCTGAACCTGAAAGCTTTGGCTACCCAAACTTTTCAGTCCCGAAAAGCCTTGTATCGGGGTATGATGCGCCTACCCCTAGCCTTATTCTTTTCGCTGTTTTTAGCGGCTTGCTCTTCTTTTAAGCCGGTGCCGACCACCCGCTTCAACCCCACCGCCACCCGCGCCGAGCTGCCCCACGAGGAGGCGGTGCACCCCAAAAACTCGCTGGAGTGGTGGTACCTCACCGGCCACCTGCGCGACCAAGCCAGCGGCGAAGAATTTGGCATTGAGTACGTCTTTTTTCACTTCAACCTGAAGGATGGCAAGGACGATTACCAGATGGTGAACGTGGCTATTACCGACCCCCAGGGCCAGAAATTCAACTACGACTACAAGCTGGGCAAGCTGCCGCGCCTGCTCACCGACTCGCTGCCGCTGCGCCTGCGTGACCGCAAGGAAGGGCAGGTTTGGAAGTTTGATGGCCAGGAGGGCAAGTACCAGTTCCAGGCCGCGCTTACCGGCAAAAACAACGCTGGCTACGCCCTCGACCTGAGCACTACGCCTACCAAGCCGGTGCTGCTGCACGGTGGCACGGGCTACGAAAACTACGGGCAGGGCATCACGGCGGGCTACTACTCGTACCCGCGGCTAGCCACCACCGGCACGCTCACGGTGGGCGGCAAAACCCACCAGGTAACCGGCGAGCTGTGGTACGACCGCCAGTGGAACTGCTCGGCCATCGTGACCAAGGGTGTGGGCTGGGACTGGCTCAGCATCCAGCTCGACCAGCCCCGCGAGGAGCTGATGCTGAACACCCTGCGCAATACCGAAACCAACGAAGCACTTAACAACGGCTCGTTTTTTAGCGCCAGCAACGAGAACGTGCACCTCACCGGCACCGACTTTACGCTCACGCCCCTCACCTACTGGACCAGCCCCAAGTCGAAGAAAAAGTATCCCGCCAAATGGCGCGTGCAGGTGCCTAGCCAGGGCTACGACCTGGTAGTGGAGCCCCTGGTGCCGCAGCAAGAGCTGGCGCTGCGCTTCTTCCACGCCTTCACCATGTATTATTGGGAAGGCATGTGCAAAGTAACCGGCACCCACCGCGGCCAGCCCGTAACGGGCAAGGCGTATGTGGAGATTACGAATAGGTAATTACCTGAACTGCGGTTTAGTCGGATTTTAAGACTGATTCCACTGCTCACCCTGAATGACGGACACTAAAAAAGGCTACCCTTCGGTAGCCTTTTTTAGTGCGGTGCATTGGATGGCCTAGCGAAGGCTGCCCTCGAAATCCGACCAATCCGCGGTTCAAACAAACGTGCCCGCCAGCAGCGCCGCGCCAACTATTACCACGCTCGGCACCTTTTCCCAGAGTAGCAGCAAAAATGTGAGGCCCACCAGCAGCGGGTTCAGGGGCAGGCCCACGCTGTGGGCGCTGGCCCAGGGGCCGGGCAGGGCCAGTAGGCGGTCGGGCAGCGGGTGGTAGAGCAGCAGCGCAGCGGCGCACACCAGGCCAGCGCTTACGGCATTTACGCCTTCTAAGGACGCCTTTACTACGCGGTACTGGCGCAGGCTGTCCCAGAAGCGGATAACAAAGAATATCAGAAAAGTGCCGGGCAAAAAGATGCCCACCGCACCCACCACGGCCCCTAGCAGCTGCGACCCGGCGCCGCCCACCGGCCGCATGGCCAGGGCGCCGATGTAGCTGGCAAACGCAAAGTTGGGCCCCGGCAACGCCTGCACCAACCCCAGCCCAGACAAAAACTCGGGCCCCGTGAGGTAGCGCTTATACTCCACAAACTCGGCGAAGAGCAGCGGCGCCAGCACCTGCCCGCCGCCAAAAACCAGCGAGCCGTTGCGATAGAAATTCTCGAACAGCCGCACCGGCAGCAGCTGCGTGTAGTGCCCCAGCAGGGCCGCCACCAGAAACACCCCTAGCCAGAGCGCGCCATTGGCCCACTCGACCCGAATGGGCTGCTTGTTTTGCACAATGGCGTGCTTGCGGTAGCGCAGCGTGGTGACGGCGCCGCCCGCCAGCAGCAGCAGCGGCAGCACGCCCGGCCGCTGGAAAAAGTACGCCACCATGGCCGCCACCACCAGCAGGGCCACCGACGTTTTGGTATGAATGACTTTTTCGGCAATGCGGTACGCCGAAAACGCCACGAAACCCACCGCCACTGGCTGCACAAATTGCACCAGCCGGGCCGTAAAAGCCGTATCGAAATGCGTGAGCAGCAGGCCGGCTAGGGTCATAATAACCACCGCGGGCAGACACCAGACGAAGAGCGTGAGGTACGCCAGGTTAGGTCCCCCTAGCCGGAAGCCGATGGCCGTCATGGTCTGGGTAGAGGTGGGGCCGGGCAGCAGCGCGCACAGCGCTTGCAATTCGAGCAGCTCGGCGGCGGTGAGGTAGCGTCGCTTGTTTATCAGCAGCCGGAACATCATGGCCAGGTGTGCCTGCGGCCCCCCGAACGCCGTGCACGCCAGCGCCGCCACATCCTTGAGAAAGATGAAGTTGCGGGTCCGGCGCATGCGGCGGCCGGCCCGGCGCAGCGGCACCAGGGGCACAGACAAATCGGGGCGAGCGGACAATTGGTCGGACACGGGCAGCAGCGTAACTACGCCGAAGATAAAGACGCTCTTGCCAACGCCCACCGGCCGTGGCTAGGGGTAAGGCAAAAAAAGAAGCGGCCCGCCCGGGTGGGCCAGCCGCTTCGAGTAGCTTCAGACAGCTGAAGCACGAAGGCTTACTTCTTCTTGAGGCCCAACTCGATGAGGCGCTCGTTTAAGAACTCGCCGGCCGTGATGTCAACTTCCTTTTTGGGGTTGTCCTCGGTCACGAGGTGCGGCAGGGCGGCCAGGCTCATTTCGGAGCGCGGGTGCATGAAGAATGGGATGCTGTAGCGCGAGGTATTCATTTTCTCGCGGGGCGGGTTCACCACGCGGTGAATGGTACTCTTGAGCACGCCGTTGGTGAGGCGCTGGAGCATATCGCCCACGTTCACCACAATCTGGTCGGGCAGGGCCGTGATGCTAATCCACTGGCCATCGCGGCGCTTCACTTGCAGGCCGTCGGCGCTAGCCCCCATCAGCAGGGTGATGAGGTTGATATCGCCGTGCTCGGCGGCGCGCACCGCATCGGCGGGCACGGCCTCGGGGTTTTCGATGGGGAAGTAGTGGATGGGCCGCAGGATGCTGTTGCCGTTCTGCACCTTGTCGTCGAAGTAGTTTTCGGGCAGCTCCAAGTACAGCGCAATGGCGCGCAGCACGTCTTTGCCGGCGGCCTCCAGGGTGCGGTAGGCCTTCATGGTGCTTTGCTCGAAGCGGGGCACCTCGGCGGGCCAGATGTTGGCCGGGTAGTCGTGGCGCACGGGGTCGGTCTCATCGAGTACTTCCTGGCCCACGTGGTAAAACTCCTTGAGGTCGCCGGTGTTGCGGCCCTTGGCGTGCTCCTTACCCTTGCTGATGTAGCCGCGCTGGCCGGCCAGCTCGGGCACTTCGTAGCTCTGCTTGGCCTGGTCGGGCAGTTGGAAGAACTGCTGCACGTCGGCGTACAGGTCCTTGGTCTGCTCCTCGTTGAGGCCGTGGTTTTTGAGGGCGATGAAGCCAATGCTTTGGTACGCCGCGCCCAGGTCTTGCACGAACTTGGCTTTGCGGGCGGGGTCGCCCGAGCGGAAGTCCGCGAGGTCGAGCGAGGGAATGTGGTCAGGCAGGTTCTCAGCCATAACTTGTTAGGAAGTGGTTGGTGGTTGATGAATTGCTGATTACGCTCCGGTAACCACTGGTAGCGGGTGGCCCACCGCTAGCCCCTACAGAAGCAGCCAGCCGCGACAACACCCACTAGCAGCAACCAGTAGTTATCTACCCGCGAAGGTAACAAAAAAACCTTTCTGCTACTTACTTGCGTATCCCCCGTTCACCTTTGCTCTTTCACCTTTCTTGTCCTTCCCCATGCTTTTTTCTCGCACTTTAGTTGGCGCTCCGGTGGCTTTGGTTGCCTTGGCGCTGCTGGGCAGTTGCAGCACCAGCCAGCAGGCCGAAACCACCACTAGCCCCGCCGACCGCCCCAACGCCATTGGCGCCCCCACCACCACTACCACCGCCGCGGGCCAGGTGCAGTCGAAGGGCGGCATCACGCTTACACCCTACAACGACTCGCCCAAATTCCCCACGGCCCAGATGCGTGTGAATGCGCCCATTCAGGGCTCGTCGGTACCGAGCGGCGAGGTGGCGTTTTCGTATGACCTCACCAACTATCAGCTTACCAAGATGACGGAAAGTGAGCATAGCATGCAGATGGCCAACTCGATGAAGGGCCAGCACATCCACAACATCGTGGACAACCAGCCCTACACAGCACACTACGATACCAAATTTACCAAGCCGATTGCCGACGGCCAGCACGTGGTGCTGTCCTTCCTCTCGCGCTCGTACCACGAAAGCCTCAAGCACCGCGGCGCCTACGACCTGCGCACCATCACGGTAGGCACGCCGGCGGCTGGCGCCCCGGCCAATGACTTCAACCTCCAGGGTCAGCACCTCTTCTACAGCCGCCCCAAGGATAAGTACGAAGGCAAAGACGCTCAGAAGATTATGCTGGACTTCTACCTCGTGAATACGACCCTAGCCCCCGATGGCAACAAGGTGCGCGCCACCATCAACGGCACCGAGTTTATGCTCGACCAGTGGATGCCCTACATGATGGAAGGCCTGCCTGCCGGCCAGGCTACCATCAAGCTGGAGCTGCTCGACAGCAGCGGCACCCTGATTCCGGGCCCGTACAACTCGGTAACGCGCACCATCACGGTAGCCCCCTAGCGGTACTGCCGCAGAGTTGCACAAAGGCAAAACGCCGAGGTTCGCAGTGCTCCATTAAACGGACACTGCGAACCTCGGCGTTTTGCCTTTGTGCAAGTTCGCAAAAAAACTCACCCCACTAGCTTGCCTACTAAGCCCTGAACCTCAGCACCTTCGTAGTCATTTTCGTTTTGGATATGCGGCATTAGCTGCTGCATAATCGCCTCCTGGCGCTGGCCGGCGGCCCAGGCCTCGGCATACGACGTGTCGGGCGAGAACGTGACGCGCGAGTACAGGGGCAGCCATTGACCCGGAAACTGGGCCGCGATTTTGCTTTCAATGCGCTTTTGCAGCAGGAAGCGGGGGTTAGCCACGTGGTCGCGCATCTCCACAAAGTTGTAGAGGGCTAGCTCGGCCATGGCGTCGGTATTAGGCTTGCGCAGGCGCTCAAACTGGTCGAGCACCTCGCCCCAGTTCTCTTCCCCCAGCTCGTCGAGCAAGCGGTCGAGCACGGTGCAATCCTCGAAGCCCGCGTTCATGCCCTGCCCGTAGAAAGGCACGATGGCATGGGCGGCATCGCCGAGCAGCAGCACCGAATCTTGGTAGCTCCAGGGCCAGCACCGAATGGTGACGAGCGAGCCCGTGGGGTGGTCAAAAAACTCGGTGTCGAGCTCCGGCATCAGCGGCACTACATCGGGAAATACCTCGCCGAAAAACTTTTCCACTTCCTCGGGCGTGCGCAGGCTGTCGAACGAGAGCGGCCCCTCGTACGGAAAAAACAGCGTAGCATTGAACGAGCCGTCGAGGTTGGGTAGGGCAATCATCAGGTAATTGCCGCGTGGCCAGATGTGCAGCGCGTTTTTTTCGAGCTGCCAGGTGCCGCCCGGGCCCGCCGCAATAGTTAGCTCCTTATAGCCGTACTCCAGATACTGCTGCGAGTAGTCGGCCCTATCGAGCCGCTGCATGGCCCCGCGCACTGCCGACCACGCGCCATCCACGCCAAACAGGCGTTGGTAGGGCACGTCGTATTCGCGGCCGCTCGCCACGTCGCGCAGGTGCAGGCGGCGGGCGGGCAGGTCGAGCTGCGTCAGCTTCTGGCCGAAAGTGATTTCCACTTCCGGCTTGGCTTCCACTAGGTCAAGCAGCGTGCGGTTGAGGCTGTCGCGGCTCACCGAGAAAATGGCCTGGCCTTCCTGTCCATAGGGTTGGTAGGTGAGCTGCCCACGCTGGTCGTGAATCACGCGGCGGTACATGGGGATACCCACCTTGCGGATATCATCGGTAATGCCCACGCCCGCTAGCCCCCGCCAGCCCCGGTCCGAGAGCGCCAGGTTGATGGAGCGCGCCTCGCGCAGGCCGGCCTTGCGCGGGTCGGGCAGGCGCTCGTAGAGGTGCACTGGGTGGCCGCGCCGCGTGAGGTAGAGGGCCAGCAGCGTGCCCACCAGGCCCGCGCCCATTACCACGAGCGGCTCGGCGGCAGGGTTGGTGTAAGCAGAAGAGGAAGGAGAATCCATGCGGTGAAGGTAACGGCAAACCCAGGAGCTTAGTGAGCGCTAGCGCAGGCTGCCTAGCGGGTAAATAAAGGCCTGGGAACCCACAGTAGCGCGCGGCGACCGTATACTGCGCTTGAAAATGGCCTGGGCGCTCACGGCCTGGTAGCTGGCTGGGCTAGCCAGGTCAACTACCAGCAGGTGCGCCAGCTTGCGCATGCGCTGCTTCAGGGTGTCGGGGTGCTGCTCGGCCGTAACCTGCGGGTTAATAACCTCCAGCGTGAGAATACCCGCCGTGTTGGGCCTGCCGCCGCCGGCGGGCGTGGCCGACACCCAGACTTGCTCGGCGTGCAGCGCCCGCACCTGCTGCTCGAAGGCGGCGCGGTGCTGCTGCGTAAGCGCCACGCCGGGCGCTATTTCTACCTGCTGGCTACAGGCAGCCAAGCCGATTGCCAACAGACCCCAGGGCTTTCTCATACTGTTTCAGATTTACTAAAACCACCCACCGGCCACTTTCATCAGCTGCTCCAGCGCGTGCTGGTCGTCGTGGTCAAAATCATTCAACTGGTCGCTGTCCACATCGAGCACGGCCACTACTGCCCCGTTTTTGAAAACGGGCACCACAATCTCCGACTTCGAATCGGAGCTGCACGCAATATGGCCGGGAAAAGCCTCCACATCGGGCACCAGCACGGTACGCGCTTCGGCCCAGCTAGTGCCGCACACCCCGCGCCCGCGCCGAATCCGCGTGCAGGCAATTGGCCCCTGAAATGGCCCTAGCACCAGCTCCTCGCCCTGCACCACATAAAAGCCTACCCAGAAAAAGCCAAACGCCTGCCGCAGCGCGGCGGCCGTATTGGCTAGGTTGGCCGTGCGGTCAGCTTCGCCGGCGGTAAGGGCGTCTATTTGCGGGAGCAGCTCGGCGTAGCGGGCGGCCTTGGGCTGGCCCGGCGTTAAAAACAGGGTTTCGGACATGAGAATACTTCTTACGTAAAGCGCGCCGCCAGCTTAGACCGTAGCGGCTGCCGCCGCTGGCGCGGCCGTTGCAAAGCTACCGCCCTGGTGCTCGACGGCCTCCACGAGGCGGTAGTTCAGCGTTTCCTTCACATCGAGGTACTCATCGTAGCTGGTAGTTTCCACAAAGTATTGTACCGTTACCTCCTTGCCCGCGGGCGAGATAGAGTTGAATTTCATTTGCACGTCCTGCACGAGCGCGTGCGTCGTCATGGCCTCCACCGCTTCCCGGATGATGGCTTGCAGTTGGTCGCTGGTCGTTTTCTGGTCGAAGTACAGCGTGAAGCCCACCCGCCGCGCGGTACGCAGGCTCAGGTTATCCAACGGCTTGTCAATCATACTCTTGTTGGGCACCGTGAGGTAGCTTTTTTCGGCCGTGCGCAGGCGCGTGCTTCGAAAGCCAATTTTTTCCACCGTGCCGCTCACCGAGCCGGCTGTCACAAGGTCGCCCACCCCAAACGGCTGGTCAATGAAGATGGTAAACGAGGCCAGCAGGTTTTCCAGGCTTTCCTTGGCGGCAAAAGCCACCGCTAGCCCCCCAATGCCCAGGCCGCCGATAAGGGCCGTCACATTCACCCCAAATACTTGCCCTAGCGCTACCAGCAGGCCAATCACGACCACGAATACCTTAATCAGGTCTTTGGCAAAAGGCAGAAACTGGCTGTCGAGCCGCCGGTTGCTGGGGGCCGTCACTAGCTCGGCCCGGCGCTGCACCACCAGCAGCGCAAAATCGACCAGGCTCAGAATTACCCACACGATGGTGGCAATTACGCCCAGGTGAAACAAGCCCAGCAGCGCCACCTTGTGCCAGGGCTCCACGCCCTTCACCGCCAGCGGCGGCATCGGGTAGCGCAGCACATTGAAAGCCAGGTAGAAAGAACCTAAAAATAATAGTACCCCTAGCGGCTGGATAAGGGAATCGTGCAACTCCTCTTCGGTTACGCCCGTGGTGTAGCGCTTGGTGAGGCGAAACAAGGCCTTGCTGAGCAGCCGCGACATCAGCCGGTTGAGGGTGGCACCCAGCAGGAGAATGATTGCCGCAATGCAGTAGTCCAGCAGCTCGTTGCCAAATAGTTCTCGGTGCAAAAAGGCGGGAATCTCCATTCGTAAGGTAGTAAGCGCGCTTAGCTGGCGCCCATTCTTGATACGCAAGGCCACGGCCACCCGTTGAATCTTCCTACTTGCTCACACGCAGTAGTACTAACTTCCGTAAACAGGAGTGCTACCGGGCCCGGCAAATTGAGAAAGAAGCAGTTGGCCTTTTATAAAGGGTTAAGGCCGGTTTAATTTCAGAAAAAATCCTTACTGCTTAAGTGCTCAAAAAAGATAAAGAAGTGCCAAACTAGAGCGAAAACCCATAAAATACGTTACACTGAACAACTACAACAAATTTGCCCGTATTTTTTATGTGGCTTTAATAGTTTACAATAGTATTCTCTCGTTTACTTTGCATTTCCAAGTACCCTAGCAATAGGGTATTGGAGTCATTCTTCTATCTCCCTTCTACCATTTTACGTTACATTACCATGAAACCATTGCACAGCCGCGTTGAGGCCGAGCAGCTAGACCGCGCAGCGGCCATGCTCAAGGTGCTTTCGCACCCCAAGCGCTTAGCTATCGTTGATTTGCTTGGCAAGAGCAAGTCCAAGGACCACCAGATGTCGGTAACCGAAATCTACCAGGCCCTCGACATTCCTCAGGCCATCGCTTCGCAGCACCTCATTACGCTTAAAGACCGGGGCGTACTCAAATCGAGCAAAGTAGGTACCAAAATCTACTACTCGCTCGCCGTACCGCAGCTACTCAAAATCATTGACACGCTGGAAGACTACTCTGGCCGTATCTAACCCCTAAGAGTGGGCAGGCGGGGGTTAGCCCTGCCTGCCCACTCATTAGTGCCTAGCCGCTCGCCCACGCCGCTAAATAGCCGCCGAAAACGCGCTAAGATTTTGCCTAAAACCCCGCGCCCCGCCGTGCTGACTAGGTTCAGCACGGCGGGGCGCGGGGTTTTATATGTATCCGACGTTAGGCGGTAGTGGGCTGGTGCTCCAGGTCGAAGATATCGGTGAGGAGTGGCAGTAGCTGCTCGGCCTCGTCGCGGCGGCAGGCGGCTTTCAGGTGCAGCACGTGCTGCTTTAGCACTTTCTGCATAAAGGCACGGGTCGCGTCATCGAGCAGCTTCACTTCGGCCGGGGTAGCCTTTTTTTGGAAGCGGTCGAGCTCTTGCTGGCGCAGCTGCTCCAGGCCGGCCTTCATGCGCTGAATAAGCGGCGACACCAGCATTTCGCGGCTCCAGTCGGCAAACTCCGCCAGGCTTTCCGTGATGATGGCCTGCACCTGCGGCACGGCCGCCAGGCGCTGCTCCAGCGCGGCCGAAGCCTTGCTCTGAATGGCATCCACGTTATACACCAGCACGCCGGGCACCTGCTCAACATCGGCGGCCACCGAGCGCGGCACGGCCAAGTCGATGAAAAACTTGTAGCTCAGCACGTCGAGGTTGGCTACTAGCTCGCGGGTGAAAAACGGCGTTTCCCGGTTGATGGACGAGATGATAACGTCGGCCTCGCGCAGGGCTTCGGCCAGGTTGTCAAAATCAGCAATGCGCAGCCGGCCGGGGGCAAACTCGGCGGCCAGCCCCTCGGCCCGGAAGCGGGTGCGGTTGCAGAGCGTGACGCTGCTAAACGACTTGCTGTCGGCCAGGTGCCGGCACACGTCGCTGCCAATCTCCCCCAGGCCCACTACCAGCACGCGGGGGCTAGCCACGTCGGCAGTCAGCTCCTCTACCAGCTCCAGGGCCGCGTAGCTCATGCTGGCCGCACCGTCGCGAAAGCTCGTTTCCTGCTGCACGCGCTTGTTGGCGAAGAAGATGGTGTGCAGCAACCGATGCAGAAAGGGGCCGGCCGCGTCGGCATCGGCCGTCCACTGATAAGCCTGCTTCACCTGGTTGATAATCTGCATATCGCCCACCACCTGCGCATCGAGACCCAGCGATACCTCGAAAAGGTGGCGGGTGGCCGTTTCCGCGTCGGGGTACACGTCGAAATACGAAGCGAAGCTGCCCGCATCGGGTCGGTGCTTGAGCTCGCCCAGCGCCCGAATGATGACGGCCGAGTAGTCGTCGTCATGCGCGTAGTAGATTTCGGTGCGGTTGCAGGTGCTTAGCACCAGCAAGTCGCTCAGGTGCAGCTCGCTGCGCAGCTGCGTAAGAAAGCGGCGGCAGGCGGCCTCGTCCAACGCCAGCAGCTCGCGAATGGCGAGCGGGGCATTGCGGAAGGATAAACTAACAGCCTTAAACGAATGGGACATAGCACGGGCCGACCCAGGGCCGGCCTGCAAAATTACAGTATAAATAACTGCGATAGAAACAGACCGCGCCCCCATTGGGTTCGGCCGGGCTCTTAAGTGCACAAACTAACGTTTTTACTCGTTGAACAGGCCTAGCGGCGCTCCGGGCGGCGCGCCCGACCTTTGCCGTACCTATGCTTTCCCCCCTTTACGACCAAAAATCACGTATTAAGCTACTGGTCTTGCTGTTGGCCCTGCTTATTGCCGGGGCTACCGTGGTGTATACCAACGTATTGGTGCAGCGTTTATCGGAGCGCGAACAGCATCAGATTGATTTATACGCCAAAACGCTGCGCTACCTTATCAGTACGGAAGACACGAAAAATCTTCAGTTTTTGCAGGAACAGATTATCGAGGCCAACACCACGATACCAGTTATTCTGACGGATGGCGAAAATATTAACGACGCCAAAAACCTTGACCTCGGGCGCAACCTGCCCGCCGCCGATTCGGTGCGCCGCATGCACGCGGTACTGCTCGATATGCAGCAGCGCCACCCGCCCATTGTAATTGAGCTGGCGGGCGGCACCCGCAACTACATTTTTTACCAAGATTCGCGCCTGCTGCGGCAGTTGCGCACCTACCCACTGGCGGCGCTGGCCGTTATCGCCTCGCTCTCGATGATGGCTTACATCGCCTTCAGCTACTCGCGGCGGGCCGAGCAAAACCGCGTGTGGGTGGGGCTAGCCAAGGAAACGGCGCACCAACTGGGCACGCCGCTGAGCTCGCTGGTGGGCTGGCAAGAGTATTTACGGCAGTCAGACCGCTTCCGCGACGAGCCCATTGTGGAGGAGCTGGGCAAGGATATCAAACGGCTGGAAATCATTACCGAGCGCTTCAGCAACATTGGCTCGGTGCCGGTGCTGAAGGCGGAGAACCTGTACCATACCACCCGCAACGCCATTGCTTACCTCGAAAGCCGGGTGTCGCGCAAGGTCAAGTTCAGCATCGAAACCGATTTGCCGCTCGATACGCCAGCGTGCCTCAACGTGCCCCTTTTCGATTGGGTAGTGGAGAATATCTGCAAAAACGCAGTTGATGCCATGGACGGGCGCGGCTCCATCACGCTGCGCCTGCGCCGTGTGAAGCCCGCGCGCCAGTGGTGGCGCCGCCGCGCCCCGCGCCCCCAGGTTGCCATCGACATCACCGATACGGGCAAGGGCATTCCCAAAAACAAGCTTGAAAGCGTGTTTATGCCCGGCTACACCACCAAAAAGCGGGGCTGGGGCCTGGGCCTGGCCCTAGCCCGCCGCATCATCGAAAACTACCACGAAGGGCGCCTCTACGTAAAGGCCAGCGAGGCAGGCAAAGGCACCACGTTTCGATTGATACTCAATCAGTAATAATTAAAAAGGCCGTCATACTGCTTACAGCATGACGGCCTTTTCCAGCTTTCTTACCCCCTAGCCGCCCATCACCAGTTGGTCGGGCAGGTTCATGAGGTAGTCGCCGTAACCGCTTTTACGCAGGGGCTCGGCGATTTTGCGCAGCTGCGCCGCATCGATAAAGCCCTGGCGGAAAGCCGCTTCCTCAATAGAGCCCACCTTGAGGCCCTGGCGCTGCTCCAGCACCCGCACAAACTCGCCAGCCTGCATCAGGCTCTCGAAGGTGCCGGTGTCGAGCCAGGCCGTGCCCCGGCCCAGAATACCAACCTTCAGCTTGCCGCGGCGCAGGTACTCGCGGTTCACGTCCGTGATTTCGTATTCGCCGCGCGGACTGGGCTCCAGGTTTTTGGCAATCTCAACTACCTCGTTATCATAGAAGTATAAACCCGGCACGGCGTAGTTGCTCTTGGGCTTAGCGGGCTTTTCCTCGATGCTGAGGGCCACCTTATTGGAGTCGAACTCGACCACGCCGTAGCGTTCGGGGTCGTGCACATGGTAGGCGTACACCACGCCGCCTTCGGGGTTGCTATTGGCTTTCAGCAGCTCCTCCATGCCTTCGCCGTGGAAGATGTTGTCGCCCAGCACCAGGGCTACCTTGTCCTGGCCGATAAAATCGGCCCCTAGCACAAATGCCTGGGCTAGCCCGTTGGGCACTTCCTGCACCACGTACTGGAAGTTGCAGCCCAGGTTCTGGCCATCGCCAAGCAGCTTTTTGAACTGCGCCTGGTCGTGGGGCGTGGTGATGATGAGAATTTCGCGGATGCCCGCCATCATCAAAATCGACAGCGGATAATAAATCATCGGCTTGTCGTAAACCGGCATGAGCTGCTTGCTCACGGCTAGGGTCAGGGGGTGCAGCCGGGTGCCCGAGCCGCCGGCGAGGATAATACCTTTCATAGCAGTGCGTTAGTTGCGTTCCTTAATAAAATCCTGGTTGGCCTTAAACCACGAGAGCGTCTTCTGGAGGCCCTCGCGGATGCGCACTTGCGGGGCGTACCCTAGCCGGGTTTCGGCCTTGCTGATGTCGGCGAGCGAGTCGCGGATGTCGCCCGCGCGGTTAGGACCAAATTTCGGCTCCAGCTCCGAGTGGGCTTCCTCGCGCAGGATATCGTACATCTGCACCAGCGAGGTGCGGTCGCCCACGGCAATGTTGTACACCTGGTTTACGGCCTCGGGGTTGGTAGTAAGGGCCGCCCGGATATTGGCCTGCACGCAGTTGGCCACGAAGGTAAAGTCGCGCGTCTGGCCGCCGTCGCCATTAAGCGTAGGGGCATTTTCTTCCAGAATAGCGTCGATAAACAATGGAATAACTGCCGCGTAGGCCCCACCCGGGTCTTGGCGCGGCCCAAAAATATTGAAGTACCGCAGGCCAATAATCTCCATGCCGTAGGTGCGGGCAAACACGTCGGCATACAGCTCGTTGGCGTACTTGGTGACGGCGTAGGGCGACAACGGCTTGCCGATGCGGTCTTCCACCTTGGGCAGGCCGGGATGGTCGCCGTAGGTCGAAGACGAGGCGGCGTACACAAAGCGCTTGATACCCGCTTCCTTAGCGGCAAACAGCATTTTAACAAAGCCGCCCACGTTCACCTCATCGGTCGTGACCGGGTCATTGATGGAGCGCGGCACCGACCCTAGCGCGGCCTGGTGCAGCACAATATCAATGCCCTGGCAAGCCTGCGCGCAGGCCTCGCGGTCGCGGATATCACCCTCCTGCACTTCCAGCGCAGCACTGCCCTCAAACAAGCGCAGGTTTTTGCGGAAGCCGTTGGAGAAGTTATCCAGCACGCGCACTTTCTTGGCGCCGTGCTGGAGGAGATATTCCACGAGGTTGGAACCGATAAAGCCCGCGCCGCCGGTTACGAGAAAGCTCAGCCCGTTAATTGGCTGGTCGGTAAAAGGGGTTTCGTACATCTTTTTGAATTATGAATTATGAGTTATGAATTATGAATTCAATTGCCAGGCAGTATAGTCCTTTCAATTCTTAATTCATAACTCATAATTCACAACTAAATGCTGTATTGCTTGGCGTTGTAGTCCTGGTAGGCGCCGCTGGTCACGTGGTCGAGCCACTCCTGGTTGGCCAGGTACCAGTCTACCGTCTGGCTCAGGCCTTGCTCGAAGGTTACGCTGGGCTTCCACCCTAGCTCATTCATGATTTTGCTTGAGTCGATGGCGTAGCGCATATCGTGGCCCGCGCGGTCGGTAACAAAGGTGATGAGCTGGCGCGAGGTACCGGCGGCCTGGCCGGTTTTCTCGTCCACCACATCGCACAGCAGCTCAATGAGTTTCAGGTTTTGCCACTCATTTACACCGCCAATATTGTAGGTGTCGCCCAGCTTGCCCCGGTGGAAAACGGCGTCGATAGCCGTGGCGTGGTCTTTCACGAAGAGCCAGTCGCGCACGTTCTCACCTTTGCCATACACGGGCACTTTCTGGCCGGTGCGCAGGCGGTGAATAGCCAGCGGAATGAGCTTTTCGGGGAAGTGGTTGGGGCCGTAGTTGTTCGAGCAGTTGCTGAGCTTGATGGGCAGGCCGTAGGTGTGGTGCCAGGCCCGCACAAAGTGGTCGGAGCTAGCCTTGGAAGCCGAGTAGGGCGAGCGCGGGTCGTAGGAGGTTTCCTCGGTGAACATCTCGGGGCCGAAGTCCAGCGAGCCGTATACCTCGTCGGTGCTGACGTGGTAAAAGGTATGCCCCTCAAAGCCCTTGGGCTTCCAGAGATTCTTGGCCGCGTTCAGCAGATTGACGGTGCCAATCACGTTGGTTTTGACAAACGCCATCGGGTCGGTGATGCTGCGGTCGACGTGGCTCTCGGCGGCGAGGTGAATCACGGCGTCGGGTTCCTCGTGGGCAAACAGCTGGTCGATAAACGCCTGGTCGGCAATATCGCCCTTCACAAACTGGTAGTTCGGCGCATTTTCAATGTCGCGCAGGTTCTCCAGGTTGCCCGCGTAAGTGAGGGCATCGAGGTTGAGAATCTGGTACTCCGGGTATTTGGTTACGAACAGGCGCACCACGTGCGAGCCAATGAAGCCGGCCCCGCCGGTAATGAGAATTTTCATGACTGTAGGGTAAGCTTCAGCTTGCCTTTGACACTCTTAAGGTAGGGTAAATTACTTACTAATCAGTTCCCTAATTTGCTAGGGTCTGCTGCCATTTCCAGGCGCTGGCCAGCGAATCGCGCAGCGAAGTTGTGGTCTTAAAGCCTAGTACCTCGGCCGACTTGGTAGCGTCGGCGTAGATGGCCGGCACATCGCCGGCGCGGCGCGGGCCGATGGCGTAGTTGAGCTTCTGGCCGCTAGCCTCCTCAAAGGTCTGTACTACTTCGAGCACCGTGTTGCCATGGCCGGTGCCTACGTTGAAAGTTTCCACTGCGTCGGTGGCTTTGCGGTCGAGCAGGCGCTGCACGGCCACAATATGGGCTTTGGCCAAATCTACCACGTGGATGTAATCGCGGATATTAGTGCCGTCGGGCGTGTCGTAGTCGTTGCCGAAGATGGTGAGCTTATCGCGCAGGCCGGCCGCCGTTTGGGTGATGAACGGCACCAGGTTATTGGGCACCCCTAGCGGCAGCTCGCCAATCTTGGCCGACTCGTGGGCCCCAATGGGGTTGAAGTAGCGCAGCAGGATGGTATGGGTCTGGTTGTCGGGGGCGCCGGCCGCGTCGTGCACTATTTCTTCGCACATTTGCTTGGTGCGGCCGTAGGGCGAGTTGGCGGGCTTAGTGGGTGTGGCTTCGGTTACGGGCAGCTGGTCGGGCACGCCGTACACGGTGCACGACGACGAGAATACCAGATTGGTAACGTTCTCATCCTTCATAACTTGCAGCAGCGTGATGAGCGAGCCCACGTTGTTGTGGAAGTAAGCTAGCGGCTTCTGCACCGACTCGCCCACCGCCTTGAAGGCCGCGAAGTGAATAACGCCGGCAATATCACCCTCGGCTTTGAACACCTGGCGCAGCGCCTCAGCATCGCCGCAATCGATGCGGTGGCACGGCACCTCCCGCCCCAGAATAGCCTGAATACCCGCCAGCGCCGACTCCTGCGAGTTACTGAAATTGTCAATGATAACGGGCTCGTAGCCCGCCTGCGCCAGCTCCACCACAGTGTGCGAGCCAATATAGCCGGCCCCGCCGGTAACCAGAATCTTTTTCATACTCGGGAATGGATAGTTGTTGACGGATAGTTGCTGCTGGCTAGCCCCTTACGAGAAACACTATCCGTCAGCAACTACCCGTCAACCAGTAAGCTACAGGCTCCAGTAGTGAATCTCCTCCATCGGCTTGCTGCGGTACAGGCCTTTGATATCGACCAGCACGGCATTATCGGCCGAGATAGATTTGAAGTACGCCTCGTCTTTGTCCACGTAAGGCTGGTGGCTAACAGCCACAATTACTGCATCGTAGTCCGCCCGGATTTTGTCCGCGGGCGTGAGGCGGAAGCCGTACTCGTGGTGCAACTCGTCGGAATCGGCGTGCGGGTCCACGATGTCCACGTTCACCGAGAAATTTTTAAGCTCCTGAATCACGTCCGCCACTTTGGAATTGCGGATATCCTCCACATTCTCCTTGAAGGTCGCGCCCATCACCAGCACGCGGCTTTTGGCCACGTCCTTGCCGCGCTTAATCATCATCTGCACCGTTTTGCGGGCGATGTAGGCGCCCATGTTGTCGTTGGTAGTGCGGCCGCTCAGGATAACTTTGGCGTCGTAGCCCAGCTCCTTCGCCTTGTAAGTCAGGTAGTACGGGTCTACGCCGATGCAGTGGCCGCCCACCAGGCCGGGGCTGAACTTGAGGAAGTTCCACTTGGTGCCGGCTGCCTCCAGCACTTCGTAGGTGTTGATGTTCATGCGGTCGAAAATCATCGACAGCTCGTTCATCAAGGCGATGTTCACATCGCGCTGGGTGTTTTCGATAATCTTGGCAGCCTCGGCCACCCGGATGCTGCTGGCCCGGTGCACACCGGCATCCACCACCAGCTCGTACACTTTGGCGATGGTTTCGAGGCTGTCGGCGTCGCAGCCGCTCACCACTTTCACAATGCGGCGCAGCGTGTGCTCCTTGTCGCCAGGGTTGATGCGCTCGGGCGAGTAGCCTACTTTGAAGTCGTCGTTAGCGAAGCTCAGGCCCGAGAGCTTCTCCATCACCGGAATGCAGTCTTCCTCGGTGCAGCCGGGGTACACGGTGCTTTCAAACACCACGTAGTCACCTTTTTTCAGCACTTTGCCCACCGAGCCCGAGGCCCCGAGCAGCGGGCGCAAATCGGGCTGGGCGTGCTCATCAATGGGCGTGGGCACGGCCACAATAAAAAACTTGGCCTCGCGCAGCACGTCGAGCGAGTCGGTGAAGGTGATGTCGGTGCCCTCGAAGGCGCTGGCATCGAGCTCGCCGCTCGGGTCTTGGTGGTTGCGCATCATCTCCACGCGGCCCGCGTTGATGTCGAAGCCGATAACCGAGAGTTGCTTGGCAAATTCGAGGGCGATGGGCAAGCCCACGTAGCCGAGGCCAATCACGGCCAGCTTGGCTTCTTTGCGGAGGAGTTCGTCGTACACTTTTTGAAGAATTATGAGTTATAACTTATAAGCTATGAGTTGGCCGTTAG
>Ga0308157_10001073_pt1 | contig 64983 bp, 56 predicted proteins | sample PhyBR1_FD_201035 | JGI IMG/M metagenome (GOLD analysis project Ga0308157, IMG submission 201035) | Phyllosphere microbial communities from UC Gill Tract Community Farm, Albany, California, United States - DLSLB.R1 | ecosystem: Host-associated > Plants > Phyllosphere > Unclassified | place: USA... | reverse complement strand
TGAGTATCATTAAATAATTGGGAGAAAGAATTCTTTCATGAATAATCATCATAAAAGGTACACCTCACTAGCCCCGATAGCAGCGGTTACCCCGCAACATGCACTGGAAAGACGCTGGAAATGCCGCAGAAAGTAAAGCCTGAGGAGTAGAAGCGAATAGCGGGAAACAGCTTCTGATTAATTGGAGAATAAAAAGTTTCAGTATAATGGATAAGGCACCTCATCTGAAAATGGTATGGAGGATAAGTTATATATGATTGATCCTCAAAAAAACATTCCGTAAGAATCCTGATGATTAACTTATCTGGATTCCTACGGAATTATATTGATTGAAATTTTATTGTTTTTAATTCAGAACGTAAGTTGTTCCGTCTCTTCCGTCTTTTAATTCTATTCCTTCGGCAAGCAGCTTATCTCTGATCTGATCTGAGAGTTCGAAATTTTTTGATCTTCTGGCCTGATTTCTGAGCTCTATTAGAACTTTTAAAGTCTGATCCAGCTTTTCATAGTTATTTTCTTCTACTGCCTGAAGCCCTAATACGTCAAAAACAAAAGCATTCAGAGTGGATTTCAAATCTTCAAGATCTGCAGATGAAATGGTTTCTTTCTCGTCTTTCAGGGCGAAGATGTACTTCACTGCTTCGAATAGATGCGCAATGAGAACCGGAGAGTTGAAGTCATCGGTAAGTGCATCGTAAGCTTTATTTTTCCAATCCTGAAGGCTGAATCCTGACTGTTTCCCGTCATCCGGAGTAATGGAGTTTACTACTTTAAGGGCCTCCATCAATCTGATGAATCCTTTTTCACTGGCAATCATTGCGTCATTGGAAATATCCAGCACACTTCTGTAATGTGCCTGCAGGAAGCAGAAACGGACAATTGACGGGTGGAAAGGTTTTTCAAAGAAGTCATTTTCTCCTGTCACCAATTGCATCGGAAGGATGTAGTTTCCTGTGGATTTGCTCATACGCTGGGAATTCATCGTCAGCATATTGGCATGCATCCAATAATTTACCGGAGCAGCATCATTGCAGGCTTTTCCTTGAGCAATTTCACATTCATGGTGTGGGAATTTCAAATCCATTCCGCCTCCGTGGATGTCGAAAGTTTCGCCCAGATATTTTGTACTCATTGCGGTACATTCAAGGTGCCATCCCGGAAATCCTTCACCCCAGGGAGAGTTCCATCTCATGATGTGAGCAGGAGAAGCTTTTTTCCAAAGTGCAAAATCCTGTGGATTCTTCTTCTCCCCTTGTCCGTCAAGGTCACGGGTATTCGCAAAAAGTTCTTCTATATTACGCTTTGAAAGTTCGCCATAGTTTAATCCTCTTCTGTTGTATTCTAATACATCGAAGTAAACGGAGCCATTACTTTCGTAAGCGAAGCCTCTTTCTATTAATTTTTGTGTAAGCTCAATCTGTTCTACAATATGACCGGTAGCTGTAGGCTCAATATTTGGTGGAAGCAGGTTGAACATATCTAAAACTTTATGGAAATCTACTGTATATTTCTGTACGATCTCCATTGGTTCCAGCTTTTCAAGGCGGGTCTGCTTTACGAATCTGTCGTTTTCTACGTTTCCGTCATCGGTAAGGTGACCGGCATCGGTAATATTTCTTACATATCTTACTTTGTACCCTAAATGTGTCAGGGTACGGTAGATAAAATCAAAGGAAAGGAAAGTTCTTACATTTCCCAAATGTACATTGCTGTACACGGTAGGACCGCAGACATACATTCCTACGTTTCCTTCTAAAATTGGTTTGAATATTTCTTTTTCCGCTGTAAGCGAGTTGTATATTTTTAGTTGCATTTATTTTTTAATTAAAAGATTTAATGATTAAGATTCAAAAATTAGTCAAAATAATTCTATCCACAACAAATAATTGTTGTGATGAAAATTTTATCTGCGACTTTTTTAAATTTTATCATATTTAAATTGCTTTTAAATGATACTTCAGGTGATCAATATAATCCTGAATAATATATTCCAGCGTGAAAACCTGCGGAGTTGTTTTGGTTGTATCACAGGTTCTTTTCAAAGCTTCATCCGGAATGTTTTCTACGGTGTGAACAATCTGCCAGTTCAGAAACTTCCAAAGGCTGATGATCTCATCCGTCGGAATATTCTGATAGTTTTGTGCTTTTACCCAAAAATCCTGATCATAAACAATATTATCATTCTCTTTATATTGAGTTACCACAAATCTTCTGATATTCGTTAATGCACTATCACAAAGATGGCCTAAAATTTCTTTTTTCGACCATTTTTCAGGTGAAATTTTATGAGACCATTCTTCTTCGGAGATATTTTTGAATCTCAGAAGTTCTGATTCTACAATATTTTTAAGAATCTGATAGTCCATTATTAATAATCTAATTTGGCATGACTTCCCACATAGTGCAGGAATTCCTGCCTTGTAATAGGGTTCGTTCTGAAAATACCACTTAATTCTGCGGTAATGGTAGAGCTCGCCGTATCTTTTATTCCTCTACAGTTTACACACAGGTGTTTTGCATCGATGATACATGCTACATCTTTTGTGCCAAGTGCTTCTTTGAGCGCATCCACGATCTGCATGGTAAGTCTTTCCTGTACCTGAGGTCTTTTTGCATAATAATCCACAATTCTGTTGATCTTCGAAAGACCAATTACTTCACCATTTGAGATGTAAGCAACATGGGCTCTTCCGATGATCGGCAAAAAATGGTGTTCACAGAAAGAATATACGGTAATATCCTTTTCCACCAGCATCTGACGGTATTTATATTTATTGGAGAATGTAGAAATTCCCGGTTTATTTTCGGGAAGAAGTCCTCCAAAAATTTCGTTTACATACATCTTGGCCACACGTTTCGGGGAATCTTTTAATGAATCATCTGTCATATCCATTCCCAAAGTTTCCATGATCTCTCCAAAAAGCTGTGTTATTTTTTCTATTTTTTCCTCTGGCGATTTATCAAAAGCATCTTTCCTTATAGGCGTATGTTCTTTTCCAGTGAAAATATCATCGTCGTTATCAGTAAAATCAACCATTTTTATTTAATTTGCACAAAAATACGGATAATATTTATTCGTCTATTTTAAATTAAACGAAAAACATCATCTTTCATCTCCTACTTTCTATCCAGGCCTATGATTATTGTTGAAGAAGTACAGAACCCAACTCAGAAAAAGGAATTTTTAGAATTCCCATCCAGACTTTATCAGCATGATAAAAACTATATCAGACCTTTAGATAAAACCATCAATGAAATTTTTGATCCTGAAAAAAACAGGTTCTTCAACAACGGTGAATGTACTCGTTTTCTATTCAAAAACAAGCAGTCTGAAACGTTAGGAAAAGTTGCAGTTTTCATCCATCATGATTATGAGCAGAAACAGCCGACGGGCGGAATTGGTTTTTTTGACTGTATGAATGATCAACAGACCGCTGATTTTATTTTTGACCACTGTAAAAAATGGCTTCAGGAAAGAGGTATGGAAGCGATGGACGGACCGATTAATTTCGGTGAACGGGATAAGTTCTGGGGACTTTTAGTTGAGGGATTCCATGAACCGCTGTATGGGATGAATTATCATCTTCCTTATTATAAAGATTTGTTTGAAAACTATGGTTTTAAGGTTTATTTTGAACAGCTTTGTTTTTCACGGCCTATTTTCTCTGAGGTTCCGAGGGTTTTTACGGTTATGCATACCAAACACAGCCGAAATCCGGAAATTTCTTCCCAACCTTTGAAAAAGAACAATCTCCCAAAATTTGCAAAAGATTTTACAGAAATTTACAATCGTGCCTGGGCCTGCCACGGCGAAGGGAAACAGATAGAGGAAGCAAAAGTTCTGAAAATGTTCAAGACCATGAAGCCTGCCATTAATGAACATATTTCATGGTTTGTTTATGAAAATGAAAAGCCTATTGCCATGTGGATGAATATTCCGGATGTCAATCAATGGTTTAAACATCTTCACGGCAGATTTGGTATTATAGAAAAGCTTAAATTTTTATGGATGAAGAAATTCAGAAAAAACGAGAAGATGGTAGGCCTTGTTTTCGGAGTTGTTCCTGAGTGGCAAAAAAAAGGGATTGACGGCTATATGATCTGGGAAGGGACACAGCATCTGCGGAAGCATACGGATTTTAAAACCACAGAACTGCAATGGATCGGGGATTTTAATCCTAAAATGATCAAAATTGCAGAAAGCCTTAATACAACAGTGACCAGAAAACTGGCTACTTACCGGTATTTATTTGACCGTAATCAGGAGTTTGAGAGACATCCTTATCTTTAAAATAAAAACCCTGCCGTTGAACAGCAGGGTACCTTTCATTTTGATACTTTATTAGAATAGCTCACCGGCTACTTTTTTAATGTTATCACTTTTTCCCATTGAGTAAAAGTGTAGTACAGGAACTCCGAAATCCAGCAGTTCCCGGCATTGGGTAATCGCCCACTCTACCCCGATCTGTTTTACGGCTTCATTGTTTTTAGCATTTTCCACTTCACTGATCAATTCTTCAGGAAGATCGATCTTGAAAACCTGAGGGAGTATTTTTAAATGTTTTTTTGTGGCAATAGGCTTGATTCCCGGAATGATAGGAACCGTGATTCCCATTTCTCTTGCTTTCTGTACAAATTCAATGAATTTTTTATTATCAAAGAACATCTGGGTTACGATATAATCGGCTCCGGCATCTACTTTTTGCTTCAGCCATTTCAGATCATAATTCATGGAAGGAGCTTCCATATGTTTTTCAGGATACCCGGCTACTCCTATGCAGAATTTATTAAGTTCATCGCAAACTGTATCTTCGTTATGAAGATATTTCCCTCTTCCCAGGTCATTGATCTGGTGAACAAGATCCATTGCACTGGCATGTCCTCCCTGAGTAGGTTCGAAATATTGATGTCCTTTCATTGCATCTCCTCTTAATGCCATAACGTTATCAATACCCAAATACATACAATCTACCAGCAGATATTCTGTTTCTTCTTTGGTAAATCCTCCGCACAGCAGATGGGGAACGGTATCTACGTTATATTTATGCTGAATAGCGGCACAGATTCCCAAAGTTCCCGGACGCATTCTTGTGATACGGCGTTCCATAAGCCCATTTCCTTTATCAAGATAGATATACTCTTCTCTGGAAGTCGTTACATCAATGAATGGCGGCTTGAATTCCATTAAAGGATCTATATTGGTATAGAGATCTTCAATTCCTATTCCTTTTTGGGGCGGAACAACTTCCAGGGAGAATAAAGTTTTTCCATTTGCGTTTTTTATATGATCTGTTATCTTCATTTCTTGTCAGTTATTTTTTTGCTGTTACAGGCTGGCTTTTATCGTTTTTAACCAACCATAATTTTAAGCTAAATTGGGAGACAGCCATTTTCCTGCTTCTTCAATGCTACATCCTCTTCTCCTGGCATAGTCTTTCAGCTGATCTTCTGTAATTTTTCCAAGACCGAAATATTTGGCATGCGGGCTTCCGAAATAATACCCTGATACGGACGCCGTAGGAAACATTGCTAAACTTTCGGTAAGGAAAACACCTGTATTTTCTTCCACTTTTAAAAGATCCCAGATGGTTTTCTTTTCCAGATGGTCAGGACAGGCTGGATATCCCGGAGCAGGGCGGATTCCTTTATATTTTTCGGCAATCAGATCTTCATTGCTCAGATCTTCCTGATTGGCGTATCCCCAATATTCTGTTCTTACTTTTTTGTGTAAAAATTCAGCATAGGCTTCTGCAAATCTGTCAGCAAGGGCTTTTACCATGATGGCATTATAATCATCATTAGCTTTTTCATATTCAGAGGCAAGTTCATCCGTTCCGAAGCCTGTTGTTACGCAGAAAGCTCCTACATAATCTGTTTTACCGGAATTCTGTGGTGCAATAAAATCACTTAATGCTAAATATTCTTTTCCTTTTGATCTCTGAGCCTGCTGTCTAAGGCTTAAGAATCTTGCCTGTTCTTTATTATGTTCATCGAAAACAATAATGTCATCCGTTTCATTGGAATTGGCTTTAAAAACTCCAAAAACGGCTTTTGCCTGCAGAAGTTTCTCATCAAGAATCCTCTTGAGAATGACCTGTGCATCTTTAAATAATTCTTTGGCCTGAACTCCTACTACCTCATCTTCTAAAATATTGGGGTATTTACCATGTAGATCCCAGCTTCTGAAGAACGGCGACCAGTCGACAAACGGAAGAAGCTCATTAAGGTCCTGATTTTCTATAACGGTTACTCCTAAATTATTCGGTGTAAAGATGTCTTCGTTTTTCCAGTCTATGGTAAAATTGTTTTCGCGGGCTTCTTCAATTGAAACGTAGTCTTTATCTACCTGTCTGTTCAGGAATTTTTCTCTGAAATCTGAATAGTCATTTTTTAAATCTGAAACGTATTCTTTATTTCTGTCTCCTAAAAGAGAACTTACCACGTTCACTGCTCTGGAAGCATCATTTACGTGAACGACTGCATTTTTATATTTTAAATCAATTTTCACTGCGGTATGTGCTTTTGAAGTGGTAGCACCACCAATCAATAAAGGAAAATCAAGATTTTGTCTTTCCAATTCTGAGGCGATGTATACCATTTCATCAAGGCTTGGCGTAATTAATCCGCTTAATCCGATTACATCTACTTTTTCTGCAATCGCTGTCTGGATGATCTTTTCGGCAGGTACCATTACTCCGAGATCTACAATTTCATAGTTATTACATCCCAATACCACACTCACAATATTTTTTCCGATATCGTGAACGTCTCCTTTTACTGTAGCCATCAGAATTTTACCGTTAGCAGGTCTTGAACCGTCTTTTTCAGCTTCAATAAAAGGCTGCAGATAAGCAACGGCTTTTTTCATTACCCTTGCTGATTTTACGACTTGGGGAAGAAACATTTTTCCGCTTCCGAAGAGATCACCCACAACTCCCATTCCCGTCATCAGATTGATTTCGATAACATGGAGTGGTTTTGCAGCCTGCTGTCTGGCTTCTTCTACATCTTCTTCAATGAAGCGGTCGATTCCTTTAACCAAAGCATGGGTAATTCTGTCCTGCAATGGGTTATTCCTCCATTCAAGATCTTCTGTTTTTTCTTTTTTTACTGATTTATGTTTTTCAGAATAATCCAGAAGTCTTTCTGTGGCATCATCTCTTCTGTCGAGGATCACATCTTCTACAAGCTCCAGCAGCTCTTTATTGATCTCATCATATACTTCCAGCATGGCAGGATTTACGATACCGATATTCATTCCCGCCTGAATTGCATGATAAAGGAACACGGAATGCATCGCCTCTCTTACGGTATCATTTCCACGAAAGGAGAAGGAAACATTACTCACCCCCCCGCTTACCGAAGCATAAGGAAGGTTCTGTCTTACCCATCTTGTGGCTTCAATAAAATCGAGTGCATTCTTTCGGTGTTCATCCATTCCGGTGGCTACCGGGAAAATATTCAAGTCGAAAATAATATCTTCTGCGGGAAAATTTACCTGATTGACAAGAATATCATAAGACCTTTTTGAAATTTCAATTCTACGTTCGAAATTATCTGCCTGCCCTACCTCATCAAATGCCATTACAATAACTGCTGCACCGTATCTTTTAACTGCCTTCGCCTGTTTGATGAATTCTTCTTCTCCTCCTTTGAGACTGATGGAGTTCACCACACATTTTCCCTGAGCTACCTGAAGTCCGGCTTCAAGGATTTCCCATTTGGAAGAATCTACCATGATTGGTATTCTTGCAATATCAGGTTCTGAAGCAATCAGATTAAGGAATTTGATCATGGAGGCTTTTCCATCAAGTAATCCGTCATCGAAATTCACATCCAGAATCTGTGCCCCTCCTTCTACCTGATGGCGGGCAATATCGAGTGCTTCAGAGAATTTCTCCTCTTTGATCAGTCTTAAAAATTTTTTGGATCCGGCAACATTAGTCCTTTCACCTACATTGATGAAGTTGCTTTCCGGTGTTATGATAAGAGGCTCAAGGCCTGATAATCTTAAATATTTCATTAATTTTTATTCTTCTAAAATATAGTAGGCATTGTTTGCATTCTGTTTCAGCAGATCTACATGTTTGCCTAAAGCTTTAAAAATCGGAAACCTTTTATAGGCCAGATCATGTTCTTTTGCAAATACCTCGATCTCTTCCGTAATTTCATTATAGTACATATAACTGTAATTCGGAAAGAGGTGGTGGGCAACATGGAAGTTAAAGTTTCCCAGTACATTTCTTACCAGCCAGTTATTTTCCCGCAAGTCATTCGTTACTTCCATCTGATGACGAAGCCAGCTGAACGGAAGTCCATTTTTCTGATCCAGTTTCGGAAAGGCATTATCCGGAAGTGGGTGCAGAGGCAGGAGAACAAACAGTGCAAAAATACTTGCCGCAATCACTTGCAGAAACCATGCTCCCAAGGCCAAACCGATTGGTACTTTAAAGAACACAACCGGAACCACAATCTGATAAAAGAAGTAAAACAGTTTATAGCTCACCATTTTTACCTTCTCTATCACCGGAATGGTTCCCTGTGTTTTCAGAATGACTCTTTCTTTATCAAAAAAGTCTCTGAAATCCCGGATAAACATCCAGTTGAACAGATAAAGCGGATATACCAGAAAGAAAAATCTGTGTTGGTATTTCTGAACACCTTTAGCTTTGATCCATGGAACAATCAGCAACAAACCGCTCTGTTCTATATCTGTATCCCATCCGTCCACATTCGGATAGGCATGATGGCTTGCGATATGTCTTTTTTTCCAGATGTAGGAATTGGCTCCTACAAAATCAAAAATCTGCAATACCAAAGCATTCAACCTTTTGCTTTTATAAATATTATTATGGGCAGCTTCATGAATTAAATTCAAATAAATCAGAACCAGGGAAAATCCCATTAAAACAAAACTGGAAATATAAACCCAACGTGAATCTGTATGAAACATGGCAAAAAAATACAACCCAAAGTAGATCAAAGGCAGGATCACTGCTTTGATCTTAATATAAATATCCCGGTTTTCAGGAATGGCTTCTACTCTTTGGTTCACTTTCTTTCTCAGCTCATTAAACAATTTGACATCGTCTGAATCTTTTAAGTAACTCGGCTTTTCCATTATTTTTAAATTTTGTGGTTTATTTAAAGATAATATTTATAACCTAGTCTTCATTCGCTGTTTTAATTAAAAAAATCTATTAAATCAGACAAATTTCTTCAATTTTCTTGGCGGATATTCTGCCACTAAATCTGCAATTGCTTTGATGTGATCGGGAGTTGTTCCGCAGCATCCTCCTATAATATTAATCAATCCTTTTTCTGTATATTCTTTGATCTGTCTGGCCATATCTTCCGGAGTTTCATCATATTTTCCGAAAGCATTAGGAAGCCCGGCATTCGGATAAGCAGAGATATAGAACTCTGAATTATGGGCCAGTGTTTCCAGATAAGGCGTCAGCTGATCTGCTCCTAATGCACAATTGAATCCTACGCTTAACAAGTTCAGGTGTGATACTGAGATCAGGAAAGCTTCAGCAGTCTGGCCGCTTAGCGTTCTTCCTGAAGCATCTGTAATTGTTCCTGAAATCATGATCGGAATTTTGATGTTTCTTTCGTCCTGAATTTCATCAATTGCAAACAGAGCAGCTTTTGCATTCAGGGTATCAAAAATAGTTTCTACCAGCAGAATATCTGAGCCTCCATCCAGCAAAGCTTCACATTGCTGTTTGTATGCTACTCTGAGTTCTTCAAAGGTAATAGCTCTGTATCCGGGATCATTAACATCGGGACTTAAACTTGCCGTTCTGTTCGTAGGTCCTATTGAACCTGCAACAAATCTTGTTTTATCAGGGTTCTGAGCTGTAAATTCATCACATACTTTTCTGGCAATTTTTGCAGATTCATAATTCAGATCATATACCAGATCTTCCATATGATAATCTGCCATCGCAATTGTTGTTCCGGAGAATGTATTGGTTTCGATAATATCGGCTCCTGCTTCCAGATATTTTCTGTGCACCTCTTCAATGGCTTGCGGCTGTGTAAGGGAAAGGAGGTCATTATTTCCCTTTACAGGATGCTCCCAGTCTTTGAAGCGTTCACCGCGGTAGTCTTCTTCTTCGAACTTATATCGTTGAAGCATGGTTCCCATGGCTCCGTCGAGAATTAATATTCTTTCGGATAAGGCTTTATATAATTGTTCTGAATTTTTCATATTTCTTTGATAGAAAATAGGACTGCGTCCTATTCTTTGTTAAATCGCCCCTTTGGGGCTCTTCTTATTGATTAATCATTAGTCTAATGCCTGTTTCAGATCTGCAATGATGTCATCTACATATTCCAAGCCTACTGAACAGCGTACAAGACCTGCGGTGATTCCTACTTCATTTCGTTCTTCATCCGTCAATTTGGAGTGGGTTGTTGATGCAGGGTGTGTTACGATCGTTCTTGTATCACCAAGGTTAGCGGAAAGTGAACACATTTTTATCTTATCCAGGAAGTTTCTTCCCCCCTCAATTCCTCCTTTGATCTCAAAGGCTACGATATTTCCTCCCAACTTCATTTGCTTTTTTGCCACTTCATAACTTGGATGAGACTGCAGGAACGGATATTTTACCAATTCTACATTAGGATGACTTTCTAAGAATTCTGCCACTTTCAAAGCATTTTCACAATGTTTTTCTACACGGATGGCCAATGTTTCCAAGCTTTTTGACAATACCCAAGCGTTGAAAGGGGACATTGCCGGTCCTGTGTTTCTTGCAAAAAGATAGATTTCTCTGATAAGGTCTTCCTTTCCTACTGCCACACCTCCTAATACTCTACCCTGTCCGTCGATCAGCTTTGTTGCAGAATGTACAACAATATCGGCACCATATTTCACAGGCTGCTGAAGGTAAGGTGTTGCAAAACAGTTGTCTACAATAAATATCAGGTTATGCTTTTTCGCGATCTTTCCAAAAAATTCAAGATCCAGAATTTCAATAGCCGGATTGGTAGGTGTTTCCAGATATAAAATCTTTGTATTAGGCTGAATGTACTGTTCTACATTTCCGGCATCTTCTGCTTTAAAATAGGTGGTTTCAATATTCCATTTCGGGAAATACTTTGTAAAAAGTGTATGAGTAGATCCGAAAACAGACTGACAGCTTACGATATGATCTCCTGCATTCAGCAAAGCCGCAAATGTAGAATAGATTGCAGCCATTCCTGTTGCAAATGCATATCCTGCTTCTGCTCCTTCCATTTTAGCAATTTTTTCTGTGAATTCGCTTACGTTAGGGTTTGAAAAACGACTGTACAGATTTTTAGGTTTTTCTTCAGCAAAACTCGCTCTCATATCCTCCGCATCCTGAAAAATAAAGCTGGAGGTAAGATATAACGGTGTGGAATGTTCATCAAACTGAGACCTTTCTGTTTGGGTTCTTATTGCTGATGTTTCGAAATTTTCCATATAGTTTTAATTTTGATAATACGGCACAGGGGGCTATATTATTTGATTTTGTTTAATACGTTTGTTGATTGATGCGTTTTGTTTGATAGTTTGATAGGACTGCGTTCTATCCTGGGTTAAATCGTCCCTTTGGGACTTTGACAATCAATCTATTTTGTTTCGCTTACTCTTAAAATATCTCCGAAGACGCCTCTTGCAGTTACCTGTGCTCCGGCTCCGGCTCCCATGATCACGATAGGGTTTTCACCGTAGCTTTCTGTATAGATCTCAAAGATGGAATCTGAGCCTTTCAACTGTCCTAAGGCTGAAGTTGCAGGAACGGAAATTAATTTTACATCCAATTCACCTTTTTCTTTCTGTAAATCACCGTGTAAGTCACCAACATATCTCAACACATGGCCAGGTTCCTGATTTTCTTTGATTTTCTGATATTCTTCATCCAGCTCTTCCAGTCTTGAAAGGAATTCTGTTTTTGAAACTGAAAGTAAATTTTCAGGAACCAGATTTTGAATGTTGATATCTCCAAACTCGTTAATTAAATCTAATTCTCTTGACAGTATTAATAATTTTCTTGCCACATCATTTCCAGATAGATCTTCTCTTGGGTCCGGTTCTGTATATCCTTTTTCCAGAGCTTCGTTGATGATTGTGGAAAATTTATCATCTCTCAAAGAAAAGTTATTGAAAACATAGCTCAATGTTCCGGAGAATACGCCTTTTATTCTGGTGATATTCTCTCCTGAAAGGTGAAGAAGTTTAATGGTATCAATCAATGGGAGGCCAGCTCCTACATTGGTTTCATACAGATAACGTCTGTTATTTTTACTTAATGTATATCTTAGTTTACGGTATTCTTCGATTGGAAGAGTGTTAAATATTTTATTGGAAGAAACCAGATCAAATCCGTTTTCAGCCAAAGCATGATAATTTTTTACGAAGTCTTTGCTGGCAGTATTATCTACTACGATCAGGTTTTCCAGTTGATTTTCATTGGAGAAATTGATGAGTTCCTGAACGTTTGACGGATGCTCTGCTGTCAAAACCTCATCTGTCCAGTTGGCATCAAAACCCTTTTTATTGAAAGCTATTTTCTTTGAATTGGCTACTGCTACAACTTTAAGGTCTATTTTTTTACGTCTTTTAATTTCTTCTGCAGATTCCAGGACCTGTTCTATCAGGGTTTTTCCAACGTTGCCATGACCAATAATTGCCAGATGAACGGTCTTTGGTTTTTTGAAGATTTCAGATTCTATGATGTTTTTGGTTTTTTCATCCTGTGAAGAAGTTACTACAATGTTTACCCTGTTCTCACCGGCAACCTGATTTAACAGCAATGGGAAGACATTATTTCTTGCCAGTTCTGCAAAAACCTTATTGAAGTCTTCTGCTACAAAACCAATGACAGAGACATTATTGATACTATAGATCTGTGAAACTTTTCCTGATTTTCTTTCTGCTTCAAATTCATCAATGAGACATGACACTGCTTTTTCTGCATCATTTTCATGAACCAAAATAGAGATTCCGTTTTCTATTGCTTGCTGAGAAATCACCCCTACACTGATTCGCGCTAAAGTCAGCGCTTTAAAAATTCGTCCATCAATTCCTATTTCTCCCAAGAAATCTTCTCCTTCAAATTTGATAATTGATCTGTTCTTTAAAAATTTTATTTCGTTAGCATTTTTCATTTCTCTATAAAATGTTTTTTATGATATTGTTTAATTGTTGATATTCCATTAGGAAGGCATCATGCCCGTGTATAGATTGGATCTCGTGATAAGAAATATTCTCTTTTTTTTCTTTTAAGTTTTCAAAACACGTCCGAATTTCGGAAGCAGGAAAGAATAAGTCTGTATCTACGGAGATCATGTGCATTCGTGCCTGTATCTTATCCAGTGCTGTATCATCAGCATTAATATTCATCAGTAAATGATTCATCAGCCTGTACGCTTTTAAACTAAATCTTTCGTTTAGAGCATTGCCGTGATATATTAACCAGTCTTCTGATTGTAAACATTGTTTCTCCTGATTATACTGGTTTTGAAATCTATTGTTTAATGACTGCGGAGTTCTGTAGCACAACATGGCATGAATTCTTGCTTTCTGTAAAGGCTCATCCTGACTATTCAGTAAGAATTTTTGAACCAGACATTGTGCATGCAGCCAATCATGAGTTCTGTAATCACAGGCTATAGGAATGAATATTTCCGCCAGTTCAGGCTGCTTGGTAAGCATTTCCCAGGCAATTCCTCCTCCAAGGGAGCCTCCGATAATGGCGTATAGGTTTTTAATATGTAAAGCCTCCAGCCCTTTCAGGAATATATTGGCTATATCTGATGGGGTGAAGTCTTCATAGTCTTCAATTAAAAAATCATCATATCCGTTTCCGGGAATATTGAAGCACAGAACAGTGTATTTATTGGTATCAACAACCTGATTTTCTCCTACCAGCTGCTTCCACCAGCCTTTTTCACCGGACGCATTTGAATTTCCGGTAAGGGCATGATTGATGAGAATAATTGGGGCTGTAAACAGGTCTTTCCCGAAGATCTGGTAGGTCAACGGGATATGATATTCCTTTTGGGAATGTGTATGATACGAAAGATTAATATAGTTTAGTTCTGTTTTCAATTCTATTATTTTAATACAATTGAAAATGCCACAGGAAATGGCTGAAAAGAACTTCAGTAAGTTATCTGTCCAAAATAATTCTGGTAGAACGTAGCACCTTCTTTGCTTGCACAAAGGGTTGCTAAGGTTTCATAGGGTCTAATCCCTCAACCTTTCTTGATAACATTTTCAATATTTGAATGAACGAATGGTGCAAAGGTAGTTCTTTTCTTTTAAATATTTCAAAAAATTTTATTTAATATTAAAAAAGCCTGTAAAGAGAAGAGTTTCAAGGATATGTTAAGGATTGTTCAGACGAAAAAAATTGGAATTACTTTTCAAAAAAACTACCTTCGTATTGAAAAAAATGATGAGATATGACTGTTGAAAAGGAAAGATTACAAAATATACAATGGAAAAACTGGGGGCCTTATGTGAGTAACCGGCAATGGGGAAATGTACGTGAAGACTACAGTCCGAACGGAAATGCCTGGAACTTTACCAACCACGACAATGCCGAAAGCTATGCGTACCGATGGGGAGAGGAAGGGATTGCAGGAATCTCTGATGTAAAGCAGCTTTTCTGTTTTGCTTTTTCATTCTGGAATAAGAAAGATAAGATTGTTAAGGAACGTTTTTTCGGACTGAGCAATCCTCAGGGGAATCACGGAGAGGATATTAAAGAAATTTTTTATTATCTGGACAATACACCTACTCACAGTTATATGAAGATGGTGTATAAGTATCCTATCAATGCGTTTCCATATGATGAACTTGTTGCTGAAAACGGAAGACGCAGCAAAAAGGAACCGGAATATGAAATTTTTGATACGGGAATCTTCAATAATGATGAGTATTTTGATATTTTCATTGAATACTGTAAAGCCGATCACAACAATATTCTTGCGAGGGTAACGGTTTGTAACAGAAGCCAGCATGATGCCCCGATTGTTGTAATGCCTACAGTCTGGTTCAGAAATAACTGGAAATGGGGTTATAATACCTATAAAGGGCAGGTGCATGCTTCTCATGATGGAAGTATTGATATTGCCCATGATAGCATTTCGATCAAAAAGCTTTATTCAAGAAATGCGGATGTACAGAGTGTTTTCTGTAATAATGAAACCAACAATTCCAAACTGTATGGTACTCCTCATGCTGAAAACTCCTATTTCAAAGATGGCATCAATGATTTTGTTATCTATGGAAGTGCTACTGTAAATCCGGAAAAAAGAGGAACTAAAGCTTCTTTTTTGATTGATGAGATCATCGGAGCGGGACAATCTAAAATTTTTGATTTCAGATTATGTCCTGAGGAAACGGATGAGCCTTTTGAACAGTTTGATGAAATCTTCAATACCAGAATCGGCGAAACGAATGATTTTTATAACGAAGTTCAGAGTGACACAACCGATGAAGATGAAAGAAATGTTCAGAGACAGGCTTTTGCAGGGCTTTTATGGAATAAACAGTTTTATCATTACAATATCGGCAAATGGCTGAAAGGTGATCCCAATTTTGATGCACCCAGAAACTTCAATGATTATGTGAGGAACACGGAGTGGAACCACCTTCACAATAAGGATATTATTTCAATGCCTGATAAATGGGAATATCCGTGGTATGCAACCTGGGACCTGGCTTTTCACTGTGTTCCGTTTTCTATTATTGACGCTGAATTTGCAAAAGGACAGCTTCTTCTGCTTACGAAAGAATGGTATATGCATCCGAACGGACAGCTTCCTGCCTATGAATGGAATATGAGTGATGTAAATCCTCCGGTACATGCATGGTCTTGTTTCAGGGTTTTTAAAATTGATGAAAAACAGAATGGCAAACCCGATCTTTTATTTCTTGAAAAGGTATTCCAAAAGCTGCTTCTTAATTTTACCTGGTGGGTAAACCGGAAGGATAAAAGCGGTAATAATATTTTTGGCGGCGGCTTCTTAGGATTGGATAACATTGGAGCATTCGACAGAAATATGGAACTGAAAGACGGGCAGCATCTTGAACAGGCTGACGGAACAAGCTGGATGGCCATGTACGCCCTGAATATGATGCGGATTGCTATGGAACTTGCCCAATATTATCAAGTTTATGAGGATATGGCGATCAAGTTTTTTGAACATTACTTGTATATCGCAGAAGCTATGGAGAACCTTGGTGATGGCAAGGAAGGCCTGTGGAATGAGGAAGACGGCTTTTTCTATGATGTGCTTCAGCTTGGTAACGGGGAAAGTGTTTCATTACGATTAAGAAGTATTGTAGGATTGATTCCTTTGTTTGCGGTGGAGATTGTTGATCACAGACTGTTAGAAAAGATGCCTAATTTCCGAAGCAGAATGGAATGGATCTTAAAAAACAAACCGGAACTCACCAAACTGGTTTCGCACTGGGATGAGGAAGGACACGGCAGAAAGCATCTGATGAGTATTCTGCGCAAGAACAGACTGACAAAAGTTTTAACCAGAATGCTTGATGAGAAAGAGTTTCTAAGTACCTATGGAATCAGAGCTATGTCTAAAGTCTATGAGGAAAATCCGTTTGTATTTTCTGTTCATGGGTCTGAAAATGTGGTGTATTATACTCCGGCAGAAAGTGACAGCCGAATGTTTGGAGGCAACAGTAATTGGAGAGGACCAATCTGGTTCCCTATCAACTTCCTGATTGTGGAAAGTTTACAGCGTTTTCATTTTTATTATGGAAACAGCTTAAAAGTGGAACTTCCTACCGGAAGCGGCGATAAGAGGAATCTGGATGAAGTGGCACAAAATATCAGCCACAGACTCTGTTCTATATTCTTAAAGGACGAAAACGGACAGCGTGCTTTCAATGGCGGAAACGCCAAGTTCAATTATGATGAACATTTTAAAGACTATATTACCTTTTTTGAATATTTCCACGGAGATAACGGACGGGGTGTGGGCGCCTCTCATCAAACGGGGTGGACTGCCACGGTGGCTAAACTGCTTAAGCCAAGACTTACTTTTTAATGGGTAATCAGGAATAGGTGATGAGGAATAAAAAAAAGCCGGATAGATTGTCCGGCTTTTCTGTATTTAGAATATTAGATTATATTTTTTCTCCGTTCACAAAAACCTCATATCCGATTTCTACATTCGGCTCCAGAGTTTTTGATACGGAACAGTATTTTTCAAAGGACAGTTGTGCTGCTTTTAAAGCTTTTTTAGGATCTATATTTCCTTCCAAAAGAAATTTTACTTTAATTGCTTTGAATGGTTTCGCATCTTCTACGGGAACTCTTTCTCCTTCTACTTCGGCCTGAAATCCTGTGATTTCCTGACGCTGTTTTTTCAGGATAGATACCACATCAATACCACTGCATCCTGCCACAGCCATCAAAACGCTTTCCATTGGAGAAACTCCTTTGGCTCCGGGTTGTGAAGTATTGTCCAGAAGGATAGAATTTCCCTGGGAGTTGGTGCATTCAAATAGAAAGTCGTCGTTTATTCTGTTGAGTGTTATTTTCATTGTTGCTTGTTGCTTGTTGCTTGTTGCAAAGTTATAAAATTCCTCTCGCTTTTATCTCCAGGTATTTATTGATAACGTCAATATTTAAATTTTCAGGAAGGGTATATACGGTATAGATTCCATATTTCCGTAATTCCTGGATGATCAGTTTTTTTTCAAATTCAAATTTTTCAGCAATTACCTCATCATAGATCTCCTGCATACTTTCAGGATTTTTATGGATTAGGGTCTGCAGCTCTGAGTTTTTGAAGAAGACAACAACCAACAAGTGATTTTTTGCAATTCCTCGAAGATATTTCAACTGGCGGTTCAGTCCGTCCAATGTTTCAAAATTGGTAAAAAGCAGTACAAGACTTCTCTGGTTCAGAGAATATTTTACATCCTGGTAAAGACGGTTGAAGTCGCTTTCAAAAAAATCTGTTTTGATGTTATAAAGCGCTTCGGAGATTTTTCTTAACTGTCCTGATTTATTTTCTGCAGCCACTTTATTTTCCGTTTTTTTTGAAAAGGTCATCATCCCGGCACGGTCTCCTTTCTTCAGAATAATATGAGATAATGCCATTGCAGCATTGATAGAATAATCAAGCAGACTCAATCCATTGAAAGGCATTTTCATTGTTCTTCCTTTATCAATCAGTATAAAGATCCGCTGTGATTTTTCATCCTGAAACTGATTGACCATTAGTCTGTTTGTTTTGGAGGTGGCTTTCCAGTTGATGGTTCTGATATCATCACCGGGAACATATTCTTTGATCTGCTCAAATTCCATGGTGTGCCCCAGTTTTCTGATTTTTTTGATACCTCCCAGCATAAATTCACTTTGTAACGCCATCAGTTCATATTTTCTGAGATGTACAAAAGATGGATAAGAAGGCAGCATAGCATCTTTCTGGAAATTAAATCTTTTAGCGGCCAATCCTAAAGGTGAAGAAACATACACATTCAGGCTTCCAAAATGATATTCTCCTCTTTCTTTAGGTTCCAGGCTGTATTGGAAATAAGTGTTTCTTCCGGAATCGATTGTTTTCAGAATTAAAAAGTCTCTTTTCTGAAACTGAAAAGGAATTTCGTCAATGATTTTGGTTGTGATCTTAAAACCATAGTTGTTTTTAATATCAATTTTGATGAAGTTTTCATCCCCGTTTGATAATTTTTCCGGAAGTATTCTTTGTGCCTGCAGACCGTTTTTCTGATTAAACAACAACAGATAATCTACCATGACCGCAAGGAAGCAGACTACCAGTGCAATATGGCCAATGATCATCATAAACGGAAAGAAAAATGCCAGGACATACAGGATCCCCACTCCAATGAGCGCAAAGAAAAATCGTGTATTGATGTATAGGTTTTTCATTAATTAGGTTGTAGGCTGCAGGTTTTAGATTTTAAATGATCCCTATCTAGGTATTTCTATTCCTTCTAAAATCTGACGGATAATTTCATCTGCAGTAAGGCCTTCCATTTCTCTTTCCGGAGAAACGATCACTCTGTGTCTCAGTACAGCATAACTTGCTTCTTTAATATCTTCCGGGGTTACAAAATCTCTTCCTCTTAATGCGGCAAAGGCTTTTGAGGCGGTAAGCAAAGCAAGAGAAGCTCTCGGAGAGGCACCAAGATACAGGAACTGGTTTTCTCTGGTATTGATGATGATTTTAGCAATATATTCCATCAGTTGGGCTTCTACAATAATCTCTTTTACGAGATGCTGGTAATTTTTCAGCTGTTCAGCGGTAATTACACGGTTAACACCTTCCGTTTTATCTTCTTTTTTGCTTTCGTGCTGGTTCTTAATGATGGCAATCTCCTGCTCCAGGTTAGGATAGCCAACATTGATTTTGAAGAGGAAACGGTCCAATTGGGCTTCAGGAAGCCTGTAGGTTCCTTCATGTTCAATCGGGTTTTGGGTAGCAACAACAAGGAAAGGTTCATCCATGATGTAGCGGGTTCCATCCATTGTGATCTGTCTTTCTTCCATTACCTCAAATAATGCAGCCTGAGTTTTCGCCGGAGAACGGTTGATCTCGTCAATTAATATAAAGTTGGAGAAGATGGGTCCTTTTTTAAATTCAAATTCAGAGTTCTTTACGCTGAAAACTGAAGTTCCCAAAATATCGGAAGGCATCAGATCCGGAGTAAACTGAATTCTGCTGAAGCCTACATCTATGGTCCTTGCCAATAATTTTGCCGTGATGGTCTTTGCTACTCCCGGCACGCCTTCTATCAGTACGTGCCCGTTGGATAAAAGTGCAGCCAAAAGGTGTTCAATCATGTTTTCCTGCCCTACAATGACTTTACCGATTTCAGCTTTTACTTTATCAATACTTGCACGCAGCTCAATCATGTCTATCCTGGACTGAAACTGGTCTTCGCTTTTATTAAGATTGATAGAGCTTTTATTTTCTATGTTTTCGTTATCAAAATTTTCCATATTTTATATTTTTTATGACAGATGATAGGACTGCGTTCTATCCTGGGTTAAATCATCCCGTTGGGACTTTTTTCTAATTCAGCAATGATTAAAACTGTCATACATTATTAATCCATTTTATTATTTCAATATTTCATCAAGGAGTTTATTCATCCTTGCAAGATCTTCTTTCATTACACTGGCGTATGGGTCCTGTGCTTTTCGGATAAGAGTGATTGCCTCCTCAATCATTTCTATGCTTTTTCCAGTTTTCAATTGCAGTTTCTTGGCAAATTCCATATCCAGATTTTGGGTATCTATCAGTAAGTCCATTCTTACTTTATTCAGAAAATACTGGGATTTTTTGGCCATCATATCATGAAAGTCTCCTTCCTGAAGATAGAGATTCCCTATGCTTTTCACAAAATCTACGGAAGTATTTCTCAATGGCTCCATCACAGGTACTATCCGCTGTTTTCTTTTTGCGTTGAAAAAAATAAACAATACCAATCCTCCCAAAAATACCCACCATGCATATTTAAGAGCAGGATTGGATAAAACAACTCTCATGAAGAAGCGTGATACTTTTGTATTTCCATCTACAAACCAAAGCGTTTCTTTATCCTGAAGATATGAAAAGACATCCTGTGCATATTTGCTATTTCCTGGTTTTAAAAGATAGTAATTGGTAAGAAATAATGGTTCACAATGCACATAAATGGTTCCTTTTCCAAATTTGGTTTTTATAAAATTGACCTGATCTGTATTCTCTTTTTCAACAGTTTTTCCCAGAATTTCTATCTGGGGCTTGATATATGAGAATCCTCTTCCCGACGGGAATTTATCTAAGTGAATGAAATCATTCTGGTATTTTTTGTCCGTTAACTTCAGTACATTTTCTTCTGCGAAAGAAATATCGGAGTCGTAGTACCCTATACTATCCGAAATCTCTTTAGGCATACGGCTTACAATCAGCATTGCATCAGATCCTTTTGAGACCTGATCCAGAATTTTATTCCATGATTCTTTATCAATCTCATGTTCGATGACCACAATATTGTGAGCTTTTCCTTTATGGCTGTTGTAATAGTCATAAGGTGTCTGATCAATCTTTTTCAGTTTTCCTTTAAATAAATCTTTAGCCTCATTATTAAAAACAAACAGTCCGAATGGAGATTTTTCATTGATATCAAAATTTTTCCGCCAGTCTGTTGTTTCTTTTTTATTGACTTCAAGCAATGCCAGAATAATCATCACAATGATGAATATGACAGCATATATTTTGAAGGTTTTGTTCATGATTAATTCGTTTAGTTACGGTTTAAATGCCTGGTATTGATCTTTAAATTTCAGATAGCTCCGTTCATCGATATTGAATTCTCCATACCAGACATTATCAAAGATGTAAGAGAGTTCGGAAAATTCGGCTTTCAGATGAAGGGCTTTTAGTTCGGCTGTATAATCTTTATTTGTTTTTTCGGGATTCCAGTTGATCAGCTTTTTATCGCTTAATTTTTTGAGGGTCAGTAAAAACTGGTAACGAACCGCTGAACGGTAGTCTCTTTCTCTTTCAAAGCGGGCAATACTTTCGGGAAAGTTAATCTCATGGATATTTTCATGAAGCTCTTCGGCCTCAATATCTAACTTTTTATTTTTTCTGCCAAAGAAGAAATTCCCTTCTTTCCCCATCAGATATTTAATGATAAAATAAAGCAGAAATCCTACAAGAATAATGGCAAACAGCCGGATAAAAATATCAGTAGCTTTAGCTGATTTACTAAAAACAGTTTCCCCAAATATGCTCTCAAGGATTTTACCTATTTTCCTCATCAGTTTCTGAAAGAAAGACTCCCGTGGTTTAGATACGGAATAATCAAATTCGTTTCCTTTATATCTCGACGGAATATTTTCTTTGAACTTTCTTGCGTAGACTGTATTTTCTGAAACCGGCTTCAGGATCAGGACGGAATCCGCACGCAGCATATTATGGTAATGTCCTGTATCAACAGAGTCTCCCATATATTCTTCCACCACAGTTGCTGATCCGTCGTCATCCTGTGCGTAAACGGAACCTATGGAGAAAAAGAGTAATAAAAAAATAAGCAGTTTATTCATTGAGACCAATTGTATCTATTTCTGCCAGTTCAACTTTCTGATGAAGATCTGTTCTGCTGTCGTAATACATCAAACCTGCATTTACATACATCAGGTTCGAAAGAAAAAGAGAAAGAAGTGTTGATAATCCATATAATACAAAGACAAGAATTCCTATGAACCCGTCTGCAAAAGGGTTTTCTTCAAAGTTTCCGTCCGGAGCAGTGGTAAGTAATGATCCATACAGAAAAAAGACAGGTACAAAGGTAAATATTATCATTACAGCATACATAATGATAAACATGATCAATGTTGCTCCCCAATATTTCCAGTAAGGTGATTTCTCATTTCCATTCGGATAAGAAAATTGCGCTCTTACGGAATAGCTCAAGCTCTCTAAAAAGCCTCTATCAGCATTAAAGTAATCATACATCAGGAATGAGGTTACATTGAATGCAGTGGGATAAACAAGTAATATCAGGAAAAGCCCGATAAAAATAATCAGCAATACATAAGAAAAGCCCATTACAATCATCAGCACCGGTAATACAATAAAGGTCATGCCAATACACATCTTAAAGATCCGGCCTGCATTTCTTTTAAAATCTCCTAAAATCTCATCTGTTTTTACCTTTTGGGCACCTTCTGCAATTCTTTTCATATAAAAGACGGGAAACAGATAATTGATAACGGCCAATAGAGCAAAAAGAAGAAATACTAATACTCCTGCAACAATCAGCATTCCTGAATTTTCTGCAAAATATCTTTCAAAATAATACGTTTCTCCACTTAGATTGGAACCCATTATCTGTCCGAAGATTTCTCTGAATCCAAAAATAATGACAGCAACTGCCAAAATCAGCAGCAATCCATTGATCAGAAAATAATTCTTGAAATAATTCTTACCATACAGCTTGAAAAAATTAAAGCTGTCACTGATAAAACTTCCAAATTCTCTTTTTTTATAAAACTGTATCATTGATCTGATTATTAGTTTGTTTATGCACTATTGAAGGATATACAAAATAGTAAAATCCTATAATAGCCAGTGAACTGAAAATGATAACAAGATTCATTGCCAGTGGCATTTTTAAAGCGTGTCTCGTTACATAACCTTCTATAATTCCGGCACAGATTGTAAATGGAACGGTACTCAGAAATATTTTAAATGAATCTTGAAAACCTCTTTTAAAAGAATTGAATCTTGAAAATGTTCTCGGAAAAAGAATACTTGCTCCAAGAATCAACCCGCACATGGCTTCCACCACCATGGCAAAGATCTCAAAAACCCCGTGAAGCCAGATTCCTCTTGCGCTGTCTTTCAACGCTCCATAATCATAGAAAAAATACTGAAATGACCCCAGCATTACACTATTGGAAAGAAGGGCGAATAGAGTTCCTATCCCTCCGGTGATTCCGTAAATATATAATTTTGCCCCTACTCCAATGTTATTAAAAATAATTCCGATAGTACTTCCCCACGTAGATCCGCTTTGATATACTCCTACAGCATTTCCTTTTTTAATATTTTCTATGGTTTCATTCACATAACTTTCTCCAAGAATAATATTGGCAAAGTCTTTATCATAGACTGCAGAAAGTACTCCTATAGAGGTAAAGAAGATAAAAAACAGAAAAGCATACATCAGATACCTCCTGTATTGATAAACCAGCAAAGGAACTTCTGTTTTGAAAAAATAAACCAGCCGGTTTTCCTCTACTCTTTTGGTTTTATAAATTTTTTGGAATATCTGAGAAGACAGATGATTCAGATAAACGGTTGTATTGCTTTTGGGATAATAAGTCTGTGCAAAAGAAAGATCATTGATCAGGTTGATATACAATGAAGACAGGTCATCCGGATTTTTTTTAATTTTCCCTTGAATAACCTGTTCAATTCCCAACCATTTTTCTTTATTTTGTTTAATGAAATAAACCTCTCTCATAATTGTATAGGCTAAAATAATAAAAATTATGTCTCAAATTGCGATAAATACCTCACAAAATGTAAATATTAATTTCAATATTGCCAGTGTTGGGGAAAGAATGCTTGCATTTATCATTGATCTGCTGATCAAGGTAGCCTACGTTATTTTTGTATTCTACCTTTTCTTTAATATTCTGGATCTGGGATATCTTTTGAGAGGACTTGACCAATGGTCTGTTATGGCGGTTTATATTGTGATCACCTTTCCGGTTTATATTTATCCGGTTGTTTTAGAAAGTCTGATGGAAGGACAGACTCCCGGTAAAAAACTCATGAAAATCAGAGTGGTAAAGATTGACGGATACCAGGCCAGCTTTGGTGATTATATGATCCGGTGGGTTTTCAGATTGATTGACACCTCATTTGTAGGATCAATAGGGGTAATCTCTATGATTGTTTCTAAAAATAACCAACGATTGGGCGACATCGCTTCCGGTACAGCTGTAATTTCTTTAAAAAACAATATTACTATTTCTCATACCATCTTAGAAAATATCCATCAGGATTATGTTCCTTCGTTTCCGCAGGTTATTGCTTTAACCGACAATGATATGAGGATCATCAAAGACAATTATACCAAAGCGCTCAAAGTGGATGACCGGCAGATTATCAGCAAGCTTTCCGATAAGATTAAAAGCATTCTAAAACTCGAGATAGATCCAGCTAAAATGACTGAAAGACAGTTCATCAGCGTGGTTATTAAAGATTATAACTATTATACAGGGAAGGACAATTAGCAGGTGAATGGTTAATTAATATTGGATCAGTTATTCATATTATCTATCATTCATCATTTTACAAACGGCGTATTTTTTGTATTTTTAATCACAAAGTTTAGATTATGACATTTGAAAACAACAGATCGGGCAACGGAGGTCTTCTTACCCTGAACAATGAGATAAAAGAGGTGGGAAGACTTACCTATACCATTTTTCCTGAAGAAAATAAACTTATTATTTCTTTTGTACTGGTTCATCCGGAATTTGAAGGCAGAGGTATGGGAAAATATCTTGTAGAGGAAGCTATAAAATTTGCCAGAGAAAATAAATGGAATGTCTATCCTCATTGTTCTTATGCAAGATCTGTTATGATAAGGATGAGCGATGTGGAAGATATATTCTTAAAGAACTAAAGAGGTTTCTATAAATTACACAAAAGAAAAGGATGAATTAATTTTCTTTATGGGCCCAATCAAGAATTTGTTTAACAGCACCCATAATTTCCTGCTGCCCTTCTTGCTGCTTAAGATCAATTCCCCGAAAAGTACTTTCGTTCGTATGAGAATGTATGGTGAGATAATAGATACCGCCCATTAAAATGGCTTCTATTGCTCTGAAGTTTCCTTCTTTATTTCCAACCACTTTTTCGATCTGCTTTTCCCTTTTCTGAGACTGATCTTTCAGTATCGGAAGTTCTTTACTCAATTCCCAGGCAATAACTCCACGCATTTCTCCGTCATTCATCAAACATTCAAATTGTTTTTCCAGAAATCGACAGGACGTATTGGTCTTTGTATGATTATTTTGGCTGAATAGTTTTCCCCAGAAATTGCGTTTTTTAAAATACTCTTCTGCCAATCCATTTAAGTCTCCGAAATATTCATAAATCAGCTTTTTATCGCAGCCTGCAATCTTTGCAATCTTCACAAGATTAACAGATGAAAACCCTTCTTCTTTTATAATCTCTCCAAGAGCGTTAATCAGCTTGCCTTTTGTTACTTCCTTATTTCTAATAGGCCCCTCTACCTCTTTTCTAGTTTTTTTAATTTTTCTCATCCCTTCGTTTTATCTGCAATTTGCATTTTTTTATTTATTTAAATGAAAATTGATAAAACATACTAAACTTTTCAAATTAATATTAAAGAAATAGTAATATAATAGGTAATGATATTTTTTATTTAAACACAAATAAGAATAATTGAGAATAACATTTTGTGCTATTTTTTAAAAGTCAGCACTTCATTCACGAGGATTTCTTCAATATCATCAGGATAACTTACTTTTAAGTGATGATCTGAAGCCACCCATTTCATAATTTCCTGAAAATTCAGCACTTTAGAATTCGGGATTCCCATGAGATCCAGAGCAGCCGCATTGCATTCTTGCTCGTATTGATTGTGAATAGGAATAACAAACAGCTTTTTATCCATAAAAAGTGCTTCCGCAGGAGTTTCGAAGCCTGCATTGCATAAAATCCCCTCACAGCTTTCAAAATATTTCAGATACTGCACTTCGTCAATAGGGAAAACTTCAACATTTTTTACTTTAACCTGGGCTTTGCTGTATTTTGAAAATACCTTCCACTCTACCGGAATCTGCTTTAAGACTTTAATAATATTTTCGTCTGCAAAACTGGGAAGATAAACCAGATAATATCCTTTTTTTTCAGGATTTAAATTTCTGATCTTGTTCCTGATTACCGGTTTTTTGATTTGAGGGTGATACCTCTCAAAATGAAAACCTATTTTCTTTTCACTGGGAACATAGTACTTCAAAATCAGTTCTCCTAAAAAATCTCTCTTTTGGGGTTTGGGTGTTTCCGAAAAACTCATGGAAGCCTGGTGGCTAAGTTCAATCATCGGAAGCTTCCTCATTTTACAAGCCCAGCCTGTTAGAGGTTCGTAATCATTAATAATAAGATCGTACTGCGAAAGTTCAAGTTCCCTGATTGTTTTTACTGCTTTTAAGAAATGATTTTCAGTAAATGTTTTACGGTAGGATAATCCGCCGGTTTTGTTATAGAGAAGGGAAATCCCTTGATGTTGGAAGTTAATATCAAAGCCTGCCTTTAACTGTGATTGGTGGCCACTGATTAAAGTATCCACCGAAGCATATTTTTTGAGAATAGGAATAATCTCCTGTGCTCTGGCCATATGTCCGTTTCCGGTTCCCTGAAATGCATACAGAATTTTCATCTAGGTAAAATTGGTTACTATTTTCAGAAGCTCAGAACTATCCATATCCGGGATTTCTTCAGCCTCGTCATCTTTAAGCAGATGTTTATTCTCATCATAATAAAAAATCTTCCATTCTTTATTATCATATTCCAGTGCGGATAAATTTTCGATCCAGTCTCCGGAATTCAAATAGGTACAGGATCCTTTTTTAGTGATCACTTCGCGTATCTGAGGCTGATGAATGTGGCCACATATCACATAGTCATAATGATTATCAATAGCCAGTTCAGAAGCAGTCAACTCGAAATCTCCGATGTATTTTACCGCTTTTTTCACGTTATTTTTGATTTTTTTTGAAAATGAATATTTTTCTCTGCCCATTTTCTCCAGAAACCAATTAACGGCATTGTTGACCATGATCAAAAGATCGTATCCTTTGCCGCCAAGTTTGGCAATCCACTTGGAATGCTGAACGGAAGCATCGAAAACATCTCCATGAAAAATCCAGGTCTTTTTTTTGTCCATATTCAGGCAAATCTTATTGCAGACCTTAAGGTTCCCCAATTCAAAATCGGTAAACTTACGGAACATTTCATCATGATTTCCTGTGATATAATAAACATCTGTGTTTTTAGTAGCCAATGAAAGGATCTTCCTGATCACTTTCAAATGAGGTTTAGGGAAGTAAGACTTTTTGAACTGCCAGATATCAATAATATCCCCATTTAAAACTAAAGTTTTAGGCTGGATAGAATTAAGATACCTCAACAATTCTTTAGCCTTACATCCATAAGTTCCCAAATGAACATCCGATATAACAACTAATTCTACGTTTCTTTTCATCCGTATATTTTCAGCTTTTTTAATTTGGCCGGATGGAACGTCTTCATATTCTTATTGAATAGAAACAGAGCAGACGTTTCATAATTTTATACAAAGAAACTAATTGAAAGTTAACTGTATATGAATGCTATATTATTTTTTACAATGAGTCCATCAGCTCTTCTGTAATTTCCATATTATGATACACGTTCTGTACATCATCATCCTCCTCAAAACGCTCCAGCATTTTCATATTGGCTTTGAACTGGTCTGCATTAACCTCTTTTGTATTATTAGGAATTCTCTGAAGTTCCGCGCTCTTTGCTTCAATCCCCAATTCGTCTAATTTGTGAGACAGGGAACCAAAATCCTCGAAAGCTGTTGTAATCATTACTTCTTCTTCATCCTTTTCAACATCTTCTGCTCCACCGTCAATCATTTCCATTTCAAAATCATCCCAATCCATTTTAATCTGAGCCAGATCAATGGTAAAAATACCTTTTCTGTCGAAAATAAATGCCAATTCGCCATTCTTACCAAGATTTCCGTCAAACTTATTAAAAACAGCTCTTACGTTCGCTACGGTTCTTGTTGGATTATTTGTAGTACATTCTACGAAAAATGCTACACCTCCTTGCCCGTATCCTTCGTATGTGATCTCTTCATAGCTTTCTGCATCAGCACCGCTTGCCTTTTTGATTGCTCTTTCCACATTATCTTTCGGCATGTTGGCACCTTTTGCATTCTGGATGCATCTTCTTAAAGCCGGATTTGCCTCAGGGTCTGATCCTCCCGCCTTTACAGCCAGGGCAATATCTTTTCCTATTTTAGAGAATGTTTTAGCCATTTTATCCCATCTGGCCATTTTAGAAGCTTTTCTATATTCAAATGCTCTTCCCATTTTTATTTTTAAATTTTCAACAAAATTAATTAAAAGTGAACAAAAAAAAAATACCCCCAAAAAATTGGAGGTATTTATTATTTAGAAAAATTAATTATTTTTTCTTTTTAGCCGGAGCTTTTTTCTTAGCTGGAGCTTTTTTAACAGCCTTTTTAACTGGCTTAGCTACAGTAATGTCATTTTTCTTGTAAGTTTCCCAGTCAGCACCAGAGATAGCTCTTACGATAACTTTTCTGTCTTTCTGTCTTACAGCATCAGATGCAGTAGCAGGCTCAACAGCTTCTTGAGAACCGATACCTACAGACTTAAGTGTGTTAGGGTTGATTCCTCTAGATTCTAAAGCAGCAACTACAGCAGCAGCTCTTTGCTTAGATAGGTTCAAGTTGTAAGAAGCAGAACCTTTCTTATCAGTCATACCAACTACTAAGAAGTTAGTTTCTTCTGCATCTTTAATGATCTTAGCAGCTGTATCTAACTTACCGCTAGATTCTGGTCTGATCGTAGCTTTGTTGAAGTCGAACAAGATATCTTTCAATGTCTCGTTAACAACTGTTACGTCTGGTTTTTTCGGTGGAGGAGGACATCCGTTGTATTCTGGAACACCAGGTACTGTAGGACAAGCGTCATCTTTATCTAAGATACCGTCATTATCCTGATCTGGCCAAGGACAACCACTGTTTTCAGCAGGACCTGCTACTGAAGGACAAGCATCATCTTTGTCGATAACACCGTCACCATCTGTATCTGGCCAAGGACAACCGTTGTTTTCAACCGGACCAGCTACTTCTGGACACTGATCGTCTTTATCTGGAACTCCGTCACCATCTGTATCAGGACATCCCTGGAATTCTGGTAAACCTGGAGTATCTGGACAAAGGTCATCTTTATCTAGGATACCATCTTTATCTCTGTCTCTGTTTCCGAATCTGAATAAGATAGATGCGGAAGCTTGCCAGAAGTTAGCAACTGTAGATTTATCACCTGGAGTTGACACGTAATCTCCCTGAACACCAAGACCGAAGTTCTTAGTTACCCAGAAGTTAACACCAGCACCTGTAGCAACTGTAAAGTGGTTTGCTTTACCGTTTTCGTTACCACCATCTCCGTTAGAAACAGATTCTCCTTTGTAGTCGTTTCTTGGGAATGTAAGTGAAGTATAGTCATGTCTTAGGTAGTTTGCACCAACTCTTAAGTATGGGTCAAACCAAGACTCTTCATTCCATAAAAGACCAGCTGCCTTAGCTTGGAAACCAAGACCTGTCATTAGGAAAAATTCTTTCCCCATGCCGAATCTCTTATTGTCTACATTACCTACGGTAGTCTGCCAGTCAATAACTAAACCTTTACCGATGTTTCTAGCAACTGTTAATTTAGATAATGGAGGTGTAATAGAGAAATTGTTCAAATTGAACATTCTCTTCGTTAGATTATTAGCAGCGAACGTATTACCGAATTTGTTCTGTACTGCCTTGTGGTTCTCTCCATGAGCACCAACTCCGATTAACCACGGATTGTTGGTAGTCTGAGCAAAGACAGTAGAGGCAACAGTAAGCGCCAATGCTGAAATTCCTAATTTTAGATTTTTCATAGAATTAAATGATTAAATAATTGATAATGCAAAATAAATATAATTTTTCTTTATATACAAAGTTTTTTAAATGATTTTTAACTTTTCTTTAATATTCTGTCCAGGTTTCGTTTATTTTCTCTATCTTTTATCGCTTCCCTTTTATCAAAGAGTTTTTTCCCTCTGCCAAGCGCTATCAGCACCTTTGCTTTCCCCTTATCTGTGATATATAATTTCAAAGGTATAATTGTGTTCCCGGCATCCTTTAACTTTTTTTCAAGTTTAAGTAATTCTTTTTTGTGCAACAGCAATTTCCGTTCCCTTTTTGTCTTATGATTGTAAAAAGTGCCCAATTTATACTCATCAATCATCATGTTGATGATGTACAATTCCCCATCAATAAACTGACAGAAGGATTCTGTGATAGATGCTTTGGAAGAACGTAAAGATTTTATTTCGGTACCCGTCAAAACCATGCCTGCTTCAAATTCTTCAAGAATTTCATATTCAAAGCGGGCTCTTCTATTTAATATATTGACTGTTTTTTCAATCTTCATCATTTTAAAATTTCGTTAATGAAATATATAAAAAATACCTCATAATTAAAAACTTGACTATTATATTATTACAAAATACCCAAATTCTTTTTGTATTTTTGCGCCAAATTTACAAAACTATATGTTAACAGTATCTAACTTATCTTTACAATTCGGGAAAAGAGTTCTTTTTGACGAGGTAAATATTATGTTTACCAAAGGAAACTGCTACGGGATTATCGGAGCAAACGGAGCAGGAAAGTCTACATTCCTTAAAATATTAACAGGAAAGCAGGATCCTACAACAGGACATGTATCTCTGGAACCAGGGAAAAGAATGTCTGTACTTGAGCAGGATCACTTTGCTTATGATCAATATACTGTTCTTGAGGCTGTTTTGAGAGGAAATAAGAAATTATTTGAGATAAAAGAAGAGATGGACGCTTTGTATGCTAAAGAAGACTTCTCTGATGAAGACGGTATCAAAGCTGGGGAATTAGGTGTAGTCTATGATGAAATGGGCGGATGGACGGCTGAATCTGATGCACAGACCATGCTTTCCAATGTGGGAATCAAAGATGATATGCACTGGCAGATGATGAGCGAACTTGAAAATAAAGACAAAGTAAAAGTTCTTTTGGCACAAGCCCTTTTCGGAAACCCTGATGTACTGATCCTGGATGAGCCTACGAATGACTTGGATATCGATACGATTTCATGGTTAGAAGATTTCCTTGCTGACTATGAAAACACAGTAATTGTAGTATCTCACGACCGTCACTTCTTAGATACGGTTTGTACGCACATTGGTGACTTAGATTATGCTAAGCTTAACCTTTATACGGGTAACTACTCTTTCTGGTATCAGGCTTCTCAATTAGCAACAAGACAAAGAGCTCAGGCTAACAAAAAAGCGGAAGAAAAGAAAAAAGAACTTCAGGATTTCATTGCCAGATTCAGTTCCAACGTTGCAAAAGCAAAACAGGCTACTGCAAGAAAGAAAATGATTGACAAGCTGAACATTGATGATATTAAACCTTCTTCAAGAAGATATCCTGCCATTATTTTCGAAATGGAAAGAGAAGCAGGAGATCAGATCTTAGATGTAAAAGGTCTTGAAAAAACAAAAGACGGAGAGCTTCTGTTCTCTAATATTGACCTGAACCTTAAAAAAGGAGATAAGGTTGCTGTTCTTTCTAAAAACTCATTGGCTATTACCGAATTTTTCGAAATTCTGGCTGGAAACGTTGAAGCTGATAAAGGAGCTGTAGCATGGGGAGTAACAACTAATCAGTCTCACATGCCTTTGGACAATACTAATTTCTTCCAGGAAGACCTTAGTTTAGTTGACTGGTTAAGACAATTCACCAAAAACGATGAAGAGCGTCACGAGGAATTTGTAAGAGGTTTCTTAGGAAGAATGCTTTTCTCCGGTGATGAGGCTCTGAAATCATGTAAAGTTCTTTCCGGAGGTGAAAAAATGAGATGTATGTTCAGTAGAATGATGCTTCAGAAAGCCAACATCCTTCTTCTTGATGAACCTACCAACCACTTAGACCTTGAAAGTATTACAACGTTGAACAACTCTTTGTCTAACTTTAAAGGAAACATTCTTCTAGCGTCTCATGACCACGAAATGCTTCAGACAGTCTGTAACAGAATCATTGAACTGACTCCTTCAGGAATCATCGACAGAGAAATGACTTACGACGAATATCTTTCAGACAAGAAAGTAAAAGAATTAAGAGAAAGAATGTATTCTTAAAATAATACATTCAGATACATATTAAAAAGCCCCTTTCAGGACCTGAAAGGGGCTTTTTAATATATATAGACCTTAGTTTTTAAGAATCTTTTTAATCCAACTTCCTTTTTCTGTATTGATTTTTAAATAGTACACTCCAGAAGGGTTACTTTCAATATTCATCTTTACATTTTTAGAATTATTGATTTGTTTCTGAATAATTCTTCCCTGTGCATCATATAGTTCTATTGAATGAATAGTAGAAAAAGCTTCTATTACCATTTCTCTTTTTACAGGAATTGGATATATTCTGACAGCATCATCATTCGCTGCTCTGGATACATTTTCATCATTAGCTAAAACGGCATTACAATTCGTGTTGATTACACAATTGGTATAAGCATATTCATCAACAAGAGATTGTACATTTGCTACCTGACTGTCATCACAGCATATATACTGCAGGTTGGGATTATCGGAAAAATCTGTTATTTCATTCTTGCCATTTTTTATCAACAATGAAGTAAGTAAATTATTGCCACAATATAATTCCTGAAGATCGGTCTGCCCTCTTAAATCCAGACTGGTAAGTTTATTTCTGCTGCAATCCAGGGTAAGTAAATTTGTACAGCCTTGAATATTTAGATTGGATATCTGATGATTAGCACAGCGTAATTCTTCTAAACTTGCAATTCCCTGTAAATTTAGAGATGTTAGATTACCCGGATCATTGGTACTTGGAAAAAAAGGTGAAACATAACTAATTTCAAGATGTTTTAGGCTTTGTAAACCACTGTCTGATAAGTCTAAAGCAGTATCCCGAAACCGAAGGGCCTTAATTGTATTCAGTTTTATATCGTTATGTACTGAAAGACTAATCAGATTCCGAACATCTATTGTTTCTAAATTTACACAGCTATTTAGTGATAATGACACTTCTCCATAATTAGAAATAAAATGAATCAGTCCCGGGCAATTATCTGAAATAATATGAGCAGAAATAGGTGAGCCCTGTCCCACAAAATAGTTTACTAAATTAGGACAGTTACTGGAATTAATGTTTATAGTAGGATTATAATTAAACTGTAATGGATCTGCCGAATTTAACGTTATCGTATGCAGCAATTCACATCCGGAGACATCAACATTCGCTAAACTGGTATTTATAATTGACAAGCTCAATAAATTATCATGACCGCTCAAATCTAATGTTAAACCTGATATTAAATCTATAAAATCTATTAGTTCCAAGTGCTTCAAATTACTTAGACCTTCAATAGAGTTCATGGTCGATGAAGGCATGGAGAAACCGTTGACCGATAGATTTTCAATAACCGGAGTATTATTGAGTGCAGTGAGAGTAATCCCATAAATTCTCACATTTTTCAGCAGCATACAGTCGCTCAGAGTGATGTTTCCAGGGTCATAATTTTCGAATTCAACATCCAAGTTTTGTAAAGAATTGAGACCCGAAATGGTAAAAGAATTACTGGGTACGTTCCAATAATCTATTTTTATACTCTTGAGGTTAGTAAATGATAAAATTCCGTCATAGTCATGAATGGGAATATCTGTATACGGATCAATAATCTCTATCTCTCCTACCTGCAGTGCCTCACTTAACTGGATTTCTCCATCGTGGTTAGCATCTATGGAAAAATAATTTCCGGACAGATTCTTAGCAATTGAGTTAGTCGGAGAAGAAGTTAATAACTTTGCTTTAAAATTGACATCAGGAATATGTACAACCTGAGCTCTGGTTCCTAGTGCAACCACCAGGAAAATAAGAAATAATAATTTTGTTTTCATTTTTATGTTTTTAATTTCAACTAACTTAGATATTCCGATCAATACCCATTATCCTAAATAATAAGTATCATCGTTACTTCAGTAAGTGTTAGTCTATGGTATATAGGAATTCGTAAAAAAATATCCTGGTTACCATTATAAAAATACCCTCTAAAGGTATTGAGGGTATTTTTTATTTATTAGTTAAATAAATTATTTAGTCAGTTTTGTTTTAGGAATGGATACAGTTCCCGGATCTTTCCACAACCCGTCTTTTTCTGCTCTTTTCTTGATCGCCTGGGCTCTTTTTTCACTATCTGGGTGAGAATTAAACATTTTCTCAAAACCGCTCTGTGTGCTTCCTTCTGAAAGAAGTGCCAGTTTTTTAAATGCAGAATAGGCCCCCACAACATTATAGTTATTAGCTTTCATAAAGTCATAAGAGTACGTATCGGCTTCTGATTCCTGCTTTTTGCTGTGAGAAGCATCAAGAAACGCATTAGCCATTTGTCCTATCTGGCTGTCATTTAGTGTGGCTACCGCACCTGAAGCAGATGAAGCGGCATCCAATGCTGCAGCTTTCATATAGGCAGCTTTTATAGCATCTTTAGTATCCTGATTCTTTACGTGACCGATCTCGTGACCAATCACCGCAAGGATCTCATCATCTGTCATAATATCCATTAAAGAAGAGAACACACGCACACTCCCGTCTGCACAAGCGAACGCGTTGATATCTTTCACTTTATAAACTTTATAATTCAGATTAAGTCCGTCCTGTGATTTGTGCTTTCCGAAAAGCTTGTTCAATCGAACGGTGTAAGGGTCTTTAGGACCTGCAACAGGATTGTTTTTGTCCATCCATTCTACAGACTCCTTTGAAAGTTTAACAGCATCTTCATTAGTAAAAGTAAGTGCTTTTGCTCCTTTGGAAACGATTCCCGCTGCTTTCCCAAGATTGATTTTCTGTGCTGAGACCGAATGCATTGCCCCTAAAATCATAAGGCAGATTGTAATTTTTTTCATAATCATTTAATTTGGACTGCGAAGATAGATATTTTTTAACAACCCTGAAGACAAAACTTCATTTACAATCATTTCAGAATGCTATTTTTTTTCCTTAGTTTTGTGAAATGAGTCAAAAATGGATTTATAAGCCTGAACCCGATGAGGAAGTTGTGGACAGACTAAGTTCGTCACTTGGTTTTGGTACTTTTGAATCTAAACTTCTCGTTCTAAGAGGAATTGACAATTATCAAAAGGCCAGAGAATTTTTCAAACCCAACCTTAACGATATTCACAATCCTTTTTTAATGGCCGATATGCAAAAAGCTGTAGAGCGTATTGCCAATGCCATTGAAAACGGAGAAAAAATACTGGTATACGGAGATTATGATGTAGACGGAACTACAGCTGTAGCCCTGATGTACCTTTACCTCAGCAAAATTGTTGAGAAAAAATACCTGGATTATTATATTCCCGACAGGAATTCTGAAGGGTATGGAATTTCTACCGAAGGTATTGATTTTGCTAAAGAAAATGGCTTTTCACTGATTATTGCTTTAGACTGTGGTATCAAAGCCATTGATATGGTGAAATATGCCAAAGGTCTTGGAATTGACTTCATTATCTGTGACCACCACCTTCCCGGAGAGGAAATTCCGAACGCTGTGGCTGTTTTGGATCCGAAGAGAAGTGACTGCCGGTATCCCTTCAAAGAGCTTTCAGGATGCGGTGTAGGTTTTAAACTATGCCAGGGTCTGAATACTATTTATAAAATTCCGGAAGCTGAATTATTCGAGCTTACCGATTTGCTGGCGATTTCTATTGCCGCAGATATTGTTTCTATGACCGGTGAGAACAGAGTGCTTGCCAAAATGGGATTAAAGATTCTAAGAAAAACCAGAAATATGGGATTAAGATTATTAATTCCTGAAGATAAACTTTCGCATTTTGAAATTTCAAATATTGTTTTTGAAATTGCCCCTAAAATTAATGCGGCAGGAAGAATTTCTCATGGTAAAGCCGCTGTGGAACTTATGGTCTCTGATAATCTGAAACATGCTAACCAGATTGTGAGCGACATCATGAACCTCAACGATGAAAGGCGTGAACTGGACATGAATTCCACACTTTCCGCTCTTAACCAGATTATTGAATCCCAGCAGGAAACAAAACACACCACCATTGTTTATCATCCTGAATGGAATAAAGGCGTGATTGGAATTGTAGCTTCAAGACTGATTGAAACCTATTATAAACCAACATTGGTATTTACAGACGGAAATAACGGAGAAATGGTGGCCTCTGCAAGATCTGTTTCAGACTTTGACGTTCACGAAGCTCTTGATATGTGTTCTGAATATTTCCTGAAATTCGGAGGACATCATGCTGCTGCCGGACTTTCCATGGAGAAAGAAAAATTTGATGCATTTAAAGAAAAATTTGAACGTATTGTTTCGGAAAAAATTCAGGACCATCAGAAAGAACCTTCTATCTCAATAGATACTGAAATTAAAGTTGATGAAATCAACAGGGATTTTATCAATTTTCATAGAAAACTGGCTCCTTTCGGACCTCACAATATGAAACCTATCTTTACACTGACCAACCAAAAACTTTCCGGTTATGTGAAAACGATGGGTAAAGACAACAATCACCTTAAATTCTATATCAAGCAGGAAGCTACGGGAAGAAATATAGAATGTGTAGGCTTTAAACTCGGGCAGTTTGCTGAAGATTTTAAAACCAGAAACTTTGATCTGGCATTTACGTTGGAGGAAAATCACTGGAAAGGAAATGTTACTCATTATCTCAACATAAAAGATGTCAAATTCAGGGATTGAGAGATAGGGACTAGGATTTAGATTACAAAACGTCAAACTCCTAAGTCCTAACTCCTGCAACCTAACCCCTCATTACAAAATGAAAAAAGTCGGTTTATTTTTCGGTTCTTTTAATCCCATCCATATCGGGCATCTTATCCTGGCGAATTACATACTGGAAAATTCGGATATGGATGAATTGTGGTTTGTGGTAAGTCCGCAAAACCCGTTCAAGGATAAAAAATCTTTACTGAAAGACCATAACAGACTGGATATGGTACAGCTTGCGGTAAAGAACTACCCGAAAATGAGGGCTTCCAATGTAGAATTTTCACTTCCGAAGCCGAGTTATACCATTGACACGCTTACCTATCTTCATGAAAAATATCCTGAGTATTCTTTCAGCCTGATCATGGGGGAGGATAACCTGGAAGGTCTTCATAAGTGGAAAAATTCTGATATTCTGATCCAGAACCATCATATTATTGTTTATCCGCGTGTTTTTGAAGGAGAGAAAAAAGATTCTGAATACCTGCAGCATGAGAATATCTCAATGATTCAGGCACCTGTAATAGAACTTTCTGCAACAGAGATCCGAAATATGATCAAAGATGGTAAAAATATACGTCCAATGCTTCCACCGGAAGTATTCGAATATTTGGACGGAAGCAGTTTTTATAAGTAATTTTGCCATTCACGAAATAAGAGGCAAAAACCATAGCGTAATGGACTGGCTGCCACTTTCATCATTTATAACGTAAAGTATGGAGTTCATCGAAAAATATTTCTCAAAGTATCCCGAAGAAAAGATCATCAAATGGTTTAAACAGATCTGCCTGGCAGAGGCTATTACCTGTTTTCTTCTTTACGGGGTGGCGATGATCTGGAAAAGATATGATGATGAGGGTCTTCTGGCTACTATTTTCATTATCATCATTGGAAATATTCACGGTTTATTTTTTACGCTTTATCTTTTATTCTGTATTCCTGCCAGAAGAATTTTCAAATGGGATGATGAGGATTTTGTTTTTGCTCTCTTAGCTGCTTTTTTTCCTTTTGCTACGGTTTGGGTAGATAAATCCTTAGCAAAAAAAGACCGCGAACAATAATCCGCTGGCTAGGCCGTCACAGCTAAGCCAGAAAAATTCTTTTTTATCCCCAAAACTAAAATAACCGGAATCTGAAGAAGTTAGTCATTCTCTTATTTTTGTAACAGAATAGTTTCCAATTTATCGACAACTCATTTTCACTTTAAAAAGGCAATACAATGCAGCATTGTATTGGAAATTTCACGTTCTGTAACTTAAATAAAATTAACTTTTTTTCAAAAAATTATAGAAATTTATTATCCTGATGTAACATTTCATTTCATTTAATTGTCTAATAGTATAGAAATTCGAAGTATTTAATTTTCTAACAATAATTTTTAGTAACTGAAAATCAATTGATTAAAAAATAAATCAACACATTTTAAGTACTTTGTATTGCATGATACTAAATTTATTATATATCTTTGTAATGTTAAATAACTAATCATACAAGCTATTAACACTTAAAAAATAATGATCATGAAAACTCAAATTCTTATTGCCGCCCTATTTTTCAGTGGATTTGCCGCTGCCCAGCAGTCTAAAGACACTGTGAAAGTAAAAAACATTGAAGCTGTCAATATCAAGAAGCAGGTTTTCAAAAAACAGAGCGACCGTTTTATTTATGATGTAGCATCCTCTCCTATTGCTAAAGGAACGAATTCTTTTAATCTTCTTAAGCAAACACCTATGCTTTCCAGCATCGATGGGAAATCGTTAAAGATCATGGGAAAATCTGATGTGGTCATTTATATCAACAACAAAAAAACGAATATGGACTCCCAAGCATTGATTGAGATGCTTAAAGGAACGCCTTCAGAAGATATTCAAAAGATTGAGGTGATTACGGTACCCGGCAGTGAATTCCAGGTAGAATCTAATGAAGGAGTGATTAACATCGTAATGAAGAAAAAGAAAAGTGATGGTTACAACGGAACAATGAAGATGAATAATGAGCAGGGGTATTATAATAATCCTTCGGCCGGAGCTTCTTTTAATATGAGAAAAGGTAAAATATCGCTCAATTCCAATTTCAACATGGGAAGCTGGACAGACAGGGAGAGATACACACTATCCAATGGTGACGCTACTTTCAGAAATGAATCTTACGGTGCTAATGATGATCCTAATAAATATTACGGAGGCAATATCAATATTGATTATGAAATTAATCCAAAGCAAAGTTTAGGTTTCACTTATAACATGCGATACAATAAGAGTTTCAACTCTATTCTTGATGTTACGAATCTGCAGAACGGGGTTCTTCGTAACAGAACGGTTAATCATGAGGATGCCCAGACGAGAAATCATTCTTTCAATTTAAATTATGAAATAAAAACAGACAGCATCGGAAGTAAGTTTACCTCTAACCTTTCTTATTTATGGTTCAACAGGGATAAAATGAGTACGAACGAAAGTTTTCCTTTAAGTAATGTGAAAGGAAACGAATATTCAGCGCTTCAGCAGTCTGTTCCGCAGATCATCAATAATTTCGCCGGGAATATTGATTATCTAAAAAAAACAGCTGCCGGAAATACCTGGCTGATGGGAATCAGTTATAATCATACCAATACGGATAATGATACGAGACAGGACGATATTATCCAGGGCAAGCCTGTAATGGATGTTGACCAAACCAATCATTTCATCTATAAGGAAAGAATTCTCGGCGCTTATATTACGTATGAAAGAAAACTGAACGAGAAGCTATCCGGGAAAATAGGAACGCGCTTTGAAATGACCCGAAGCAGCGGAGATATTCTGGGAAAAGACAGCTTTGACAGAAATTACAATAATCTCCTTCCTTATCTGAACATCAATTATGCGATCAATTCAGATCATAATATCAGCTATACTTTTTCCAGCAGAATTAAGAGACCTCGTTTCTGGGAACTGAATCCTTCAAGAACGTATTTTACGCCTAATAATTATACGCAGAATAATCCGTTCATTCAGGCATCCAAGCATTATAACCAGGAGATCAGTTATATGTTTAAGAATGCTTTTTATGCCAACCTAAGCTTCAGCTATGTACAGGATGCATCCAACCAGATGCCTTTACAGGGAACGATAACGGGACCAAAAAAAGATGAAGAAGGAAATATCATTCTTGATGAAAACGGGGATCCAGTTATAGAAACTACCAGATTCCTGCGCTACATCAGAACCAATTACGGCAACAACAAGCAGCTTGGTCTGACCTTAGGTATGAATAAGCCTTGGTTTAAAGAGATCTGGACAACCAATTACTCTGTAAATTTTGGCTACAGCATGTATAGCGGTACTATAACGAAAGATCCTACTTCTGTTCCTGCTGCCGGATATACCGAAGTGCTTGAACCTTATGTGATTGATATTAAAAACTTCAATATGTCTGCCAATATCAATAATACGATCCGGCTATCGTCGAAAAAAGACTGGTTTTTAGGGATCAACTACTATTACGGCAGCAAAGTAAAGATTGAAAGTGGAACTTTGGGAACAAGACAGAGTTTTGACATCAGCCTGAAAAAGATCATTGGTGAATGGACTGTAGTAGCGGAAGTTTATGACCTGTTCAACCAGAATTATAACAAAATAAACGGCATCCAGCCTAACGGAAGCTATAATAATGTAATCAATTTCGGGTATTCGCGACTTCTGAATCTCGGGGTTACCTATAATTTCGGAAACCAGAAACTGAAAAAAGCCAGAGAGATGAAATCAGCCAACGATGCTGTGAAATCAAGAACTTAAAACTATCCTGAAAATTTAACTCAACCACACCTCAAATACTAAAGACATGAAAAAGATCATCATATTAGCAGCAGCCATATCGGGAAGCATTGTTTTGGCCCAGGAAAAGAAATCCGATACGGTAAAGACCAAATCGATAGAAGGAATTACTCTTACCAAACAGGTATTCAAAAAGCAGAGTGACCGCTTTGTATATGATGTGGCAGCTTCTCCTGTTGCCAAAGGGAATACTACTTTCGACCTTCTGAAGCAGACGCCTCTTTTATCTTCTACGGATGATAAAACATTGAAGATCGCCGGTAAAAATAACGCGCTGATCTACATCAACGGAAGAAAAACCAATATGGATGCTGAATCCCTGGTTCAGTTCCTGAAAAATACGCCCGCAGAAAACATTCAGAAAATTGAAGTGATTACCGTTCCGGGAAGTGAATACCAGGTGGAATCATCAGACGGAATCATCAATATTGTTCTGAAGAAAAAAATGAGCGACGGCACCAACGGAAATATGAGGATGTCCAATACCCAGAATAAATTCAATAACAGCCAGGCAAGCTTCTCTGTAAATTACAGAAAGGACAAACTGGGAATCAGTGCCAATCTGAACGGTGGAGAAAATATCCAGCCTCAAAGCTACATTTTAAGGAATGGAACAGATCTGCTGAAAAATGAATCTGTTGGGAATATTGATGATCCGAATAAAAATCTTGGCGGCTATTTAAATATCGATTATCAGCTGAATGAAAAGAACAATTTAGCCTTATCATGGAACTCATGGGCTAACAAAAGCTATGATTCTACGATTGATTTATTTAATACATTGACACAGCCTGATGATCATGGAAATATAATAACCAGCTACACCAGAACAAAAAACAAAGAAAATTCCCGAAATTATAATAATTCGGTTAACCTTAACTATGAATTAAAAATTGACTCTCTTGGAAGTAAATTAAATGTAAATGCAGCTTATCTTATTTATAAAAGATTTCAGCTGTCCAATAACAATACCATGCTTCCCGGTAAAAATAACTGGGCTGATTTTTCAAGAACCGGTAAAACCATCGTTCAGGATATCCCACAGATCATCAACAACTTCTCAGGAACTGTTGATTATATTCAGAAGTTTAAAAATGACTTTACCTTTTCCGCGGGAGGAAATTTTAATAAAACAAAAACCGACAACAACACTAAAAATTTAACCTATGATTATGTTTACGACAGTAACGGAGATCTGGAAAAAGTAACGACAACTCCTGAACTCAATCATTTTATTTATGATGAAAATATTTACGGACTTTATTTAACTTTTGAGAAGAAATTCTCTGATAAATTTTCCGGAAAAATAGGTGCTAGATATGAAATCACCAACAGCCTGGGAACGGCAGACAGCCCTTACCATCAGGTAGAATCACAAAGACATCAGGTTATTGAAAGAAATTATAATAATTTTTTACCTTATTTAAGCTTCAATTATGCGATCAATGATAAAAACAATATATCGTATGCCTTCTCCAGCAGAATGAGAAGACCAAGTTTCTGGGAGCTGAATCCGGTAAGAAATTATATCACGGAATATAATTATACGCAAAACAATCCGTTTGTAAAAGCTTCATCCACTTACAATCAGGAACTGACCTACATGTATAAAAATTCTTATTTCCTGATTCTTAATCATTCTTACTTTAAAGACCAGATCACACAGGTTCCTTTACAGGGGTACACCAAATCTGTTGACGGGAAAATAAGTGACCAGAGCGTACTTCGATACATCAGAACCAATTTTGGGGATAAGCAGGAGATGTCTGCCATGGTTGGCGTTCAGAAGACCTTCTTTAAACAATATCTAACTCTGAACTTCAACGCAGGAATTCAGCATAATATCAATAACGGTTCTCTGGCCGGAGATCCAACAACCGGTGAAACATTTGTAGATAAAGAAGGAAAGCCGCTGGTATATACCAATACTGTAAAGTCAACAAGTTTAATTGTTACGAGTAATAATACGCTCCGTTTAGATAAAAAGAAGACCTGGTTTCTGGGCGTGAATTATTTCTTTGTGGATAAGCAGCAGATTGAACTCGGAATGCTGAAAAACCTGATGAGCCTGGATCTGAGCATCAAGAAAAACTGGAACGACTGGACCTTTGCTGTGAACCTTAATGATGTTTTAAGAACCAATATTATAGAAATTGAAGATTACCAGCCTAACGGAAACTACAATTACATCAGAAACGACCAGTACAAAAGAGGGGTAACGGTAAGTCTTACCTATAACTTCGGAAACCAGAAGGTAAAAAAAGTAAGAGACATTGAAGGGGCATCGGATGCCATCAAGAGCAGAACAAGATAAGAGTTATCTTTCTTCATATTTAATTATTTTGTGGTGTGACCGCCGGAAAGGCCGGCGGTTTTTTTAAGGATTCATAATCAACTCAATTATATTTTTTACAGACTGAACTCCAGCGGGCTTCGCCCGCTGGAGTTTTTATAAAACAGAAACAAATATCAAAGTCTTTTTTATCTTTATCCATATGAAAAAGAATTTCAAAGTTACTCTCCTTTGTTTATTAGCATTTTTTCTCTGGACCGGATGTAAAGAGAAAAAGGTTACGCTTGGCAAAGGTGCAGATTTCAATAAAGAGCAGAATATTCACTACGGAGATGATCCGGAAAAGATCATGGACCTTTATATTCCTGAAAAGAAATCTACAAAAGAAAGAGAGGTGTTCATCATTATTCACGGTGGGGGCTGGCGTGCCGGAGATAAGTCTCAGCTTACTTTTTTTACTCTTTCCCTGATGCAGAAGTTTCCGGATCATATTTTTGTGAATATGAATTACAGACTTGCTTCACAAGAGCGATATGCCCTACCCAATCAAATTTCTGATATTAAAGATGTTGCGGTATTTTTAGAGAAAAAGCTCAGGTACAATCCTAAGCTTATTCTTCTCGGGAATAGTGCCGGCGGGCATTTATCGATGCTGTACGCCTACCAGACGGATATCCAGAAAAAAGTGAAAGCGGTGATTAATATTGTTGGTCCGACAGCCCTTTCGGATCCAGGGTTTAAAAAGTATCAGGAATATTCATTTGTAGAAAGAAGACTTGTTGATCCAAGGGTTCCAAAACCGGGAATCTCCCGCATAGCTTATGCCAGCCCTGTTCATTGGATTGATTCTGCCTCTGCACCTACATTGTCATACTACGGAAATACAGACCATGTTGTTCCTTTGAGCCAAAAGAGGATTTTGGATTCTGTGTTAAGTAAACATCATGTAAGACATGAATCCTATGAATTTAACGGCGGACATCTGGATTGGGATAAAGCGCCTAATAATGTATTCCTGATTAATGCCATTGATCAATTTTTGAAACAGCCGGAGAAAAAATAAACGTTCTGAGGTTTCAGAACGTTTATTTATTTTTAACGGCCGCAAAGGAGTTCAAACTTTTTAGTGATCTCAGCATTCCACTTTATTCAGATTTTACAATTTCTGTTCTGTCAGAAACACCGTTGGCATTAAAAGCTTCAATCTGGAAATAATAGGCATCTGTTCTGTCGGCACCCGTAAAGAAATATTCATTTTTTCCGTATACCATGATGCTTCCGTATAATTTATCCGGAGATTTCCCCCAATAGATCACGTAGCCATCTGCATCAGGGTTCTGCTGCCATTTCATCCAGATGCTTCTTCTTTCCCCATATTTTTTAGGATCTGCTCTTAGCGGAACAAATCCGTCTACCTTCTTCGGTCTTTCACCTGCTCCTTTTCCGAATACCCTGAAACCACTCAGAGCAAACTTTCCGGTCGGCATTTTCAGATTTTCCATTTTAAGGAATCTTGCTTTTGCAGGTTTTTCCAGTTCAATGTAATCATGAGGGACATCTTTCATATTTTTACTTTTATCCACAATTACATTCCATTTCTTACCGTCATTGGACCCGTAGATTTTGTATTGGTGCATTTTTCCTAAGGTTTTACCCATAAACTCTACATCCTGGTCGGCATAGTTGATCTGAATCGCATTAATGGTAGAAACCTCACCCAAATCGGTCTGGAACCATTCTCCTGAATTTCCGGTTTTTGCGCTCCAGTAGGTTTTAATGTCTTCATCTACGGCAAAATTCGGTTGGTATCCTCCCAAAACTGATGAAACCTGAACGGGTTTATTGTAATTCAGCAGCATCCATCCTGCAAAAAGTCCTTTTGTAAAGTCTTTGCCCTGGGCATATTGCGGAAGATAGGTTGGATAATCTCCGTAGGCTGTATTGGTATACATCACATCATCTTTATCAAAACCTGCAGGCCAGATTCCCAGTCTTCGTTCAAAATTATTTTTAGTGGAAATAAAGATGGTTGAAACATGCCACCAGTTTTTATAATTGTCTTCAAAAGTGGCGCCATGTCCGGCTCCTCTTGCAAAACCTCCGGGTTTATAGGAAAACGGATTGTGCTGCTGGTACTCAAATCCTTCCAACGGATTTTTGCTGACGTAAACTCCATCGGAATATCCACTGAATTCTGTAGCCGGAGCACCGTACTGCATATAGTATTTTCCGTTATGCTTTGTCATCCAGGCACCTTCCACGAAAGGCTGCAAGAAAACGTTATCATTATATTCCCCGAATCTTTCCCAGCCATGGTCTTCAGGTTTTAATTTAATGATTGGCTTTACGAAACCTTCGGACTGAAGGTTTTTTACCTTTACTTCTGTTCCCAGTAAAGGCCATTCATTGCTGGATCCCCAGTACAGATAAAGCTTATTTTTATCTTCATCATAATGAAATGCGGGATCCCATGCTCCTACTTTTAAAGTATCCACTGCTATTTTCCAGTCATCTTTGGTAGGATTTGTACTTTTCCAGATGGGGAAATCCTGTTCCCAGGTGGAGCCGTACACATAAAGGGTATCTTTCATGGCCCAAACTGCCGGTGCGTTAAGGTCGTGAGTGTATTTGTTATCTCTGAGGAATTTCCTTTTGACAAATTTCCAGTCCAGCATATCATCACTGTACCAGTATCCTTCCTGGTTGGTGGAGAAAAGGAATAATTTATTTTTAAAATTAACGATCACCGGATCGGCTGTTGCCCTGTGTTTTCCCTGTTTTGAAAAGACTTCAAAAGGAGTATATCCATAATCGATATTGATTGGATTACAGAAGGTCTTCTGCTGCCCTCCCACAAAAATTCCGAGAAGAATTGCTAATGATAAAAAATATTGTCTCATTTTCAGATTTTAAACATTCAGGACAAAGTTAATTAACTTTTTTTGGTTTCCCATTCTAAAACTTACTTAGGCAGAATCTGTTCCATAAAAAACTTCCGGACTGAAACCAGCCCGGAAGTGTATTGTTTGTTGAAATTCATTATTTTTTTGGAAGGAAAACCTCAGCCAGCATACATCTGGCACTTCCTCCTCCGTTTACTTCAATGGTATTCAGATCTGAATAAATAATTTCACAGTACTTTTCTATGGCAGCGACCTGATCTGTGTTTAAAGACTGATAAGCTGTCTGGCTCATAACCAGAAACTTTTCTCCATCCTTATTCTGAACCTGAAGCATATTTCCTGCAAACTGCTGCATCTGATCTTCAGAAATTTCGATGATCTCTTTTCCTGAATTTTTGATGGTTTCAATTACTTTTTCTCTTTCCAGTTCATCATCAATACAGTCAAGGCAGATGACCACAAATTTGTCAGCTACACACATCATTACGTTGGTGTGGTAAATAGGAAGCCTTTCTGAACCTACAGTCTGATAAGAATGGAAAACAACCGGAGAGAATCCGTATTTTGAACAGAACTCCCTAAACAGCTTTTCATCAAGCCTTAAAGAAACTGAGCCGTAAGCGATTTTATTATCATGATCAAAGATCATACTTCCTGTTCCTTCCAGAAAATGCCCTTGTGTTTCTGAAAACGACCAGTCATCGATTTCTGCTACTTCAAAACCCTGGTTTTCGATACTTTCAATAATATCTTCTCTTCGTTCTACTCTTCTATTGGAAGCGAACATCGGGTATAAAACCACTTTCCCGTCTTTATGGAAGCTTACCCAGTTATTCGGGAAAATAGAATCTGGTGTATGAGGATCCAGTGTATCTTTAATGGTGATTACATTAATTCCTTTTCCTCTCAGTTTGCCGACAAAAGTATTGAATTCTGCCAAAGCCTTTGATTGAATATCAGAACCTGTCTGTTCTACCTGAAAATAATTGTTTTTTGCAGTTTCTGCATTGTAACCGAAAGCAATCGGTTCTATCATTAATACGGTATCTGTTGTTTGCATTTTTTATTCTTGTTTACTAAAAATATTTAAAATAATTGAAAATTCATCCGGGTGTTCAAAGAATCTTCTGATAAAGGTCTTTCCATTTCCATCTGTTATTTCAACGGTATAATCTTCCCTGCAGATAAACTCTGTCAGAAATTTATAGAACCCCGGAGATAAAGAAGTATTGTTTCCTAAGTAATCTTCCTTCTTTACCGATTCGTCTGATCTCATTTTATTATAAAAAATCTCCATTTCGTTCGAAAGAACATCAAAAAAATCAAGTTGATCTGAAGCACGGCGGCTGACTTCTTTTGAAAATAAAACAGAAGGTGAAAAAATTGCATTTTCTGCCATCCGGCTTTCCAATCTCTTATAAGGTATACCTCCACCGCATCCCCGCATTCTGATTATCTCATTTTTAATCTTCCTTTTATTTCTGATTAATTTTCCATCAATCAGATCATAATATTTTTTTAATGGATATTTACTTTTTAATCTCCCATTAGCCTGCGTAGTTCTTATTTCCCAGAGAACATATCTTTCATCATCTGCTGTATAATAGATATATTTATTCTTTACATGATCCGGAATAAAAAGCTCTTCGTTGTATAGCAAGTCATTATGCTTTACTACTTTGCTTTCTATTTTACCCCGAAAGTAAGTTTCGATGTAGATGGAATCCTGACTCTTGGTAATGCTGTCTCTCTCTTTATTGCGTATAAAATGATAGCCATTCAGTCTATTGGGAGACACATAATAAGAAGAATCTATTTCAAAGCCTCCTTCACGAGGCATTTTTCTTACAATTGTTCCATTTTGATAAGATCTGTAATACCCTCCTTCATAAAGATTTTCATTAAAGCTCATTAATGAATCTTTTGAATTGAAAACAAAACGTTTCTTATAAAACTCATTCTTCCCGGTTTTTATATCCAGAAAATTCCTTTCATAATTAATATTTTTCGGATGATTGAGATCCGGCCGGTAATTTTTTAAAATATCTATTCCGTATCCATTTTTGTATTCCCTTTCTATCGATTGTATCATTCCGTTATCCGAATATGAAACTCTATACTCTGTATTTTTAGAAAGTATACGGGATAACCTATTCTGCTTGTCATAAATGAGCCAGGAGGTTCCGGTAGTATTTGAGGTAATGATTTCATTTTTATCGGCCAGTATCTCAATTCTGTTGATGGCTTCTCCGTTTTTCTTTAAAACAGCAGTCTTAATATTATACTGTCTGTATGCTTTAAGATCTCCGGAATAGATCTTCTTCCAGTCAAAAAGCTGTGCATCAACTTTCATAACCGAGAGAAAAATCATCAATATTGAAAATAACCTAACCAAAGTGCATTACTCTCTTACTAATGGCATGGTAGAACATCTCAGCAATCCGCCCATTTTAGAAATTTCTCTGTAAGGAATTTCTTCTACGGTCATTCCCCATTCATTTCTCAGATGGTTGTTCATTCTTGTGAATGCTTTGTCTGAAACCACTACTTCCGGAGAAATGGAGAAAATATTCGGAAACATTTCAAACATTTCTTCGTCGTTAAGATGGAAACAGTTTTCTTCTCCGAAAATATCTATGATTAAACGGTAATCACTTTCATCCACAAACCCGTTCTTGTAGATCAGGCATTTGTCTTCTCCAACAGGATTGAATGTACAATCCAGGTGAAGGATTCCTTCAAACGGAATTTTATCGTTTTTCTTCAGTTCAAGATCAATGATTCTTTTCTTCGGAAAATATTCTTTTAAAATTTCAATGGCGTATTCGTTGGTTCTCGCTGTTTTATAATTTCTGTAATCTTCGCTGAAGCAAGTACCAATAAAAAGGAAATCATTCCAAACGATTACATCACCTCCTTCAATATGGGCTGTTTCCGGAAGGTTGATAATTTTTCTCCAGGCTACTTTTTCAAAAACATTTTTATAGGCTTCCTGTTCGTCTGCTCTGTCTGCAATCACATTGGAAATGATCATTTTGTCATCAATCACGAAAGCCACATCTCTTGAAAAGACCTGATTGTAATCTTTGATGATACTTGGACGGAGCACTTCTACATCATACTTCTTCAGCACTGCTTCAAAAGCATTCATTTCATTGATAATATCCTCTTCTTTAGGATAAATGTTGTGTTCAATGGAGTAATATGACTTGGCATCATAGCTCTCCGCAAGGGTGGGAACTGCTCCCATTGAATTAGGCTGGCCCAGCACTACTGACTTCAGCCTTCCCGTTTCGTTTTTAATATTTAGTCTCATAAAGATTTATGCAATACTACAAATATAAGTAAAGGTCTCTATCTGGAAAACTTTTGAATTGCTTAATCCTTATAATTTTATCCAATATTCCGATTACTCTAAAGAAGGTTTTATTTACAGTTATTTTATCCGCAGAATACACTATATACAGAAATTACCACCATGCAATTCTCACTTACAATTTGGGTTTACGCGCTTATCCCTAAAGTGTGCGCACTTACTTGATATAACTAGCTTTACTTCCCGGTTACAACTACATTAGCAGTATTAATTTTAAATCTTATTATTATGAAAAAGACCCTTACTCTTTTTTTAACTGTTTTATTAACAGTAGTATCAGTAACCAGTTTGTCTGCACAAAATTCGTTTAGTGTTAAATATGTTGGAGAGGCAGGCATTAACACTTTTCCGCCTAACTCTATAAAAGTAGAAGCAGATTATGATCGTCACAACTACATTATTAACCCTCCTAACAGTTCTTCCCAGACAACTCATGTTGTTGCAAGCAAACATATTGCTAACGGGGCAACGGCAGCTTACCTTATCGCTCCAACTCCCCATCCGACTACAGCTCAGATGTTTGATCTGTATCATTTAAAAGTGACATGGAATTCTCTTCAGAATGGGTTTCCCATTTCAAGGGTGTTTACCTTCAATGATGCACAGATATTATCTGCCAATAATGGTAATGAAATAGATTTAACAATAGTAGGGGCCAGAATACGTCTGAAAGCAATTCATTCAGACCTCCATGTTACCTATCAGATCACTCTCCTAACCTATTAAGCAGACTGATTAGTATTTAAAGATAAATTCAATAATACCTACAGTTTGGGTTAATATGTTTATAACTGAATGCCAGGCAATTATATAACCTATTTTATTTCCCAATTACAACCACATTAGCAATATCAAAATTTTATAACCTTAAATTTTATTTATTATGAAAAAAACTCTTACTGTTTTTTTAACCGCCTTATTAACATTGGTATCAATAACCGGTTTATTCGCCCAAAATTCTTTTAGTGTCAAATACGTTGGAGAGGCAGGCGGAATCAACCCTACGCCAATATCTATAAAAGTAGAAGCAGATTATGATCGTCATAATCACATTATTACCCCTCCTAACAGTTCTACTCAGACAACCCCTGTTCTTGAAAGCAAGCATATTGCCAACGGGGGAACGGTTGCTTATCTTTCTGCTCCGAGCCCGAGCCCGAATACAGGCCAAACCTTTGAGCGCTTTCATTTAAAGGTAATATGGAATGATGGTACAGGTCCTTTTTCATTTGTGGCTCCCTTCACTAATGCACACATATTAGCTGCCAATAGCGGGACTGAAACAGAGGTAATCTCAGGAGGTAGAAAATTTCGTCTAAAAGCAATCTACTCAGGTACCCATGTTCTTTATCAGATCACCCTTAAACAATTTTAAGCGGGCTGACTATTATTATCATTCCTATACTAATCAATATTCATTACGAAAAATAAACTCTGTTTTTGCAAACAGGGTTTATTTTTTAATATTTTCAATGAAAAACCGCCCTACTAATCTATCTACAACTGACTATTTTTCATCTATATACAGATTGAAAAAAATGACAACACCTTAATTTAAATTCATAAATTAGTGATATAATTCTAAAAAAGAGTTATCATTTTAAAACTTAATTATTAACATCAAAAGAACAAAATCATGAACAAGAAAAATCCGGTGCTGAAAAACGCACAGAAATTAGGAAGAGAGCAACAGAAATCCGTTATGGGAGGAGCCATTCCACCAGGAAACAGAAGATGCTGTGAATGGGATGATGTCACAGGAAAATGCTATATCTGGACTTGCGACAGATGTATGTGTCCATAAGATATCAAAAAACCTGCTTTTTCAAGCAGGTTTTATTTTTATCTGGCTCTGCTTTCATCTTCAACTCTTGGAATTTCTTGACTCTTATATTTTGAACTTCCAAAATTATAGCTCACAGACAACAAGAATCGGCTGCTATCCCACCAATGGGTTAAACGGTTATCCATGATTTGTTTATGCCGGAACTCCAAATGTTGTTCATAAGAATCAAAAATATTATTGTAACCAATCTTAGTATTCAATGTATTATCGAACCATGCCTTTTGTATAGACAAATCAACCGTATATCGCGGTTTTATGATGTAGAGACTATTCCCGGTCCTCGATTCATAATTGGCAAACAAATTAACCGTATACCTTTTGGGAAGAGTGAAAACCTGATTCAACCTGATTTCATAATTGTAAATGTTTAATGCAAAGACATTCTCAAGATAAGGCCTGAATTCGTAATTATAATATCCTGCAATTTGTCCTGTCATATTCCACCAACGGGTCACTTTTACCGGCAAACTTGTTTCCAGCACTGCAAAATCTCTGTAAGGAAGATTAGTTCCTAAATATTCCAACACATTGGTTGTTGGATTATAAAGCGGATAGCGGGTCATCACATCCTTTTCTCTACCCACCGTAAGATTCGTTATCCAATTCTTATAACGATAGGCAGCCTTAATCTGGCTGGTAAATGAGGGCTGCAAATATGGATTTCCGATCCAGTAATTCAGAGGGCTGTAATAAAATCTGAATGGATTCAACTGTGAAAAAATGGGTCTTGTTATCTTCCTGCTGTAAGAAAGGGAAAGTTCACTGGATTTATTGAAATTATAATTCAGACTTAAGGATGGCAGCCATTCAAGATAGTTTCTTGAAACGATGGAATCACTGATGACCGCATTGGAAATACTCTCCGTATTTTCAAATCTGATACCGGCATTCATCGAAAGCTTTCCAAATTTTTGTCTGTACGCCAAATAACCTGCTATTATTTTCTCCTTGTAAGAAAAAATATTGCTTCTTTCAGGATCGAATCTGAATTGGTTATTTACTGATAAAGTATCATACCTGTTGTTATTGTTTGTATTGGAATAGCTATACTTAAACCCTGCCTCAACATCTGCATTTCCAATTTTCTGCGAAATATCAACCTGCCCCGTGTACATATCAATCTTATTGAACAAATCCGATTTCCAGTAGGATAAAAGTGTTGATGAAGCCTTATCCCTATTAAGGAAATCATCCTTCTGCCAGTTCTTCACAGAAAGATAGTTCCCAAGAAAATTCATTTTGAATCCCTTATGCTGAAAGGAATAATCAAGTGTCATCCCATAATTATCCTGTGAATAGTCCATAGGGTTTTCACTTTCCGTATTAAAGACCTGATAGGTTTCACTTTTATCCATTGTATACAAGGAACCGCGGCGGACACGATCATTCTTCCGGAAATTTCCCCTTAGATTTATCCCTACTCTATTTTCATCATTGAGTTTGATATCTGCTCCTGTTTGTACCGCATACACACTTCCTTCGTCCTCCTGATAGGTATCTGTTCTCATGATGTTCGTATTGGCCAGATATTGAAGTGCGTTATATCGATAGGTGGATATCCCATTATTATAGCCTAGCTGAAGATGATAGATCACTTTATCTGCATTATAGGAAAGGTTTAATGAATTCTCCTTATAATTGAACTTATTGACGTATATATTCCCATTATAATTTCCTCTCCATCCGAGGTTTATATTCTTTTTCAACCTGATATCAATGATGCCTTTAAATTCCGCATCATATTTTGCAGAAGGGTTGGTATTCACTTCAATGAGTTCCACCATTTCGGGTGATAAGCTTCTTAGATAAGATTGTAATTCCTGATTGGTCATTACAACAGGTTTTCCATCCACAAAAATTGCGGGAGCAACCCTGCCACCTATGAATATTCCACCTTCCTGATCCACCGTAACTCCAGGAGTTTTCTTCAATACATCAAGAAGGTTAAGGGAAGTCTTGAATTCTTTATTCCCGGATATGGGCACTATCCTGTTTCCCTCACTCAATCTGGTATTACGTGATGAAGGCTGGATGACCACTTCTGAAATATGGTTTGTTTTTGTAGGATTAAGAGAATCCTGTGATCTTCTTTGAGGGGTTTGCGCCTTACAGAAAAGTGACAGAAATAAGGTAAGCAAAAGAAACCGTAATTTGATTAACATAAATTCTAAATTTTATGAAATCAAAAGTAGGTGGCCCCGTTAAATTTGAGGTTTTGAAGTTGAAATTCAGCAGTACGAAATTATAAATTTGAACTCTGAAGTTCTGACTCCACAGGCATTTGCGACTGCTTATATAGCATGGGAGTAGTATTTTTTATTTTTTTGAAAGTAGAGAAAAATGTTGACTTGGAATTGAATCCCACCTCATATCCAATCTCCTCTATCTTGAGATAAGACCCGTTTTCTATCTTTTCACAAGCCTCATTGATTCGATATTCATTGATATAGATTGAAAAGCTTTTACCCAAATTGTCATTCAATAATTGAGAGAGCTGGTGAGCGGACATATTCATTTCCATGGCCAGATCACCCAATTTCAAGTTAGGGTTTTTATACAATTCCCCTGAACTCATCAATCTTTCCAACCTGGAAGTAAAACTGTCTGCCAGCTCTCCTGATATCTTTTTATTGGAATATTTATTAATTTCCTTTACAGGTTCGTGATTGTATTTCTTATTGAAGAGGATCAAAAAGTTCGCATAGAACACGAACGAAAATACAAGACTTCCTCCTGCACAGTAAATTTGAACCCAGCCAGTGGAAATCAACTGATAGGCTAAGAAGATGATCACATTACTGATGAGTACAGGAAAAACGAATTTACCGGAGCTTTTTGCATTTCCTTTTGAGAAAACATAGAACTGATATGCAGCAAGGAAAACGAAGATAAACCAAACTGTATAAATAAAGGTTCCGAAATAATGATCCCAGGTAATGGGAAAGGCTAAATACAACAACCCTACGATCCCTAAAACAAGAGTCATTATACCAAAAGAAGTGCTGCATTTCCTGAAATCAAATGTTTGTTGATAGGAAGATCTGACATAATAATACAAAGCCGGACCTGTAAAGAACAAGGCGGCCAATCCTAAATGGGGAATGATTCTAGGCCAGTCCGGATAAAAATAAATACAAACAGAAATCCCAACCCTTATACTCAGCATCAAAAGCAGAAGGCCAAGGAAAAAATCCGGGATGTATTTCAGTTTTTTGACAAACAACAGATAAATGCCCAGCAAAAGCCCATTGAAAGCTCCTACTGCACTGAAGAAAAATAGCATCTGCTGTCCAAAGGTCATTATCAATTAGTTTTTTTATTATAATATCACAAAAAAGAGCACCTAATTCTCATCATTTCGTTTTCATCGAAACTCATATTCAGTGAGAGTAAATTTAATAAATTATTGAATTCAATTTCATTGACATACAAATTTTCTATGAAAGAATTCCGTATATATCATTTTAGACCGATAGAAACGGTTATCCACAATAGACCAGAGAGTTTAAAAATATTGGCTTGATAAGTATGAGTGGATAACGGGAAAAACGGTCTGGCATGAACACAAAAAATCCCAAGGTTTACTTGGGATTTTGTATAATAGAAACAAATATTATCTGTTTGAAATATCTACATAGTTTCTTTGTTGAGCACCTTGGTAAACCTGTCTTGGTCTTCCGATTGGGTCTCCTTTTAATCTCATTTCTTTCCATTGAGAGATCCATCCCGGAAGTCTTCCTAATGCAAACATTACAGTAAACATTTCTGTAGGAATTCCTAATGCTCTGTAGATAATTCCTGAATAGAAATCTACGTTTGGATATAGTTTTCTTTCTACGAAGTACTCATCTTCAAGAGCTACTTTTTCTAACTGCATTGCAATATCAAGAGCTTTATCCTGAATTCCTAATGCGTTAAGGATATCGTCAGCAGCTTTTTTAATAATTTTCGCTCTTGGGTCAAAGTTTTTGTAAACTCTGTGTCCGAAGCCCATCAAACGGAAGCTATCATTCTTATCTTTTGCTTTTGCTACCCATTTGTTAACATCTCCACCATCTTTTTCGATAAGCTCAAGCATTTCGATTACAGCCTGGTTTGCCCCACCGTGAAGTGGTCCCCAAAGTGCAGAAACCCCTGCAGAGATAGATGCAAAAAGACCTGTATGAGCAGAACCTACCATTCTTACTGTAGAAGTAGAACAGTTTTGTTCGTGATCTGCGTGAAGGATTAATAATTTATCAAGAGCTCCAGCTACAACCGGATCGATTTCGAATTCTTCGTTAGGTAATCTGAAAGCCATTTTGTAGAAGTTCTCTACGTAGTTAAGGCTGTTATCTCCATGGTTAAGCGGTAAACCTAAAGTTTTTCTGTAAGTCCACGCACAAAGGTGAGAGAATTTAGCGATCATCAGCTCAGCAGCGTGATCCATTTCTTCTTTAGAGTTTACGTTAACGGCTTTCGGGTTGAATGCAGTTAAAGCGGAAGTTAAAGAAGATAAAACTCCCATAGGGTGAGCAGAACGAGGGAAAGCATCGATGATTTTTTTCATCTCCTCTGCTACGAAGTTATATTTTTTGATGTTGTTTTCGAAAGAAGTAAACTGACCAGCAGTTGGTAATTCACCGTGTAATAAAAGGTACATTACTTCTGTGAAGTTAGATTTTTCAGCAATCTGTTCGATTGGATAACCTCTGTAGAATAATTCTCCTTTATCTCCATCAAGGTAAGTGATGTCGCTAATTGTAGCTCCTGTATTTTTGTACCCTAAATCCAGAGTAATCAAACCTGTCTGGTCTCTTAATTTTGAAATATCAATCCCTCTGTCCCCGATAGTGCTATCCACGATGGGATATTCATATGAATTACCTGCGTAATTCAATATTACTTTGTTGTCTGACATTATTTATTTTTTTTTAAATATACTACTTTCCATAAAATACGGCAAACAAAAATTATCGCTTGCCGTTATTTATAAATTCAATTATCTTTTTATTTTAAATGCTTCTAAACCTGGGAAAATTGCAGTATCGCCCAATGCTTCTTCAATTCTTAAAAGCTGGTTGTATTTCGCCATTCTGTCTGATCTTGAAGCTGAACCTGTTTTGATTTGTCCGCAATTCATAGCTACTGCAAGATCTGCAATGGTAGAGTCTTCAGTTTCTCCTGACCTGTGAGACATTACGGAAGTGAATTTGTTATTCTGAGCCATTTGCACGGCAGCCATTGTTTCAGAAAGAGAACCAATCTGGTTTACTTTTACAAGGATTGAATTCGCAATACCTTCTTTTACTCCTCTTGACAATCTTTCAACATTCGTTACGAATAAATCATCTCCTACAAGCTGTACTCTGTCTCCGATTTTATCGGTAAGCATTTTCCATCCTTCCCAGTCATTTTCCTGCATACCATCTTCAATAGAAATGATTGGGTATTTAGCAGCCAGTTCAGCAAGGTAAGAAACCTGCTCACTGCTTGAGAACTGAGCAGCATCTGCTGTCTGGAATTTTCTGTAATCATAAATTCCGTCTTTGTAGAATTCTGAAGCAGCACAGTCTAATGCCAGCATAATATCGTCACCAGGCTTATATCCTGCTTTTTCGATAGCCTGAAGCAGTGTATCCAAAGCATCTTCAGTTCCTTTGAAGGTAGGAGCAAAACCTCCTTCGTCACCTACCGCTGTAGACAGCCCTCTTGAATGAAGAATCGATTTCAGGTTGTGGAAAATTTCAGTTCCTTTTCTCAATGCATGAGAGAAAGAATCTGCTTTTACCGGCATGATCATAAATTCCTGGAATGCGATAGGCGCATCTGAGTGCGAACCACCGTTGATAACATTCATCATAGGAACCGGAAGTGTATTGGCGTTTACTCCTCCAACATATTTATATAAAGGCATTCCCAGTTCAGCAGCTGCAGCTCTTGCAACCGCTAAAGAAACTCCTAAAATTGCATTCGCACCTAGATTTCCTTTATTGGCAGTTCCGTCAAGATCAATCATGATCTTATCGATAAAATTCTGCTCAAAAACAGGCTGCCCGATAAGGTTTTCTGCAATTACCTCTCTTACATTTTCAACGGCTTTCAGAACTCCTTTCCCCATGTATTCCGAACCTCCGTCACGTAATTCTACGGCTTCGTGTTCACCGGTAGAAGCTCCTGAAGGAACTGCAGCACGCCCCATGGCACCGCTTTCCGTAAATACATCTACTTCAATGGTAGGATTACCTCTGGAATCCAGAATTTGTCTCGCTTCTATGAAAGAAATTGCACTCATTTTTTATTTTTTATAGTTCCTACAAATTTAATCATTTTTTGAATTTTTCGAGGTACTCAGAAAGTATTTTATCGATCATATCCAAGTTAAATTTTAGTTAATTTTAATATTATGTTAATCAAACAGTTCAAAAGAATAAAAACGCTCTAATATTGCGGAATATTGGAGCGTTTACAGGTTTAAATAGATAGGTTGTGGTTTCATCTGTTCCTGAAGCTTTCCGGAAAGTTTTTCAGCTCTGCGATATCAAGCTCCAAAAGGGTATCTCCGTTATCCAGAATGGCTCCTATGGTAAATGCTCCGTAAGAAGGAATCTTATATTCCACTTCTTCTTTCCCGTAACCTTCAAGATGGATGATGGATCTGGCGAAAGAGTTGTGCAGGAACAGATAAACGTCACTGGTTAATTCTCCTTCATCGGCAGAAACTTTAATAGTCAGGTTGAGAAATCCCGGTATAATGTATGAATCATAATCTACACTAAGTGTCTTCCCGTTAACATTGTTCTTCCCACCAAATCGTCCTTTCTGCGGATCGTTGGCATGAGTAATCGGTGGAAGCTGGGAAAGTAACATTTTACTTTGTTCTCCCGTACTGATACCGCTTTTAAGGACGCTGGCCTGTGATGCCATCTGAAGCTGAAGAGGCTCGCTTACTTTGTAATTATTTTCGGCAATTACTGATTCTTTCTTCAGATCTTTGATTTCTTTATTCTGCTCATTAATCGTAGTTTCTGCCTGCTTGATATACTCTTTAGAAATTACCCGAGACATCAGAAGATCAATAAATCTCATACCGGCACACGCAGCAAGAAGGCAATAAGCCGTCCAGATCAGATAATCGGAAGCTAAAGAATTCTTTTCTTCAGAAGTGCTTTTAGATTGGTCCTGCTTTGCTGTTATGGGTTCTTTAATCTGAGGTTTAGACTGCAGAGAATCTGATTTTGACATTACATGAGCGACCGGTTTTGCTTTAATACTGGCTGGCGATTTCTGTTCCGATTGTGAATTCTTATCATGAAGCCGAATTCCATCCAGAAGTTTACTTTCTGCAAATTTGAGAAATAAAGGAACGAGAATGGTGGCTGCAATTCCAAAAAGGATACACACACCTGCTGATCTCAACCTGGCTGCTGATTCACTTCCAGTCTGTTTATTGGCATCTGAATAAAAATTAACAATGCCTCCTAAAATGCCTGTTACAAGCATAATACCTAAGATACAATATAATTCCATAATTTTGATTTTTTAAATTAATTCAGGAAGGGAGTCCCATGCTTTAGTTTGGGTTACTCAAATTTCCTTCTAAAAAGGGTCCATGTCAATTACACAAAAGGGTGACTCTAAAAACAAAAAAGCATCATTTCATAGAAGTGATGCTATTGTTGTAGTTTTAATTATGATTATTGAATTCCGGAAAATATTAACATCCGGGGGGGCATAATCCATTTCTGTCAAACCATTCCTCTATGTCCCAGCTATTATTGGGTTTTATATTGATGACATAGGTAAGCTGCTGAAAATATTTTAATTCATATTCATCTCCCATATCAAAAAGAGTGACCAATGCAGGCAATAAAGTGATCTGAGCATCATTCATAAAAAGATCTTTAGGGAGAAAAATTTTTCTTGTATTTCTTTTTTTCAATTCCTGAGTTGCTTTAGAGATAAAATGATCTAATATCACAGAACTATTTTTTTCGAAATCATTCTTATAAGTATTATACTCGTCGTTCTGTATTTCTCTTGGAGCAGCTACATTGAATAAATTATATCTTATTTCCGATTCTCTATCCAAACTCACTAAGAGTTCCAACTCTCCTTTGATTTCGGATAGTTCTACAATAAGTTCTTCGCATTGTTCCTGTGATTGAATAAATTTAAGACACTCCGGAGATAGAGAAAAATGTTTATTGAGTTTTTCATTCCGGGCTAAATCTGATTCTAAAAATCCATTTCTCATTTTTGTCATCAGCTCTGTGCTTATTTTATGATTATTCAAATCATTCAATACAGCTTGTGTTTCCATGTTATTTGTTTTTAGGTTTTATATTTAAATATATAATAAAATTTTGAAAATCAGATGGGTTCCTGATTCGGAGGTGATCATCCGGCACTCTCCTTCCTGTTCCTGCATTCTGCGTTTCATATTCCGGAGGCCGTTTCCTTCAGCATGTTCTTCCAGGATTCCTTTTCCATTATCTTTAATATTCATCAGGAAAACGTTTTTATTCTGAAAAAAGGAAATTTTCAAGGTATCTGCTTGGCTGTGTTTATATGCATTATTCACCGCTTCTTTCAGACATAAGAATAAATTACGTCTTAGTTCAGTAGAAATCGGGGTTTCAGTGATGACGTCTATACTTTCTGTCCAAAGTTTTATTTTGGTTCTTTTCAGAAAGCCATCAGCATACTGCACGGCATAATCTATAAAGTTCCCCAGCGTATCATTTCCTGAATTTAAGCTCCACAGCATTTCCCGCATGGAGAGGTTCATCTCTTCTGAGGTTTTCAGAAGCTCATTGATATCGTTCTGCAGATCTTCATCCTCTGCTTTCTGTTTGAGGAATTCGGCCTGGAGTTTCAATGCTGAGATTCCTGCTCCAAGGTCGTCATGCATATCGTGGGAGATCCGTTCCCGTTCTTTTTCTATGGATTTCTGTTTTTCGAGTTCTTTTTGGAGGAGCTGGTTTTCGTATTCAGCCTGTTGAAGTTGTTTTTCTTTGAGATTTAATAATTGACGTCTATTATAAGTTACAATCACAAAAACGATGAAACTCACCAACAATAATGATACTACTATTGTGACAATATATGTAGTTTTAATAGGATTATCAAAATACAACATTTCTTTTATTTTTATTATACTTTAACAATAAGTAAAAAAACAAACAATAAGTAATAATGTTTATAACACCAAAGAAATTTCTTACTCCGTCCATAAATAGCTTATCTGTATTCTGAAAATAGAACCTTGGAACTATTCTTAATAAAAAAATTACACACCATAAAAGCATCGCAGTACCATACCAAAAAAATGGAAGATCTTGAATTTTTTTATCCGAGCTTGAACTGCTTTCAATTATTTTATAAAATCCAAACAGACATACAAAAATGGTGTAAAAACAACTTATCAGCCCCCAGGAATCTTCGTAATTTTTTTTTGACCAGTTCGCTATATTTAAAAATAGAAAAACTAAACATAGGACAGTTAACACTAGTATTTTTCTCTCCTTGGAAAATTGCAGCACAAAATATAAATAGGTAAAAAGTATAGTAGTTAAATCAGAAAAAAAATAAATTCCCGTGATATCAGTTTTAAAAAATTTTGCAAAAAGTAAAACGCTGAAATCTATTAAAAATATCAACGTTAAATAAATATAAAGATAATCATTATTGATACCCTTAATCTTTTGTGCCAGTGAAAATACCACACAGCAAAAAAAAATAAAAAAGTATATATAAAGTATCATAAATTATGGATATAATGAACCTCTATTACCATACATCGTATTTCCTGAAGCATCTTTATATTCACTTGTAAGACTTGCCTTATCTGTATTATCTATACATGGATAAAGTTTTAATATGCCGTAGACATCTTTTATTTTAGCTAATTCATCCCTTGTTAAAATAGTATGACGCTTATTAGGCAATCGCTTTATTTCATTTTCGTATCTTACAATAAATTTCTTACTCAGATCCAATAAACTTTCACTGTCTGCCAGCTGTAGGTTTTTGTTATTGATTATGTATTGATGATCTCCATTTTTTAAAGTAAAATTTTCACCTATTGGTTCGCTGGTAAATTTTAATATAAGATTTCTTTGTCCTGAGCCATCTAAGATAAAATATATATCAAGATACTTTTTAGAACTCTTATATTTTTTCAGCAAAGCATTAAATGAAGACCCATTAATTTCAAATACTTTTGCTTCTAAATCAGTTCCATCAAATATCTTATTATATTTTCCTTTAATTTCCTCATGTTCAGATGGCTTTATATCTTGAAATACAGAATCACGCTTAGCAATACTTATTGAATCGAATGAATTATTCTTTACAGTATCCTTTGTTATGGATAAAGTTTCATTTAATTGAGAAGCATTTTCTCCACTATCAGATAGTTTTTTGTTACAAGATAATATCAACACCGAAGTGAAAAGTAATATCAATAAATTTTTTGCTTTCATAATCTTTTAGTTTTTAAATTGGTTAAATTTATTAATGGCTTCTACCTTATTGCTGACATGCAGCTTCCTGTAGATGTTTCCTACGTGTTTTTTTACGGTGTCTGTGCTGATGCATTTTTTATCAGCAATCTCTTTATACAAAAGTCCCTGTGAAAGAAGTTCCAGCACTTCTTTTTCTCTTGCAGTAAGCTCTTCAAAATCTTTTATCTCGGGACGTTTTCTCTCAAAATGGCTGAGTACTTTGCGGGCAATGGAAAAACTCATGGGGGCACCACCGTTGTAGACATCCCGGATTGAGGAAAGGATCTTGTCCATGCTTTCTCCTTTAATCAGGTAGCCCATTGCACCAGCTTTAAGGGAATTGAAGATCTTTTCATCATCTTCAAAACTGGTACACATGATAAACTGGGTATTCGGCATATCCTTTTTCAGTTTCTCAATAATTTCGATGCCGAGCATATCCTGAAGCTGGATATCCATCATCACGACATCCGGGGAAATATCGGAGAGATTTTTCAGGGCTTCGCTTCCATCGAAAAACTGGGCGACAACTTTCATATCATCCTGGTAATTGATGACCTTCTTCAACGCATTGTTGTAGTTTTTTTCGTCTTCTACTATGGCTATGGAAATGCTCATTGTTTTTTTGTTTAAGACAAATTTCTGAAGAAAACAGAGCGGAATCAATTACACTTTTGTGTAATTTTAAGGCTTGAATTCATGGCTGTTGGTTTACTTTTTGTTTCTATTAAATTTAATCAATTTTTGATTACCATTCTAAAACAATTTATACCCAACCCATTAAAAAAAATAAAATATCATGAAAAAAGGGCTTTTAATAGCAGTTTCAGCAGCTGCATTATCATTAGTTGGCTGTAAAAAAAGTGAAAGCGGAAACAAGAGCATCATCAAAACCGACAGCTCTGAAACAGTAATCACTGACAACAACGGGAAAATTGATTCGGTAACGCAGAGTTCTTCTACAACTGAAGTAAACGGTCAGAAAACAGAAAAAACAGATTTCGTTTATAAAGCAACAGACGGAACACTGGTAAAAGTTGTATTCAAGAATGATCCTAAGGAAAATACGGTGGCCATTACCAGCAATAAGAAAACATTCACCCTTCCTAAAACAGAAACAAAAGATGGTGAAACCGTCTATAAAAAAGACGATATGACAGCCAGGGTAAAAGGAGACAGCCTTCACCTTGAACAAGGCAATAATGTGATCGAACTGAAGAGAACCAAGATATAGAAACAGCAAAGTCCCTCAATGAAAATTGGGGGACTTTTATTTATGGTGTATGTAAGTTATATTTTCTTCAACAGATCACTGTTGATCCAGCCGTATACAGGTTCTTCTCCGTTTACCGGTTTCAGTAAAACATAGACATAGAACCAGCCCAGCTTGCTTTTGATAAATTCTACCTGAGTTCCTTTTTTAAGCTTCATGATTGAATCAAACTCAGTTCCGGCTCCTTTTCTTATATTAACCTGATCTGCCGTCACCTGATAAATGTCCGCAGTGTCATCCTCTCTTCCTAACAATTTTGCCCTAAAGCTTTCCATTGGAAATACAGGTCCGGGATCATTTTTCCTGAAAGGCGCAATATCATCATGTCCCAGAATATCTTTAATGTTATAAGTCTCCATCAGTAGTTTGCAAACCCGGAAACAGGAATCGATCTGCTTCTCTGTAAAATTATGCCAATAGGAATCATTCTCTTCATGCTTATGTTTTTCTCTGACCACAAATTCTTTTGGATATTCCTTTCCAAACCATGCATAGAATCTGTCATTCACATTGGTAAGCCTTCCGGGATTATCCAGTTCTATTCCTATAGAGAAATCGTTAAATCCTGAACGGTCTGCCCATCGGCTTTTTCCGGCATGCCATGCTTTTCTGTTAAAGTCTACCATTTGGGTAATCTTCCCTTCCCTGTCTATGACAAGATGAGCAGAAGCTTTAGCTGCAGGATCTTTGAACCAGCTTACGGAACTCTCTGCACTTCTTCCAGCAGTAAAATGAATAATGATATATTCCGGAACAATATTTCCTTCCTTATTGGGAGTATCTGTAAAACTGATGCTCTCTCCTGAAACTGTTTTTGATAATTTGTCTTTTAAAACTTTCATGATCGGTATTTTTAGAAACTCAAATTTCTTTTATTTTAAAATATCAGTCAATTACACTTTAGGGGTATTCTTCCTCCTCAAATAATTACGAGATAAAAATCAAAGTCAGCCGATTTTTTATTAGCCACGAGGTTAAACAAGGATAAATAATGATGAACGTTTTTAACAAAATTTTCGTTTATCTTATTTATTTCAGGTTTGCTAGAGATATATTTATGCTTTTTAGTCAACCTTTTTAGAGTGGGACAAACCAACAAAAAAACCATCCGGAATCGGATGGTTTTTCATTGATATCTGAATGAATATTATTCTTCAGTTTTTTCTTCAGTAGTATCAGCTTTAGCTTCTTCTACTTTCTCTTCTACTGCAGGAGCATCAGCTACTACAGCTTCTGCTTTTTTAGGTGCAGCAGTTGATCTTCTGCTTCTTCTTGTAGCTTTTTTCTCTTCAGCATTAGGGTTGTAAAGCTCGTTGAAATCTACCAATTCGATAAGAGCCATATCAGCAGCATCACCTGGTCTGAAACCTGTCTTAATGATTCTTGTATAACCACCGTTTCTTTCAGCGATTTTAGGAGCTACAGTTCTGAATAATTCAGCAACCGCAAATTTATTTTGAAGGTAAGAGAATACTACTCTTCTGTTGTGTGTAGTATCTTCTTTTGCTTTTGTTAATAGAGGCTCAACATATACTCTTAAAGCTTTAGCTTTAGCTACAGTAGTGTTGATTCTTTTATGCTCAATTAGAGAACAAGCCATATTAGAAAGTAAAGCACTTCTGTGAGAAGCTGTTCTTCCTAAGTGATTGAATTTTTTACCGTGTCTCATTATTAATTATTTATCAGCGTCTAACTTATATTTTGCAACGTCGAAACCGAAGTTAAGACCTTTTGAATGCACTAATTCTTCTAGTTCTGTCAAAGATTTTTTACCAAAATTTCTGAATTTCATCAAATCAGACTTACTGTAAGAAACCA
>Ga0308157_10001072_pt1 | contig 65087 bp, 64 predicted proteins | sample PhyBR1_FD_201035 | JGI IMG/M metagenome (GOLD analysis project Ga0308157, IMG submission 201035) | Phyllosphere microbial communities from UC Gill Tract Community Farm, Albany, California, United States - DLSLB.R1 | ecosystem: Host-associated > Plants > Phyllosphere > Unclassified | place: USA... | reverse complement strand
CGCGCTGGCGCTTCGCTTGCGGACCAATGCCTCCAATTGTTCGCGCTCGTCTGTCGTTAAGTTCATTCTGTGCATACCCTCGAATATGGTGTGTATGCAACCAATTTCAATGATTCAGTGGACTAGTCACCACCGAGATGCCCTATTGCAAGCACAAGGGCACGCTGCTCGCCGACCTGCCTGCCAACTACCTCGGCTGGTTTGCGCGCGAGGGATTCCCGAAAGGGGAACTGGGGCAGTTGCTGGCGCTGATGTATGAGATCGACCACAACGGGTTGGCGGATCTGCTGAGGCCGCTCAGGGGGCGGTGAGGGCATGGAATTCTTTGTCGTTGTCCTGATCCTGCTGGCCGCCGTTGCCTTGGCTCCCTGGGTGCTGAAGCACAACCCCCACTGGGAGAAGAGGTTGCAAACGACCGAACCAGTGCTTGTCGACGGATTTCCCCCGACCCAACAGGTCATGGGGATCGACCGGAAGACGGGCGTGGCCATTGACGAGGTACATCGGAAGCTGTGCCTCGTGCACTATCACCGCCCTGCCGAGCCGGGCCAGCACAAAGGGGCTTACACCTTGCTCTGGGACCGGGGGGCCAGCGTGGTCCTGCGCTACGGGGACATCCTGGCGGTGGAAGTCTTCGAGGACATGGCTCCGCACGAACACCGCAGCACCAACATCATCCTGCGCGTGGAGCTGCACATCATTGTCAAGAGCACGGCGGCACCCACCCATACCGTTCTATTCCTGGGCAGCAGTGCCCTTGCCAACAGCGCGGAGCACAGGGCGGCGGTGAAGCAGGCACGCCACTGGCATGGCGTGCTGCAGGCGGCAATCCATGCGAGCGAAGTGCGCGCTGCCCGCGAGCGGGCGGCAGAGGCCGCTGCTGCAGCGCCAGCCCCGGCGGTGGCTGAGGAACTGCAGCAGTTGGTGCAACTGCGCGACGATGGCGTGCTGACCGAGCTGGAGTTTCAGCAGCAAAAGGCCCGGCTGCTGGCGTAGGCTCAGCCCGCTGCGGGCATCACGCGCCCGCTGGCCACAGCACCGGAAACAGCGGGTGTTCCATGGCCGCTCCCGCGGGCAACGCATCCACCAGCCCCGGAAAATCCGGCGAGGTCTTCCAGCGCCGTGGCGCATGCGTGATGTCGTCGCCAATCATGCGCACCGAGAACACGCGGCGCCGGCGCCCGGGTTCCAGGCCCGCCGAGGCGTGCAGGGTCAGCATGTTGAAGGCGATGGCGTCGCCCGGCTCCACGGCCCAGCCGCGGATGTCGTAGGCCGCGCGGTCGGCCTCGATGTCGGGCAGGTCGGCCAGGGCGCCTTCGGGGAACCACCTGGCCTCGTTGCTCATGAAGGTGCGCGGCATGAGCCAGGGGCCGCGGTGCGAGCCGGCCACCAGCTCCAGCGTCGAGGCGCGCGAGACAGGGTCGACGGGGATCCAGAAGCTCACGTTCTGGCTGCCTTCGATGTTGTAGTAGGGCTGGTCCTGGTGCCAGGGCGTGCGCTGCTGGGTGCCTGACTCCTTGGTGAGCATGTGGTCGTGGTACAGCCGGATCGTGCTGCTGCCCGTGAGCTTGGCCGCGATCTCGGCCAGGGCGGATTGCGAGATCACATCCCAGTAGGCGGGTATCTCCTGCCAGTTGCAGAAATCCTCGATGAAGAAGCCCGGATCGTCGGCGCGGCTGGCCACCTTGGCGCGCGGGCTGGGGGCGGCAAGGTTGGCGTCGATGCCCTCGCGCAGCCGCTCGACCTCGGCGGGGCGCAGCACCCCGCGCAGGCAGACCACGCCGTCGCGGGCAAACTTCTCGGCCATGGCGCTGGCGGAGGATTGTGCGTCGAATTCGCTGGGGTGGTTGGTGGGCATGGTGTTCGTTTCCTGGTCTGGTGCGGGCAGAATCAGTCTAAATTGGCCCGATTCAATCAAATACGCCTGTTCGGACAAGCGATCAGTCAAGCCAGACAAGATGAACCTCCCCAAGGCCGCTCGCAAGCCCCCGTCCCATGCTGCGCCGCCCATGCAGTTCAAGGTGGTGCACCTGCAGCCCGGTGGTGCCGACCCGGCCGATAGCCATGCGGCAGGGCAGTTCGTGCATGCGCTGTCGGGCGTGATCGAGGTGGGCATGGGCGGGCAGGTGTTCCTCGCGCCGCCGCAGTACGGCGTGTGGATACCGCCGCACCTGGAGCATGTGTCGAGCAACCGCCATGCGGCCAGCTACGCCACGGTCTACGTGGCCGAGGCCCTGTGCGCCGCATTGCCGCGCCAGCCCTGCACCATGGTCATCAGCCCGCTGATTCACGCCGTGCTGGACACCCTGCACAGCCGCGGCATCGACGTGCCGCGCAGCGCCCCCGATCAGCGTCTGTTCGAGGTGCTGCTGGACGAGTTGCGCGTGGCGCCCAGCCACGACAGCTACCTGCCCACCTCGCAAGACCCCTTGCTGGGCCGCGTGCTCGGCGCGCTGCAGGCCAGTCCTTGGGACGCCCGCTCGCTGGCCGACTGGGCGGCTTTGGTGCACACCACCGAGCGCACCCTGGCCCGGCGCTGCGAACGCGACCTGCACATGCCCTTTGGCGAATGGCGCCAGCGCCTGAAGGTGGTGCGCGGCATCGCGCTGCTGGAGGCCGGCCGCGCGGTCAAGGACGTGGCGCTGGAGCTGGGCTACAGCGCGCCCTCGGCCTTCATCGCCATGTTCCACAAGCAACTGGGCATGACGCCGCAGGCCTATCTTCGGCAGAAGACAGGTTGATGGAGCGCGCTCAGCTCTTCGCGGTGCTGTCGTTGGCGGCGCGCTTTGACTTCGGCGCGATGAACCCGGTGGACAGCCCCACGCCGCACACAATGACGGCCGCGCAGACCAGCATCCACTGCGTGATGCTTTCATCGAGAAAGACCACCCCGTAAAAGGTGGCGAACACCGGCAGCAAAAACGTGACCGTGAGCGCGCGCGCAGGGCCCGCGCGCTCGATCAGGCGAAAGAACAGGAAGTACGCCACGCCCGTGCACAGCACGCCCAGCGCCAGGATGGCCAGCCAGGCCCGCAGCGAGGGCATGTGCTGGGGCCAGTACACGATGGCCGGCACTGCGAGCAGCAGCGATGCGCCGATCTGGCTGCCGGTTGCAGTGGCCAGGGGCGGCACCCCGGTGAGGTAGCGGCGTGTCGCGCTGGCGGCGATGCCGTAGCACAGGCAGGCCAGCAGACAGGCCCCGATGGCCCAGAGTGCTGCGTTGTTGCCCGCGCCATCGCCATGGCGCAGCCCGGCATTGCCGCTGGCCAGCATGACCACGCCTGTGAAGCCGATGGCCAGCCCCACCAGCCGCCAGTTGTCCGGCCGCTCGCGAAACCACACCCACGCCACCAGGGCACCGAACATCGGGGCCGTGGCATTGAGCACCGCCGCCAGGCTGCTGTTGATGGTGAGCAGCGCAAAGCTGAACAGCGCAAACGGCAGGCCCGAGTTGAAGACGCCGATGCCCATGGTGGCGCGCCAGTGCTGGACCAGCGCCGCCCCTTGGCCGCGCAGCATCATCAGGGGAAATAGGAACAGGGCGCCGATGCTGACCCGGGCCGCAGCGGTGGGCAGCGCCCCGAACTCGGCGGCGCCCATGCGCATGAACAGGAAGGACGCACCCCAGAGCGCCGCCAGCAGCACGAGGTCGATCACCCAGGCCTTGGTGTTGCTGCTGTTGTTGTTTGTCTGTTGCGGGGCCGGGGTCGTTGTTGTGGTCATGGGGGTCGCTTGTTGCGCAGGCTTTGTCTGGAGGGCCTGCATGCGATTGGGCGCCAGATCGGCAGTGTCATTGATGCTGTTTTTTCACCAATGACGGATGGTTTGTTCATCAATCAACAAAGGCGTGAAGTGTGAAATTGATCACATGCATTCTTTGGGGCCAGGGCTATGATTTATTCGTCGACCCGCTGTGGTCGGCTCCTCCCCCTTGTGCAAGCAAGTTGCCCGTCTTCGTGCGGGCTTTTTTTTGTTCCTTTGCTGTGCGTTGGATGTTTTACGGCTTTTTGGTTTTGGTGGCTGTGTGCATTTGTTGAGGGCGGAGGCCGGGGTGTGCGCCCGGCGGCGCAGTAACTTTCTCTTGGCCGCCAAGAGAAAGTCACCAAAGAGAAGGCGGCCCCCAGTCTGCGTCCCCCATCGCCCTGTCGGGCGATGGGGGCAACCTGCGATGCTCGGATCTGGGGTGGGCGTCGCTGAACTCGCGCCGTTCCCCCTGCGGGTGAACTCTGCTCAAACAGCAGCGACGAGCCAGACGACGAAGCGTGTGTGTCCTTCGGCACACACGCCCACCCCAGCTCCTGCGCTTCTCGGCGCAGCCAGAAGGGGTGGGGAGCGGGGTCAAAGACGGCTGCTGCTGCGCAGCTGCGCCGGGTGTCGGTTACGCGCTGCGCGCTGCCGACGTGTTGGGCGCGATCACTCTGCCCATGCCGAGCGCAGCGATGGCGCCTCGGGCCGAGCGAAGCAATGGCCCGAGTGGAGCCCGCTTCCACCCCCTTCTGACCGTGCTGAGAAGCACAGGGCCTGGGGTGAGCGCGTGCCGAAGGACACGCGCATCGTCATCTGACTCGCCGAAGCTGTTTGACCGGAGCTGCCTCGCAGAGGCAGCGCAGGGAGTTCTTCGGCGTCACCCCAGGACCGAGCATCGCAGGCTGCCTCACTCGCCCACCGGGCGAGTGGGGACACGGGCAGCGGGGCCGCCTTCTCTTTGGTGACTTTCTCTTGGCGGCCAAGAGAAAGTTACTGCGCCGCCGGGCGCACACCCCGGCCTCCGCCCTCAACCAAGGCAAGCAGCAACCACCACCACCACAACAACAACCACAACCACCGTGTCACAACGTCCCGCAAGCGAGATGAAGAAGCGATGGCAGGCAGTGACCGATGCGGGCGCACCGCTCGATTGACAGGCCCGCACGCCGTTGCAGCTCACTCCGGCGTCTTGAACGACTCCCAGTACTCCATCACCTTGAGCACGCTGCGCAACTGGCTCGTCGGCATCGTCTGCGTGCCCCAGGTGGCATAGCGCCCGGCCGTCTCGCCCATGATCCAGAACTGCCGCACGGCCAGGAAGGCGGCAATCGCATCGACGTCTGCCTGGGCCAGCGGGCGCACGCTGCGGTAGCCTGCCAGGTAGTGGCGCCAGCGCGTGAGCCCTGCCTCGTCGAGCACACCGTCCACCTTGCGCGGCAGGTTGTTCCACAAATAAACACACAGCTCATAGGCCAGCAGGCCGGGACCGGTGTCGTCGAAGTCGAAGAACGAGGCCACGCGGGTGCCATCCGGCCCATCGCTCATGAAATTGTTGGCGCCGTGGCAGTCGCCATGGCAGGCCACGCGGGTGAGCATGGGCAGCAGGGCGGTGATGCGCGCGTCCAGGCGCCCGGCCAGCGCCGTGTAGTCGGCGCGCAGGCCATCGTCCATCGCGGGTGCCGCACACAGTTGCTGCAGTGGCGCGCGCAGCAGGTCGGGCAGGTCGAGCTGGTACAGGCTGGGTGGGCCCGCGTAGCCCTGCGCCAATTCATGCAACAAGGCCAGGCCTCGGCCCGTGGCCTCGGTGTCCGGCACCGACTCGCCCGGCCATTCGCCCGGGAGGTGCTCGAACAGCACCAGCGGGCGCGGCCCCTCGGGCAGCGGGAGGTCGATGCTGGCTGCCCCATTGCGCGTGGCCAGGGGCGCCGCCACAGGGGCCCCTGCGGCCTTCAGGTGCCAGAGCATCGCCGTCTCGTAGGCGGTATTGGGTGCGCCGCGCGGGCGCTCGGCACACAGCCGCGCCACGGCCTGCCGGCCATCGGCAAAGCGCAACTCGTACACCTGGTTGAAACCGCGCCGCATCAGCACGCAGTGGGCCACGTCGCCCAGCGCATAGTGCGCCATCACCATGCGGGCGATGGCACCGCCGGTGGGGGTGGTCTGGGCGATGTCGATGGAAGGAAAGGCGGTCATGGGGCAGGGCCTGGGGCGTGGAGGGCCGGGGATTCTGCCTGAAACCTGGGCGCGCTGCGTGGCGCGCTCAGAACACACTCCCCACCACCGCAAAGTCCGCCTCGCGCACCGCCAGCTCCCGCAGCGCTCCCACCAGCGGCCGCAGGTCATCGCGCCGGTGGTGCAGTGCGTAGCCCAGCAGCCCCAGCGGCACGGGGCTGGGCAGTTCCTGCAACACCTCGCGCTCGAACAGCGCCCGCGCCCAGCCCTGCGGCAGCAGGCCGATACCGCCACGGTGCGCCAGCAGGCCAGCGATGGCGCCCCAGTGGTTGCAGAACAGGCGGCGCGCGGGCGGGGCGCCGCTCTGGCGCAGCCAGTCGTCGATGAGGTGGGTAACGCCCGAGCCCTGGGGCAGGCTGACCAGGGGGTGGGCCTGCAGGGCATGGGCATCCATGGCCGCCAGCCCCGCAGCCACCGCAGGGCTGGCGCACCAGGTGAATGCGGCCTGGGCGATGGGCACGGAGGTCAGGGCGCTGCGGCTCGCGGGCCCGGCGATCACCGCCACGTCGAGCTCGCCCTTGTCCAGCCGCTCGGCCAGGGAGGCGCCCACGTCTACATGCACACTCACCTCCAGGTCGGGGTGGGCGCTGGCGATGGCCGCCACCAGGCGCGGCAGCCAGGTCAGGGCGGTGAGCTCGCCCACGCCCAGGCGGCAGGGGCCTCGCAGGCCGGTGGTGGCGCCCATCTGCTGGTGCACCAGATCGGCCTGCTGCAGCAGGGCGCCGGCCAGGGGCACCAGGCGCGTGCCGGCCTCGGTCAGCGCGGCGCGGTGGCCGGCGCGGTCGAACAGCACCTGTCCCAGCGATGCCTCCAGTTCGGCGATGCGCTTGGACAGGGACGAAACCGACAGGTGCACGCGCTCTGCGGCCAGGGCAAAGCTGCTGCAGGTGGCGGCCCAGTAGAAGGCTTCGAGTTGCTTGAGCGTCATGGATTTTGTTTCTATTTGGCGAACAAAGTGATTCTTCTAAATTCGCTTTCTTGCGGAATACTAATGCAAGACACTGTCTTTCAGTCCTCATTTCCATGGAACTCCAGCGATGTCCACTTCTGCCGCACCCGCCATCAACCCCTGGCAAGCCTTCGACGGCACGCGCCGCAGCGGGCGCACGCGCGACCTGCTCTCGCTCGGTGATTTCGAGGCCGCAGCCCGCCGCGTGCTGCCGCGCCCGATCTTTGGCTACATCGCCGGCGCGGCCGAGGACAACCGCGCCCTGGCCGACAACCGGCAGGCCTTTGACGAACTGGCGCTGGTGCCGCGCGTGCTGTGCAACGTGGCGCAGCGCGAGCAGGGTGTCACGCTGTTCGGCACCCGCTACGCCAGCCCCTTCGGCATCGCGCCCATGGGCATCGCGGCGCTGTCTGGCTACCGGGGCGATGTGGTGCTGGCGCGGGCTGCAGCGGCGGCGGGCATTCCGGCAGTGCAAAGCGGCAGCTCGCTGATCCGGCTGGAGGAGGTGATGGCGGCCGCGCCCGGCACCTGGTTCCAGGCCTACCTGCCGGGCACGCCCGAGCGCATCGATGCGCTGCTGCAGCGCGTGGGCGCAGCCGGCGTGCAGACGCTGGTGGTCACGGTGGACATCCCCGTGGCGGGCAACCGCGAGAACAACCTGCGCGCGGGCTTTTCCACCCCGCTGCGCCCCAGCCTGCGCCTGGCGTGGGATGGGCTGGTGCGCCCGCGCTGGCTGGCGGGCACCCTGCTGCGCACGCTGGCGTGCCATGGCATGCCGCATTTCGAGAACTCGTTTGCCGAGCGCGGTGCGCCCATCCTCTCGTCGCGCGTGCAGCGCGACTTTTCGGGGCGCGACCATTTCGACTGGAGCCACATCGCCCGCATCCGCTGCCAGTGGCGCGGGGCCCTGGTGGTCAAGGGCATCCTCAGCCCGGCCGATGCCGCGCTGGCGCGCCAGCACGGGGTGGACGGCATCATCGTCAGCAACCATGGTGGCCGCCAGCTCGATGGTGCGGTGGCCCCGCTGCGCGTGCTGCCCTCCATTGCCGAGCAGGCCGGCAGTGCCATGGTGGTGATGCTCGACGGCGGCATTCGCCGCGGCACCGACGTGGCCAAGGCCCTGGCACTGGGCGCGCAGGCCGTGTTCGTGGGGCGGCCCTTCAACTATGCGGCGGCGGTGGATGGCGAGGCGGGCGTGGCCGCTGCCATCGGCCTGCTGCGCGCCGAGCTGGACCGCAACCTGGCCATGCTGGGTGTGAGCGCATGCTGCGAACTGGGCCCGCAGCACCTGATGGACCGGCGGGCGCCCTGGTCGCTGGCGGGCCCGGCCAGCCCCGCCGTTTGAACCGGTGCTGTGATGACCACCGGGGTGGCGGTCAGGTGATGCTCATCTCCAGCGGCGTGGTCTGGAAAGCGATCTGCCGCCAGGCGCCGCCATCCTCCTGCGTCCACACCTGCAGCACGCGTGAATCGATGCGCACGGTGCCGGTGCCGTTCTTGCGCACGGCCACCAGCAGTTGCCTGCCGGTCATCACGGCGCTGGTGCCCAGCACCTGCACCTTGAGCTCGGAGCGGTCGACCTGCTGGTAGTCCACATGCGTGCCGCCGGAGCGGAAATAGCTGTCGTAGTCGTCCGTCTGCCCCTTGGCATGCACGTGGGTGAGGCCGGGGTGCAGGATATCGCGCAGCCGCGCAAAGTCGCCACGTTTCATGGCGTCGCAGCGCTGGGCTTCCAGGTCCAGCAGCAGGGCTTCGGTGTTGCCGGGGAGGTGGGTGTCGGATGTCATGTGGATCGCTGGGCCAGCCAGCGGATCTCGCCAAGCAGGTCCACCAGGCCAGCCTGGATGAAGCCCAGGGTCGGCTCGTCCACCAGGCGGCCGTCCTGGATGCGGCTGGCCACGCCTGCAATGGCGATGTGCTGGCGCACCAGGGGCCGGGCCAGCGTTGCAGCCAGGGCGTCGCGGATCTGGGCTTGCGCGCGCACGCCGCCGGCCGTGCCGGGCGATGCGGTCATGACCAGCACCGGCTTGCCCTTGAGCGGCGATGCAAACCCCGGGCGTGATGCCCAGTCGATGGCGTTCTTGAGCACGCCGGGGATGCCGTAGTTGTACTCGGGCGAGCAGATCACCAGGCCGTCCGCGCCCGCAATGGCGCCCTTGAGCTGCGCCACGGCAGCGGGCGGGCTGTCGCCATCGAGGTCGGCGTTGTACATGGGCACGTCGTCCAGGGGGAACAGCTCCAGCGTGGCCGTGGCTGGCAGCAGCGGGGTGAGGCTGCGCAGCACGGCCGTGCAGTGCGATGCGCGGCGGATGCTGCCCGATATGGCAACGAGGCGGATGGGGGCGGCGGTCGGGTCAGCGGTCACTGGGGTTTGCTCCTTCTTTCAATGGTTTGAGTTTATGCATAAAATTCAAAACATGTACAAAAAAGAAACGCCGACGCGCACACCGCCCCTGGTTGACCAGGCGTTTGCACAACTGCGCCACGATGTGCTCAGCGGTACCTACGTTGCCGGCGCCAAGCTCAAGCTCGACGAGCTACAGACGGCGTATGGCTTCTCCAGCAGCCCGCTGCGCGAAGCCCTGAGCCGCCTGGCCCAGGAGGGGCTGATCCGTTCCGACGAGCGGCGCGGTTTTCGCGTGGCGGCCATTTCGGCAGAAGACCTGGCCGACATCACCCGCATGCGCGTGATGCTGGACGTGCAGGCGTTGCGCGAATCGATCGCCCATGGCGACGATGCGTGGGAGGCCTCTGTGGTGGGCGCCTTCCACCGGCTTGAAAAGGTAGAGGGCCGCCTGGGCAATGGCCCCGCCATCCTGGACGAGGGCTGGACCGACCTGCACACCGCCTTTCACATGGCACTGATTTCCGCCAGCCCGTCGGAGCGACTGCGCGCGATGAGTGCCAGCCTGTTCGACCAGGCAGAGCGCTACCGGCGCTATTCCGCGCGTTTTCGCAAGAGCTTCAAGCACAAGTCCAACGAGCACCGCAAGCTCATGGACGCCACCCTGCGGCGCGATACGGACACGGCCTGCGCGCTGCTGGAAGAGCACATTCTGAGCACCCAGCGCAATGTGATGACCGTGCTGGCCCAGGTCGAGCAGCAGCTGGGCTGAGCCTGCTGCTCCCCCTGGGGCCACCTCGCTCGGCACCGGGCGACCTGTAACCCGTATCCGCACCCACGCAGCCGAGGCGACACGCCGCTGCGGGTTCGCCCCTGCCTGCCTGGCGCCCGCAGGAGAAGGGCAAGCTGCCGCACCCCCAGTCAACTTTCCCCCCTCTTGATCGCCTGCGGCACCGCCGCTGGCAGGCTTTTTCGCGCCCCTCCATTTTTGTGCTTGGTGTAAACCACTATGCATTTATTATGTTTTATGCATAAAAATAACTTCATGCACCAAGTCTTGCGGCTTGAAGAATTCCCTTCAGGCCGCCATCCCTTTCAACTCTCCCATCCCCTTGAAGGAAACCCATGAAACTGATGTCCTACTCGATCGCCGGCCGTGAAACCTGGGGCGTTGTCGTCGCCGATGGCGTGGCAGAACTGGCGGTGCGCACAGGCCACGCCACGCTGGCCGACTTCATCGCCAGCCCCGACTTCGCGCGCCGCGATGCGCTGGTGGCCGGGCTGGGTGCCGATGCGAAGCTGGCCGACGTGGTGTACCTGCCCGTGATCCCCCGCCCCGAGAAGATCGTCTGCGCGGTGCGCAACTACATGGACCACCACCAGGAGGTGCTGGCCGCCGGCATGCACCGCGAACTCTCCGAACAGCCGCCGATCTTTTTGCGCGTCTGGCGCTCGCAGACGCCGCACCAGGGTCCCATCGTGCGCCCGCACGTGTCGGAGTCGCTGGACTGGGAGGGCGAGTTGGCCGTCATCATCGGCAAGGAGGGGCGCGATATCAGCGAGGCCGATTCCTGGGCGCACATTGCAGGCTACAGCTGCTACAACGATGCCAGCGTGCGCGAATGGCAGTTCCATGCCAAGCAGATCGCATCGGGCAAGAACTTCGAGTCCACCGGCGCCTTTGGCCCCTGGATGGTGACGGCCGACGAGATTGCCCCTGGGCGCGAGCTCAAGCTGGAGACGCGGCTGAACGGCGCCGTGGTGCAGTCCAGCCACACGGGCCACATGATCTTCTCCATCCCGCGCCTGATCGCCTACGCCTCCACCATCTTCACGCTGGTGCCCGGCGACGTGATCATCACCGGCACGCCGGCCGGCGTGGGCTGGAGCAAGAAGCCCCCGCAGTTCATGAAGCCGGGCGACGTGGTGGAGGTGGAGATCGAGGCCATCGGCCTGCTGCGCAACCCGGTGGTTGCGCAGGCCTGAGCGTTGCCACTCCCCAGATCCCATCCATCCACCACCAACGGGTAGAGCACCAGGCCCCAAGACGGCCGCCGCCCATGGAGACAAGCACCATGAACAGAAGACACCTGCTGGCCGCCTGCAGCGCGGCTGCCCTTGCCTGGCCGGCATTGCCGGCCCTGGCCCAGGCCTACCCGGAGCGGGCCATCAAGCTCTACCAGGGCTTTGCGCCCGGCGGCAATGCCGACGCCATCGCCCGCGCAGTGGGCATGGAGATGGCCAGGGCGCTGGGCCAGCCCGTGGTGGTGGAGGCGCAGTCCGGCGCGGGCGGCACCATTGCCGCCACCACCGTGGCGCGCGCCAGGCCCGACGGCTACACGCTGCTGCTGGCCACCGGCGGCCACGCGGTGGCCGGGGCGCTGTACAACACGCTGCCCTACAAGTCGGTGGCCGATTTCGAGATGGTCTCCACCGTCACCTACTTCCCCTTTCTGGTGGTGGTCAACGCCAGCGCCAAGGTGCAGGGGCTGCGCGAGGTGATCGCCAGCGCGCAGGCAGCGCCCGGCACGGTGGCCTATGGCACGGCGGGGGTGGGCTCCACCCACCACCTGGCCGGCGAGCTGCTGGCCAGGCTGGCGCGGGTGAACCTGCTGCACGTGCCCTACCGGGGTGATGCGGCGTCGCTCACCGCCTTGCTGGCGGGGGACGTGCCCTTCATCATCGCGCCGCCCACGGCGGTGATGGCCAACATCCAGGCCGGCAAGCTGCGCGCCATTGCCACCACCGGCCCGCAGCGCTGGCCGGGCCTGCCCAACGTGCCCACCGTGGCAGAGCAGGGCGTGGCTGGCTACGACGTGCGCTCGTGGGCCGGCCTGATGGCACCGGCCGGCACGCCCCGGGCCGTGGTGGAGCGCCTGAACGCCGAGGCCCTGCGCGCGTTGCAGGCGCCCGCCGTGCGCCAGCGACTGGAGGACATGGGCGGCGAAGCGCGCGGCAGCACACCCGAAGAGATGAAGGCCATGGTCAGCCACGAGCTCGAAAAGTGGCAGCAGGTGGTGGCCGATGCCAAGATACCGAAACAATGAACGACGCAATTGACTGAAAGACTTTTCGCATGACTCTGATCGCCATCCGCAAACGCAGCATCACCATTGAAACGATCTACCACGAAGGCGGCCCGCCAGCGCAGCAGCCGCTGCGCGTGGCTTCGGCCTGCGCAGTGATCCACAACCCCTATGCCGGCCGCTACGAGCCGGACCTGCTGCCCTTCATGGCCGAGCTGCGCAGCCTGGGCACCCTGCTGGCGCAGGAACTGGTGGACACCCTGGGCAAGGAGAACGTGCAGGCCTACAGCAAGGCCGCCATCGTCGGCGTGAACGGCGAGCTGGAGCACGGCGCGGTCTGGCACGAGGCCGGTGGCTGGGCCATGCGCCAGGTGCTGGGCGAGCCCAAGGCCATCGTGCCGGCGGCCAAGGCCGTGGCGGCCACGGGCTACCGGCTGATGGTGCCGCTGCACTACATCCATGCGGCCTATGTGCGCAGCCACTTCAACAGCACCGAGGTGGGCATACAGGACGCGCCGCGCCCCAACGAGATTTTGTTCGCGCTGGTGATGGCCGATGGCGGGCGCATCCACTCGCGCCTGGGTGGACTCACGCGCGAGCAGGTCTCCGTGCACGACGGGCAGCGATGAGCATGGCGGCACACACCACCCCCATGACGATGCAAGCCGTGCAGCTGCAGGTCTCCGGCGGCCCCGAGGTGCTGTCGCTCGTGGACCTGCCCGAGCCCCAGCCGGGGCCGGGCGAAGTGCGCGTGCGCGCCCACGCCATTGGTGCGGGCGGGCCGGACGTGCTGATCCGCAACGGCACCTACAAATGGATGCCCCCGCTGCCCGCCGTGCCCGGCAATGAGCTGGCCGGTGTGGTGGACGCCGTGGGCCCGGGCGTGGTGCGCCTGGCCGTGGGCGAGCGCGTGCTGGTCAGCGCCCGCGAGCTGCCCCAGCGCGGTGGCTGCTATGTGCAGGCCATCTGCGTGGACCAGGCCGTGCCCTTCGTGCTGCCGGCCAGCATTGGCTTCGACGATGCGGTGAGCCTGGGCAACTTCCAGCTCGCGCTGGCGCTGCTGGCGAGCAACGGCAACCTGCCGGCGCAGGCCATCCTGGTGCCTGGCGCGGCCGGCGGCGTGGCCACGGCGCTGGCGCAGGTGGCGCGCTCGCGCGGGCTGCGCGTGATCGGCACGGCATCCAGCCCGGAAAAGCGCGCCTTCGCGCTGGAGAACGGGGTCACCGACCTCGTCGATGGCGATGACGTGCAGGCCCTGCCGCAGCGCGTGATGGAGCTCACCGGCGGGCGGGGCGTGGACCTGGCCTTCGACCATGTGGGCGCGGCGCTCTTCATCGCCTGCCTGCGCTCGCTGGCGCCCTCGGGCATGGCGGTGTCGTACAACATCCTCGCCGGCCCGCCCTCCAATGACGTGTTCGACGAGCTGCGCAAGCTGCTGGCCAAAAGCCTGGCCATCCGCACCTTCTCCATCCACGCGGTGGATGCCGACATCGCACAGCGCCGTGGCCTGATGGAGCAGGCCATTGCGCTGATGGCCAGCGGCCAGGTGCGCGCACCGCGCGCCATGCGCCTGCCGCTGGCGCAGGCCCGCCAGGCGCATGAGCTGCTGGACAGCGGTGGCACGCTGGGCAAGCTCGTCCTCATCCCCTGACCCCATGGAGGCCGCCACCATGAACCCACCCTACAGCGCCAACCTCTCGCACTGCGGCATCTTCTGCCGCGACCTGGAGGTGATGAAACGCTTTTACACCGGCGTGTTCGACATGCAGGAGACCGACCGGGGCGAGGGCGTCACCTTCCGCTTCGAGATCGTGTTCCTGAGCGGGCGCGACGACCAGCACCACCAACTGGTGCTGGCCGGCGGGCGCGGGGCCGACTCGCCCAGCACGGTGATGCAGCTGTCCTTCAAGGTCAAGACCATCGACCACCTGCGCGAGGCGCGCCGCCGTGCCCTGGCACTGGGCGCGACCAAGATGCGCGGCCTGAATCACGGCAACGCGATCTCGATCTACTGCATGGACCCCGAAGACAACACCGTGGAGGTGTACCTGGACACCCCCTGGTATGTGAGCCAGCCCCACGGCGACCCGCTGGACCTGGACCAGGACGACCAGGCCATCTGGGCCCAGACCGAGCGCGTGGTGCGCACCGATCCGAGCTTCATGCCCGTCTCGGAATGGGCGGTACGCTTCGCCCAGCGCCGCCAGGCCTTGCAGCAGGCGGGGGGATCTGCGCCGGGCTGAATGCCTGCAGCCTGCCAACGGACTTTGGCTGCGCGTACCATCGGGCCACTTCAACGTGGCAAAGGATGTCGTTCGTGCACCGATTCAGTTTCAAGGCCATTCTTGCCGGCGTCGTGTTGATGCTGGTGCTGTTGCCAGCCATTGCCTATGGGCTGTGGTACCTGGCCTCGTGGTGGTTCCAGGCCCAGGGCGGCGGCGATGCGCAGATGGCGCAGGCGGTCACCGAGTTCCTGGACGGCAACCTGGGCACGCTGGCGCTGCTCCTCGTGGGCGGGGCCATGTGCATACCGGGCGGCTATGTCACGGCGCGGCTGGCACCGGCGCATCCTTATGCCAACAACCTGGTGGTGGCGGGCCTGCTCACCGCCATATCCATTGGCCTGGCCATCGGCACGGGCTCGGGCTGGGACTGGTGGTTCGACCTGGCCAATGCGTTCTTCACCGTGGCGGGCTGCTGGTTCGGGGGCTGGCTGGTGGCGCGGCGCGGCCGGTGAGCGCATGCCGCAGCGCGAGCGCCTGGAGATCCACCCCGCCGATGGCAGCCTGACGCTGCAGCCCTCGGGGCGTGTGGTGGGCAAGGGCCTGCGCAGGCAGGATGTGCAGGCCTTGCTTGCCGAGTTCTTCGGCGGCTCGCACGCGCATGGCAACGGCTACGCCTGGCTGTCGTTGCACGGCTTCGACCTGGGCGGCAAGCCGTGCTGGCTGTCGCTGGGCTTTCACGAAGGGCTGCTGAACATGGTGCTCATCGGCGTGGGCCTGCCCGGCGCCCAGGAGGAGGACGGCTGGCCCACCCAGAAGGCCATCGACAACGAGATCGCCTTCGTGCGCCAGGCATTGGGCAAGCAGCTGGGCCGCCACTTCGGCAACGGCGATGTGACCTTCCCCTGGGGCACGGCCTGGAGCCGGTTCGACCCCAAGGGGTTTGCGGCCAGCGCGGGCCTGCGCTACCGCTGAAGCCGATTCAGGTGCCCAGCAATTGCTGTTGAGCCGTCTTGCCCTTGCCACCCAGCTTCATCGCTGCCAGCGCGGCCCGGGTGCCCGCAGGCAATGGCAGCTGGTGCCCCAGTCGCAGTTCCAGCAGCAGTTCGAGCAGTGGTGCCAGGTCCTTGCGTTCGCCGCTTGCTGGGGCCTGCACCATGGCGCACAGCAGTGCAAACACCGCCACCGGCATGGCCGCATGGGCCTGCGCTGCGGCAGTGAGGCTCTTGGCATAGCGCGGACCCTTGACCAGAGGCGTGGCCCACAGCCGGGCCAGCGTCTCGCCCAGGCTGGTGATGTCCAGCCGGCCGTCCTGCACGCCCAACACCAGCGCGTCCACCGCCAGCGCCGTCTGCCCGGGCTCCTTGCCGGCCAGGGCCACGGCCAACAGCAGCCGGGCCATAGGGGTGAAGGGCGTGGTGGGCTCCAGCAGCAGGTCCAGGTAGGCGCGGTTTTGCCACTGGGCCTCCCACCAGTCCAGGTTGCTGGCAATGGTGCGTGCGGCTTCGGCAAACAAGGGCTCCAGGCCCGAGGGCAGCAGGCTGGCCGCAAAGCGGATGGGGGCGGCCTCGTGTTCCACGGCCCAGCGTGTTTCAGCCAGGTGCTTGGCGCACAGCGCCAGAGCGGTGTGGTGGGGCTGGCCGTGTTCGTGCGGCTGCAGCGCGGGCCCGTGCGTGAGGTGCAGGTGGTGGAAGGTGTAGCCGCCTTCGCTGGTCTCGCTGACCACATGCCAGTCGATTCGTGGGTGCAGCGGGCCGCCGGGGCCCAGGTCGCCGTAGGCGGCGAGCGTGGGGGCATCGTCCGCATGCGGGGAGCGGATGCGCGCGGCAGCCAGGAAGAGGGGGCGGGCCGCTGCATCCTTGGGTACCTTTGCGGTGTCGTCGCCCAGCGCGTAGCGCAGGGCCTGTAGCAGAGGGCCCGGTTCCTTGGTGCCTTGTGCGTCGGCCAGCGCGGCACGGGCCGCTTGCGCGTCCCTCTGCGCGGGCACCAGGCGCATCAGCGCCAGCACCTGTTCAGGCATGGGTGCGTGCGCCCCGGCCTGCTGGTGCGCCCGGATGCGCGCCAGCAGTTCGCGCGGGTCGATGAAGCCGCCCCGGTGCGTGGGCGTGGACAGGGGCGTAAGGCCTTGGCCTGCGAGCGCCTGGGCGATGAGGTCCTGCGCACGCGGGCCGACGAAATGCTCGGCGCGGGTGGTCACGTCGCCAGGCACCACCATCGCTTCTTCCGCCGTGCTTTCTCCATTCACCGCAGCGGCCAGGATGCGTGCGAGCGCGTAACCGAGGGGTTTGGTCGCCCAGTCGAGCCGCCGGATGCGCTTTTGCAGGGCCATGAAGGCAGCCTTGTCTGCGTCCGCCATCGGCGCCAGGCGCACCAGGGCCCCGGCCACGCGCTCCCACTCGTCCACGTCGGCAGGGTTCTCCAGTGCATAGGCCATGCGCTCGACCAGGTCGGGGATCTGGTCGAGCGGGGGCAGGGCACGGCTGGCGTCCAGCGGCGAGACCGGGCGTGGCGCTGTTGTGGTATCGGAGGCGACGGCTAGCGCAGCAAGCTGCGCTGCCTCGGCCTCACCCACCAGCCTGGCCAGCGCCGGCCGGTTCACGGCGGACACAAAGGGCAGGTAGCTGCGTGCCAGCTCCTGGCTGGCTTCGTCCAGACCCCAGGTGGTGAGGAAGGCGATGGCTTTCTTCTGCACGTCCGCCGCCGTGTGCGCCAGGGCCTGAACGGCCACACCGCTGGCGCGGTGGGCCAGGGCGGGTTCCTTCTTCGCCACCTGGCCCAGCAGCTCCAGCGCCGCCAATACTTGCGCCTTCACGGTGGCCGATGCCAGGGGCGCGGCGGCGTCACACACAGCGTGGGCCTGTGCGTGCCCGGCCTTGTACAGCGTGGCCACGGCTTGCAGCGCCATGCCTGCCGTGGGTGCGATGCGGCTGTGGCACAGGGCCAGGTAGCGATCGGCCTCTGCGGCCATCTCGTCCACCGTGGGCGCCAGAAGTTCGTGAAAGCGCGAGAACCAGCCCGACTTGAACTGCGGCCAGTCGCAGGCCAACGCGCCCAGGGTCTTGTTGAGCAACTGGGCGCGGGTGTACACGCCGCGCTCGCACAGGGTCAGGAAGGCGTGGCTCCAGTACAACTCGGGGTCATGGCAATATTTTTCGCGCGCGGCAAAGCTGCCTTCGGAGCTGCCCTCGCGCTCGAACAGGCGCAGCAACCAGGGCGCCAGCCCGGGGTCGGCGTCGAAGTGCTTGAGCACCACGTTGGATTCGGCGCGCAGGTCGCCGAAGAACAGGGCGTCGACGTACTCGTCGGTCCCGGGGCGCTCCACCAAGCCGGCCACGATGGCGCGGTGGATGTACAGCGGGTAGTGCCATCGGAAGTCGCCTTGCAGCTGCTTGTCGATCGGCACGGTCGACAGGGCGGGCTTGAAACGTGCCTTGAAAGCCGGAATGTCCTCGATGCCGATGTGCATCCAGTAGTCGCACAGCGGATGCTCCGGCTCGCACAGGAAACGGGCCAGATCGATGGCGCGGAACAGCCGGTTGGCCTGCGCCTTGTCAAAGGCCACGCGCAGGTTCAGCGGGTTGCGCTGGTCGGGCCGCAGCAGGCCCCAGCGCATGTGGGTCAGGTGCGCCACGGCGGGCCGGGCGGCAACGCGCTCTGCCGGGCCCATGGCGGCCAGCAGGTCCATCACGGCGGGGATGTCGCCTGCGAGAAGGCTCTTTTCGAGTGGTGTGTCGTAGCTGCGGTTGTCGTCGGTGCTTGGCATGGGTGGGGTAGGGTCGGTTCAGTTCGATGCGGCTGCCGCCTGCGCAGCGCATGCCGCCAGCACATGCTTGCACGGCCCGCGCTCGCCCTGGTGCTTGGCAAACCAGGGGCAGGTGCAGCGCACCAGCCCATCCACCTCGCGCACGCGGTAGCTGACGTCGGCGCTCTGCACTTCGGCATCGAGCGGGGCGGTGGACAAGAGGCGCACGGCGCCGGCCTGCAGCAGCGCGCGGGCATCGGCCAGGCGCGGGTTCATGTCGTCGAGCTGGGCCAGGTCCATGGGCAGCACGCGGTGGAAGTAGGCACCGTGCACCAGGTCATAGCCCACCAGGCCCGATGCGCCCAGGAGCTGCAGTGCGCGGTCCACATCGGCCACGGGCCACTGCAGCGCGGCCGCGAGCTCATCGCTGCGCAGCGTGTCCTGCCAGTGCAGCCGGGCGCGCACGGCGCTGGCGGGGCGGCCTTCATCGGCCAGCACCAGCGCCTGCAGGGCCTGGCCCTCGCCCGAGAAGCCGCGCCACACCTCGGCGCTGAGTACCAGCGTCAGGCGCATGGTGCCGAAGTCCAGGCACCAGGCGCTGGCCTGCTGCTGCGCGTCGGCAAACAGGGTGAGCGTGCGCGCCTTGGGCAGCAGGGTCTCAAGCACGCGCAGGCGGCTGCTGTCGGTAAACCTCACGCCGCTGCCATCGTTCTGCGCCGTGGTGCGCAGGCCCTGCGGCCCGGCCACCACCCACAGCGGGGTCTTGCTGGTCGATGCCCTGGGCAGGCCGCGCACAAAGCGCAGGGCGGGAATGGCCCCCACCTCGAACACCTTGCGCATGGCCGCCTGGTAGCTCTGCACGGCCACCATGCTGCGCAGCCAGCGCAGGGGCAGCTCCACCTTTTTCTCGACCACCTGCGCGCCGGCGGTGTGCAGCGTGAAGGCCGCGGCTCCTACCGACAGGGCCAGGCCATCGGCACCGCGCACCTGCGCCAGCGCGGCGCGCATCGGCGCGTTGAAGTCGATGTTGGTCGTGCCCTTGCCGACGATGTCGCCCGCGTAGGCGCCGGGCTCCATGTCCACCCGGATGTAGGTGCTGCAGCAGGCCGAAAAGCCTTCGAGCCGCAGCATGCCGCTGCCGGCCGTGACCACCGGGTCGGCCAGCGCCACCGCCTTGGCCACGCTGTTGGCCGGCGTGAAGAAGCGCGAACCCACGAGCAGGTGCACGGCTCTCAGCAGCTGCGCGGCCAGTTGGGGCTGGTGCAGCCGGCCCTCGAAGAAATGCGGGTGCGCCGCCTCGCCCGGTGACGAGGTGGCCAGCCGCAGGTGCGGCGCGGCGCCCGCCAGGTCCACGGACGAGGGCTGGGCATAGCGGTAGGTGTGGGCGAACTGGAGCATGGGCGGCCGATTCTGTCTTATTAGCCCAGGCGGGCCTCCAGGATGCCCCCTGTCCAGGCATGTTGTGTGCTTGCCAGCCTGCAGCGCCTGCGCGCAGTACATTACGCGGGCCAACAACCTTGAAAGCGTCTACGGTGAACCGAATCAACCCCAAGGCCCTCATCGTGGGCACCTCGCTCCTGCTGGCACTGTCCATCCTGGCCGGTGTGGTGCTGGTATCCCTGCAGGGCGTGCTGCTGGCCATGGAGGGGCAGAGCGAAGAGCAGATCATCCAGGCCCTGGCCGATCTGGCGGACGACGACCTCTACCTGGTCTGGAGCATGGTGCTCGGTGCCCTGGTCAGCGTGCTGGGCGGCCATGTCGCGGCGCGCATTGCAGTCGTGTACCCGTATTTCAACGGCCTGGCGGTGGGCGTGCTGAGCACGCTGGTGGGTTTCGCCTTCTGGAGCGAGCTGCCGCTTTGGTTCAACCTCGCGGGCATCGTGGTCACGCCGGCCTGCTGCGTGCTGGGGTCGCATCTGGCGGTGCTGCGCGTGCAGGCATCGGCTGGTCGCCTGGGATAGGCCAACCCCCATAATCCGTGCCAGAGGCCGTCTGCATCGGCCCGCAACAACCATCTTGGAGGAAGTGCACATGAAGGGCAACGTCGCTGCCATCGTTCTGGTCGTGCTGGGGGTGTTCTTTCTGCTCACCAACCTGGGGCTCATCAGCATCAGCCTCAAGGAGTTGCTGGTGACCTGGTGGCCGCTGGCGCTGATCGCCATCGGCGTGGCGCTGTTCTTCACGCCCAAGGAAAAGTAAGCCACGCCTGCCGCAGGCGCTTGCGTCCGCTACGATCGCCGCTCCAACAAGGGAGAGGTCATGGGTAAGAACGAGGTGGCGCTGGCGATGGCGTGGGCGCTGGCTGGCGCCTGGGGTGGGGCGTTGGCGTCCGAGAAGCCGGTCGAAGCGGTCAGCGCGCTGGTCCAGGGCGCCAGCAGCCGCGCCGGTGCCGGCGCCGAGCTGCTGGCAGACTTTCAAGGGGTGGCCGAGCCGGGGCTGTTCAACAAGGCGGACGATGCCGCCCTGGCCCTGAATGGCGCCATCGCGGCCGTCCAGCGCATCGACACCTCGACCAGGCCCCAGTTGGCGGTCGCATCGCTGGCGTACCTGAGGGCGGCGCAGAACCTCGTGAAAAGCCTGCTCGACGCCCGCCGCAAGGCGCTCCATGCGGACACGCTGGACCGCGAAGGCGCCAAGGCCGTGACCGACTTGAAGGCCGCCAAAGACAGTGACAGGCCGGCGCTGCTGGCGCACATGGAGACGGTCTTCGGCCAGAGCGACGAGGCCGAAGCCGCCATGAAGGCGTCGGTGGCCCGCGCGACCTCGGCCCTGGCCGAGCTGGCGCTGCGCAGGGAGCTGCTTGCCGCCCAACTGGGTTCATCGGATGCGCTGGTGCCAGAGAAGACCCTGGCTGCGGTCAAGCGTGGCTTGCAGGCGGTGCAGCCTCAAGACGAGTAATACGGATTTGCCTTCAACCGTCTAACTTCGTTGGTCCGCCTTGCCGTGCTACAGCACTGTCTGCGGCTTCCCGCCTGGTTATACGATTGAATGCAAATCCGTATAAGCCACCGCCACAGGTGTCAGGGGTGTGGCGCCGCATCCTTGTCGCGCGCGTCCGCAAACGCCGGCTCCGCTCCGAAGTACCCCCTGAAAAGGTTGCGCGCAATGCCATGCGCCGCCAGTTGCAAGTCCTGCGCGAACGCGGGTGCGAACAGGCGGCCCGTGTGCTCTTGCCACAGCCCCACCCAGGCCGCGAAATGCGCGGGCGTGATGCCGCTCAGCTCCATGTGCTTGCCGAACACATCGCCCTTGAAGCTGCGCGCGCCCAGCGCCACCGTGCACCAGAAGTCCACCAGCCGCGCCAGGTGCGCTTCCCAGCGGCCGTGCAGCGCGGCCTCGAACACGGGGCCCAGCAAGGGGTGGGCGCGCACGTCGGCATAGAAGCTGTGCACCAGCAGCGCCATGCTCTCGGTGCCGGGCTCCAGAAAGTCCTTCTCGGTCATCGGTGGCTCCTGCTCAGTGGCAACCGCATTGCGTGCTGGCACAGCCGGCCGCGCTCGCCTGCGCTTCGAAGGGCGGAAACAGCACATTGTTCTCCAGGTGGATGTGGCTGATCAGGTCGTCATTCAGCTGTGCAATGCCCGCATACAGCGCGCGCCAGGTGTTACAGGCATCCTCGGGCGGAATAGTGTCGTGCGCCAATGCGTTCAAGCGCTCAAGCGCCGCACCGTGGTCGGTATGCTCGGCGCGCAGCACGCTGATGGGCATGCCCACGAAGGGGTTGCCGCCCGCGCGAAGCATCGGGAACAGCACGGTTTCCTCCTTGCCCATGTGCTCCAGCAGCTCTGAGTGCATGGCCTCCAGCGCATCGGCCAGGCCCGTGGGCACGGCGGGGTGGCTGCGGTGTACGGCCTCCACGCGCCGCGCCATGCGGACCAGCTCGGGCAGCTGTGCGCGGTGCACCTCGTGGTAGCGCGCGATGATCAGGTCGATGAGCGCGCTGGCACTGGCGCCCGCCTGGGGCAGGGCGTCGCCGCGCTGCAGCTGCGCCAGTTCGGCCAGCACCGCCTCGGCATCCAGCCCCCTGTCGGCCGCCGCCTGCGCCAGGCTCACCTGGCCGCCGCAGCAGAAATCGAGCTTCAGGCGCCGGAACACCGCCGTGGAGCCCGGTAGCTGCACGGCGATCTGCCCGATTGGCTGCTGCGCATGCAGGTCAAAGGGCGCGCCAGCAGGGGCGTGGGCAAAGGAGGCAGGGTCACGGGCGTTCATGGCGGTCCTTTAAAGATTCATTCAATATGTTTATTTTAAGTGGTATTTAAAATGAATCTTTATTTTGACCATGGTGCCGGTGGTCTCTTTGATCTGTCTCAACCAGGCGCCATCCGGGGCCGGGCCCGGGCTGCTCAGAGGCTGGGAATTTTTTGGCCGTGTCCGAAGGGCGCGCCAAAACGCCTCGGATCTAGGCGCAAAGCACAGCCATAGCTCGGGCTATGGCGAGCATTTGCAACGACGAGCCGGGGTGTTTTGGTGTGCAAGGCGGGCATGGACGAAAGATTTTCAGCCTCTCAGGTATAGCGGCGTTCCAGCGCGTCCCAGGCCGGCTTGCCGACCAGGCGCTGGCGCTCGGCGAACGGGGCGACCAGCGCGGGGTCTTCTTCGAGGCGCCGGTCGTCGCGCAGCACCCCGAGGGCCTTTTGCATGCCCGCCACGGCGCCTTGCAGGGCTGCGTTGGCATAGAGCACGAGGCCATAGCCCATGCCGCCCAGCTCCTCAGCGCCGAAGATGGGCGTCTTGCCGCCTACCACCATGTTCATGAGCTGCGGGCGGTCCAGGCGCTGCGGCAGCGCACGGATTTCATCGGCGGTGGTCACCGCTTCGACGAACAGGATGTCGGCGCCTGCCTCGGCAAAGCGCTGCGCGCGCTCCACCGCCGCCTCGAAGCCGTGCACCGCACAGGCGTCGGTGCGCGCCAGGATCAGCAGGTCGGCGTCCTGCCGCGCATCGGCAGCTGCCTTGATCTTGTTGACGGCCTCTTCGGTGGAGATCACGTCCTTGCCCGCGAAGTGGCCGCAGCGCTTGGGCGCGACCTGGTCCTCGAACTGGATGCAGTCGGCGCCCGCGCGCTCCAGCGTGCGCACGGTGTGGCGCACGTTGAGCGCGTTGCCAAAGCCGGTGTCGGCATCGACGATCAGCGGCAGGCCCACGGCGTCGCGGATGCGCGCCGTGTGGTCGGCCATCTCGGCCAGTCCCACGAAGCCCTGGTCCGGCAGGCCGAACCACATGTTGGTGACGCCGGCGCCGGTGATGTAGATGGCCTCGAAGCCCAGGTCTTCGATGACCCGGGCCGAGAGTGCGTTGAAGGCGCCCGGCACGATGGCGCCGCGGCGTGCCTGCACCAGGGCGCGCAGTTGTTGTTTGGTATTCATGGGTGGCCTGGAAATAGCGGAAAAGCAGACGGGCAGTGGATCGGTGGTGCGTGTGAGGGCTGCGTGCTCACTTTTCCTGCATCTGCGCCGCCTTGACGATCTCGCCCAGGCGCTTGCGCTCGGCGTCGACGAACTTCACGAACTCCACCCGCGTGCCGCCGATGGGCTCGATGCCCATGCCCTTGAGCTTGGCCACGGTGGCGGGCTCGCGCATGGCCTTGTCCACGGCGGCGGCGAGCTTGTTCAGGATATCGGCGGGCGTGCCGCGCGGCGCATGCAGGCCGGCCCAGTGGGCGATCTGCAGCTCGGGAAATCCTTGCTCGACGGCGGTGGACAGCTGCGGGTAGGCCGAGATGCGCTGCGTCCAGGTGGTGGCCAGCGCCTTGAACTTGCCGTCGCCGCGGATGTGCGGCAGCGCGATGATGCTGGCCTCGGAGGTGCCTTCCACCTGCCCGCCCAGCACGGCCGTGGTGCTCTCCGAGCCGCTCTTGTAGGGTATGGGCTGCAGCCTGGCGCCGTACTTCACGTTGAGCATCTCGGCCACGAAGTGGGGCGTGCTGCCGGTGCCGGCGGTGGCGAAGTTGAAGCCCGCGCCCTTCTTCGACGCCTCGACGAAGTCGCGCAGGTTGTCGTACGGCGCCGACTTGGGTACTACAACCACCGAAGGCGCCAGCCCGATCATGACCACGGGCACCAGGTCCTCGTCCTTGAAGGGCAGGGACTTCTTGATCATGCTGTTGGAGATGACTCCGGCCGCGCTGATCAAGAAGGTGTAGCCATCGGGCGCGCTCCTGGCCACCAGCTCGGCGCCGAGCGAGCCGCCCGCGCCGGGGCGGTTTTCGATGATGACGGACTGCTCCAGCACCTTGGCTGCGCCCTCTGCCGCCGCGCGTGCCAGCAGGTCGTTGGCACCACCGGACGAGAACGGAACCACGAAGCGGATGGTCTTGGCAGGCCAGGCCTGGGCCTGTGCGACCAGGGGGAGCATGCAGGCGACTGCGGTGGCCGCGGCGGCGGCCGTGCAGGCCATGGAGGAAAGGCGGGGGAAGTGCATCAAGTGTGTCTCCTGGTTTTATGGCGGTACGGGGTGCAACGATGGCGACAGGGTCTGTGCAATCGCTGTGCCAACGGGTCGATACGGCCTTGTTGCAATTCAAGTCATTGATTTGAAAGGATGTTTCTCCTGTGCAGGGTGCTTTGGCATTGCTGTGGATTTCATTTGTGTTTCAATAATGGATCAGTGAAATTGATTGAAATGAATCTTTCCCGCCCCGTCAGCTTGCCCGATGGGCCCGCCGCAGCCCGCCCGCTGCGCATCGTCGCCGTGGCCCGCCATCGACTGGGCCGCGTGCTGGCGCGCCTGGTGCCGGAGGTGGCTGCGCAGGCGCAGATCGAACTGGTGGCGCATGCCTTCCACGACGCCGTGGTGGCCGTGCGGGCCCTGCATGCGCAAAGCCCCGTCGACGCAGTGGTGGCGGCAGGGGCCAGCGGCGAATGGCTGCGCCAGCACCTGGACATCCCGGTGGCAATGGTGGAAGTGCGGGGCTCCGACCTCATGCGCGCACTGGCCGCAGCGCGCGCCCTGTCGCCCAGGGTCGGCCTGGTGTCGTTCGACGGCCCCTCGGAACACCTGGCGCAGCTCGATGCGCTGTTCGGCATGGGCATCGCGCAGTTCAGCTACTGCAACCCTGAGGACGGGCCGGCCTGTATAGAGGCCCTGCGCGCAGCCGGGGTGGAGGCGGTGGTCGCCCCCGGGCTGGTGGCCGACCTGGCCGAGCAGGCCGGCATTGCCAGCGTGCTGATGTACTCGGACGACGCCGTGCGCCAGGCGCTGCAGGACGCCGTGCACCTGGCACGCCACAGCCGTGCCGAGCGGGCGCGCCACGAACGCCTGGGCACCATCCTCGGCCAACTGCAGGACGGCGTGGTCGCCGTGGACCTGCGCCAGCGCATCGAGGCCCTGAACCCTGCCATGGCCGAGCTGCTGGGCGCATCCGTCGCACAACTGGTCGGCCGCGTGCTGAGCGAGGTGGAGCCCGTGCTGGACCTGGGCGCCACGCTGCTGATGCGCGATGCCCCGGCCGAAGAGGTGCTGCAGATCGGCATGCGCACCCTGGTCGTGCGGCGTGCGCCCATCGTCGAAAACGGCGAGGTCACCGGTGCGCTGCTGGTGTGCCGCGACCCGGCCGTCATCCAGCGCGCCGACCGCCACCTGCGCGCCAACCAGCGCCAGCGCGGCGCGCCGGCGCGCTACCGAATCGAGGCCTTTACCGGCACCAGCACGGCGGCGCGGCGCGTGCGCGAGCTGGCGCAGCAGTGCGCGGCCAGCGATGCCACGGTGCTCATCACCGGCGAAAGCGGCACCGGCAAGGAGCTGGTGGCCCAGGGCATCCACACCGCCAGCCGGCGCGCGAGCCAGCCCTTTCTGGCCGTGAACTGCGCCGCGCTGGGTGAAAGCCTGCTCGAAAGCGAGCTGTTCGGCTACGAGGAAGGCTCCTTCACCGGCGCTCGGCGCGGCGGCAAGACCGGGCTGATCGAGGCGGCCCACACGGGCACCTTGTTCCTCGACGAGATCGGCGACATGCCGCTGGCGCTGCAGACGCGGCTCCTGCGCGTGCTGCAGGAGCGCGAGGTGCTGCGCCTGGGCGCCACCGCCGCCGTGCCGGTGGACCTGCGCGTGATCGCCGCCACCCATGCCGACCTGGCCGCGCAGGTCGAGCGCGGCCTGTTCCGGCGTGACCTGTACTACCGCCTGGCGGTGCTGCGCATCGAGACGCCGCCCCTGCGCGAGCGCGGCGCCGACATCGCCCCCCTGGCCAGCAGCCTGATGGCGCGCCGCGCCGCCGCAGCGGGCGTGCCCGCAGCGCAGGCATCGGCCTGGCTGGCCGCCCTGCTGGAGCTGGCTGCAGGCTACGGCTGGCCCGGCAACGTGCGCGAGCTGGAGAACCTGGTGGAACGCCTGCTCGCCTGCCACGGCTACCTGGCCCCGGGTGGACGGATGGACCGCGCCCGGTTGCTCGAAGTGTTTGCGGAATGCACGCAGGAGCGCCCCGTGCCCGTGCGCGAACGCCTGCTCAAGGGCGCACGCGTGGCTGCGGAGCGCCAGCGCGTGCGCGAGGTGCTGCAGTCGGTGCAGGGCGACCAGGGCCAGGCCTGCGCCATCCTGGGCATCAGCCGCTCGACGCTGTGGCGGCGGTTGCGCGAAGAAAATTCAACGCCTTAAAGTCCGCCCAGCGGGTGCTCTGCGATGGCCTGAAAGCGGCAGTCCCTCACTGCGCCCACGGTCAGGGACTGCAACTGGCCAGCGATGTCGACGCCTGCTTGGTTGAGCCCGTCGCACAGGGCCTTCGCCGCCGCGATGTCGCTTGTGGACGCGATCGTGATGTGTGGAATATAGGGAATCTCCAGCCGCAAGTGCGGGGCCAGGACGCCGGTGTAGAGCCTGTCGTGCAGCCGCGCGATGGCGCTGTTGCCCTCGTCGGGCACCAGGAACACGTAGGCGCCGGCATCGGGCCCGCCCGCGTGCGGCATGGCGTGGCGGCAATGGAAGCGTATGGGCTGCGCATGCGTTGAGATGGCCGCCACATGCGCCAGGTAGGCCGCTTCAGGTACGGCCGAGCAGCCGAACACCAGCGTGAAATGCGGCGCCACCAGGTCCACCTGCGGATCGTGCTGGCGCCGAACGCCGTCGATGAAGGCCTGGGCCGATGCATCCACGCCCAGGTAGGCCACTGTGTAGAGGGGCGTGTGCGGCGTGTCCATGCGGCGGGGCGATGAAAGGATCGGTCGTGGCGGGCCCCATCGTACCGGCCCTGCGTGCGGAGCGGAAGCACGCGCAACGATTTACATCAACCGTCATATCTCACCCCCGCAACAACTCCCCCACCACCCTCGCCACAAACCGCACCCCCGCATCCTGCTGCCGCCGCGCATGCCAGGCCAGGTGCAGCGCAAAGCCCTCAACCGCAATCGGCGGCTCGAACACCGCCAGGCCGCCAAACGGGCTGCTGCTGTCGCCACCAACACCAACGCCGCCGGCAACCGGCCGCAGGCAGCGTCGCGGCACCATGGCGATCAGGTCCGAGCTGGCCAGCAGCGGTGGCACCAGCAGAAAGCTCGGCACCACCACGCCCACGCGGCGCGTGCGCTGCAGCGCCAGCAGCGCCTGGTCCAGCGCGCCGCGCGTCTCGCCCCGGCCCGATACCAGCACGTGCGGGTACTGCAGCCAGCGCTCCAGGTTGAAGTCCTTCGCCGCCGGGTGCCCGGCGCGCATGCACACGGCGTACTGCTCGTGCAGCAGTTCCTCGCGGTGGAAGGACGCCTCCACCGCCGGGAAGACCGACACCGCCAAATCCAGCCGCCCGCGCGCCATGGCGTCCAGCGCATCGGCCGCACCGTGCCAGGGCTCCACCACCAGGTTGATGCCCGGCGCACTCGCCGCCAGCCGTGCGTGCAGCGGGCCGACCACCATCACGGCCGGGTAGTCGGCCATGACGATGCGCACCGTCTGGCGCAGCGTGGCCAGGTCCACCTGGGGGTGTGGGTCGATCACGCGCGCCGCATCGGTCAGCAGGCGCGACAGGGGTTCGCGCAGGGCCTCGGCCTTGGGCGTGAGGCGCATGCCGCCCTTGGCGCGTTCGAGCAGCGGGTCGCCGAACAGGTGGCGGCAGCGCTCCAGCGCGTTCGACATGGCCGGCTGCGACAGGCCCAGCCGCTCGGCCGCGCGCGTCACATGGGCCTCGTCCAGCAGGGCCTGCAGCACCACCAGCAGGTTCAGGTCTATGCCACGTAGATTCATGAAATCAATGAGTTGATATACGAATTATCCGTTGGATTAATTGTCGTCCGGATCGCATCCTTGGGGCATCTACCCACCCACAGGAGCCATTGATGACCGATACCACCATCACCACCACCACTGCCCCCGTCCGCAGCATCGACACCCTGGTGCTGCTGTTCCACCCGCGCTTTGCCCAGTCCGCCACCAACCGCGCGCTGGCCAATGCCGCCGCCGCACTGCCTGGTGTGGAGGTGGTGGACATGGCGGCCCTGTACCCCGAGGGCAGCGCCATCGACGTGGATGCCGAAGTGCGCCGCCTGCTCAGCGCCCGCCGCGTGGTGCTGCAGTTCCCCGTGCAGTGGTATGCGACCCCGCCCCTGCTCAAGGCCTGGCAGGACGCGGTGCTGACCCGCATGTACTACATGGCCTACGCGAGCGAAGGGCGCCATCTGGAAGGCACGCCCCTGCTGGTGGCTGCCACGGCAGGCAATGTGCCCGAGGCGTACACGCCCACGGGCCAGAACCTGTTCCCGCTGGCCGACCTGCTGCACCCGTTGCACGCCACGGCCCACCGCTGCGGCCTGCCCTGGGCCGAGCCGTTTCTGGTGTACCGGGCCGGGAAAATGGGCGCAGCGGAACTGGCGGGGGAGGCGGCGCGCTATGCGGCGCGGCTGCGGGCGTGGGGTGCAGGTGCGGGTGCGGGTGCGGGTGCGCTGGAGCATGGCAGCATTGCATGTGCCGAGGAACTGCTGGGCGCTGCAGCCTGATGCCCTGGCGCGCCGGTGGGGGTACCTGCTGCGCCAGAGCCGCAGCCAAGACACCTTCGGTCAGTCGCTCTCGGCATGAGTTCCGCCCCTTCCATGCGGGTAGCCAATGCACATCGCGTTGCAGTTGGCACGGGTAGTGAAAGGACCCTCTGCACAAATCCCTGCGGCCGTTGGCAGCGCGGCCTCGGGCGGTCCGCTGCGTTGCTTCTCTTGCCAATAGCCCTGCTATTGGCTGCAAGAAGATGCCTTGCGGCCCATCCCGATCCGCGCTACCACCGATCCGCGAGGTTTATGCAGAGGGTCCTTAAGGGATTCCCCCAGGTTGGGCTGTCACACGGGCTTATCATTCCCATGGCAGGCAGCCCCCAACCAGCCGCCGCCCATGCGCCTTCCCGACCGCCACTCCTGTCAATGACCACCGCCACACCTTCTTCGGATTCCGCTGCTGCATCCCCCGCCTTGCAAAAGCCCAACCTCTTCGTTCGCATCCTGCGGGTTCTCATGTCCCGGGTGGCCCGGGTCACGGTGACGGGGGCTGAGCACCTGGACGGGCCGGGTGGCAAGATCGTGGTGTGCAACCACGTGGGCTGGTCGGACCCGCTGTGGGTGGGCTATGCCGCCTTGCCGCGCAAGCTGCACCAGATGGCCAAGAAGGAGCTATTCGAGACAAAGCTGGGTGCCTGGTTCGTCAGCTCGGGCGGCGGCTTCCCGGTGGACCGGGGCAGCCCCTCGACCGCCACCATCCGCCAGGTGGTCTCGCTGGTGCAGGCGGGCCAGTTGGTGCTGATCTTCCCGGGGGGCACGCGCAATGCCGAGAACCCCGAGGCCAAGCGCGGCGCGGCCACCATTGCGCTGCGCGCCAAGGGCCAGATCGTGCCCGCGCACTTCGACGGGCCGGGCGAGATCCGCGCCAGCCACTTCTTCACCCGCCCGCGCATCCGCATCACCTTCGGGCCGCCCATCGTGCTGCCGCCCGATGCCACGGCGAACAAGGAGTCGGCGCTGGCGCTGACGGTGGCCATGGACGAGGCGATGAAACGCGTGGCCGAGCAGCGTCCTACCTGAACCGCTGCGCGCCTGTTCTGCAGCGTTCAGCCCGCCAAGGCGCTCCAGCGCGGCAGCACCTGCGCCCACCACAGCCGCCAGCGCATGCCCCAGCCGGGCGTGTAGCCCGTCGTGGCAAAGCGCACCTGGCCCTGCGCATCCACCACCACCAGCGCCGGTACCACGCGCACACCCCAGGCGCGTGACAGTTCTGCCTGCGGGTCGACCGCAGTAGGCCAGGGCATGCCGCGCTGGCGCTGCACCTGGGCCACGCGCGCGGCGGGGCCGGACTGCATGGCAATGCCCAGCACCGGCCAGTCGGCCGAGAGGGCCGCAACGGAGGGCTCTTCGATCTTGCACACCGGGCACCAGTCGGCCCAGAAATGCAGGGCCACGGCGCGGCCGGGGTGCTGTGCGCGCCATTGGTCCAGCGTGGTGGCGCTGCCATCGGCCAGGGTGATGGCAGCATCGGGCGCCGGCCCGCTCGGCAGGTCGCGCGTGCGCCAGGCATCCACGCCCGCCACCACCAGCACGGCCAGCAGCAAAGTGCCCAGGTGCTGGCGCCAGCCCCGGCGCAGCGATTGCCAGGCACGAAAGGGCAGGGCGCGAATACCGGTGGTGGGCTGCATCAATGTCTTTTGGTTGATGGTTCGATCACTGTCGAGCCGCTCACAAAGCTCAGCGCAGCGGTTCTGGCTAGGCGTTCCGGTGAGTACAGCAAGACGGAACAACGACGCCAGAAGAGCTTTTTGAGTGGCGATCAGCGCAAGACTTCCAAGAGGCGGTCGAGGCCACCTTCGTTGATGGCCACCTTGGCCTGCGCGCGCACGGCGGGCTTGGCATGGTAGGCCACCGAGAGGCCGGCCGCGCCCATCATGGGCAGGTCGTTGGCGCCGTCGCCCACGGCAATCGCCTGCGATGGGTCGATGCCCATGAGCGAGGCCACTTCGAGCAGCGTGCGGCGCTTTTCGGCACCGTCGCAGATGTCGCCCCAGGCCTGGTCCAGCATGCGGCCAGTGAGCAGGCCATCCTGCACTTCGAGCATGTTGGAGCGCGCGAAGTCGATCCCCAGGCCCGCCTTCACGCGGTCGGCAAAGAAGGTGAAGCCGCCCGAGACCAGCAAGGTGGTCAGGCCTGCGGCCTTGGCCGCGCTGACCAGTTCCTTGGCGCCCGGGTTGAAGCGCAGGCGCTCGCTGAACACCTGCTCCATGTGCGCCACAGTCACGCCCTTGAGCAGGGCCACGCGCTGGCGCAGGCTTTCCTTGTAGTCGGTGATGATGCCCTGCATGGCCGCCTCGGTGATGGCGGCCACCTCGGCCTTGCGGCCGGCGGCGTCGGCGATCTCGTCCACGCACTCGATGTTGATCAGGGTGGAGTCCATGTCGAAGGCAATCAGCTTGTAGCTCGACAGGGACAGCGGGGCGTCTATGCCCTGGACAACAAGGCCGGGGGCGAATTCGGTGGCGTTTTTCATGGGGAAAGGGGCGAATGCGGGGATCGGAAGCCCCAATGGTATCGCCCGCGCAGGTGTCCCGTGGCGGCCTGAGGAATCCGGGCGCCCATGCCGACAGGGCATAGCTCCCAGTGCAGGGGCCGGGTGGTAGGACAATCCTGTTTTTGTCATAGTGCAATGCATGACTTTTCCTTTGATCCCTGAGCGCCGGGCCTTTCTGCTGCTGGCCGCGGCCATGGCAGGCACGGGCGTGGCCGCGCAACCTGCCGACAAGCGCCCCATCCGCCTGGTCGTCCCCTTCGGCCCCGGCGGCGTGGCCGACCTCACGGCGCGCACCGTGGCGCAGAAGATGACCGAGGCCACGGGCCAGAGCATCGTGGTGGACAACAAGCCCGGCGCGGGCGGCATCGTTGCGGCCGACGCCGTGGCCAAGGCGGCGCCCGATGGCCGCACGCTGCTGCTCATGTCCAACGGCAACGCGGTGAGCGCGGGCCTGTTCAAGAGCCTGCCGTTCGACCCGGTCAAGAGCTTCACCCCGGTGTCCATGCTGGGCACCTTCGACATCGCCCTGGTCACGGGTGGCAAGTCGCGCTTCAAGGACATCGCCGCGCTGCTGGCCTATGCCAAGGCCAACCCCGGCAAGCTCAACATCGGCACCATCAACATCGGCAGCACCCAGCATCTGGCGGCCGAGCTGTTCAAGCGCAGCCTGGGCATCGATGTGACCATCGTGCCGTTCAACAGCACCTCGGCCGTGGTCAGCGCGCTGCTGGGCGAGCAGGTGGATGCGGGCGTCGAGATTCTGGCGCCGGTGCTGGCGCAGATCTCGGGCAACACGCTCCATGCCCTGGCCGTGATGGGCGAGAAGCGTTCGCCCGCGCTGCCCAAGGTCCCCACCGTGGCCGAGAGCGGCGCTCCGGGGTTCAACGTGGCCTCGTGGAATGCCTTTGCCGCCCCGGTCGGCACGCCGCCCGACGTGATCGCGCGGCTGAACAAGGAGACCAATGCCGCGCTCAACGCGCCCGAGGTCAAGGCCCGGCTGCTGCAACTCGGTGTGCAGGCCAGCGGCGGCACGCCCCAGGCGCAGGCCGACTTCTTTGCGCGCGAGATCAAGCGCTGGGGCGATGTGATCCAGCAGGCCGGGATCCAGAAGCAATAGCAGCAGGCAACAGGGCGGTGCCTGCCCAGGCCGCCAGCGCATCGGCAATGCGCCCGGGCTGGTCTTCGGGTGCCATGTGGCCGGCATCGCCGCAGGCCTGTATTTCCAGGCTGGCAATGTGCTCACGGCACCAGGCCTCCATGGCCGGGCCGATCATCAGCGTGGGCGACCCGGTAAAGGTGAGCAGCAGCTTGGGCACATCGGTCGAGCCGGCCAGCCAGGCGCCATAGGCCTGCACCCGCGCGACCACGTCGGCGGGCGAGCCTTCGAGCGGCATGGCGCGCGGCCAGGCCAGCAGCGGGCGCCGGCTTGCTGGCGTGGGGTAGGGCGCCTCGTACACCGCGCGGTCGGCCGCAGACAGGGGGGTGAGGACCGTGGCCGTGAGCGACCCGGTGAGGAACTGGTTCAACTCCATGACCAACTGCTCCCCCATGCCCGGCGTGCGAAACGCCTCGAAGCGCGGCCGCGCCGCTGCAGGGAAGTCCGCCCAGGACATGGGCTTGACGACGGTCTCCATGAAGGCGATGCCGCGCACCCGGTGTGCATGCCTGCGCGCCCAGTCGAAGGCGAGCGACGCACCCCAGTCGATGCCCACGAGCACGACTTCCTGCAAATCCATCGCATCGAACCACGCTGCAAGATAGCGCGCGTGATCGTCGTATGCATAGGCAATGTCCGGCTTGCCCGACTGGCCCATGCCGATCAGGTCGGGTGCCAGGCAGCGGTCCAGCACCTGCGTGCGTGGCAGCACCTTGCGCCACAGGTGCGACGAGGCGGGGTTGCCGTGCAGGAACACCCAGGTCGGGCCAGCACTCCCCGCAGGGGCGCCGGTGTCTTCGTAGTGCATCTGCGAATCGAGAACGGTCACAGTGGGCATGGGCTGCTCCTTGCAAAGTGGTAAGGTACCTGTCTAGTTTATTGAAGTAGACAGGTGACTGTCAAATGTTGCCATGAACCCATCGACACCCTCCGCAACTGCCACCATCGCCACCCCCGGCTCGCTGGGCGTGCTGCTGCGCTTGCTGCACCAGCAGTTCGCGGGCGCGGTGGACGAGGCCCTGGCCGAGGCCGGCTTTGGCGACGTGCGCGCAGCGCATGCCAGTGTGTTCACCTTTGTCCCGCCGGAGGGCATGCCGGTGAGCGAACTCACGCTGCGCGCGCACGTGCGCAAGCAGTCCATGGCGCAGACGGTGGACGAGCTGGAAAAGCTCGGCTATGTGGAGCGCCGGCCCAGCCCCAGCGACAAGCGCTCGCGCCTGGTGTTTCTCACTGCGCGGGGGCAGCAGATCCGGCCGCTGGCCATGGCGGCTGGTAGCCGCATCGAGGGGCAATGGGCGGGGTTGATCGGCGCGGGCGAACTCGATGCCATCAAGCTCGCTTTGGGTGGCCTGTTGGCCGGTGTCGAGCGACGCGGCGCTGACTGAAACCCACCGAAGCTCCACTACGGGGGCTGAAGCCCGGGCGACTCCGGTACGCAGCCTCCCCCTCTGCGGGAGATCGCCACTGTATGGCGATCACGCGAGCCAACCGCGCCCCGTCGCGAACAACACCCCCGCGACCACGAGCAACGCCCACAGGGGCGATGCAGGGAAGGCCACGATACCCACCAACGCGGCAACCAGCAGGTACAGGCCGATCAGCCCCAGCGTGTGCACATCCCCGCTGGCGGCGGCGCGCAGTGCGAGGTGGCCGCACAGCATCAGCACCGGCCCGAGCAGGGTGAACCAGAGCGCGAGGCGACGGGTATCGTCGGTCTTGAATGCGTCCAGCAGTCCGTCGGACAGGGCCGCCAGAAACGGCTGCTTGAACCGTACCAGGCCCATCACGATATGCAGGACGCCCAAGGCGAGCAAGGCACCGGCGGCGGCGGTCTTCCAGTTGAGGGTCATGGGGGCTTGCCTTTCAAATACAAATTTTTAAGAATAACTATTGTTTAAATTGAAATAAGTTCAATTTTTAAAATAGCATTTTCTTATTGTAGTGCGAACTACCTTGGTTGCGCCAGGTGCGCCTGGGCGGCCTGCCTCAGGGTTGCGCCGCTGCATCCTGCAGCACGGTCTGGATGGCGCACAGCTGCCCTCCCAGCCCATGCGGTCCCAAGCCAGCGGCTTCAAAGGTGCCGTCGAGCGCTGCCGTGCCCACGGTAAAGCCTGCCGCCCGGCCTGCCACCACGGCTGCGATGCGCTCGGCCCGGTCGATCGATCCGGCCACCACCACTGGTTTGCCCACCGCCGCGCACACGGCGGCTATGAGCGCGGGCACGTCCGCAGAGTCACCCTCAAACCGGTAGGCCAGCAGGTCCAGCCCGTGCACGCCCTCCAGCGCGGCAATGCGGCGCGCGCTGGCCACCACGTCCGCCACCGTTCCCTGCAGCACACTGGGGTGCCCCACCACCTGGCCGGCAAACGGGTAGTAGCGGATGGGGGTGCCGTGCAGCAGTGGCACCACGGCCTCGGGCCGGGTGCCGCCCATCAGCACGTCCACCCCCAGCGCCACGGCGGCGCGGGCCGATGCGAGCTCACTCGCCGCGTCCTGGCTCACCACCTCCAGGTAGCTCACCGCGCCGGCCGCGCGGATGGCATCGGCCAGGCGCTGCAGTGCGGGCCAGGGCAGGCCGATGTCCTTGAAGCCGATGTGCCGCACCCCGGCGGCCAGCACCGCCGGCAACTGCTCCAGGGCGTCGGTAATGGTCTTGTCGTGCCGGGTCAGCATGAAGATGAATTCCGGCAATGGAAGGGCAGGTGGTGGTTGGACCTGCGTGGTCGCCACCATGGCCGGCTGCATGGAAGAGGCCACGGCCATGGCCTCCGCCTGCTCCACCGCATGCCCCAGGCTGGCCGCATCGGCCCGGCCCGTGCCCGCGATGTCGAAGGCCGTGCCGTGGTCCACCGAGGTGCGCACGAAGGGCAGGCCCACGGTGATGTTCACGCCCTGGTCCACGCCCAGGTACTTCACGGGGATCAGGCCCTGGTCGTGGTACTGCGCCACCACGATGTCGAACGCACCCTGGCGCGCACGCATGAACACCGTGTCCCCCGGCCAGGGGCCCGTGGCGGCTATGCCCTCGGCACGCGCAGCCGCAATGGCCGGGGCGATGACCTCGCGGTCTTCATGGCCGAACAGCCCGCCTTCGCCCGCATGCGGGTTGAGCCCCGCCACCGCCACGCGCGGCTGCGCAATGCCATAGGCGCGGCAGGCACGGTGCGCCAGGCGGATGGCGCGCAGCTCGCTCTCGGGCGTGACGGCGGCGATGGCATCGCGCAGCGACAGGTGGATGGACACCAGCAGCACCCGCAGCTCGCCGTTGGCCAGCATCATCGCGAAATCGGTGGTGCCCGCGCGCTCGGCCAGCATCTCGGTGTGGCCCGGGTGCCGCACGCCAGCGGCGCGCAGCGCCTCCTTGTGCAGCGGTGCGGTCACGATGCCGGCCACGCTGCCCGCCAGCGCCAGGTCGATGGCGCGCTGCACGCAGGCATGGGCGGCGGCGCCGGCACGTGCGTCCACCCGGCCCATGGGCAAGTCGGCGGGCAGCGGTGTGCAGGCCTGCAACACGGGCAGGGCCCCTTGTTGCAGGGCCTCGTGCACGCCATGCAGGTCATCGCCCACGGCACGCAACTGCAGCGGTGCGCCCACCATGGCTGCCGCGCGCTGCAGGGCGCCCATGTCGCCCAGAACGACAAAGGGCTGCACGTGGCGGTTGCCCGCCAGCGCCCCCATCGCCCACTTGGCAATGATCTCGGGGCCTATGCCCGCCGGGTCGCCCATGGTGATGGCCAGGGGCAGGGGGTGAGTCGTTGTCGCTGCTGTCATCGGGATTGTTGAGGTTCGATCAATGCAATGCCGACACTGTGCCTGGGGAAGCGCTACGAGAAAACCGATTTGATCTCATGCATGATTGAGCCAAACTCAATCATTGGAATCATGTCTCCAGACACCCGCCTGCCCCCGCTGTCCGCCCTGCGCGCCTTCGAGGCCACGGTGCGCCACGGCAGCGTGTCGCGCGCCGCGCGCGAGCTGCACCTGACCGACGGCGCCGTGAGCCGCGCCGTGCGCGAGCTGGAGGGCGAGCTTGGCTTTGACCTGTTCCAGCGCAGCAGCCGCTCAGTGGTGCCCACGCCCACCGCCCAGGTGTTGGCCGAGGATGTGGCCGGCGCGCTGGACCGCCTGCGCGCGGCCCTGGCCCGTGCGCGCCGCACGGCGGGGCCGGGGCGGCCGCTGGTGCTGTCGTGCGAGCCCACCTTGTTGATCCGCTGGCTCATCCCGCGCCTGGCGCAGTTGCAGGCGGCCATTGGCGAGCAGCGCGAGCTGCGCCTGGTGTCGGCCGGGGGCGTGGTGCACTTCGAGCGCGACGGCATCGACCTGGCCATCCGCCGCAACGACTTTGCGCTGGCCGACGATGTGGTGGCCGAGCCCTTTGTGCACGAGCACATCGGCCCCGTGTGCCGCCCCGATGTGGCCGCTGCCCTTGGGCCGCAGCAAGGCGCTGCCCTGCAGGGCACGCTGCTGCACACGGCCACCCGGCCGGGCGCCTGGGAGTGCTGGGCCGCGCTGGCCCACACGCCCCTGCAGCCCACGCGCGCCATCCGCTTCGAGCACTTCTACCAAAGCCTGCAGGCCGCCGTGGCCGGGGCCGGCGTGGCCATCGGCCCGCTGGCCCTGGTGGCCGACGACCTGGCCAGCGGCGTGCTGTGCGCGCCGCGCGGCTTTGTGGCCGATGGCAGCTGCTACCAGCTCATGGCGCGCCGCGAGGCCGGGGGCGGGGATGGCGTGTTCCACACGGTGCTGGAGTGGCTGCGATCGGCCTGCGAGGGGCTGGCGCCACCACCGCTGCCCGCCGTGGGCAAACGCCAACAGTCCCCCAAAAGGGGGCCAAGGCACGCGTAGCCTCCCGCATATGATCCCAGCACAACACACACAGAGGGAGGCTGGCGATGGCAATGCACAGGCACGACAACGCGACGGGTACATCAGCAGCAGCCGCAGCGATCAACCGCAGGCAAGCCACTGCCGTGCTGCTGGCCAGCGCCGCAGCGCCCTTTACCGTGGCCGCGCAGGACGCAGCAGCGCCCGCATCATCGGCTGCATCGGCGACGGCTACCGCAGCCACCACGCTCTGGCCCGGTGACGACTGGGCCGAGAGCACGCCCGAGGCCCAGGGTATGGACTCTGCGGCCCTGGCCAGGCTCGTCGACTTCGGCGCCGTGCAGGGCATGGACAGCCTGCTCGTCACGCGCCACGGCAGCCTGGTGGCCGAGGCCTTCTATGCCCCCTACCGTGAAGGGCTCAAGCACGCCGTCAACTCCACCACCAAGGGCATCGTCGCCACGCTCACCGGCATGGCCATCCAGGACGGGCTGATCCCCTCACGCGATGCGCCCGTGCTCGACTTCTTTGCCGATCGCAAGGTAGCCAACGCCGATGCGTCCAAAAAGGCCATGACCCTGGGCCACCTGCTCGACATGACCTCGGGCCTGAACTGGATCGAGCCGCTCAGCGAAGCCGTGCCCGAGACCATGCTGCAGCTGGGCCGCGCGCGCGACTGGCAGGGCTTTGTGCTCGACCGCCCCATGGCCCAGGCGCCCGGCGCGGGCTTCAACTACAACAGCGGCAACACCCACCTGCTCTCGGCCATCCTGGCGCAAAAGACCGGCGGCAGCACCCTGGCCTATGCGCAAAAGCGCCTGTTCGGCCCCCTGGGCATCACCGACGTGCGCTGGAAGAAGGACCCGCAGGGCCTGGAGGTCGGCGGCTGGGGCCTGTACCTGCACCCGCGCGACATGGCGCGCATTGGCTACCTCTACCTGCGCCGGGGCCAGTGGAACGGCCGCCAGCTGCTGCCCGCCGCCTGGGTGGAGCAGGTCTTCAATCCCGTGGTGGACATGGGCTTTGGCAGCGCCGCACCGGTCTTCAAATATGCCAACGGCTGGTGGAGCATCCCGTCCAAGCGCGCCTATTTCACCACCGGCTTCAACCGCCAGCTCATCGTGGTGCTGCCCGACATCGACGTGGTCGTGGCCGTCACCGGCCGGCGCCATTACCCTTTGCCCCTGTTCATCGACCACATCACCGCCGCCGTGCGCTCGCGCGAGCCCCTGCCCGCCGACGCCACCGCGCAGGACCACCTGGCCGCCCGCATCCGCGACGCCGGGGTCGAAAAGCCCAGCGCCACCCCCATCACCACGCCCGAGCTGGCCGCCACCATCTCGCGCAAGGCTTGGCTGCTGGAGCGCAACGGCATGGGCATCCAGCGCCTGCTGCTGGACTTGACCCCCGCCAACCCTCGCTACGAAGTCAGCTTTGACAGCAGCCGCCCCGATCTGCCGCGCGAGCCGGTGGCCGGCCCGCTGGGGCTTGACGGCAAGTACCGCACCGCCCCACAGGGGCCAGCGCTCATCGCCATCAAGGGCCACTGGCTCGATGCGCAATCGTTCCAGCTCATCTCGCGCTCGGTGGCGGATGGCGAGGTCACCGTGGTCACGCTGAAGTTCGAAGACGGCGGGAAGGCGGTGAATGTGGGGCTGGAGAACAACTGGGGGTTCAGGGGGCAGGTGCGGGGGAAGATCGCCGTATAGGCACGCTTGCTCCCGCGATGTCTTTTGACTTCGAACTCATCGAATACGCAGCTCTGACTCGTCCAGCTCAAATTCGTCTTCATCGATACCGAGCTTTTTCATGATGACGGGCAGCACTTGATGGATCAGCCGCATTCCGCACAGCAGCTCATTCATATAGATATCCGGATGCAGTCGGGTTGAGTTGAAGCCTAGGCTCTCAGCCTCGGCATCCTGCCCAAGCTCATCGTGTGAGTCATAGACCATTCCCAACAGTTCGGCCTTGAGTGGAATGCCTGCGCGGAACGCTGCGTCCTTGACGATAGACAGCCATGATTCGTAATTCTTCATTGACTGACGCTGGAACTCACGGAAGCGAGGAGCAAATATGCTATCGACTTCAATTTTTGAACCTGCAAGTTCCATCAAGCACGGCTCAATGTTGCAGGCGTCTGTGTCGTACAGATCGAGGGTGTCGTCATTGATCAAATAGTGGACGTATGCAGCATAGAAGCCGTAAACATCGTTGAGGGATCCATAGATCCTTGTGATAAGCGCTGAGTGAGGGTTCTTCTCAATCTGTGCCCATAGATCTTCTGCTGCGGCAATGGCCTCGTCGTCGTCGTATCCATCAAGTTCATAGTCAATGTCTAACTCAGCGGGAAACTCTGAGGGAATCTCGACCCCCATTTGGCGCAGCGTTAAAAAAGTCTTCCAGCACAAGTTGGGCTCTTCCTCGGAAAGGGGATACGTGTTGTAGCCAGTCTCTGCGTCTTCCATTGCCGAGTCGGCAAGCTTCCGAATGAGCTTTTCCCATTTTTTGGCGTTGTTCAGCGAGCCAGCCCATAGGACGAACTCCGGGTCCATGTCGTCTATGTCTACCAGCTTCTGGATTTTTTGCTCCATATCTGACGACATGTACTCGCCCTTTTTCCACTTGCTGATTTGAGTTGGGGAGACTCCAAGCCGAGCTGCAAGCTCCTTCTGGTTACATGACAAGCTCTGCAACGCAAGTTCCACCAAGGCTTCGCTATTCATACAACCTCCTTGAAACGAATGAGCATTCAATGTACTTCAATTTACTAAAATGAGTAAAAATTTTAGTAAATCAATGAATGAGGCTGCCCTTAGGCCGGGATAGAGCGGCATTGTGTGATCACGAAATGCCGTGCTGCTACGCCTCCAACACTTGCAAATGTGTTCTCACGTGCCTCACTCGCTTGCGCCATGATGGTGGGGTTGTTTGCCACAAACATTTGCATGAACAAGGACTTCAAATGAACCTGGCCTCGGCCGCGCTGTCCCCAGTGTCCATGACAATCGCCACCCGCCTGCGCGGCCTCCAATCCACCGCCCGCGAACTCCCCGACACCCCGGTCGAAATCCGAGGCCAGATCCCCCCGTGGCTCATCGGCGGCAGCCTTCTGCTCAATGGTCCGGCGCTGTGGGACTTGCCCCATGGCAGCTACGAGCACTGGTTCGATGGCTTGGCCATGCTGCACCGGGTGCGCCTGGCGCCGGGCGATGTGGGGGGCGCCAGCGCCACCTACCGCAGCCGCTACCTGCAGACCGATGACCTTCGCGAGAGCCTGGCGGCGCGCAAGCCGGCGCGCAGTGCCTTTGGCACGGCCGACCCGGCGGGGCTGTTCTCGCGCCTGCGCAACCTGCGCCACCCGATCGTCACGGACAACGGGGCGGTGGTGATGGCGCGCATCGGTTCGCAGTGGGTGGCGCAGACCGAGACGCCGCTGCTCACCAGCTTCGACCCCGACACGCTGACCACCACCGGACGCATCGCGTACGACGATGACGAGGTGATCCACGTGATGTCGGCCCATGGCATCACGGACGCGCAGGGCACCTACTGGAACGTGGGCGTGGAGATGGGCCCCAAGTGCACCTACAAGCTGTTCAAGATCGTGGCGGGCAGCCGGCGGCGCGAGGTGGTGGGGCGCTGGTCGGTGCGGCAGGCTGGCTACCTCCACGCCTTTGCCATGACACCCACGCACGCGCTGGTGTGGCAACCGGCCATGCGGGTCAATGCCATCAAGCTGGCCTTGGCGGGCAAGGGCTTTATCGACAATTTCAAGTGGGACGCGGCCATGGGTTCGCGCATCGACGCCGTCTCGCTCACCGATGGCAGCGTGCGCAGCTGGGTGGTGCCGGCCATGGCCAGCTTCCACGCCGTGCAGGCGTGGGACGAGCCCAGCCAGGACGGGCGCACGCCCGCCACCCTGGTGCTCGACCTGTGCACCACCGACGGCCCCGAGATCTTCAGCGCGCTGCGGCTGGACCGCCTGCGTGCCGGCCAGCCGGTGGGCGTGCAGCACCGCGTGCAGCGCTACCGGCTGGAGCCGGGCCGCAGCGATGCCCAGCCCCGCACGCTGGTGGACGGCGCCAGCGTGGAGCTGCCCGCCGTGCATGGCGCTTACTGGGGCCGCCAGCAGTCGCGCCACGCCTGGTTTGCCGGCTTTGACCCCGATGGCAAGGCCCCCATGTTCGACCGCACGGTGAAGCTCGACCTGGACGGCGGCCGCATCGCCGGCACCTGGCAGCGCGAGCATGCGGTGCAGCTGGAGCCCCTGTTCGTGGAACGCCCCGGCTCCACCGCCGAGGACGATGGCGTGCTGCTGGTGCCCACGCTGGCCGAGGGCGACGAGGGCACGGTGATCGGCGTGATCGACCCGGCCAGCATGCAGTGCCTGGCCACGCTGCATTTGCCACAGGTGGTGCCGTTCGGGTTCCATGCGGCGTTCAAACCTGCCTGGATGCCGGGGTGAGTTAGGCGGTGAAAAGCCAGTTGCTGTGGGTCGACTGCATTGCCGCTGCCGTGGGCGGGGTGCCGACCTGGGGTCTGCGAATGGTGTGCCGTGCGGCGCTCTTGGGCATCGGTTCGGCACTGTTGGCTCCGGCGACCAGCCGGCGCCGGGCATGCTCGTCCGCCCCTGTCAGGCTAGCCGCCTTGCGGCCATCGCTTCAGGACGAGCGCGTCTTGCCGATAACCAGAAGGTTACGATGAAAAGCCTCCTCGCTCTGCTGATGGTCAGCGCCTGCTTCCAGGCGCAGTCCACCAACCTGCCTCCCTGCGACAAGGCGGTGCGTTTCAGTGCGGCTTGGTTTGCCGAGCCGGAAGTGGACAACGCCAAACCGGCCGCCGAACTGACGAAGATCGGCGCGGGCGCCGGCCGCAGCGGTACGCAACTCGGCCACGTCGTTGTCGAGACCAAGCTGGCGGTGATGCCGCAGACCAGTTGCCAGGGCGTCGTCGTGCGGCTGGATTACATCAAACCGGTGCTGCGCGTGGCCAGCGAGCTCCCGCCGGGCAGCTGTGCCTACGCGCACGTGATGAAACACGAGCAGACGCATGTGCGCATTCACCGCGACATCGCGCGTCAGTTCCGCGAGCTGGACTATCCCTGGGCCTCAGGCGGCAACAGCGCGGGCATCCTGGTCTACGCGAAACAGGAACTCGAGCGCCTGATGCAAGCCCAGGTGATGTTTGACAACCCCGAGGAATACGCCAGCAACTTCAGCGCGTGCGGTGGTGAGATCGCGCGGCTGGTGAAGCCAGCGGCGTCTACCAAGTCGGGGCAGACACCGGGTTGAGGCAACCGCCTTCCGCAAAGGCTGATTGGTCGCGCCTTGGGCTGGACCAGACTGATGCCGACGGTCAGGCTTGCTGCCGCCGAGACCGGAGTGAGCCACCGCGCCGACCTTCGACTGCGCCACTTGTTCCGCCCCCACACCCAACAGGCGTGTGGGTAAAGAGCCACTCGCGTGGCTCACGGAGTCGTCGGCAGATGAGTCAAAAGTGGCTTACTTCTACATCGGCGCCAACACTCTGGCCGATGGCAGCCATCGTACACGCGGCAGCTACGGGCCCTGAGCGGAAGTCAGGCGTGGCTGAAGCAGACGTTTTAGACGCGTGGCCGGTTCTGCCAAAACGGTCATTCGTTGTCCCAGGGGATAGCGCCGCTGAACCAAGTTCCATCAATTGGCCTCGCCCTCCATCCGCAGAACCAAATGAGCGCTCCGGGTCTCCGCGCCAACCTTGCACATGGCGTTCGATAACCGCCTCGCAAGCGGTGATTTCGCGAGGGGCGTCATAATCAAATAGGACGACCACTTCGCCAACCAAAGATGCGAGTCTGTCAATGTCTGCCCTGAACGAGTAGTAACAGTTGTCATCCAACTCGTTGCTCAAGGCATAGGCGTTGAAGTCGCAATCAATGCGAGGGAGCGAAAGATTGAGCTTGCGCATAGGATTCGGGTGGTCGCTTATGGCCAACTGTAGCCGTAGGGACTGGCGTGCTTCGAGCCTTTTCCGGCTCACTGGGATTGAACCCAGGCCCCGTATGTTGCGAGGATGTGCGCTTCAAATGCCGGCGTGCCAGTGACCTCCCAATACGAAGAATCCACCACCAGAAGTTCGAACAAGCGCTGTCCTTCTCCGAATCCGCAGAACCGCCCGTCGATGGTCTGATAGATGCCGCTATAGAGGGAACGAAACTCGGAATCTGAAAGGCTGAGGCCGGAAAACGAGGCCTCCTCAACGCTCAACGCATTCGACCCCAAACAACTCTCGACAGAAATCTGCCACTGGTCGGTGCGAAAAAAGCTATCGACGTCAGCAAGGAGGGAGGGAATGTCGAACAGCTGCCCGGCCTCGCCATGCTGTCTCACTATGACCATCGAAAAAATCCTTCGAGTTCTTCACCTGAAGCCTTTTGGCAGGCTGTGGAGGTGCGGGACGAAGGTCCGCTTCTTGCCGATATCGGAAGTCTAGCGTTCGCACCCGTGCCCTGCATCACCCAAGAAGGCGACTCAGCGAAGCTGACCAGATGCTCGTCGTCGGCGACCTAGGAATGTCCACGAGGGCCGATCTGCGTGACCAGTTCACGCCGACCAATCGAATTCGCACAGACTGTCCTGCAGTGACCGAAATGCGCAAATGAGGACAGGCGTTCGCAACTAGCGCCAGCGGCTACCGGTTGGCACCTCTAGAAAAGGTCCTGCTGTGCCGATGTCAACGCGGCAAAACTCTCGCCCAGCGGCTGCAAAATGGCGTCGGCAATCGGCTGCAGCTGCTTGCCTAGGTAGTGCCCGTAGTCGATGGGCGAATGGCGCGCTTCCAGCGGTTCCGGCCCATTGCGCGTCATGACGTAGCGGATCCAGCCGCCGCTCTGGTACTGCTGGGGGCGGCCCATGCGGGTGTTGTACTCGTCGGCCATGCGCGCCGCGCGCACCTGCGGCGGCAAGTTGGCCACGTAGGCGTCCAGGCGGTGGCGCAGGCGCTTGCGGTAGACGAGCAAGTCGTCCTTCTCGCCCGCCAGCGTGGCCTGCGCATAGTCGGTCACGAACTCGCGGTAGGGCGCGCCCTGGAAGACGCGCGAGAGTAGCCCTTCCTGGAACTGCCGGGCCAGGGGAGTCCAGTCGCTGCGGGCCATCTCCAGACCCCGGTAGACCATCTCCTCCTTGCCCTGGGTGTCCACGCTCAGGCCGGCGTAGCGCTTCTTGCTGCCCACATCCGAGCCGCGGATGGTGGGCATGAAGAACTTCTTGTAGTGCGTGTCGAATTCGATTTCGAGGTGATTGTCGAGGTTCTGTTCGTCGCGCAGCCTGCGTGTCCACCAGGCGTTGATGTCCCTGACCAGGTCCGCAGCCACGGCATGCGCCTCGGCGTTGGTGTGGGTGCGCCCGAGCCAGATGAAGATGGAGTCGGTATCGCCGTAGATCGCCTGGTATCCGCGCTTCTCGACGAACTCGCGGGTGAGCTTCACCATCTCATGGCCGCGCAGGGTGATCGCCGAAATCACCTGCGGGTTGAAGAAGCGGCATTCCGACGCGCCCAGCACCCCGGCAAAGGAGTTCATCACCAGCTTGAGCGCCTGCGACAGGGGCTCGTTCTTCGCGCGCTTGGCCTCGTCGCGCGCGCGCCAGAGGGTGGTGACGATCTCTGGCAGGCAATGCCTGTCGCGCGAGAAGCGCGTGCCCAGCGGGCCCTGGATGAGCGGTGCCGCATCGCTGGCGTGCATGCCTTCCACGTAGCCCACTGGGTCGACCAGGAAGGTGCGGATGATCGAGGGGTACAGGCTCTTGTAGTCCAGCACCACCACCGAGTCGTAGAAGCCGGGCTTCGAGTCCATCACATAGCCACCGGGCGAGGACTGGCCCTCTATCTCGCCCACGTTGGGCGCCACGTACCCCAGGCGGTGCATGCGCGGCAGGTAGTGGTGGCTGAACGCGGCGATGGAGCCGCCGAAGTGGTCCATCTGCAGGCCGGTGGTGTGGGCACGCTCCATCGCAAACTGCAGCAGCCGTGTTTTTTCGAAGATGCGCAGCACCAGCTCGCAATCGCGGATGTTGTAGGTGGCCAGCGCGGGCTTGTCGTGCTGGTAGCGCCGCTCGATCTCGGCCATCTTGTCGTACTCGTCGCCGATCTCCTTGCCCTCGCCGAGCAACTGCTGCGAGACGTTTTCGAGGCTGAACGACGCAAAGCTCCACACCGCAGCGCGCAGCGCCTCGATGCCGTCGATGACCACGCGGCCGGGCATGGGCGCGAAGAGGTAGCCCTGCTTGCCCGGGTGCGTGCGCCAGGCAATGGGCCGGCGCTCGCGGCCCAGCAGCAGGGGCGTGGCGCAGTCGTCCGCCGTCTTTTGCAGCACGCGCAGGTCGAACTGGATCACGTTCCAGCCGATGAGCACGTCCGGGTCGTTGCGGGCCACCCAGTCGTTGAGGTGGTCGATCATGGCCTTGCGGGTGGGGCAGTAGACAAGCGCAAAGGCTGCGGGCTCCGCAGACTCGGAAGGATGCTCATTGGGCGGCTCGCCCAGCATGTACACCACGCGCTCGGCCATGCCGTCGAGCGCAATGGAGTACAGCTCCTGGTGCTGGCTGGTCTCGATGTCCAGCGACACGACCTTCAGCGCCGGCCGGTAGTCGGGCGCAGGCGCCAGCCTGCAGTCCACGCGGGCGCCGTTCTCGGTGCGCCCGCCCTCCACCAGCACGCCGGCGGTGATGAAGCGCTCCATCAGGTAGCGCTCGTGCGGGCGCACATCGGCTTCGAGAAGGGAGATGCCCAGCTGCTGCAGCGACCTTGCCAAGCGCCCCAACTGGCGAAAGTGCTTGGCATAGACCCCGATCACGGGCTCCTGCTGAAAGCTCTTGAGGTCCAGCGCGCGCAACTCGACATCCGGCAGGGCCATGAGCTGCGCATCCACCGTGCCCTTGTGCCGCGCCTCGACAAAGGCCACCGAGGTCTGGCCGGTCAGCAGCACCTTCAGCGGCCCGGTGTCCGTCGCCAGCCAGTATTCGATTTCGGTGCCCGCCGGTGTGTCCCGCCAGTTGCGCGTGAGGATGAATCCCTTGATTTGGATGGACGCCACGGGGTCTTGGAGGCAATAAGAGAGCGGGAGGGGGAGGGCGGGCAAAGGGGACACCGATTCTCGCCGAAGGTGGGCCATGTTCGACGGCACGATACCCATGCCGGCGGCTGCGGCAGAATGGCCCGAAACCCACCGAACTTCTGCCGCACTGGACCCTGGGGCGGCGAGGGGCGGCAACCGAGCCATTGCCATGCTGAACAGACTGCGCACCACTGCCATCGCTGCCCTGGCCGCCATCGCCATGGGCGGGGCACCCGTTCTTGCCGACACCCCGGTTGCGGCCGCGGCGGTGGCATCGCAGCCGGCCGGCGCACAGGGCACCTTCCCTGGGGCGGCCTGGAGCACCCCGGCCACCAGCGGGCAGCCGAGCGGGTGGTCGGCAGACAAGCTCCAACTGGCCGACAGCTATGCCGACTCGCTGCGCTCGGATGCCTATCTCGTGGTGCATCGCGGCGTGTTGGTGCATGCCTATGGCGACATCCGCCGGCCGATGAACCTCGCGTCGGTGCGCAAGAGCGTGCTCAGTGTCCTGTACGGCATGCATGTCGGTCCGGGCGCCATCGACCTGGACCAGAGCCTGGCGTCCCTGGGTATCACGGACAAGGGCGGGCTGTCCGACGTGGAGCAGACCGCCACCGTGCGGCAACTGCTGCAGTCGCGCTCGGGCGTCTACCACGAGGCGGCCTACGAGACGGCCTCGGCCAAGAAGCAGCGGCCAGAGCGTGGCAGCCATGCGCCCGGTACCTACTGGTACTACAACAACTGGGACTTCAACACGCTGGCCACCATCTTCCAGCGCCGCACGGGCAAGAACGTGTTCGAGGCGCTCAAGACCGAGCTGGCGGAGCCTTTGCAGTTTGAGGACTTCCGCTACCCGCAGGACACGAAGTTCGAGTACGAGCGCAGCTCGGAGCACCCCGCCTACCTGATGTTCCTGTCTGCGCGCGACCTGGCGCGCATCGGCCTGCTGGTGAGCCGCGACGGCCAGTGGCAAGGGCGCCAGATGGTGCCGTCCGCCTGGCTGCGCGAGAGCACGACCTCGTACAGCGCCGTCTCGGGCGGCAGCGGCTATGGCTACATGTGGTGGCTGCCGTTCGTGGCATTTTCGCAATGGCGCCTTCCCGGCAACCAACTGGTGCTGGCGGACGGGAGCGGCGGCCAGTTCATGCTGATCGACCGGGCGCGGGACATCGTGCTCGTGCACCGGGTTGACAACAGCCGGCTTTGGTTCAAGCGCAATGCGGTGGACCTGGGGCAGTTTGCGGAGCTTGCGGCGCGCGTCATCGCCGCCGCTCCCGGGAAGTAGGCAGCGGCCCTCAGGCGCCGAGCAGGTGCCGGATGATCGCTTTCTGCACCGGCAGCAGCAACTGCTTTTGCCCGTAGCCTGCAAAGCGCGGGTAGAGCAGAGGGTCGAATGCCAGCTCGCGCCCGATGGAAAACGGCGGCGTAGGCAGCAGCACGGGGTGGCCCATGCTTTCCAGGTCGGCCAGCGTGAGAGGCCTGCCTGGCGCGTCGGCGTCGCTCGGCCAACCATCGGTGATGACGATGTCCATAGGGCCAGGGGGATCCGATGCAAAGCGCACGCCCGGCAGCGTTTCGTCGTGCAGGCGCGCGTCGCACACGTGGTGCAGCTGCGGCAGCCCCAGCACCTGAGCCAGTTGGTGCCAGGACCGCAGCACGTTGGTGGTCGGGCCCCACAGGCAGATGCGCGCGTCCCTGATCGGCATGAGCGCACTGTCGATGTAGTTCGCATCGGCCAACACCTCGCACGGGTGCTCCGCGCCCGACATGGCGTTGATTACGGGCCTGCACGACGCAGCCGCGAACTCGGCCAGCCGCTGGTGGTTGGATTCGCGCACCACATACAGGTCGTAGAACGGATCAAGGTAGCCCGCCAGGTCGCACGCGCGCTCTGCGGTCTTGAGCAGGTTGGGCAGCTCGGTGAAGGCCAGGCCCAGGTCGCGAAAGGCCTCGATGAAGGTCGTGCGCGTGCGGATGCCGTTGCCTTCGAAGGACCAGGCGACCTGGCCCCGCAGCGCCTTGTCGGGCTGACGGGCCAGGCGCCAGATCGCATCGACGCTGTCGGGGGTGAGCTCGGAGAGGGTGATGAGGTTCATGCAAAGTGGGTTGCAAAACGAGGGAATCGGCCGGTGCCGATGTGCCAGCATCGCAGAAGTAAACCATGGCCGCAGCATTGCGCTTATCCTGCTGGCTTTGAGAGATCCATTGCGGGGGAAAACACCATGCGGCTGCTTCAGCGGGGAATCACGGCGCTCATTCTTGGGCTGGCCGTCGTCGCGCCATCGGTTGCCGGTGAGGCCAAGGAAAGCCACAGCGCGCGCCCCGGCCTTTTCTTCGCGTGGCTGTCGCCCGATGATGGATCGGTGGTGGTGCAGTTCGATGATCCCGCCCATGTCCGGGCGCTGGCGCGCCACTGCGATGCGGGCCGTGGTGTCTTTTCCACCCAGACCGGCGTGAAGTACCAGTGCAAGATGGAAGTGCCCAAGAACGCTTCGGGGCAGGAGCAATGGGATTCGGCAGAAGCCTCGGTGCAGGGCGAAGTGCCCAAGTCGGACACACGGCAGTTCGGGCTTTTTTCCATGGCACCAGTGCGCGCCACCCGGTGGGCCACGCGCCGTATCTCTGCACCGGAGGTGGAGGCCATTGCGGCGCTGCTGGGCTCAGATACCAAGCGGTTTGGCGCGGTGCAGCGGCAATTGAAGCTCGCCACGGCATCGGTGGTGAGCCAGCCTGGCAGCCCAACTGTGGCCATCATCGTGCCCGGGCGGGTGGTGGAGGATCGCGCCGCGTTCTACCATGCGCGCAGGCACCATGTGTTCACGAAAAACGGCAGTGGCGTGTCGTACCTTGGCGAGGTACCCGGCAAGCCCGTCAGCTTTGCCGATATCGACCAAGCCACCCAACTGCCAGGGCTGGTGGTCAGCGAGGGCTGCGACGGGTGGTGCATCACCCTGTGGAGCCTGGCGGGCGGGCTCGCGCAGGTGGGGCGGTTCGGGGGGCATTGAAGCCCTCCTACGGATTTGTCTTCAACCGTCTAACTTCGTTGGTCCGCCTTGCCGTGCTACAGCACTGCCTTGTCGCCTTTGGTCTGTAGCCCTTGGCTTCTCAGCTGCTGTGGCGGATGCCGGTATAGAGTTCGGGCGAGACCACTTTCGCATCGTTCGACCAAGGGTCTTCGACCACTGCTTCGCCGTTCCTGACGACTGCCAGCAGTGCCTGGAACGATGGCGAGAATTCGCGTTGTTCGAAGATCGCCTTGATCCGCGCCACGAAGCGCGTGCGGGGGCTGTCTTCGCCTTCCGCTTGCTGGTCGAAATGGAAGATGCGGTACACCGCGATCAGCAGCAGTTCCCGCCATGCCGCTTTGCTAGAAACTTCCTCCCGTGCGCAGAAGTGGTACCAGACCTCCAGCGGCCGCTCGTACTGGAACAGCATGTCGCGGGCGCCGGGCGCCAGGGCTTTTGGCGACGCCAGCCATTTGCTCATGGTCCACAATTGGTCCAGATCGAGAGGTAGGGGCAGCAGAGGAAACTCCTCAAAATCCACCGGGTAGCGGGGCGCTTTGAAGGAATAGGTGTTGCGTGTCACGGGCAAGCGCACGTGGCGCTGGGTAGCGTCCTCGGGCCACATCAGATTGAACAGGCGCTCGTTGCTGTCGTCCGTGTGCGCAACGATCACCTTGCAGTCCGCGTAAGGTTCCCGCGCCTGGGCAAGGTGCACCATCGATTGCGGTATCTCCCTTTCCAGTTCGGATTGCTGGAACATGTGGGTGCCGCCCGTAGCGGGCAGAACGAGGCCTATGTGCAAGCACAGTTCGGTGAAACCCATCAACCGGTCGGCTGGCAACGCATGGGGGTTGTCCATGAACATGTCGCGCAAGGGGCGCAGCACCGCTTCATCCTTGCAGGGGTGCAGGTACAGAAAGAGCATCAGGTCCAGATGCCGTGTCGTGGAACTCCGGTTCCAGTCGTGCAGCTTCTCCCATTCAGGCAGCGTGCCCTTGAGAAAGTACCTCTTGATGATGGCCCTGGCCTTCTTGTTCTTGTCCAGCAGGTACAGCAGCGGCTCTATCTCCTGCCATTGGAGAGTGCGTTCTGCCATCCACGCCTTGTCGGTCGTTTTCCAGTGGCTCGCATCAAAGCCGTCAAAATATCCCAAGTCGTTCTCCCTTGTTTTTTTGATCATGCAACATGGCTGGTGTGCTGCGGATCTTAGGCAGGGTTCGCGCTGGATCGCTGGACAAACTGTCCAGTCGGATGCCCCCATGTGTTGATCCACGGCGCGCGTGGCGCGCTTTCGGAGGAGTTTATGGATCTGATGAAGTTGATGCGCAGCCTGGAGGAGTTTGTCTTCGAGGCGATCGCGCTGCTGTTCTTCTACCCCCGAACGCTGCTGCGGATTGTCTTCAAGCCCCTGCAGGCCATGGAGTACGCCGAGCAGGAAGAGGCCTCGGACAAGCCCCTGGCCTACGATGACGCGGTGAGCCCGCCCTTGCTGCTGTTGATCACACTGCTGCTTACCAACGGGGTGGCGATGGCTTTGCACGTTGCACAGGCGTCGGACGCTCCGCCTCTGGCCAAGGAACTCCTGGACTCGCCGCAGAACCTGCTTCTTTTTCGCAGCCTGCTTTTCAGCCTTGTCCCGCTGACGGCCGCGGTGCTGCTGTTGCGAAGGCGAAGGCAGGCAGCATCCCGCACGACGTTGCGGCCGCCCTTCTTCGCACAGTGTTACCTGACATCGCCGTTCGCGCTGGTCGTTTCGCTGGGCCTCATCGCGACGCAAATGCCTGGGCGGGGCTTTGGCATGGCGGGAGGGGCTGCGTGCGCGATGGCATTCGTATGGATGGTAGGCATTCAGGCCGCGTGGTTCAGGGCCAAGTTGGGCGTTGGGCGCCTGGCTGCGCTGGGAATGGGTCTTGGGCTGTTGGTGTGGGCATGCGCCTGGGTGCTCGTCGCTGCAGTGTTGGTTGCGATTTTTTGACCGCCTGGCTGCAGGAGAGAGCATGCGCATTCAACCCCGTTGGTGGATCGGTCTGGGCGTATACCTGACCTACATGGGCTGGGTATTTGCTGCATGGACTTACCTGGACATCGACTACGCCGCGCTGGGTTCGCAGGCGAACCTGCTGCGGGGCGTCATCGTGCCACTGGGCATTGCGGCCATCGTGCTGTGCGCCTTCAATGGGCTGGCAGGGTGGTGGCCTCAGGCGACCCGCGAATCTCCGCTGCGCCAGCCCCTGTACCTGGCCGCAGTGCTGGTGCCCATGCTCGGGTTCATCGGCATGAACCTGTACAGCACGGCCTGGGCGGCAATCGGCATGGAACACTTGCTGGTGCTGGCCGCCGCCATGCTGCTGGTGGGGTTCTGCGAAGAAATGGTCCACCGCGGCATTCTGCTGGTGGGCCTGCGCCACTCGCTGCGGTCCGAGGCGTGGGTGTGGTTCTGGTCGAGCGCGCTGTTTGGCCTGCTGCACGCCACCAACGCCTTCTTCGGCCTGGGCGCGGCGGCCCTGGTGCAGGTCGTTCTGGCCTTTTGCGCGGGCACGGGGCTGTACCTCGTGCGCCGGCTCACGGGCAACCTGTGGGTGGCGATGGCTTTGCACGCCCTGTGGGATTTTTCGAGCATTGCCCAGGGTCTGGGGAAGGGCCCCCAGAGCCTTGGCGCGCTCGTCTTTCTGGGTGGCACCTATGTGGCTTCGATCGCCGTGGTGGTGCTTGTGCTTCGCCGTGGAGCGGGAGCTGAAGCCAGCGTGAAACCCTGATTCGGGATACCGGCAGGGGCCACCCTCAGGAAGCAGCAATGCCAGCCCTGGGCGGGGATGGCGCTACTGCGGCACCAGCCCCGCAGCCTTCACCAGCTCCGCATGGACCTTGATCTCCTGCGTGATCGCGTCCTTGAGCTGCTGGCTGGTGCCGGGTGCCACTTCCATCCCGCTGGCGGCCAGCTTGGCCTTGATGTCGGCATCGGCCAGCGCGGCGTGCGCGGCGCGCTGCAGCCGGTCGATGATGGGCTGGGGCGTCTTGGCGGGGGCGAGCAGGCCGACCCAGGCCGAGAGGTTCATCTCGGGCGCGCCAGCTTCCGCCATGGTGGGGGTCTGCGGCAGGGTGGCCGTGCGCTGCGCAGCCATCAGGCCGAGGGCATGCAGCTTGCCGGACTGGATGTGCGGCAGGGCCTCGGGCAGCACGGCAAACAGCATGTCCACCGTACCGGCCAGGGCGTCGTTGATGGCTGGGGCGCCGCCCTTGTAGGGCACGTGCAGCAGCTCGGTCTTGGTGCGGGTGGTGAACATCAGCCCCGCCAGGTGCTGCGGGCTGCCGTCGCCTGAGGAGGCGTAGGTCAGCTTCCCCGGCGCGGCCTTGGCGGCGGCCAGCACGGCGGCCACGGTGGGGAATTTCTGCTTGTCCTTGACCACCAGCACCATGGGCTGGTTGACGAAGCGTGTGATCGGCACGAAGTCGGCCTCGGGGTCGTAGGGCAGGGTCTTGAAGATGCTCTTGTTGGTGGTGAGGAACGAGGCGGGCGAGACCATCAGCGTGTAGCCATCGGGCGCGGCGCGCGATACCAGCGGCGTGCCGATCTGCCCCGACGCACCGGCCTTGTTGTCGACCACGAAGGGCTGGCCGAGCTCGGCCGCCATCTTCTGCGTGACCACGCGGGCAATCATGTCGGCGCTGCCGCCGGCGGGCAGGGCCACGATGACCTTGATGGGGCGGTCGGGGTAGACGGCGCCTTGGGCGAAGGCGGTGGTGGCGGCGGCTGGCGCGAGCAGGGCGCAGGCGAGGGTGGACATCAGGCTTCGGCGTTGCATGGGGACTCCTTCGGACGGTACATGGACTGGGCTGACAGCAGCGGGCATGCCGCAAACAGGCGGGTCATGCAAGTCCTGTACCAGAGCCTGCCTGCGCGCCCATCCGCTGCGGCATGCCTGCCCCGCTCACTGCGGCACCTTGCGTACCTCGGTGGCCTGCGGCGCCACGGCGCTGCCTTCCTTGCTGCGGGGCGCCATGTACGGCAGCGGCTTGCCCGTGCGCTTGTCGATCAGCACCGAATGTGGCTCGCCACGCTGGAACAGATGCTGCTCGCCCCACTGGCGCAGCGCCACCACCACCGGAAACAGGCTTTCGCCCCGGGCTGTCAGCACGTACTCCTGGTAGGCCGAGCCGTCCGATGCCGGCTGCGTTGCCAGGATGCCGGCCTCCACCAGTTTGCGCAGCCGGTCGGACAGGATGTTGCGGGCCACGCCCAGGCTGCGCTGGAAATCGCTGAAGCGGCGCATGCCGTCGAAGGCGTCGCGCACGATGAGCAGCGACCATCGGTCCCCAACGCTATCGACGGCGCGCGCTACGGGGCAGGGTTCATCGTGGGTGGGGTTGCGGCGCGGCATGGGCTTTTCTGGGTGGTGAGGGCTATTGGTTGCATTTTAAAACCAGATGGCCTAGCATTCAACTGGTTTTTCTTTGAAACCAGGCTGGGCTTGCTACGACCATGAAGGCATCTTCCATTTCAACCTCGTCGCCGGGCTGCGGCCAGGCGCCCAGCCGGCCTGCCGGCATGCCGCGCGGCCTGGTGCTGCTGTTCGCCACCGCTGCCGGCCTGAGCGTGGCGAACGTGTACTACGCCCAGCCTTTGTTGGACGCGCTGGCGCGGGATTTCGGCATCGGCCATGCGGCGGTCGGCGGCGTCGTCGCGGCCACCCAGGTCGGCTGTGCTCTGGCTCTGTTGCTGCTGGTGCCGCTAGGTGACCTGGTGGAGCGTCGCCGCCTGATGGGCGTGCAGTTGCTGGCCCTGGTGGCGGCGCTCGCGCTGGTGGCCGTGGCGCCTTCGGCCCCGGTGCTGCTGGCGGGCATGCTGGGTGTTGGACTGCTGGGCACGGCGATGACGCAGGGGCTGATCGCCTATGCGGCCAGCGCCGCCGCGCCGCAGGAGCAGGGCCGGGTCGTCGGGGCGGCGCAGGGCGGGGTGTTCATCGGCCTGCTGCTGGCCCGCGTGTTTGCGGGCGGTTTAAGCGATCTGGCCGGCTGGCGGGGTGTGTACTTCTGCGCCGCCGGGTTGATGCTGGTGATGGCGCCCGTGCTGTGGCGGCGCCTGCCGCACCTGCCGCACCTGCCGAACCGGCCCGCGGCGCCGCATGCCATGGGCTACCTGCGCCTGGTCGGCTCCATGCTGGCGCTGCTGCGGCAGGAGAGGGTGCTGCAGGTGCGCGGCATGCTGGCGCTGCTGATGTTTGCGGCGTTCAACATCTTCTGGAGTGCACTGGTGCTGCCGTTGAGCGCCGCCCCTTATGGCTTTTCGCACACCGCCATCGGGGCCTTCGGCCTGGCAGGCGCGGTGGGGGCGCTGGCTGCTGCACGTGCCGGGCGATGGGCAGACCTGGGCTACGCCCAGCGCACCAGCGCGGCGGCCTTGGTGGTGCTGCTGTTGTCGTGGTGGCCGCTGTCGCTGATGGAACAGTCCCTGTGGGCGCTGGTGATCGGCATCGTGTTGCTGGACCTGGGTGGCCAGGCCTTGCACGTCACCAACCAGAGCCTGATCTTTCGCACCCGGCCCGAGGCGCAAAGCCGGCTGGTGGGCCTGTACATGCTGTTCTACGCGGTCGGCAGCGGGCTGGGCGCCATCAGCACCACTGCCACCTGTGCCGCTGCCGGCTGGCAGGGCGTGTGCCTGCTGGGCTCGGCGGTCAGTCTGCTGGCGCTGCTGTTCTGGTGGGCGACGCGCAGGGCTGTGCCCACCGCCAGGTCAGCGCACTAGTTCATGCTGGCACGTGCTGCCAGCTCTTGTAGACGAACTCCAGGCTGTAGCCATCGGGGTCCAGCACATTGGCGGCGTAGTAGCGCGGGTCGTAGTGCAGACGCGCGCCGGGGGCCCCGTGGTCGATGGCGCCAGCGGCCATGGCGGCGGCGTAGACGGCATCCACTTCGGCGGTGCTGCTGGCGACAAAGCCCACGTGCGCGGCGCGCCCGTCGGCCGGGCCGGCCTTGAGCCACAGGAACATGCGGCCGTTGGTGCCAAAGCCTTTCAGGTCCGGGTGGCCTGGCGGGCCGTCCTTGCCGTCGAAGTCGTGCCGCGTGGTGATGCCCAGCGGCTTGAGGGCCGCGGTGTAGAAGGCGATGGAGCGATCGATGTCGCTCACCGTGAGGAATGCGTGGTCCAGCATGGGGCTTGTTCCTTGTTGCGCTGGGTCACACCATATACCCGCCAGCCACTTCGATGCTCTGGCCATTGACCCAGCCACCGTCCTCACCCAGCAGGCTGGCGATCACACGCGCCACGTCTTCGGGCTCGCCCACGCGGCCCAGGGCGGTCTGCCCGGCCAGCAGGGCCTCGAAGTCGGGCGGCAGGCCACCGCCCAGTTCGGTGCGGATCGCGCCGGGCGACACCGCGTTGGCGCGGATGCGCCGCTCGCCGAACTCCTTGGCCATGTAGCGCGTGAGCACCTCCAGCCCGCCCTTGAAGGCTGCGTACGGTGCCACACCGGGCGTGGCGACGCGCGTGGTGGCGCTGGTCAGGTTGACGATGCCGGCGCCCGTTTGCAGCAGCGGCAGCAGGGCCTGGGTGAGGAAGAACGGGCCCTTGAGGTGCACGTTCATCAGCCCGTCGAACTGCGCCGGGGTCACGCTCTCCAGCGGGTTGAACAGGCCGTAGCCGGCGTTGTTGACCAGGCCCGCCAGGGTGCGCTGGCCCCAAGTAGCGTGCAGGCTGGTTTGCACCGCGCTGCGGAAGTCGTCGAAGCTGTCGGCGTCGCCCACGTCCAGCGGCAGGGCCACGGCCTTGCCGCCCGCCTGGGCAATGCGCTGCACCACGGTCTGCGCGGCTTCGGGGTTGGTGTGGTAGGTGAGTATCACGCCCATGCCGCGCCGTGCGCATTCGATGGCGGTGCTGGCGCCGATGCCGCGGCTGCCGCCGGTGATGAGGATGGTGTTCATTTTTCAGGTCCTTGAGGGGTTGTGAATCGATAGGTAGAGCGTAGGCAATGCCTCCTTTTTCGGCGTGCCTGCTCCTGCCGAATTTCTGCCCAATCCTGCTTTTCACTTGTGCCGAGCCCGGCTTTGCGGTCTGATCGGAGTCCATGCAACCAAGCCCGCTCGAAGAACTGAGGCACCTGGCCTCGCGCGCCGAGAACCGGCGCACGGACACCGGAATCCCCCGTGTGGCGATGGTGCAGGGCGCCATCCCGGAGCACCAGCTGGCCGCGGTGTACGACCCCATGGTCAACCTGATCTTGCAGGGCAGCAAGACCATGACCATCGGCGGGCACACCCTGGCCTATGACCCGGCCACGTACTTCGTGATGTCCATCGACTTGCCTGCCGTGGGCCAGGTGCGTGCGGCGGCCGATGGCGCGCCCTACCTGGCGGTCAGCCTGACGCTGGAGCCGGCGGTAGTGGCTGCGCTGCTGGCAGACCTGCCCAGAGGTGGCGCCGATGCGCCCGGCCCCGGTGCTTGGGAGCCGGGCTTTTCGGTGGCGGCCACCACGCCCGAGCTGATGGACGCCTGGGTGCGCATGCTGCGCCTGATGGACAAGCCCGCCGACATCGCGGCCCTGGCCCCGGGGTGCGAGCGCGAGATTCTCTACCGCGTGCTGCAGGGCCCGCACGGCGGCATGCTGCGCGCCATCGCCACGCCGGACTCGGCCATGGCGCGCGTGGGTCAGGCCATTGCCCACATACGGCGCGAGTTCGCGCAGCCGCTGCGCGTGGAGTTGCTGGCCCAGGTGGCGGCGATGAGCGTGTCGGCGTTTCACCGCCACTTCAAGGCGGTGACGGATCAGAGCCCCGTGCAGTACCAGAAGCGCCTGCGCCTGCTGCAGGCGCGCATGCTGCTGGTGGCCCAGGGCGCCAGCGTGGCCGGCGCCGCGTTTGCCGTGGGCTACGAGAGCGCTACCCAGTTCAGCCGCGAGTACGCGCGCCAGTTCGGCGCGCCACCTGCGCGCGACGCGCAAAGGCTGGTCGCACAGGCGCGCCGGGCCTGACCGTCAGGCAGCCGGGTCGACCACCGCGTCCACTTCCAACGCCACCCACACCCCATCGGGCAGGCTGGCCACGCCGAGCGCACTGCGCGCGGGCAGCGCAAGGTGCGGGAAGGCCATGGCCAGCACATCCGCCACTGCAGGCCATGCGCAGCGCGGCCAGGATGTTCAGCATGGCCATGTGGCCGCATGGCGCGCGGGCTGAAGGTGGTCATCCGGTTTCGCAGATGCGTTCAGGGGCTGGCCGTCGATGCGGCTGGTCTGGCGCTCACCGCCACCCAGCAAAGGCCCTCACCTCGTGCACATGACTGGGCGCATCGCTGTCGCGCGAAGACGATGGGATTCGCCTCCTGCCCACCGGCGCCCAGCGCATGGGGTTACAGGCCAGTGGGAGGCGACGGCTTCGCAGGGCGACTTCATTGCCCGCGAAGGCCGGCGCCAGCGATGCAAGAGCAGCCGCGGGCTTCCGTGGTCCGTCTCCTTGACCTGCATCAAGTCCGGACGGGTAAATCCCTCGCCGCGTAACAAAGCGCTTATCAATCCAGGCATTGCCCCCCAGAATGGAGCGCATGGAGGGGCTCCATGATCAACAGGTTGCTGAACCGGATTTCACCGTTCCGTAGTGTGCGGGCCCGCTTTTCTGCGGTGATGGGAGTTTCGGGCATCGTGCTGGGCCTGGCGCTGACGATGTTCATGGAGTGGCATCTGGAGGCGGGCCTGCGCGGATCTGCCCGCGATAACCTGGATGCCGTGGCCGACGAGATCGCCCACGAGCTCAACGAGGACATCAACAACCGCCAGCGCGAGGTGGAGCTGATGGCGGACATGATCGCCGGCCGCAACGCCATCGATCTGCAGTCGATCCGTAAGTCCATGGACGAACTTCAGGGCCGGGAGTCGACCTACGCCTGGATCGGATTGGCCGATGCGCGGGGGCAGGTGATTGCTGCATCCGGTGGGCAGCTGCAAGGCGTGGATGTGTCATTGCGGCCCTGGTTTGCGGCCGGGTTGCGCGGCGGCTTCGTTGGCGATCCGCACGATGCCGTGCTCTTGGCTCGGTACCTCGCGCCGCGGCCGGACGGCGAGCCGCTGCGCTTTCTCGATGTGGCGGCACCGCTGCTGGACAAGCGGGGCATCGCCCAGGGCGTGCTTGCCGGTCACCTGCACTGGGACTGGGTGCGCCAAGTGGTCTCGGACACCGTCGCCAAGCGCCGCAAGAAGAACACGGTCGAAGTGCTGATCGCCAACCGCAAGGGGGAATGGCTCCTGAGCTTCAATCGCCACACAAAGCTGCCAGGCGCCTCCCTGCAGGCGGTGCAGTCCGACGCAGCCTACCTGGTGGCGACGCAGAAGGTGGTCGCTGCCGTACCTGCCGATGGGCTGGGCTGGACGGTGGTGGTGCGCGAAAGCATCGACAGTGCCCATGCGCCCATCCACCACATGCGAAAGCTCATGCTGGCAGCCACCACTGTGCTGGCCGCGCTTTTTGCGCTGCTGTCCTGGCTGGTGGCGGGGCGCGTGGTGCGGCCCATCGTGGAACTGGCCGACGCGGCCAGAAGCCACGCGCGCGATGCGGCCCAAAGCCCTGAGCAGCCGCGCAAGAGGGCTGTGGACGAGACGTTGGTGCTGGGCGCAGCCATGGACCAACTGGCCCATCATGACCGGCTCACGGGCCTGTTCAACCGCAGCGAGCTGTTGGCCCGATTGCAGCAGGCCATTGAGCAAGCACGCGCACGCCGTTCCTTCGGCGCATTGCTGCTGGCCAACCTTGACAATTTCACCGTACTCAACAACACCCGTGGGCACGAAGCGGGTGACCAGTTGCTTGTTGCCGTGGCAGCCCGCCTGCGGCAGCTGGAGGATGAGGGCGCCGTTCTGGCGCGCATCGGAGGGGACGAGTTCCTGGTACTTCTGCAGGACCTGGGCCGCAGTCCGGGTCTAGCACAGGAGCGCGCCGCCGCCATGGCGGCCACCGTGCTGGAGCTGTTGGCCACGCCATTCGCGCTGGAGGACGGTGCCTGCACGGGGCACTCCTCCATCGGAGTGGCCGTGGTTGGCGACGATGCCACCACCGCGAATGAGGTGCTGCAGGGTGCCGAGCTGGCCATGCTGGAGGCCAAGAAACGCGGCAAGGGCCAGGTGGCGATGTTTGACCAGAGCATGCGCGATGCCCTGCACGAGCGGGTGCAGTTTGAGCAGGATCTCAAGAATGCAATCCCGGGCCAGCTCGTTGCCTTCTACCAGCCGCAGGTTCACCTGTCCTCGAATCTGCAGGGCGCCGAGCTGCTGGTGCGTTGGAAGCATCCGGTGCATGGCATGGTTTCACCGGCCCGCTTCATACCACTGGCTGAGGAGACGGGCCTCATCCTGCCCTTGGGCCGATGGGTGCTGGAGACGGCCTGCCGCACGTTGTGCGAATGGGCTGCGCACCCTGTGCGCAGCCACCTCGTGCTGGCCGTGAATGTGAGCGCCCGCGAGTTCAGCGACCCCGGTTACCTGCAGGGAGTGCGCAGCGTGCTGAATGCCACCAGGGCCAATCCGCAGCGCCTGAAGCTGGAGCTGACCGAGAGCGTGCTGGCCAAGGATGTGGACGAAATGGTGGACAAGATGCAGGCGCTCAAAGCCCTGGGCATCAGCTTCTCTCTGGACGACTTTGGCACCGGATTTTCGTCGCTGGGCTACCTCAAGCGCATGCCGCTGGACCAGCTCAAGATCGACCAGTCTTTCGTGTGCGAGCTCGCCACGAATGCCAACGATGCCTCCATCGTGCGTGCCGTCGTTGCGCTGGGCCAGGGGCTAGGCCTGCAGGTGATCGCCGAAGGCGTGGAAACACTGGAGCAGCGCAACCTGCTGGCGCGCTACGGCTGCACCTGTTACCAGGGCTACCTGTATGGTCGACCCGCCCCGATCCAGGAGTTCGAGGCCACCATCGAGCGTGCCTGGGAGCGTTGATCGAAGGCACCCCCCTTGCTGAGCAGCCGGCTTGACGCCTGTGCTGCAGCAGATCGACAGTGCATTGGACGGGAAGGCCCTTTCAGCCTTGTGGCGGTGGTGTAAACAGTGCATCGATCTCCAACTCCACCCACACCCCATCGGGCAGGCTGGCCACGCCGAGCGCACTGCGCGCGGGCAGCGCAAGGTGCGGGAAGGCAATGGCCAGCACGTCCGATGCGGCGTCGAGCACCCGCGGGTGCGCGCCAAAGTCGGGTGCCGAGCGCACGAAGCCGCGCAGGCGCACCACGTGCTGCACGCGGGCCAGCTCGCCGCCGCAGGCGGTGCGCAATGCGGCCAGGGCGTTGAGCATCGCCACGGTGGCTGCATGGCGCGCGGGCTGCAGGTCGGCATCCGATGCGCAAATGCCGGCCAGGGCCTGGCCGGCGATGCGGCTGGTCTGGCCGCTCACTGCCACCCAGTGCTGGTCCGCCACGTCGTGTACATGGCAGGGCGCGTAGCTGCCGCGCGGCTGGGGGGCGGGTGGCAGCACCAGGCCGGCGGCGGCCAGGCGTTCTTCGGGCGTGGTGTGCATGGTGTCGTCGTTCATGCCGCGCCCTCCATCACCTCGCCGCTGAGCCAGCAGCCGGCGACTGCACCCTGCGAATCAAACCGCGGCCGCACCGCGATGGCCGAGGGGCTGCCCATGGCGTCGCCCTGGCGCACGGTGCACACCACGGGCGATGCCGCGCTGCCCACGGCAATGGTGCCGGTGGCTGCCAGGTGCCCCCAGAGCGCTGCCGCCGCAATGCCGGTGGCTGCATCTTCCGGGTAGCCGGATTTGCGCGGGAACTGGCGGGCGAACACGGTGGGTTCTGCCGCCACCTGCTCGCCGGTGGCCAGTGCATAGGGGTACAGGCCGGTGGAGGCGATAGCGTCGCAGGTGGATTCCATGGCAGCGAAGTCCGGCACGAGGCCGTTCAGCGTGGCCGCATCGGGCAGGGGCACCAGGGTCTTCACGCGGCTGGTGGCGGCGTTGGTGGTGGGGAGGGGGGCAGGCAGGCGCAGGGTGCGCGCCACGAGCGCAGCCGCATCGGGCTCCAGCAGCTCCTGGCGCACGGCGGGCTGCGAGATCCACACGCGCTGGCGTGCCGCGTCCCACTCCACGTCCACCAGGCCGCTCAGGGTCTGCACGCAGGCCGTGGGCGTGGTCCACACGCCCCAGCGGCGCAGCGCCCACAGGCTGCCCACGGTGGCGTGGCCGCACATCTCCATCTCATGGTGCGGCACGAAAAATCGCAGGCGCCAATCGGCACCGGGTACATCGGCCGGCAGCACGAAGGCCGACTCGTGCCCGTGGGTGCGCGCGATGTCCTGCATCTGCGCGGCATCCATGCCGCGCGCATCGGCCACCAGCGGCACGGGGTTGCCGCCGCCCGGGCCGTTGACGAACACGCGGATCAGGACGACCTGGCCGGGTGCCGGCAGCGAGGCGGGAAAGGGGAGGGTGTGCTCAATCAACGCGCGCTCCTACGGCTTTGGCGATGCGGCCCCAGTAGGCCGTGTCGCGCACCACGGCCGCCTGCAGCGCATCGGGCGTGCCCGGTGCGGCGTTCACGCCCAGCGCGGCCAGCTCGGCGGCCACGGCGCGGTCGGACAACACGCTGTTGAGTGCCTGGTTGAAGCGCTCCACCACGGCCTTGGGTGTCTGCGCGGGGAAGACGATGCCGTACCACAGCGACTGGTCGAACCCGGCCATGCCCTGCTGCTGGAAGGTGGGCACGCCAGCCAGCAGCGCATTGGGCGCCGTGGTGGCCACGGCGTGGATGCGGCCCGCGCGGATGTAGGGCACCAGCCCGGCCGGGTTGTCGAACATCAGCTGCACCTGGCCCGAGATCAGGTCGGTGTAGGCCGGTGCCGCGCCGCGGTAGGGGATGTGCACCAGCGGCACCTTGGCGACGCCCTTGAACTGCTCGCCCAGCAGGTGCGACACCGTGCCCGCGCCCACCGACGCGAAGCTGAAGCCCTCGGGTTTGGCCTTGAGCGCGGCCAGCAGGGCCTTGGTGTCGGGCTTGCCCAGGGCGCCCGTGGTGGCCAGCACGTAGGGCGATGTACCGATGAAGCCGGCATACGCGAAATCCTTGGCCGGGTCGAACGGCAGCTTGGGGTACACGCTCACGCTGACCGCGTGGGTGCTGGTGGTGGCCACGCCCGCGGTGTAGCCGTCGGGCGTGGCGCGGGCCACCAGCGCCGAGCCCAGGGTGCCGCCGGCGCCTGCGCGGTTGTCGATGACCAGGGGCTGGCCCAGCTCCTTTTGCAGCCGGGGCTGCAGCGCGCGCACCACCAGGTCGGTGCCGCCGCCGGCCGGGAAGGGCACGACCAGGGTGATGGGCTTGGTGGGCCATGCAGTCGTCTGCGCGAGCAAGGGTGCGCAGATGCCGGCAAGGGCCAGGGCCAGCAGGGCGCGTCTGCGGGGATGGGAAACGGGGGGCAAGGCGGGCATGGGGAACTCCATCACGAAGGAGATCCCATGCTAGGAACAGCGCCCCGATCTGGAAAACCAGGATGCGACAGGCCGTGATCCCAATTGCGACAGGTGGTGCCGCAGCAGGGTCAGTGTGCCACCGACTTCAGCAGCCGCGTCAAGTGCCCGCTGGTCGCAAACCCCAGTTGCCCGCTCACCTGCGCCAGCGGCAGGCCGGTGGCCAGCAGGCGGCGCGCATGCGCGGCCAGCATCTGCCGGCGCAGGGCCACGGGGCTCTGGCCGAATTCGTCCTGGCAAGCGCGCTGCAGTTGGCGGGTGGAGGTGCCCAGCTCGCAGGCGATGGCGTCGATGCCGGGCAGGGGCTCGTCCCAATCCAGCGCCTGGGCAAAGCGCGCCGCCATCTGCCGTGCGGGGGAGCGGGGCCGCGCCAGTTCCAGCGGGCGGGCGCGGGTGATCTGCCGCACCACGGCCTGCACCAGCGGCTCGGCGGCGCGCGGGTCGAGGGCGGGGGCCAGCAGCGCGTCCAGCATGGCCAGCGCTGCGGCGTCGAGCCGCAGGGCACCCCGGCCCGTGAGCGCACGCGCGATCTCGGGCGCCAGGTAGAGCTCGCCGTGCTCCTGCTGCTGCGTGGTGGACTGCGTGCGGTGGGCGGTTGAGATGGGCAGCAGGATGGCCTGGCTGCGTGTGAGCAACATCTGCTCGAAGCCACCCGCGCCGCCCGGTTCGCCTTCCGGCTGCCAGGCGCTGTGCAGCGCGCCCTTGCGCGGCCACAGCAGCATGGCGCAATCGTGCACATGCCAGTCGAACTCGTAGTGCGGCTGCCGGCTGTGGCGCAGCGCGAAGCCCTGGGCCGCCAGCTGGGGGAGCTTGGGCGACAGGGTGGGTTGCAGTGCGGGGGCGGTGGTCATGTCACTGAAAGTGCATGCACGCACCATGCCAGATGCCAGTGAAGATGTCGAGCGCAGCCCCATGCGTATCCGGGCCCTCCGACAGGAGCGGCGAAAACAGCTCAGCGAAGCGGTTCTGGCTAGGCGCTGCGTCGCAGGCAGTACGGTCAGTACGACAAGACGCAGCACCAACGCCAGAAGAGCTGTGTTCGTCGCTCTCAGGCAGCGACAGGTTGCGGCTGCCCCAGCGACCGCAGGATGTCCCGCACCATCTGCGCGCGGTCCTTGGGGTCCTTGAGCTCGCGCTCGATGCGCAGCTTCTCGTTGCCCGCCAGCTTGATGTGCTTGTTCTTCTGGATCAGCTCGATGATGCGCATCGGGTCGATGGGCGGCTGGGGTTTGAAGGTGATGTTGATGACGCCCGGGGCGGCATCGACCTTCACCACGCCGTAGGGCTGGCTCAGCACGCGCAGGCGGTGCACGTCGATCAGGGTCTGGGCCTGCGGCGGCAGCTTGCCGAAGCGGTCCACGATCTCTTCGAGCAGGCCGTCGATCTGGTCGGGGTTCTTGGCGGTGGCCAGCTTCTTGTAGAACGACAGGCGCAGGTGCACGTCGCCACAGTAGTCGTCGGGCAGCAGGGCGGGGGCGTGCAGGTTGATGTCGGTGGTCACGCTCAGCGGGCTCAGCAAATCCGGCTCCTTGCCGGCCTTGAGCGCCTTGACGGCTTCGTTCAGCATCTCGTTGTACAGCTGAAAGCCCACCTCCAGCATGTTGCCGCTCTGATTCTCGCCCAGCACCTCACCGGCGCCGCGGATCTCCAGGTCGTGCATGGCCAGGTAGAAGCCGCTGCCCAGCTCTTCCATCTGCTGGATGGCGTCCAAGCGCTGGGCGGCGTTCTTGGTCAGGCCCTCGGTGTCGGGCACCATGAGGTAGGCATACGCTTGGTGGTGGCTGCGGCCCACGCGGCCGCGCAGCTGGTGCAGCTGCGCCAGGCCGAACTTGTCGGCGCGGCTCATGATGATGGTGTTGG
>Ga0308157_10001071_pt1 | contig 65150 bp, 55 predicted proteins | sample PhyBR1_FD_201035 | JGI IMG/M metagenome (GOLD analysis project Ga0308157, IMG submission 201035) | Phyllosphere microbial communities from UC Gill Tract Community Farm, Albany, California, United States - DLSLB.R1 | ecosystem: Host-associated > Plants > Phyllosphere > Unclassified | place: USA... | reverse complement strand
ACAAGCGCCACTGTTGTCGGTGAAGGTTACTTGTTGGCACCAAACATGGCGGCCTCAGCGGCAACCCAAGCGAGCATCGCACACTTAACGCGTGCTGGGAACTTGGATACGCCAACGAAGGCGGCAGCATCTTCTAGGACCTCTTCATCAGGTTCGAAGGTGCCCTTGGATCGCATCATCTCTCGGAAGATCTCCAGCTTGTCCAGGAACTCTTCCTTGGTCATTTCTGGAAGCATCTCGCTAAGCACCGAAGCCGAAGCCATGGAGATAGAACAGCCATCGCCTTCCCAGCTCATGGACTCGAAATGGTCCTGGTCGTTCAGTTCCACACGGACACGGATCTGGTCACCACAAATAGGATTGTGCTGATGGGATTCACCATGTAGCAATCCCTCGGTGTTTTCCACCAATGGTGAGCCAATCCGACGTTTTGAGTGGTCGAGAATGACCTGTTGGTACAACTGATCTAATTCATTCATTTAGACTCCAAAGTATTCACGCACGGAGCCCAGAGCATCAAGCAGAGCCTGGATGTCGTCTTCCGTGTTGTACAGGTAGGTGCTGGCACGAGTGGTGGCGGTGACACCGAGGGCTCGGTGCAGAGGCTGTGCGCAGTGGTGGCCTACACGCACAGCGATGCCACGCGAGTCCAGGTACTGGCCAACATCGTGAGGGTGCACGCCGATGACTTCAAATGGCACCGTGCCGATGCGTCGAGCGTCGCTCGGTCCGAAGACACGCACGCCTTCAATCTGGGACAGCCCGTCAAAGAGCATTGCGCCTAGGTGTTCTTCCCATTGGGCGATGCGGTCCATACCGATTTCCTGCAGGTAACTCACCGCGGTAGCTAGACCGTGGGTCTGCGCGATGCGCTGGGTCCCGGCTTCAAAACGCTGTGGGGAAGGCAAAAATTCTGCGTGTTCCATATCTACCACGGTGATCATGGATCCGCCGGTGAGGAATGGTGGCATTGCGTTAAGCAGTTCTTCACGTCCGTAGAGGGCGCCGATTCCGGTGGGGCCGAGCATCTTGTGTCCCGAGAACGCCATGAAATCAACGTCCAAGGCTTTGACGTCCACTGGCAGGTGCGGCACCGACTGGCAACCATCCAAAACGGTCAGTGCGCCGACTTTACGTGCCGCATCGACAAACCGCTGAGTTTCGGTGATCGTTCCCAAGACGTTGGAGACGTGAGTGAAGGCAACCAGTTTGGTTTTCTCGGTAACCAATTCATCGATCAAGTCGTAGCGCAACGATCCGTCTTCGCTGACGGGGACGTAACGCAACGTAGCACCGGTACGGAAAGCCAGTTCCTGCCAAGGAATGAGGTTGGCGTGGTGCTCAATTTCGGTGGTGAGAATTTCGTCGCCAGGACCGATGCGGAAGCGTGCAGCGGCATCTCCTCCGCGTCCTAGCGAGGCGTTGGAGATGGAGTAGCTGATCAGGTTCAAAGCTTCGGTAGCGTTTGAGGTCCACACCAGCTCATTGGTTCGGGCACCGATGAATTTGGCTACGGTTTCGCGTGCCTCTTCATAGATTTCGGTGGCTTCGACGGCCAAGGTGTGAGCACCACGGTGAACTGCAGCATTGGCGTTCTCATAGTAGTGCTGTTCAGCTTCGTACACGCAGCGAGGCTTCTGGCTGGTGGCACCAGAGTCTAGGTACACAACATCGGTACCGTTGACTTGATGTTCCAGAATTTCAAAGTCTGCCTTGATTCGCTGGACCTCGACGGCGCTGAGCGAAACATTGGCTTCTGGCTGACCGGTCATCGTCTCCACGTGGTCCTCCGAATAATTGTCATGGGATGCCCTGTTTCAGTGAGGTTATGAAGCCACTGAGGGATTAGGCAAGGTGTACATTGGGTAATTATTCCACTCTGTCTTCAGAAGTACATCTAAGTTTGGCCTTAGTAAGTAACACCTCAAACGAGTCCTATTTAACGTTTCAAGGATCGCGCTGAGCCCAGTGGGTCTTCTCGCGATCCTTGAACACCAATTCTTGACAGCGTTGAGTGACAACACTCAAGAGTTAGTTGGTATGGAATTTTGTTTGCGCCGCTTCGAGCCCTGAACTCATCAACAGTTCTACAGCGTCAGCGCAATTATCAATCAAGAACGGAAGATTCTGCTTCTCGGTCTTGGAAAAGTCTTGCAGGACCCACTTTGCGGTGTCCATGCGGCCGGGAGGTCGTCCCACCCCGGCGCGAACGCGCAAATAGTCCTTAGATCCCATGGCTTTGGAGATATCGCGCAGTCCGTTATGTCCGCCTTCTCCCCCGCCGCGCTTGAGCTTGATGGTATCGAAAGGAATATCGATCTCATCATGCACGACAATCAGGTTCTCCACGCCGATTCCGAAGAACTTGGCAGCGTTAGCTACGGGCCCACCGGAGAGGTTCATGAAAACCATAGGCTTGGCCAGGACGATGCGTGGACCGCCAATACCCATGCGACCTTCAACAACTTGTGCTCGTGAAGAATGGGTTTTGAATTTTGAACCGACGCGGTTAGCCAGTTCGTCGAGCACCATTTGCCCGATATTGTGTCTATTGCCAGCGTAGCCGGACCCGGGATTCCCGAGTCCGGCTACGAGCCAAGTGCCATCACTCATGATGCTTAGCTAAAACCTAGTTCGCTGGAATTAGGCAGCGATGATCAGGTCAAGGTGATCAACGGTGCGGTTCAGCGCGTGGATCTGGATGTCCTTGACGGTAGCCTTGACGGTCTTACCTTCAACGTTCAGAACGAGCTCAACGCTGCGGTCACGAACAGCAAGGGTGGTCTCGTGGATTGGCAGCAATACGTGCTGTGGCTCCGAGCCTGCACCGTAGATAACTGCTGGGATCTGGCCGTCGCGGCGAGCCTGGCGGGCAGCGCCCTTACCGAAATCGGTGCGTACAACGGCGTCAAGGTTGACAGATGCCATGATGTTTCTCCTTAGGAAATAAGTGCTTCGTTAAGGCCCTTGCGTGGACTCGGGAAGCATCTAACATCTAAGCGAGAAAGAGCTTTTCCGGCCTTGTCGATAACGGTCCCACCATTTCTGGTGTTTCCCTCGCCTGGGCACAGTCAACAATTCTACCAGCTGATTTCGTCAGTGAGAAAAGCTGTAGCGAACACCACTAAACGAGATCCTTTTTGGTTCACTCTGCTCGGAAAATGAATGTGTCTTCAGGCGAAAAACTCCCCTACCACACAGACCGTTCCACTGACGGGCTAGGACGCTAAGGCTAATTCCTAAATGCCAAAGAACTGGCGGGCCTCTACCAGGCCCGTGACCACTAAATCTGCAGGATCGCTCGGGACCCAATCCGAGGCATCAAGGCGCAGGCGGTCAGAGATTACGACTTCGCCGTCGAGTACATCCCGCGAGATGCCATCGTGACGATAGCCGAGCCTACGCGAAACGCCTTGCGAACCAACGTTTTCTTGGAACACCTCGGTCAGCGCGGTAACGGCGCCCAGTCCCTCAAAAGCAAAACTCAGCAAGGCCCTCCGAGCCTCAGTCCCAATACCCTGTCGGTGAAAATCGAGACCAAGCCACGACTCCGTTTTCACTTCACGAAGTACCGGAAAATTGCGTGCCTTTAACGTGACCATGCCCACCGGTTCACCTTCACGAAATACGCCCATTTCCAAAGCCCAATCCTCCACGCACCATGCACCCCGGCGGCTCCAATGCTGCTGAATCACGTGCAGTGCCCGCTGCTCAGGAGGGAGACCTGTCCAAGGTGTCAGGAAAGGTCGCTCTCCCTGCTCGTGGACGCCCTCAGCCGCGATCTGAGCCAGTTCGGATAACTCGTCATCGTTTGGAACGCGGAGTTCCAAACGCTTGGTTACAAGTTTCAATTGGACGAGAGGCCAGAAACGGTTGAGCATTTCACCAGTATGGCACGGCTCTGTTCGTCGACTCACGGTAACAAGCGCGAGAGTCACGGGCTTACCGCCACCGCTACCTCGCGGGTGGTTCCTTTACGGAAAACCGCGCCTCCACCGGGCCATGAGAACCGACAAGTCCCCCTGAGGAACAAATTCCTGTCTCCCAGAGGACTCATTTAGGTTGTGAATTGTTATTGATGCCACACTAGACTTACAGGATTGTAGCTAAGTTCCCTGCTGCCACAGGTCCGCAACCAAACAAACTGAGAAGGCAACGAACATATGACGAGCCACGTAACGACTCGGCTCACGTCGACCGTGCCGCTTATCGTCTTGGTTGTCATCTCTTCACTGGCCATCGTCGGCGACGAAGCTGCCTCCATGTCTATGGTGCTTACTGCCGTGGACCAGGGCCAGCCCTGGATGGTCACGTGGTTCTCCCTCTGCCTTGCCATCCCGGCGATGCTCCTCGCTCCCTTTGGAGGAGCGATCGTCGATCGCTACGATCCCCGCAAGATCTGGGTCGCTTCTCTGGCGGTGCAAAGCCTGTGCATCGGCATCGCCGCGTCGCAGGATGATTTCTGGTCTCGCCTCATGCTGCTGGCCGTCTCCAATGTCATCAACATTCTCTCCAGCAGCGCGGCGTTCGCATTGCTGCCTGCGCTTATTGGCCCCATCCGTATCGAGCGGGCAAACTCCCTGATGGCCGTCGGTTCCTCTCTGGCCTACTTGATTGGACCAGCACTATCTGCGTGGCTTTTCAACAAAGTCGGCGCATCACTGATGCTGAGCGTTAATGCCGTGACCACTGCGATTCTCGCAGCCACGGCGGTGTTTCTGATGCTGCGAGCCGATCGGCCGGATTCCAAGGCAGACGGCTCTTGGAATCTCTTCGGCGGGGTGAGTGAGGGCTGGGCGGCCATCCGCTCCTCGCCGGTTGTCACAACCACGTTGCCGTTGTTGATTCTCATCATGATCAGCACTTCTATCGAGGCTGTCGCGGGTGTGTTCTGGTTGAGGGAAATCTCCGGATCTGACGCGCTTTACGGCTTGGTCTTGTCCTGCTGGGCCGCCGGTTCGCTCATCGGCGCTTATGTTGCCGGTACCAAACGTCTGGCACCTCGTACCATGCTGCTCATCGTGGGCGGCGGGCTTTGCATGGCGTTGGCGATATTGACAGAAGGGCTGGTACCGATCGCCATCGTCATCGGTGTGGCCTTTGCTATCGGTGGTCTGGGCAATGGAACGCACAATGTCGGGGTACGAAACCTGATCTTTCAGCAGATCCCCCAAGCTCACATCGGAAGTGCTTGGGCCTACTATCGTATGCTCACCAGCGCCTCGGTGGCCGTCGGCTACGTCGTTGGAACCCCACATACGACGCAAGACGCCCGGGGAATGGTAATCATTGCCGGCATTTGTGCGCTGGTCGGTGTATTGGTCGCCATTGTCGCTGTGCGAATGAGGCGAAGAAACTCTGTTACGCAGGAAGCTCCCGATTCGGAGGGTCAGGCTGATCCGGCCGCGCAAATTTCCGAGTGACTCGTTATGCATGATGAACGCGAAGCACGGGCCGCCAAAAACACGTATTGTCGTCACCGATAACGATACGAGAAATTTGTCTCGAAGGTGGTTCCCCTTATAGGACACGGTAAATAGTGGCATAACCACCACTGGCCGGCACCCAACGGGTACCGGCCAGAGGCATTGCGAAACGAGGGCTGCTAGGCGCGGCCGTCAAACAGGTTCGTGACCGAACCGTCGTGGAAGACTTCCGAGATCGCGCGAGCGATGGTTGGAGCGATCGAGAGTACCGTCAGGTTATCGAAGTGCTTCTCTTCGGGAATTGGCAAGGTGTTGGTAACAACAACTTCACGTGCACCGCAATCCGCCAAACGCTGCGCTGCAGGATCCGAGAAGACAGCGTGGGTCGCGGCGATGATGACGTCCTTGGCGCCGGCTTCCTTCAGCACGCGCACGGCGCCTGCGATGGTTCCACCGGTATCAATCATGTCGTCAATCAGGATCGCGGTGCGACCTTCAACCTGACCAACCACGGTCTTGGACTCTGCCTGGTTAGGCACGGTCAAATCACGGGACTTGTGAACGAAGGCCAGTGGTACGCCACCCAAACGGTCTGCCCACTGCTCTGCCACGCGAACACGTCCGGTATCAGGGGAAACCACAGTAGCTTCGTTAACATCGATCTTCGTCTTGATGTAGTCAGCCAGCAGCGGGAAGCCGAACAGGTGGTCAACCGGGCCGTCGAAGAAGCCCTGGATCTGTGCGGTGTGCAAATCGCAAGAGATGACGCGGTCAGCACCAGCAGTCTTGAACAGGTCAGCAACCAGACGGGCCGAGATAGGCTCGCGACCGCGACCCTTCTTGTCCTGTCGTGCGTAAGGGTAGAACGGAGCCACGACGGTAATGCGACGAGCCGAAGCACGCTTCATCGAGTCAATCATGATCAACTGTTCCATCAGCCAGTTGTTCGTCGGTGCTGGGTAGGACTGCAGCAGGAAGACATCCTTACCGCGGACCGATTCGTCCGAGCGCACGTAGATCTCGCCATTGGCGAAGTCATAGGCGTTCAGCGGAAGCAGTTCGGTGCCAAGTTCCTTGGCTACCTCAGCGGCTAGTTCCGGGTGTGCACGTCCGCTGGCCAGCACCAGCTTTTTGTCGACGTTATGGCTGATTTCACTCATTAGTATGCTTTCTCGCTCGCTTCGCTATCACGTATGAGGTTGTTGTTGAGGAAATAAAGTCCGTGGCCGGATTACTCGGTGACCGAGGAATTCAGTGAAGACTTGAATGCGGCGTCAGCTGATGGGGTTCCCGGACGCTTTTCAAGCGTCCAGCCCTCGGAGTTGCGCTGCGGAGCCACAGACAGTGCAAGGGCACCGGCCGGGACGTTTTTACGGACGATGGCGCCTGCTCCGGTGTATGCGCCGTCCCCGATTTCCACTGGGGCGACAAATACCGTGTTGGAGCTGGTGCGCACGTGCGAACCAATCTTGGTTCGGTGCTTCTTTTCGCCATCGTAGTTCGCGGTGATATTGCCACACCCGATGTTGGTGAATTCACCGATTTCAGCATCCCCGGCGTAACCGAGGTGCGAGAGCTTAGACCCACGACCAATCGTGACATTTTTGGTTTCGTAGAACGCACCAATTTTGCCGTCTGCTCCCAGGTCCGTTCCCGGACGCAGGTAAGCAAATGGACCTACCGAGGCACCTTCTGCGATGCGTGAATCCGTCGCGTCGGTGCGCTTAACAGTGGCACGCTGCCCGACGATAACGTTGGTCAATGTGGTGTCTGGGCCCACGGTTGCGTTGTCGCCAATAATCGTGGTGCCGTGCAACTGCGTGCCTGGCTTGATGGTGGTGTCTTGACCAATCATCACCTCGGCATCAATCCAGGTAGTTGCTGGATCAACAATGGTGACACCCTGACGCATCCAGAATTCGGTTTTGCGCTGGTTGTAAATGCGCGCCAAGTTGGAGACCTGAACGCGATCGTTGGCGCCTTCAATCTGCCAACGGTCAGCGATCTGCGAGGAAGCAACTCGCCCACCACGGCCGCGGGCAATAGCCAACACATCGGTCAGGTACATCTCGCCCTGCGCGTTATCGGTGGTGACCTCGGTTAGCGCCGAACGCAGCATCTGTGCATCGAAAGCATAGATGCCGGAGTTGATTTCCTTGATCAGCAATTCTTCTGCTAAGGCATCCTTCTGTTCGCGGATTCCGGCGACGTCGCCGTTCTCATCGCGCAGGATACGGCCGTAGCCGTTGGGGTCATCCAAGGAGGTGGTCAGCACGGTCACCGAATTACGGTTGGACTCGTGGGTAGCCACAAGATCCTGCAGCACTTCGCTGGTGAGCAATGGCACATCACCGTAGGTCACCACGACGGTGCCTTCAAGGGCCGGATCAACGACTTCAAGGCCCTGGGCCACGGCGCGTCCGGTACCCGGAATTTCATCCTGATCAGCAATGGTGATCGAAGGGAATTGGCTAAGGATGTGTTCGGCGACCAAGTCACGCTGGTGGCGGACAACCGCAACGAGGTTTTTTGGTTCCAATGCGGACGCGGCATGAAGTGCGTGAGCAATCATGGAGCGACCTGCGATTTCGTGCATAATCTTCGGCTTAGCCGACTTCATCCGGGTGCCAGCGCCGGCCGCGAGGACGATGACTGCTACTGGTGCATTGACCTGATCGCTCAAGTGCGTTCTCCTGCAGATTAGATTCAAGGTTTTGGGCAGAGAAGAAAACCCTTAGACAAGTCTAACGTGCGCAGGCAGATTGGCTGAACTGGTTAAAGAATAAAAGCGCCACTTGCGTGACGCTTCTACTGTGGTTCCGCCCCTAGGATTCGAACCTAGAATACACAGCTCCAAAGGCTGGAGTGTTGCCATTACACCAGGGCGGAAAACGGCTCATGTGGTTGATCCCCCACAAGCACGCTAATTATTCTGCCACGATCGCCCCCTATGAGTGAAATCGCAAAACGCCATGGCTAAATACAGATACATGAAGCGGGATCAACTGGCGCTTTCTGAGCCCGATTTGCACCCGGTACGTAAAATGGAAAACGTGGCTCATTTACTCGGGGGCGAAGCCCTACATCTGGAATATCCCACCCATACTGTCTTTGAATCGGTGACCATCGGCATTTCCGATGGAGACCGCATCGGCTTGGTGGGACGCAACGGCGAAGGCAAGTCCTCGCTGCTCGGCATGCTCTCGGGCAAAATCGAGCCCAATTCTGGTCGTGTCACCTCACGCAACGGCCTACGGGTGGGCGTACTTGATCAGTCCGATACCTTGGATCCGGATGCCACCGTACACTTCAGCGTGGTCGGCGACATGGAAGATCACCAGTGGGCCGGCGAAGCACGGATTCGCGACATCATTGCCGGACTCGTTGCCGACCTTGACTGGGAAGCTACGGTAGGTACGCTCTCCGGCGGCCAGCGCCGTCGTGTTGCCCTCGCCGCATTGCTAGTTCAGGACTGGGACGTGATCATCCTCGATGAGCCAACCAACCACTTGGACGTAGAAGGTATCTCATGGCTGGCCCAGCACGTGAACAATCGCTGGTCCAAGAATTCCGGCGGACTGATGGTTGTCACCCACGACCGCTGGTTCCTCGACGCGGTGTGCACCACCACATGGGAAGTACATAATCAGATCGTTGAGCCTTTCGAAGGCGGCTACGCTGCCTACGTGTTGCAGCGTGTAGAACGTGACCGTATTGCCGCGGTCACCGAAAACAAACGCCAGAACATGATGAAAAAGGAACTGGCTTGGTTGCGCCGCGGCGCTCCTGCTCGAACCTCCAAGCCGAAATTCCGCATCGAGGCTGCCAATCAGCTGATCGCTGATGTGCCACCTGCGCGTAATCCGCTAGAACTGCAGAAGATGGCCACGAGCCGTTTGGGCAAGGACGTTATTGACCTGCTGGATACCGAAGTATCCTTCGGCGCCAAACAGGTCCTCAAACCTTTCACCTGGCGCATCGGCCCGGGCGAGCGAAGCGGTTTGTTAGGTGCCAATGGCGCAGGCAAGTCCACGCTGCTGGGCTTGATCGCCGGCACCGTGGAGCCTACCGGCGGCAAGATCAAGCGCGGCCAGACCGTGAAGCTGGCAGTGCTTGACCAGCAGTTCCGCGAGCTGGAGCAGATCGGACAGGACAAAGTTCGAGAAATCCTGGGGCGTTACCGCACCACCTTTAATGTCGATGGCAAAGACCTGACTCCTGCACAGCTACTGGAGCGGCTCGGCTTCTCTTCAGCGCATCTGTCCACCAAGGTAGCTGAACTTTCCGGTGGTCAGCGTCGTCGCCTGCAGCTACTCATGATCCTCATGGATGAGCCCAACGTGATGATTCTCGATGAGCCGACCAACGATGTTGATACCGACATGTTGGCAGCCCTTGAAGACTTGTTGGACTCGTGGCCGGGTACCTTGATTGTGGTCTCCCACGACCGGTACCTTCTGGAGCGCGTCACCGACCAGCAGTACGCGATTCTTGGTGGAAAATTCCGCCACGTTCCAGGCGGCGTGGATGACTACCTCAAGCTACGTGCCGCGGAAGGCTCCACCGGTGGTTCCAACCCGTCGCAGGCACAAGGTGCTTCGGCTCCCGCCAAGTCAACCGGCCCCACAGGCGCCGAACTGCGGGCAGCTCAAAAAGAGTTGAATGCCAACGAGCGCAAGGTATCGCAGCTCAACGATAAGATCGCCAAGGTTCACGCCAAAATGGCAGACCATGACCAGAGCGACTATGAAGGTCTGGGAAAGTTCACCGCCGAAATCGATGAATACCAAACCCAGATTGATGAGCTGGAAGAGCGTTGGCTGGAACTAACGGAAATGCTTGAGTAATTACTTCTAGCCCCGCCCTGTGATTGTTGGCCCGGAACCGTAATGGTTCCGGGCCAACGTCGTATTCTGCCTCCGGTGCCACTGATTCGAAGGGTGCATGGGAGACTCAGATCATGGAAATTGTGAGCCTGACCGGTCGCCTTATATGCTCCAGCCAATCAGAGGCAGATACCGTGAATCAGCTCTTGCCTGTCCACGTGCAACTCACGAGGGCAGAAGCTGGTTGTCTATCATTCCAGGTGACACCCACCGAGGATCCTTGGATATGGAATGTCGCCGAGCAGTTCACCGATCTGCAAGCCTTCGAAGCGCATCAACTGCGGGTTCGCGCTAGCGCGTGGGGCCAAGAAACAGCGGGGATCAAGCGCGAATATCGCGTTGACGGCTTGCCGACTGCTGCCGAGTAGTCCGTTTCCCTAAGGCTTGCCGGTGATCTTATCGGCAATGAGGGCCAGTGGCGACGAATCTTCGCGGCCTTTGAGTTCGCTTCGGTCGGCCTTGCCGTAGGCCGCATAGAGCCCTTTCGTGGCCAGCCAGCGTAGCGGCTCCGGCTCCCACTTGCGCACCTGATGATTGACCCATGGCAATTGGGTTAGGCCCGTTTCCTGCCCCAAGATCAAGTCTCGCAGAGTCCTACCAGAGAGGTTTGTGGTTGCCACGCCGGTGCCGACATACCCGCCAGCCCAGCCGATACCGGTCTGCGGATCGAGCCCCACGGTTGCTGCCCAATCTCGTGGCACGCCGAGCACACCGGACCAAGCATGAGCAATTTTTGTCTGTTGCGTTTGCGGGAACATCCGGTGCAGGATTTCTTGCAATCCATCGACCGTGCTCTGCGGGGTCTGACCATCCATGTCGGTGCGCGAACCATACTTGTAGGGCACTCCGCGTCCGCCAATAGCAATCCGGTCATCGGCGGTGCGCTGAGCATACATATACACGTGAGCATAGTCGCCCAGGACTTCGCCGGCGCTCCAATTCAGTTCATCCCAGACTGATTCGGGTAATGGTTCGGTGACGATCATCGAAGAGTTCATAGGTAGCCACAGTCTCTTATGGCCGGCCAGTTGGGCTGTGAATCCTTCGGTGGCACGGACAATGTATGTCGTATTGAGAGTTCCACCATCCAACTCGAGCTGTCGAGGACGGATTGCCTTAACTCGCGTATCTTCATAGATTTTCACACCGAGGCGTTCTACTGCCTCAGCGAGTCCGCGCACGAGTTTTGTAGGATGAATCCGCGCGGCATGCGGATGCCACAGGGCCGCACGTGTCCCGGCGACGTTGATCTTTTTTAGCGCCTCAGTGGAATCCAAGAGCTTGGTTCCGCGGTGTTCCCAGCACTTGTTCGCTTCCGCGTGGGCTCGCAATCGCTGTTCCTGTGCCGGAGTGTAGGCGACCTCGAATTCACCGCCACGAAGAATATCGGCATCGATGGATTCGGCCGCACAGACGTTGATGACTTCATCTACGGTGCGATTCATGGCCAGCTGGAAATCGTTGATCTGCTGAACCGAATGCGTTTTGAGGTAGTGATCCGGGCCCGCCGTGATGGTATTGGTCAGCCACCCACCATTGCGCCCTGAGGCTCCGTAGCCAACATGCCGGGCTTCGAGAATCGCGATATCCAAGTCTGGATTGGCTTTGGCCAGGTAGTAGGCGGTCCACAGGCCGGTGAATCCGGCACCGACGATAGCGACATCAACGCTGTGGTGCCCGCGAAGTTTCGGCCTTGGATTCGGGACCCCGATTTGTTCCCACCAATGCGATACCTGGCCGTTGAGCATGCGTGGACCACCTGTATTCCCTAAATGAATCGCTTTCAATTAGCACTTGGGAATCAGCCTATGGCCAGTTTCATTGCATGACAAGAGCAATCGAGGAAGTTAACTTTGCAGTTACATTCGACGCAAGTGCGCTCAAAGAGCACACTCAGTATTACTCGCTGTGCGTGATGCGCGCACCAGCTGCGGGTGCGGTGACACCGATGGTGGCAACTCCCACTTCGTCACCTAGCTGAGCCATCACTTCTTCGGCGTGCTCGTCATCGCGCACCAGCAGGGCCAGCGTCGGGCCCGACCCAGAGACCATGGCACGCAAAGCACCTGCGCCTTCAGCAAGGTCGCGCATGGTGCCCAGCTCCGGGGCCAGAGCCAGCGAGGCCTGGGTCAGGTCATTGGCTAGCACCTGGGCCAGTGCCGGTGCGTCCGAGGCCATCAATGCTTCGATAACGGCTGGGTCGATTTCCTGCGGAACCTCGATGTCCATACCTGCGCGCAGACGGTCCAACATTCCGTAGACGCGTGGGGTAGAAAGCCCGTAGCTTGCGGGAATGAGAACCCAGTGGGTTTTTGCACGCGTGAGCAGTGGAGCTAAATTGTCTCCGATACCTAGGCCAATTGCGGCTCCGCCCATCAAGGCGAAAGGAACGTCGGCGCCGAGTCGGGATCCTAGACGCGCCAGCTCTTCGCGGTCCAGGTGGGTTTCCCATAGCTCGTTGCAAGCGACCAATGTGGCGGCGGCATCGGCCGATCCCCCACCCATACCGCCAGCGATGGGAACGCGCTTAGTAATGTGCAGGTTCGCGCCCAAGGTAGTTCCGGTGTGCTCGCGCAACAGCTGAGCTGCTTGGTACACCAAGTTGCCTTCGCCCAGCGGAAAGTTTTCTGGATCATGAACTACCGGCGAATTTGGCTCCAGGCTCAATTGCAATTCGCCGTCGGTACGCAAGGACGCTTCAATTTGTTCAGTCAGGGAAACCGCAACATACAGACTCGCTACCTCGTGATATCCGTCTTCACGAGGCGGCCCAACACGAAAATAACAGTTAATTTTTCCCGGAGCGGTGGTTATGACTCGCTGCTTGGCCAAAGCTAGTCCTCGCTGTCCGCTAGGTGCGCGGAGACTTCTTGAGCCGCCTTAGCGATAGAGATGTATTGCTCAATATCGAGTTTTTCGCCGCGTTCCTTCGGGTCAATGCCGGCAGCTACCAAAATCTTCTCGGCACGCACGCCAGAGCCAGCCCACCCGGATAATGCGGCTCGCAAAGTCTTACGGCGCTGAGCAAAGGCAGCATCGACGATGGCAAAAACTTCCTTGCGGTCTGGTGCATCACTACGGTCCTTATCACGGGTGAAGGACACCAAACCAGAGTGAATCTTTGGTGCTGGCCAGAAAACATTCATCCCGATCACACCAGCCTTACGCATGGTGCCATACCAAGCACCTTTGACTGACGGAATTCCGTAAATCTTATTACCGGGGGTGGCACTCATACGGTCAGCGACTTCATCCTGGACCATAACTAGGCCATTGCGTATGGACGGAAAGTGTTCCAGCAAATGCAGAACAACGGGTACGGCAACGTTGTAGGGAAGATTTGCTACCAACGAGGTCGGTTCCCCTGGAAGCTCGGTGACCTTCATGGCGTCACTTAGGATGACCGTGAGGTCCTCTTCACGCCCCGGTCGGAACTCTGCCATCGTTTGTGGCAAGCGCTTGGCCAGTGGTGGATCGATTTCCACGGCGACAACTTTTGCAGCTGCGTCCATGATCCCTAGGGTCAGCGATCCGAGCCCGGGTCCAACTTCCAACACGGTCTCGCCTGGGTCAACGTTGGCAGAGGCGACGATGCGACGGATGGTGTTTCCATCAATCACAAAGTTCTGCCCCAACGTCTTGGTAGGGCGGATTCCCAGCTCTTCAGCCAGACGACGGATTTCGGTGGCCCCAAGTAGCGGCAAAGATTCCTTAGACATCACAAATCCAATTCTAGTTCAGCCAGATGATTCCAAACATAACAACGCGACGCGCCCACCGTGATGGTGGACGCGTCGCGTTGATTAGCTACTTTACTTTTAGCGCAGCCCCAGCTTGGACGAGCATGCTGGCCAGTGGCCCCAGCCACCGGAAGCGCGAAGCTTTTCAGCGGCAGCAATTTGCTCCTGTGGGCTTGCTTGGTGAGGCAACGGTGCGTACTTGGTACCGCCAACTGCTCGCCATGAGGAAGCCGAGAACTGCAGACCACCGTAGTAACCGTTACCGGAGTTGATAGCCCAGTTTCCACCGGATTCACACTTGGCCAGCGCCTGCCAGGTTGCAGAAATGTTGCCGGTGCTTGCCTTCGGCTTCGAGGAGGTTTCTTCTTTCTCTTCACTCTTAGAAGATGAAGATTCCTTCTTGGCTTCTTCCTTTTTAGCTTCGGCCTCTTCCTTAGCCTTAGCTTCTGCTTCTTCCTTGGCGGTGTCCTTGGTACCTACGTTGACTACCTCAACAACAGGTTCCTTGCTGACCTTCGACTTGAGAACTTCTTCCTCGCCCTTCTTGCCGTTGCGAGTTTCCTGACGCAAGGTTAGCTCGCGCTCACCCTTCTCGCCCTTGGTCTCTACTTCGGTTTCGCCCTTTTCCAAGGAGTCGTCTTTAACTTCCTTGGTATCAAAGTCAATGTCTCGAGTTTCGTCCCAGGTTTTGACGGAGACGTCAATAACCTCGACCTCGGTACCAGCTGCGATGGCTACGCTGTCCTTGACGTTTTTTTCTTTCTTATCGTCGACCTTGACGTTAATTTCGTCGTTGTCATCAACTTTGATTTTCTGCTCTGCCAGCAGTTCTTTGATGGTCGACGAAGTGGTAGCTACCGTTTTCTTCTTGTCATTGACAATCAATTTAACGTCTTGCGGAGTGATCACTTCGAGTTCATCGCTCAGAGCAGTCAGCTGCATATCCTCGTCAAGGGAAACCTCGGAACCCTTATCAAGATCCAGCTGAGCAACAACATCAGCCACGGTCATGCCGGTGGTATGTACGACTCGCTCAGTTCCGTCAACGGTTACTTCCACTGACTTATTGCGCTTGATATCGATCTGCTGTTTGTCCGACAGTCCAGTTTCTGGTGCTGCAGAGATTTCGTCGCGTTCAGCCAAGGAGATTTCTTGCTGATCTAGCAGTTCCCCAACAGTTGATGCACGGGTCGCGACTTCTTCAGACTGTCCATCGACAGAGATCACTACGTTTTTCTGTCCGGCAACGTAGAAAACGGCACCGGCAATAACGACTGCCACGGCGAGCGCCTGAGCTAGGTACTTAACCCAAGTTTTCTTAAGCAAGTGAGTCACGGTAGTGAGATCCCCATCGTTTATTGGCTCAGTAGCTAAATGCTTATTCAGCTTTAGGCTTGAGCATGGCAGCACCCGCTGCGTGGTCAACAATCAAATTCTTTGCCATTTTTTCGCTTGGTAAACGAACGAAAAACGACTGCTTAGATGCAACGCCGCCACTTTACAGGACAGGAATTATCTCAAACATCTCTTCTACCGTAACCGAATCGTTATATTCATGGCAAGCGTCTTGTAACCGGACGCACAGTGAGTACGTTTAGAATTCTCCGTACACTTCGCGGGTATTGGAATCAATCTGTGCGCAGAAATCCACCAAGTCTTGTTTGAGAGTTTGTGCCATGAACCTGGTGGTGTAAGGGATCATGTAGCTCGCATTGGGTCGTCCGCGGAAGGGATGCGGAGTCAAAAATGGTGCGTCTGTTTCTACCAGTAGCAATTTCGGATCAGCAACCTGCAGGGCTTCTCGAAGCGCATGTGAATTCTTAAAAGTCACTGTTCCAGAGAACGACATGTACCATCCGTTGTCATTACAGATCTGAGCCAGTTCCCGGTCTCCCGAGAAGCAGTGAAACACCACCTTGTCAGGAATCGGAGAGCTTTTGAGAATTCTTACGACATCTTCATGCGCGTCGCGGTCATGAATCTGTACGGCCTTTCCATGATCAACGGCAATGCGTAGATGCTCTCTGAAAGAGAGCTCTTGAGCATCGCGCCCGTCTTCTGCCGTGCGGAAGTAATCCAGACCGGTCTCCCCCAATGCACGAACGCGTGGGTCCTGGGCCAGTGCCTCGATCCGCTCGATGGCACTTCTCAGATCATTACTTTCAGCTAGTCGCGCCGCATCATTTGGGTGAATGGCGACGGCAGCCAAAATATTCGAATATTCATTGGCTAGCTGAACAGCGAATTCGGATGACGGCACATCACAACCTACTTGGATCAGGCCTTTAACACCGACTGAGGCTGCGGCTTCCAGGGCCTCGGCGGCTGATACCTTGACCGTGCCGTCCAAGAAATCTAAATGCGTGTGGTTATCAACCACTGCGACAGGCAAAGCTTCTGGCGCTTCTGGGTACTGCAAGTTTCGCTTGCTGCCACCTTTTTCGTTGTCGCTTTTGCGCACGCGGCCTTCATTGGCAGCAAATGCTTCCTCGGCCGTTGGACGATAAGCCTCAGGGATACGGTTGACGTCGGTATCTGGCTTCTTTGACACGTTAGTCCTTCACATTCGGTTACAACGGCTCATCAGTAATTTTATGCTGTCATCCACGTGAGCATGCGCCACTATTATTATTCGTCATGGCTGCTTTTAGTCTCTTTATCTGGATAAAAGATGCCCATATGATAGTCAGCAAGAGTTTGTTGAATACCTCAGGATGCGAAGTTGCTCGCGACTGAAATACTGCGCAGGAGGAACTTGGATGAGTGCTAACCCCACGATGCCGTCATTAGATTCAACATTCCACACCAATTGTGAACGGATCTTTGGAGCCGTGCAAAAGGTGATCACGGGCAAATCAGAAGTCATCACCAACGCATTGACGGTGCTACTGGCTCAGGGACACTTATTACTCGAAGACGTCCCCGGTGTTGGCAAGACCATGCTGGCCAAGTCGTTGGCAAAAAGTGTCAATGGTACAGTTCACCGAATTCAGTTCACCCCGGACCTGCTCCCGAGCGATGTCACCGGCGTATCCGTATATTCACCGCAGACGCATGAGTTCACATTTCATCCCGGCCCGATATTCGCCAATATCGTGATTGCTGATGAGATCAATCGTGCGAATGCCAAGACCCAATCTGCACTACTTGAATGTATGGAAGAAGCGCAGGTAACGGTTGATTCTGTCACCCACCATCTAGAACATCCCTTCATGGTCGTGGCCACTCAGAACCCCATGGATTCGGAAGGTACCTTTGCCTTGCCCGAAGCCCAGCGTGATCGTTTCATGGCGCGCATCACGCTTGGATACCCCGAGCGAGAAGCAGAAATTTCTATGATCGCCGGACACCACCAGCATGAACCGATAGAGTCGCTGGTCGCTGTTCTTCAACTGGTAGATCTGCAGCAGATGATTGAACAGGTCAGTTTGGTTACCGTCACCGAACGGTTGGGCTCTTATGTTGTTGACCTAGGCCGAGCTACTCGTACCCATGCCCAAATACAACTTGGTGCCTCTCCCCGTGCCTTGCTGCAATGGGTTCGTGCGGCTAAGGCTCGCGCGGCGATTAATGGCCGTGATCATGTCCTGCCTGAAGACATTCGTAGCGTGGCCCAGATGGTCTTGAATCATCGATTGATCTTGACTCGGCGGGCCGTTGCCGACGGGGTAGATATTTCGCAGATCATTCAAGAGATTCTCTCCAATACCCCCGTGAGCTAGAGGGCCTGCAATGGAGAAGATACCCCGCTATGACTCAACGGATACCTTGTCTTGGGTGAGGTCTGAAAGTTCTACGCCAGTGGCTCTACGTCAGCTGGCCTTGGACCTTTTCACCGTCCGGGGATGGTGCACACTAGGCGCCGGTGCTCTCTTGGTGTTTTGCGCTTTCCTTTTCGGTCGTCATGAATTGATGGCGGTGGGGGTCTGTCTTGTGGTGTTGGCTATTCTCAGTTGGGTTCTGACCTCGAAGCTACGTGGCAGCACACAAATTCAGCGTGAACTTGTTTCTGCCGAACCCAGTGTTGGCGATGTAGTCCAGATCCGCTTAGGTGCCACCGATCCCGCATTGATTCAAGAAAAGCTTCCTGAAGAGTTCGGCCCAGGACCTGTGCTGAACGCGCCAGGATCCTGCGACTACGAACTACTCTTTGGCACCCGTGGAATCCACCAGATCGGTCCGGCACAGCAAATTATCACCGACTCGTTGGGCCTGATCCGCGGGATGGTCGACGTTGGAGACTCCCTCAACGTACCGGTACGATCCAGACTTATTGATCTTCAACGTATCGCTAATCTTGGCGAGCAAGTTCTTGTTGGAGAAGCCCGAGCCTCGCAGAGCTCCACCGCTGATTACTATGATGTCGCAATCCGCGACTATCAACAGGGCGACTCCATTCGGCAGGTGCATTGGAAGGCTAGTGCGCGTCAAGGCAAACTCATGGTTCGTCAAGAAAACCATGTCGCCACAGCACGCGCGTTGCTCATCTTGGATACCCAAGCGGAGCACTGGTGTCGTACCGGTGCAGATCTTCATCTAGTAATCCCCCAAGGTACTCAGGAAGATCTCGCTAGCAGTCCCCGATTCGAGACTGCACTGTCGCTGGTGAGCGCCCTCGGGCTTCGTTTCGCCGGCAACGGTTTTGACTTGTCGTTTAGAGATCTATCTGGCACACCGCTTGTCTCTGGCGGGATTGCTTCGGGTTCTCAAGAGTCGGCGCTGTCGAACTTTGACACCTTCCACGCCGCTACGGCGACGCTCGCTTTGACACCAAATATCCAGTCCTCACAGGGGACAGAACTATTGGGATCAGAGCTCTACAAAGACTTGTTGGACTCGCGCGATGAACCGGTGATCATGGTTTTGGGAGAACTTACAGTTACCCAAGCCCGCTGGCTGGCAGGGCTTGCACGCACCGTTCGACGTGTGGACTTATATTTCATCCTCACCCACCCAGAACGATACGAAGCAGTCCAACAAGAACTCTCGCGAACAGGCTGGAACATTCATTGGCTACCAGCAACATCTGGCGTCGGACAGATGCGGGGCGAGTAATGGGTATCGAAATGCAAGAAGCGCCGACCACCAGCTCTACCCAGGAACCATCTGGCAACAAGAAACCTGGACTGTGGGCCTCAGATCACCTACTCGCCCGTGCTCTGGGCGCGCTGTGTCTAGCAGTATCAGTCCTGGCCGGCACCGCGTCGCTGACGGGCGTAGTAGAAGGCACCTCGTGGATGCCCTTGCTGATCTTCCCAGTTGTAGCTCTTCATGTTGTTTACGGGCTCATCCGCGGGATTCGGTTGATCCGTTGGCTGGCGTTGCCTGTGGCTCTACTGATTGTCCTGGTAGCAATCTTGGGTCATGATGCTATGGAGGCCAATGAGTATGGCATCTCCAGAACACAATGGTTTTTCTCCTCGCTTTCTGAAGCGGGATTACAACTGGCAACTCAAGTTCCACCGGTTGCCAGCTCAATATATGTGGACTTGGCGATTCTGGTCTTGGCCCTCGTAGTTAGTATCTTGACCCAAATACTTGCGACGTTCCGACGTACGGCATTATTAGTTATTCTTCCGCTGTCTTTTGCACCGATTGTTGCTTCCCTGTTCAAACAGGAAGGTGCCGGAATTGGCTATATCGCGATACTGATTATTGGCCTGCTAGGCTATGTCGCGTTACTGCCTTATACCTTCGCTTCGAGACCTGCAGAACCTGAAGTGCGAGGATTCACCAAGGTCAAGTCACTGAGCGTCTTTGGAATTACGGCCCTAGCATGTATTGGTTCGTTGGTTGCGGCCAGCTACTGGATGCCGGGCTTTCGTGCCGGGATGTTCCCCGAAGGACAGCGTCCGTCAGGAGAATTGCTCGCCAATAACGTTGACCCGCTGATCAATCTGGGACGAGATCTTCGTTCGAACGGCAAAAAGCCATTCTTGACGTACTACACCAGTTCCGAGCAAGCCCCCTATCTACGTACCCAAGTGATCAAGAATCTCTCTGGTCAGCGGTGGGAACCAGACGAGGATCTCTTCTATTCCGAATACGTCGGGGACACTGCAGTGGGTAGTGATTTTTCTGCGTTCGGTAACTCTGAACAGGTACTTCGCATGACCTGGCCTAATGCCAATACCAACCCGCTGCTCCCATTACCGACGCAAAGCTATTATGTGCGAGGGATTCAAGGTGACTGGCGCTGGACACACGAAACCTCCGTGGCCAGGCTCAGCGGGGAGGCGCTAAGCGCAACCAAGGATCTTACCGTCGCTTATCAGGACCTAGAAATCACCTCGGACCTAGTAGACTCGATCGCCGGCTGGGACATGGGTGAGGATTCATCAGTTTCCAGTGAGTATTCCCAACTTCCGGCAGATGAAGATCAAAGCCTACAGCCTTTGCTACAGGCCACGCTGAAGGAAGCCTACGGGACCGAGGGATCGCCGCAGACCGCATTGAGCACGGCAACGGCGATTCAACATTTCTTCCGCTCCGGCAAATTCACTTATTCGGAGCGCACTCCTTTGCGCGAAGGCTACGACGGAGCAAACGCTCAGGTGGTTGAAGCATTCTTGAACCGCAGGCAGGGTTACTGTGTTCACTTTGCTTCGGCGATGGCGCTATTGGCACGAGAAGCAGGAATCCCCTCGCGCATCGCAGTTGGCTATGCACCTGGTGTTGCAACCGGTGAATCTATAGGCGCCGTGGAATCCGGAGCTCCCGACATGTTTGGTGCAACGGCCAAACCTTCCGGCGCGCTCAAGGGCTACACCGTCAGTGGACAACAAGCCCACGCATGGCCAGAGCTTTACATCACCGGTATCGGTTGGGTTCCATTTGAGCCGACTCCAGGTCGTGGTTACACGCCGAGCTACGCTCCAGAAGCGACTCAAAGTGCCGCCCCTGAGCAAAGCACAGCCCCTGAAGTTCCAACGATTCGCAGCACTCCAAGCCGCACCGAATCGGCTTCCCCGTCGGCTCCCGTCGCCACGGCTCAAGCTAATGAGCAGGAATCATCATGGTGGTCATGGTGGTTAATACCTGCGGTGCTGGTACTCATCGCGGTAGCTTTGCTGGTTGGTCCTTGGCAGCGCAACCGTTTCCGACAGGAACGCCTGAGACAAATTCGGTCCGGCGGTCATGGCACGGCCTCAGCCCTCTGGGATGAATTACTCAGTATTGGCGCTGACGCAAGGCTTCCGGCAGGAGCTCACGAGTCCGTTGGGGATTACACGGTGCGATTAGCTTCTGATCACCCTGCGATCGCAGCAGAACTGCAGGAAATTCAACGGGTCGTAGAACAGAGTTTCTATGCACAACGACACCCCGCCTCCGCCCAGAGCACGGCACTGTTGGGATCCTTGGATGCCATCGAGGATCGTCTACGCAATCAGCTTCCGCTCTGGCAACGTCTGACCACGTTTATTGTCCCGCCGTCTTTGAGCTCTGGAATGGGGCGCAAAAAGCACTCCAACCAACAGCGCAGAACGCCAAGTTAAAGAGTTGATGCCCGGCCAATGGCCGGGCATCAATGGCATCTAGAGATGCAGAAATTACTTCTTTGCAGCGTATGGATCAGCGATGCCGATGTACTGCACGGTGGTGTATTCAGCCAAACCTTCAGCGCCACCTTCGCGGCCCAGACCCGACTGCTTCACGCCACCAAATGGTGCGGCAGCGTTGGAGATAACGCCAGCGTTGAAGCCAACCAGACCGAATTCGATCTGTTCCGAAACACGGAACATGCGGTTGAAGTCCTGGGAGTAGATGTAGGAAGCCAGACCGTACTCGGTGGCGTTAGCCAGCTTGATGGCTTCTTCTTCCGAGGCAAACGTGGTTACCGGAGCAACTGGGCCGAAGATTTCCTGGGTCAGGATCTTGGCGTCGTTAGCAACGTTAGCCAGCACGGTTGGCTGGTAGAAGTAGCCTGGGCCTTCTACTGGTGCACCACCGGTGACGGCGGTTGCGCCGGCACTCACTGCAGCTTCAACCAGGGCGTGAACTTCGTCGCGGGCCTTCTCTTCGACCAGTGGACCTACGGTGGTGCTCTCTTCGGTACCACGTCCTGGCTTCAGAGCCTTCATCGCTGCAGCGAACTTGGCGGTGAATTCCTCTGCAACATCGGCGTGAACCAGGAAGCGGTTGGCCGCGGTGCAGGCTTCACCCATGTTGCGCATCTTGGCTGCCATGGCGCCTTCAACAGCAGCATCCAGGTCAGCATCCTCGAAGACGATGAATGGTGCGTTGCCACCAAGTTCCATCGAGGTACGCAGTACCTTATCTGCCGCATCCTTCATCAGCTGCTTGCCCACTGGGGTGGAGCCGGTGAAGGAGACCTTGCGCAGGCGGTCGTCCTGCATCAATGGACCGGAGATCTTCGAGGCCGAAGCGCCGGAGACAACGTTGAGCACGCCCGCTGGAAGACCAGCTTCCATCATGGTAGCTGCGAAGAGCTGGGAGGTCAGTGGGGTCAGCTTGGCTGGCTTGAGCACCATGGTGCAACCTGCAGCTACTGCTGGGCCTACCTTGCGGGTAGCCATGGCCAGTGGGAAGTTCCAAGGGGTGATCAGCAAGCATGGGCCAACTGGCTTGTGATGAACCAGGACCTTGTTCTTGCCTTCTGGGGTCGTGACGTAGCGACCGTAGTGGCGCACGGTCTCTTCAGAGAACCAACGCAGGAATTCTGCACCGTAGGTCACTTCGCCGTATGCCTCGGCCAGTGGCTTGCCCATTTCAAGGCTCATCAGCAGGGCGAAGTCATCTTTGCGTTCGGTGACCAGATCAAAAGCGCGACGCAGGATTTCAGCGCGTTCGCGTGGTGCGGTCAAAGCCCATTCGGCCTGTACCGCATCGGCTGCATCCAGTGCTGCCATAGCATCTTCGCTGGTGGCGCTGGCAAGGGTTAGCAGCTTTTCTCCGGTGGCCGGATCGAGCACATCAAAGGTGCCACCATCCGAGGCATCGCGCCATTCACCATTGATCAAAAGACCGGTTGGAACCTTGGCAAGCAGTTCTGCTTCACGCTGGGCAGTGATCGACATACGCGCATCTCCTGAAACTCTAAATGAAACTAATCGTCGTTGATGCCTACGCTATTCTTGGCACAAGCTCGATGTAAATCGCCCTATGCACTATAAAAGCGCAGATTCATTGTGCAATCAGCCTATGCGAATTTTGCTAATTCTTCGCTTCGTGACGTTGCGCCAAGACAGCTTCGTAGAGGTCGCGTTTTTTGGCACCAAACTTTTCGGCCACCTCGGCCACGGCTTGCTTCATTCGCGTGCCTTGTTCAACGAGCTGCGCGACCTTGGGTAGCAGTTCATCGATAGTGGCAGGCTCGGCTTCTGCGGCACCGTGGATGACTACCACGATCTCTCCACGTACCCCAGGTTCCGCCCAACTCTTCAGGGCGCCAAGCGAGTCGCGACGAACCTCTTCAAACTTTTTAGTCAGCTCACGAGCAACCGCGGCCTGGCGCTCCGCACCGAAGGCTTCAATAGCCGCATCGAGGAAATCGTTCAGACGATGTGGGGCCTCGAAGAAGACCATGGTGCGTTCCTCGGTGAGCAAGGAATCTAAGCGCTTGCGCCGCTCCCCTGCCTTACGTGGCAGGAAACCTTCAAAGGTAAAGCGTCCGGTGGGCAGCCCCGAAAGAGCTAGTGCAGTCAACACCGCTGATGGACCAGGAACCGCAGTCACCGTGATTCCGGCGTCCAATGCCGCGGCCACCAAAGGGTATCCCGGGTCAGAGACTGCAGGCATGCCAGCATCAGAAACCACCAAGATGGTGGCGCCTTGCGCAGCAAGTTCAATGACTTCCGAAAGCTTATGCGCCTCATTGTGTTCATGCAGGCTCATCACCTTCGCGGTGATCTTAATGCCCAGGGCGTGAGCCAGGTGGTGGAAATTTCGGGTGTCCTCCGCGGCGATGATATCCGCAGTGGACATCATCTCCCGCAAGCGCGGGGATGCGTCGGATAGATTGCCTATCGGGGTGGCGCCCAGGACGATTACGCCCTCATTCTCTGAGATCTGCACATTCTTAAGCCTACGCGAAGTAGGAAAAGCCCACATTCTGTACTTTCCGCCGGTAGCATGAATTGGTGATGGGGACCTCGACTTTACACTCCGCGAACGCCGGCCACGTTCGCTCAGCGCACCAGGCCTACACATTGCAGAGCCTAAAAGCTCGGCTCTTGCCCACCGCGATGGCCGCCGGCCCACTGATGTGGATCATTCCATTAGCGGTGACAGTGCTTGCTGGCCTGCTACGTTTCGTGAATCTTGCCCATCCCCACATGCTCATCTTTGACGAAACGTACTACGTCAAAGATGCGTTTGCGCTTCTTCAAAGTGGCTATGAGCGCGAGTGGACTGATGACAGCGATGATCAATTCATTGCAGGCAATCCGCAGTTAAGCACAGATCCCTCTTTTGTTGTTCACCCCCCATTGGGCAAATGGCTGATCGGTCTGGGCATGCTGCTCTTTGGCGATTTCAACGGGTTCGGCTGGAGATTCTCCACGGCCCTGTTTGGAACACTAGCGGTTCTACTGGTGACCTTATGCGCACGGTTGCTCTTCGGTTCTCATACGCTCGCAGGTATCGCCGGTTTGCTTATGGCCATCGATGGTCATTCCATCGTCATGTCTCGAACCGCGTTGCTAGACATCTTTTTGATGTTCTTTGTGCTGGCTGCCTTCTACGCACTGCTCAAAGACCGGGTCCACGGGCGCACACAATTGGCCCGCAAATTATCTGTTCCAGAAGGAAACCGGCCCGACGAGTTCCTATTAAGGTACGGACCAGTACTGTGGTGGCGCCCGTGGCGCCTGCTAGCCGCGATCATGCTTGGCTGTGCCGTGGGCATCAAGTGGTCGGCTTTGTCCTTCGTCGCGGTGTTCTGCATCATGGCAGTGCTCTGGGATTTCGCCGCACGTCGTACCGCAGGAATCCATCAGTGGCAGCGAGCAGCCTTAGTCAAAGACGGAATCTACTCATTCTTCACGATGATTCCTCTGGCCTTTATCACCTACCTCTCCACCTGGGCTGGATGGCTAATGACTTCCGGCGGCCGCTACCGCCACTGGGCCGAAGAGAATCCTGGCCAGGGTGTGAGTTGGTTGCCTGCTCCCCTACGCTCGCTGTGGCACTATCACCAAGCTGGCTATGAGTTCCATACCGGCCTGAACTCAGAACACGGCTGGCAATCCTCCCCTTGGACTTGGCCGTTCGCCGGCCGCCCAGTGCTCATTTATTTCGAAGGCTACGACAAGGGCGCCAACGGTTGCGATCTAAGCCGCTGCACCGAGGTTATTACCGACCTACCCAACCCCCTCTTGTGGTGGGCCTGCTCCATTAGTATGTTCCTGCTGATCTTGTGGTGGATTGGTGCACGTGATTGGCGGGCCGGAGCTATCCTTTCTTCGGCAGCCGCCGGCTTCTTGCCCTGGCTCATGTATCCAGAACGCACCATGTTCTTTTTCTACACGCTGCCGCTGGTGCCATTCATGGTTCTTTCCTTGACGTATATGATTGGCAAGTTCATTCCGCGGGACCCGCACTTGACGCTCAGGTACCGCACGCGCATTGTCATAGTCACTCTGGTCATGGTTTTGTTCCTAGTCACTTCGGCATTCTTCTGGTCAATTTGGACCGGGGAAATGATTGCGGATGAACTGTGGCGCCTACATGTGTGGATCCCTAGCTGGGGATAAACACCGGAATGTATAGGTCTTTGAAGCCATGAAATAGGCCACTTTGATGATTGTCGATTCCCGAAGGATTGAGCTTCCATGCAAGAAGTAACCGTCGAGCTACTCACCAAGCTACCGCCCGAGTTTAATACGACGAACCTACTACTTGACCGCGTCGCCCGCGACCCCGAAAAGCCACTATTTAGTGTGCAGCGCCAGGGTCAATGGCACGATGTCAGCTCCACCGACTTCCTCAAAGATGTGAAGCGTCTAGCCTCCACCCTCATCAATGACGGATTACAACCAGGCCAAAAGGTCGCGATTATTTCGCGCACGCGCTATGAATGGGCTCTAGCTGAAGAGGCAATTTGGTTTGCCGGCGGAGTCTCGGTGCCCATCTATGAGTCCTCCAGCCCCTTCCAGATCGAATGGATCCTGCGTGACTCCGGTGCCCGCGTTGTATTTGCCGAAGATCATGAGCTGCGCTCCAATGTCCGTCGCGCCGCGGCCCAGCTGGGCGAAGAAGTACGCACCCACCTTTTTGAAGGTTCCGATCAGGCCGATAAATCATTGATTCCTTCGGCCGGTGTGCACGAATTACTTGTCCCGATTCAGCGTGTCAACGAAGAATTAATTGAATCGCGCCGCGCATCGATGAAGCTGAGCGATGTGGCCACGATGGTCTACACCTCAGGCACTACCGGGCGACCAAAGGGCTGCAACATGTCCCATTCCAACTTCGCGATGGTGGCTCACAACCTTGCCGGCAGCATGCAGGACGTTTTAGGCATCGAACGTCGAACACTCATGTTCTTGCCGTTGGCCCATGTGTTGGCGCGCGCGGTGCAGCAGACCTGCATCCATGGTGGATCGATCATCGCGCACTCTAGTTCTATGGCAACCTTGACCCAAGATATGGCAGCGGTGAAACCCGGTTTCTTGCTGGCCGTACCGCGCGTTTTTGAGAAGATCCGCACCACCGCCTTAGCTACCGCAGAAAGTAGCGGCAAAGGCGAGCTGTTCTTGAAAGCAGAAGCTGTGGCTATCGAGGTCTCCAAGATCCGTGATGCCCGTGAGCGTGGTGAAAAACGACGTTTCCCACTCTCGCTTCGCGCTCGCCATGCACTCTTCAACAAAGTCCTATATCCGAAACTACGCAATGTTTTTGGTGGGGACTGCGGTTACGCAATCTCCGGGGCCAGCGCCCTGAACCAAGACCTTGCACACTTCTTCCGCGGGGCTGGGATCAAGCTGGTGGAAGGCTACGGGCTGACCGAGACCACTGCCCCTGCAACGGTGAATCAAGCCTTCCGCACCCGCGTGGGTACGGTCGGACGCCCAATCCCTGGCACCAGCGTGAAAATCGCGCAGGACGGGGAAATTCTCATCAAGGGCATTGGCGTATTTTCTGATTATCACAACAATCCCAAGGCCACCGGGCAAGCCTTTGACGCTGATGGTTACTTCAAAACCGGAGACACCGGGGTGCTGGATGATCAGGGATTCCTCAAAGTCACTGGACGCAAAAAGGAGCTGATTGTCACCGCTGGCGGCAAAAACGTCTCCCCCGGACCGTTGGAAGAAATGGTGCGTGCTGGACGCATCGTCGCCCATTGTGTATTGGTCGGTGACCAGCGACCGTTCATTGCCGCCTTGGTGACCCTAGACCGTGAAGAACTGGTCTTGTGGGGTAAGTCCAACGGCCTTGGCGAGCTGACTCTTTCTGAAGCTGCCTCGCATCCTCAGGTTATTGCCGAGGTGCAGAAATACGTTGATACCGCTAATCTCACCGTCTCCAAAGCGGAATCGATCCGTAAGTTTGTAGTTCTTGACGAAGAATTCACCGAGGAATCAGGGCACCTGACCAACTCGCTCAAGCTCAAACGCCAAAGCGTGATCGAGCAGTTTGATGAGCAGATCCAGGCTCTCTACACAAAATAGAATCTGGGCTTAAGCAATTTTTGGTGCCGCACAATAGTGCGGCACCAAAATTGCTTATGGGGTATTTCTGCGCTTAGCCACCTAGGCCGAATGCTCGGGCCTCTTGACGAAGTCGCGCTGCTTCACGTCGGCGCCCGGTGGGCCAGCAGCTGATGAGAACTATGACAACCGTGGCAATAACTAGTACTGCGATGCCGATGGCACTATCGACCCAGAACTGCTCAGGGTACAAGCGGATCAGGGTGTCCTTGACGCTGAATGTCCAGGAACCTTCAGAGAAGAACAACGCGTGGAACTGGGTGAAGAAGTTCTCCCAGCCCATCAAGGCAGCAACCATCAACATAGCGATCATCACCAGGGTGAGAATGGCGCCAGAGAACAGCGCACGGCGTACTCCACCGGCATAACGCTTGGCCAAGTACCAGATGCCAACAATCAAGATGACGGCCAGGATGAGACCCAACACATAGGCGAAGCCAATTAGATGTTTGACGTCCACCATGTGTTGAACTTCGCCCTGCGTAAACATGGCTGAACCGGTTGATAGCTTGAGCCCAGATAGGTACTCCGGGCCGGCAAAGTTATTTAGATAGTCCAGGCCGTAGCTGCCATAGGTCAGACGTTCTGGGTCGCTAAAGCCAAAGAGATCGCTAGGGAAACCTGGTCGGCCATAGGACAGAGCCAAGAAAGCCGGTGTGGCGATCAGGCGAATGGCAGCAATCAACGTGAGGACTGGGAAGATCAGTGCAACAATTGCCTGGGCGGTACGCCCCATAGGTGGTTTGGAGTTCAGAGCACGCTCGCGAGCTACACGTCGTTTCTGTGCTGCTTCAGATCGCTCCGGTTCCGGTTCATAACTTCCAAAAACGCGATTGCGGGCCTGCGCCACGGCTGCCTTGGTGGTTGGCAGTGAACCAGTTTTTGGTGCAACTGCGACCGGTGGCACCTGTTGAGCGGTGGTCTTAGCCTCTGGTTCTTCCTGCGGCTTAGCCTTTGGCTGCACCGTGGTAGCAGGAGCTGGCGAATCATTCTTCGTCTTTTGTTCTGCTTCAAGTTCGTGAGGAAGTTTGATGGCGCGAATAACGTCTTCCACTGGCTCTTGTGCTTGAGTTTTTGCCGCTGGTTTCGAGGCAGCTGGCTTCTGTTCTGCAGACTTCTGCTCAGCTGGCTTCTGCCCCGCAGGCTTTTGCTGTTCTGCCTTGGCAGCTACCGGCTGAGTCGCGTTTGGTTTCTGCTCCGCTTGCTTCTTATCTGCAGGCTTCTTATCTGCAGGCTTTGCGGCAGCTGGCTGTGTGGCTGATGCTGGTTTGCTTTCAGCTTCAGGCTTGCCAGACACTGCGCGGCGTACAGCTTCTTTGCGGGCAGCCGCATCAGCCTGAGCTTGGTTCTTATGAGCTTCCAGACGCGCGGCAAGCTCTTCTGCTTTTTGGCTCAGTGGTGCCTTGGGCGCTGGCTCCGGGGTAGCCGGTGCGGGCTGGCCCGCTGTTCCTTGCCCCTCGGATGGGTTTTTCGCCGCCTCAGCCATGAGCAGACCTCCTGCAATTCGCGCGATGGTGTGGTGTTATGAATTTTTGGTAGGCCAGACAGGGCCCACGCGCTTTTAGCTTATCCACCGCCGGGGCTCAACTGCCGGATTACCACACCTTATTCACGTACCAGCTACTAGGTAAGCAGGACGTCAGCCTCGAAATGAGTTGGGAGCGAGACTACTGTTCTTCCTTGGGCAACATCGACAATCGCACCCGTGCATCAAAACGTTGGCTACCAATCTCGCGTGAACGCACCGACTCCGATGACGTATTGGCCGAGGCACGTGGCTCGCGCACCGCGTCTACCAAGGCATTAAGCTCGTCCTCGGGTTCTAACGCTTCGGGAATGGCTCCACGAATCAGCGACCATCCACTGGGAACAGTCAGACGTTGGGCATGTCGAGCGCAAAGGTCATAGCAGTGCGGCTCAGGGTAGGTGGCCAGCGGACCGAGTACCGCCGTTGAATCGGCATACACATAGGTGAGGGTGGCACGAGCCGTTTCACGGCACGCTGGGCGAGAACAAAGACGAAGACCTTCCACGCTGTTCATTCTACGCGTGGGATCCTCAGATGCGCGGGATCTAGCCGGGTTTTGCCCAAGAGCCGAACCCGAAGCTAGCTAGAGCGATAGGCTGGGTGGATGAACTCCAAGTTGCCCGGTATGCCCAGCGGCCCACGGCGCAGTCGTCATGGTCGCTCACGTCGTGGGCCGTTGGTGCCCATGCACCTACCGGCCTTCCGATCACGTCCGGAACGTTTTGATGATGCGGTGATGGCCAGCGCTCAGCGGTTATCCGAACGCTGGCCACGCGAAATTGAACTGATCGATTTCCTGATCGAACCGGTGCCGGACGATAAACTGATCAATCAGGCTCACGCGGTTTCCGATCGTATTCCGTTGGCTTCTTCAAGGCCAGCAACGCGCAATCAGCGTGCTGAAATCATTATCTACCGGTTGCCCATCGAGCAAATTGCCGATAGCACCGTAGAGTTGGTTGATCTAGTCCACCAGTGCGTAGTGCATGAAGTAGCGCAGCTGTGGATGAAACCGATCAACGATATTGACCCGTCCTACTTCCCCGAAGATCCCGAAGACTTTTAGCGCTGATTCTCTACGTGTAGCTGCGCTGGAGCGTGGGTAGCGAGCATCAAACGTACCGCACCAATCCACACCAGAGCTGAACCCACCAGGTGGCAGACCACTAATAGCTCGGGCAAATGCGTCACTGCCTGCACAATACCGATCAGACCCTGAGCTGCGAATACTAGAACGTACAGTTTGGCTTTGCGAGCAACCGAATCAGCATCTTGTGCGGTAGCTTTGCGCCAAATAATCACGGTGATCACTAACGCGAGAAGAGCAGCGGCACCATGAATGATGGTGATACTCAGCCAGTCGAAGCCCATACGCGGCACATCTGCCGAATCTCCAGCATGTGGTCCCGAACCGGTGACGGCTGTTCCGAGAACCACCAGCACTGCATTGACTACCAGTGCTGCGGTGCCCCAAACCTTGAGCTGCTCGGTGCTCCGTGGCGCTTGCCTCAGTTCAAGGTTCTGCACTTTATCCCAGGTAATTGCCGCTGCGGTCAGCAGCAGTGTCGCCGCAAGGAAGTGCCCTGCGACCATGAAGGGATTCAGTTTTACCCACACAGTCACCCCGCCGAGCACCGCATTGAGTACGACCAACCAGAACTGTAGCCAAGCCCAACGGGTAATGGCTGGAACTGGTTCGCGCTGAAGTCGGGCCGCAATGATGACCCAACCCACCGCAACGCACAGCACCGTGGTGAGCATGCGGTTGGCGAACTCGATGGTTGCATGAATGCCCATCTGGGCGGTGGGGGCCAAGGACCCGTCGGTACAAGCTGGCCAATCGGGGCAGCCCAGACCGGATCCAGTGACGCGCACTACTCCGCCACCTACGATGATCAAAATGGCTGCGGCCAACGCCGTGAAGCTGGCCACGCGCAAGGCACGGCGCTCCAAGGTAACTCGGCTAGCAAGCCAGCCGAAGGGGGTAATCATAGAACTGTTCCTTGGTGACGGTCCGCTACCCGCCGATATTAACCACAATGCCGTCGCGACCGGCATTAGCCTGAGGCATCGAAGCCCAAGCAATCGAACGATCCGAGCCGAGTGCTACCTGCGCAATGTAGGTGTTGGCATCGGTGGAGAAGATCACGGCTTGAGCATCGTCAGAGACTGATTTTGGATCAAAAACGATGGACGAGCCGGCATCAACCTGTAGATTCTTGGCCTTCTGCAACTTGCCGTCCTTTCTCACCACTGTAGCCTCAACGGATGAATCCGAATCCACAGCAGCCAAAACGAACTTCCCAGTGCCATTGGCAGATACTGGCATGGCCTGAGTGCCGGCCAGAACGTTGGAGCTGGCAGCCCACGCTGTATCAGAAGAATCTTTCGGATTAGCACCGCGCACCATGCGCACCGCCGCGGTGACCGGCGCATCAGCTTCAACCACCACGGTGTAATAGCCGCCAGCGAGCTGTTTCAGATCCACCACGTTGGTCGCATTTGAAGCAGCTGCCAAGTTCTCGTCAAAGCTAGCTGCAACTTCACCGTTCTCACCCAGCACCTTCACCTTGTAGCCCGCGCCCGAAGATCCGGTCGCGGAAACGTGAAGTTGCGGAACCAAAGACTTATCATCTTTGCTCAGCGAGCTGATATTTTCCTTGCTATCGATCCAAACCCCAGGAATCACCTGGGTGTTGGAGGCCGATGCATTGGGGCCAACAAAGTCCACGCCCGAGGGAGTCAATCCGCGAAGCGCAGCCTGCTGAACGCTGGCAGTGATCTTGCCACCAACGCTGGTGACATCTGCTGAAACAGAGTTCATATTCTGCGCGTAACCGCCAAGCACTAGGGCTTTGTCCTCCCCCGGAGCAATCACGATGTTCTGCAGGGTAGGAGTATCGATCAATCCATCTGGACCACGTAACTGCAGGGATACCTGGGCGGTGGTGTGCGTCGGGTTAGATACGTGCATAACACTGGTTGAACCAGTGTTGGTCTGCAGGCCAGTGAAGCGCCAGTTGGAGGCCGGCGCCTGACAGGTAGCCATGGCCAAGCCTTCAAGGTCACCATCCGAAGCTTGGTAGCTGCGCAGGGCGCTACCCTCTGAAGCTAGTGAGCCCAGTGGCTGCAACGAGTAGGCCTGGACTCCATCAACGTTGTTCAAAGTTGAAACCTTGCTCACGCGCCCGGTTTGGCCAGCATCATCTGCACCGCGAGCTTCAGCAGCTTCGGCTTCCTTGATGCGCTCGGTCAAAGTGCGTGGCGAGGATCCGTCTAGTTTGGCCACCCAAGAACCGGGAACACGCTTGGCCAAATCGGAGACCGCAATCGCACGGACGTTGCTGCTGACTTTCTTAGCACCGGCAGCAAACTGTGGATCCGTTCCATCAACGCCCTTAAGCAGCTGTGGAGTTGGAGCACAGATACTGGTGGCATCTCCTGCAGGAAGATTTGTCACCGCTGCTGGCAGGGTGCTTTCTGCAGGCTTCGGAGCGATGATTGATCCACCAGCAACCACTGCGCCGGCTGCAATAACTGCGGCCAGACTCAACATCACGGCGCCGGTCTTCTTTCGAGTCCCCGCGGTTGCCGCGTCCTTGCTGGCCGCCACGCGAGCTTTTTCAAGCTTGCGACGACGGGCACTGACCTTCTTATCATTGGTTTCTACAGCAGGTGCTGGGGTGGCAGGCTTGGACTTATTGGCCTGTTCTTCCTTAGCAGCCTCGGCAGCTCGAACCTTTTCCAACTTACGGCGACGCTTCGCGGCGCTTTGGTCTTCGGGCCCCTGTTGCTCATGCGCCTGATTCTTCTCGGACGTGGCTTTTGAGGCGGCAGCTGTGGCGGCAGTTGCAGTTCCTGCGGTGGCGGCCTCAGCTTTAGCTTCTAGAACCTTTGGTTCTTCGGTAGAAGACTCAGCGTCTTTTTTCGCCGCAGTTTCCGGAGTGCTTCCGGCAGCTGTCGCTGGGGCGGGTTCCTGCTTGGCAGGTGCCGGAGTTTCAGTTTTCGACGTTGCGGCTTCAGAAGTGGCCGCCTGAGACTTCTGCTGCGCAACAGGCTGGTCGGCCTTTGGCGCTGGGGCAGCCTCGTTCTTTTCCGAATCTGCAGCGGATTTTTCTAGCGGCTCACTGATGACAGTTTTCTCAGTCTTTTCAGACTTATCGTTTTCAGCAACCGGCGCTGGACTGGCCGTCGGCTTTTTCTCGGTCTTAGCAGCCTTCTTATCGTCCTTGGCCTTCTGCTCCGCTTCGGCTTTCTGCTGCGCTACTCGTGCTTTCTCGACTTTCGTCTCAGCCTTTGCGTTAGCTTCTTGCTGGGCTTTATGTGTCTTATCAGCTTCGGCCGCAGTTTTTGCCTCGGCCTTTGCACGATTCGTGGCTTCCTTGGCCCGAGCCTTTTCTAGCTTCGCGTCGACTTTGGCTTTGACCTTGGCAGCTTTTTCTTCTGCACGGCTCAGTGCCGCAGAAACTGAATGCTGGGACTGCGCAGGTGTTGACTGCTCGGCTTTGTCAGCAGAATCCCCTGAGTTAACGTTCTTCTCGTCGCTCACTACTTCTTCTCCTGCTCGGCTTCATCGTCCGAAATTCGGTCGTTGAGCTTCGGGGTCAAGTTTTCTCGGATCTTGCTGGCCCGTTCACGAGCTTCTCGACGGCTCTGTGGACCGGAGCCGTGAGCCGTTGATGGACTCTGAACTTGCGCGGCCGCCAACACTTTTTCGCCGTCGAGCACTTCTTGGTCCTCGGTGCGAGGTTCGCGGAAGCGATAGTCGCTGTTGCGGTAGTTGGCGAAACGTCGTGAGCTTGGCACCGGAATGGCCAGCAGCACGGTAATTAACAACACCAGTGCACCAATCACCAGCACAGGAATGTCCATGCTTTCCTTATGCGTCAGCGTTAGCTCTCCCCCGGCATTAGGAATCTCGAAAGCTTGGGCCCAACGGGTATCCGAGTTTTCAGGGTAGGAGACCGTACGAAGATTCTGGTTATCGATGCTGGCGCTGAGCTTTGTATCGGCCGGTGTCGAAAGAATGAGGGTTCGTTTTTCACTAGATTCCGGCAGCGTCAAGTTGCTGATCTTGCCACGATTTGTTGGTAAGACGCTCACGCCGCCTTGCTCATCAATGATGCGAGCGAAGCCAGCGCCCTGAGCTTCACCTGAGGCCTTGTAGTCCACCCGCCACAGCCAACCGCTGTCAGTCTGCCCCACGGCGGCTAAGCCAGTGGCAGCATCCAGGGTGCGTACCACAGCTGGCACTGATTCACCGGTTTCGTTCAAGACAATGTAGCCGATACCCAAGTCCCGCAGTGAGGAACGAGCGTCCAGCGCAGATTCGGAGAGCAACATGGCTACTGCCTTACTCTGCACCGATGAGGTAATCGAGTTTTCGTTGCGCTCTGGATTCAGCAGGCTTCCTGTGAGGGTCTTAACCTGCGAGAAACGGCTGATCCCATCAAGGGTTTCGCCGGATCCGGACACTAGCTGGCTGTCTATTTCGCCGGAGGAGCGTGGGCTGAGAACCAAGGTACGGTCTTGGAATTCCGAACGTCCAGCATCTGCCGCGGTCGCAGGCAGGGTGCGTGGCTGCGAGGAAGTAACTTGCTGGGTATTGACCAACTTCGTCAAGGACTCAGATGCAGCCGTGGGGTTCAACGCGGAACCTAAAAGAACGGTCCCGGAGGCTGCTATTGCAATCACGCTCAGTGCTGCCATCAACGATATTAAGGATCGCGGGGCGTTTGCTCGCAGTGCGCGTGGTTGGTTTTCGTGCCGCAATGCTGCCAACGCGTTGGCGGCGGCGGCGATCAAAGCAAACACGGTGAAGGAAACAAATGGTCCGGTGTATGCGCTGACCGCAGAATGCGACTGTAGGCTCACCGGAATGAACCCAACGGCCCATCCGGCTGCCAACGAAATCACACCAGCCCACAAGAACCGACGCGAGTTTCGACGCATGGTGGCGCTGAGGCTGAACGCCGAGCTCAACGTACCGATCACTGCCATGATGATTACTGGCGCACCGATCAGCAAGGCAGCAATCAAAGCCCACGGTCCGGCAGGCAGCATGTCCCATCCGACCAGACCAACTTTGGCGTCAAAGGCTTCTGGGAAACCCAAGAGCATCTGCCATGGCGAAGCTGGGGTGAACGCGGTAGGTGCGCCCGGTTCGGTGAACAACAAACGAGGTTCGCTGATTGCGGCAAAGAGCAATGGCAGGTTCCACACAATGGCTGGCAATGGGATCCACCACAAGCTTCGAGCGCGGTGAATCGATGAGAATGCCAGCGCATAAATCAATACGACTGCAGCCAAGAAGAACGCCATCGAGCCGGAAGAAATAACCCACAGCAATAAGGCAGCACAGGCTGAAGCGGTCCAGGCAGAAGCTGACTTTTCCTTGAGTGACTTCGGCTTGGCGCCTTCAACAGCTACCTGTGCGTTCATCGCACGGATGACAGCCATGACGAACACCGGCAACACAATATGAACCAAGGCAGAACCGATTCGCCCGGCAGCCAACGATGAGGTCAACGACGGTAGCAGTGCCCAAACCAGGGCGGCAAAGAATCGAACGGAGCGCGAACGGCTGACCGCTCCAATCCCCCACCATGCGCTCAACGCTGCCAACGGCATCGCGGCTAGGAAGAGGTACGGGGCTACCTGGTTGGCATGGCCGAAGGTGATCACCGAATACAGCCAGAATAGCGCGTCAGAATTATCAGGTGGCGCGCTAAAGCCTGCGCCAACGTTCTGCCACCAAGACAGCGCATTGGCTCCGATTTCCCTGGTGGTTTGCGAAAAGGGTCGCAAGGCTCCGCCCGATAGGGCGCCCGATCCTAGCACATTGCGCCAAGCAATGAGCGAAACGGCAGTGGAAATCAACAGAGCAAAAATCAAAGAAAGTACCGCGGTGGTGCGCGGCGGGCGGGCGATGCGAACAAAGTCTGAGAAATTATCACCGCTGGGTTCGACCATGGCGTCGGCGCCACTGCCATCCCCATAAACATCTGCATCATCACGACCGGTGTGTAGGTTGCGACGGTATTCGCGCACGGCCGAGGAGGAGGTCATCAGCTTGCGCACCTGGCGGCGCGGGATTTCACGCACCGCACGGACATTACGTCGCGAGGCAGATAGCTTGCCCGGGGTAAATAGCCCGCGCAGCGTTGCGCGCAAATGACCAAAGCCGTGACCCGGGTCCTTGGCCAGCAGGGCCACCAAGAAGTGGCCGATACCGCCGAGTAAAAGGCCGATCCAGAGGAACGGCAAAGTCAATGGTGCTGCGAACTTCAACCGCTGGAAAACTTCCGAACGTTTGGCTTCGCTAGGACCGGCCAGGGAGTCAATAACTTCAACCTGGTGGTACATTTTCGCTTCGGGAACGATGACAACACGGTAGCCAGCCAAGCGGTTTCGCCAGCACAAATCCACGTCGTCGCCACGTCCGGGAATCGCTGGGTCAAATCCGCCGAGGTATTCAAAAACCTCGCGGCGAATGAACATACCTGCAGAGGACACCGCAAAGTAGTCACTGCGTGAGTCGTACTGACCCTGATCAACTTCGTCGGTATCGATCATGGTCAGTCGCTGGGCCTTGCGGTCCACGCTCAGGCCGACTTCAACCAGGTGTCGTGGATTCTCGATGTCCAGCAACTTACAGCCGGCGATTGAAACCGACTCTGAGGCTTCGACCGCACGGGTCAACGCTTCGAGCGCGTCAGGGGCTGGCATGGAATCATCGTGGATGATCCACAGCCACTCATCGCGGCCCTCTTTTGCTTCAGGTAGCTGTGCGACAGCCACTTCCATCGATAGGCCCAAAGAGCCCTCCTCGGCTTGCAATAATGCAGCGTTGGAAGGCAGATTGGCACGCAAAACCTCAAGGGAAGCGTCGGAGGAAGAAGCGTCTACTCCGACAAAGCGTTCGATAGGCCGCGACTGGTTTCGCAGTGCGGCCAAAGTGCGTGGTAAAAAGTCAGCGCCATCGTGCGAGGCAACGATGGCGGTGACGTGAATTGGCGGACGAATTAGATTGCTCGTTTCCGTAGACGGCGACGTTCGCGCTCTGAGAGCCCTCCCCATATGCCGAAGCGCTCATCATTGCTTAAGGCATATTCTAGACATTCTGAGCGCACAACACATGCGCCGCAGACGCGTTTCGCGTCTCTAGTCGATCCACCCTTTTCAGGGAAAAATGCTTCCGGGTCTGTTTGTGCACACAGTGCACGGGCTTGCCAGCCCAGTTCTCCTTCATCAACTTCTCCGCCGACACCCAGCCAGACGGCCTTGATGTTCTCGCGTACTTCGTCGTCCTCGTCAAGCTCCGGCGCCCAGGATCCAACACTTGGAATCTCTTCACCATCTACGGCTGAGTCGTGTTCCTTCAGGAAATTGTCGGCTGCGGTTTCAAGATCAGCTGCGACAGCTACGCGTGCGGACTCGCCAGCTTGAGGGTCGACAAACCAGTCGGATGGTGCGTCTTCGAGCCCATACTGAGCGGACGCAACAGCCGAGGTCGAAAATTCGGAGTACCCCTGCTCCAGATTCGCCATGGTGATGTTGACCTTTCGATTGGTTTGAGTGGATTGGGCCGTCTATGGCACCTACCCATCCGGCAGCATTTATTCCATCAAACTAGAGAATGTGATGGATTCCGCCGGACTCACCATCTAATTACATCCGTGTAACTCCGCTAGAGTCAAGTGGGGAGGTCATTCTAAGAACAATTTTCAGGAAACTCCCGGCACAACACGCCGTCAAAACGGGCATATGAGACGGGCGAGTCATCACTTGCCTGAATTCTCGGTGAATTCTCAGTAACTAGTTTTAAAGGACGATCTATGAGTAGCAACCAACAACGTGAAACTTTCGTCGAGACCCTCTTGGCAACCCGACGCTCCTCCGCGTCGCCCTGGTTAACTTGGTACTCGCACACCGGTGAACGAATCGAGCTTTCCGGACGTGTTTTTGACAACTGGGTGGCTAAAAGCGCAAATCTCCTGGGCGACCTCTACGACCTCGATGAGCAATCCGTCGTGGTGGTGGACCTTGACGCCCACTGGAAATCATTGGTCCTCGCCCTAGCAGCACTGCATCACGGTGCCACCCTTGTTGATGCAAATCATCAGGAGGCACGCGGCGCGACCCTATGGATCACGGCCGCGCCTAACGATGAAAATATTCCAGCAAGCAGCGAGATCCTCGCCGTGAACCCGGCAGCTCTCGCGCTGTCCTTCGGTTCAGATCTTGGGCCTGTTGCTGAAGACTTTAATGCCACGGTACGTTCCTACGCCGACCAGTTCTATCCCTCGCCCGTAGCTGCGCAAACTCTAGCTTTGGCCACCGGTGCCGGTCTGGCAGTCGGAATCAAAGAGCTTTTTGACAAGGTAGCTGAGCCCAAAGGCACCATTTTGGTGCGAGCTGATCAGCCCGTACTTGCCCTGCTCCCCTACCTGGTTGGGCAGTGGAAAGCCGGGGACGCAGTGGTACTCGTTGAAGATACTTTCCAGGTCACCGAACGCCTTCGGGATGGTGAACGCATCACCTTCGACTACAACGCTGGAAACTAACGCAAAATCTCAGGTGTCGAACCGGTGTCAGAGCGCGGGTCGGTTTCCTTGGTGGAATTCGACGCGCCCGCGCCGGTTTCATTCTGCGCGCGACCTAAAATTTCGTGGTCGTGAGCGAACTCTTCTTCCTGATCCATTTCCTTACCAAAGACCCAGAAGCGGTAAGCGAAGAATCGGAAGATGGTGCCTAGGATCAGACCGACGACGGAGCCTGCAATGAAGACAGAGGTTGCATCGGTCAGGCCCAGCCAGTACTTGGTCACCCAAACACACGCGGCAGCAATGCCCAGACCGATGGCGTTCATGATGATGAACATCACCAGCTCGCGCACCACATTAGCCTGACGCCGGTGCCGGAAGGTCCAGTAGCGATTGGCAACCCAAGAGAAGATGGTGGCCACAACACCGGCAACGATTTTTGCTTTAACCTGAGAATCGCTCATCGAGCCATGAAGTAGCCAGACATAGATGCCCGAGTCAATGATGAACGCTATGCCACCGACAACACCGAACTTCGCGACTTCTCGCCAAAATAGCGAAATGAGTCCGGCAATTTTTGATTTGATGCGCTCGAGCAAGGGTCCTCCAGGGAATCGAGTTCCCGTCTGGCTAGCAGTTACAAGGCGCGCAGAGCAGTACTCGAAGCACGCGATCTAGTTATTTTATCGGTACTTTCTGGTGATTGACCGAATTCTGAGAGTAATCAGACATCACGGATGCGAATCTAAGCCGTGATTTCGATATTCTAGATATCGTGAGCTTTCCAAAAATTGGTGTAATTGGTGGCGGGCAGCTGGCCCGAATGATGGCCCCTGAGGCCCTGAACCTAGGTTTTGAACTTCATGTTCTCGCCGAAGGGCCCGAGGTGTCGGCAGCCCGTAGTGTTCCCGATGCACCCATCGGTGACTATAAGGACCTCGATACCTTGCGCGAGTTCGCCAAGGGTAAAGATGTGGTCACCTTTGACCACGAGCATGTTCCGAACGAATTCCTCACCACACTCATTAACGAAGGCGTGAACATTCAGCCACGCCCGGCAGCTCTGATCCACGCGCAGGACAAGTTGGTAATGCGCGAAGCAATCGAGCGTCTGGGTTTGCCTAACCCCGCATGGGCCAAGGTGGAAGATGTTCAGCAGCTGATCGACTTCGGCGATCAAACTGGCTGGCCTATTGTGCTCAAGACCCCCCGTGGTGGATACGACGGCAAGGGCGTTCGCATGCTTGATAACGAACAGGACGCCAAGGAAGCAGCCGACTGGTTCGCCAACGGCCCCCTGCTTGCAGAAGACAAAGTCGATTTCTCTCGCGAACTGTCCGCTATGGTCGCCCGCACCCCCTCCGGCGAAGCTAAAGCGTGGCCGGTCGTTCACACCATCCAAGTTGATGGCGTATGTGACGAAGTCATTGCACCAGCTCAAGATCTTGACCAGGCCACCGCTGCCGCCGCAGCCCAGGCCGCTCTGTTGATCGCTAATGAATTTGGCGTCACCGGAGTGATGGCCGCCGAGCTATTCGAAACGCCCGGCCAAGGAGCCGGCTTCGTCATCAATGAATTGGCGATGCGCCCGCACAACACCGGTCATTGGACGATGAACGGTTCGGTCACCAGCCAGTTCGAACAACACTTGCGTGCTGTACTGGATCTTCCACTGGGTGAAACCAGTGAGCTGGGCGTGACCGTCATGAAAAATTACCTTGGCGGAGCCAACGAAGACCTTTACTCGGCCTTCAGCGCAGCACTGGCCGCGGCCCCCGAGGTCAAAGTCCACGCCTACGGCAAATCGGTTCGACCAGGTCGAAAGATCGGGCACGTTAACGTCGTGGCTAACGCGGGGCAAAGCGTAGATGAACTTCGCTCCCAAGCTAATAAAGTAGCCGCGCTCATCCGTGATGGCGTAGACGCTGAACACTAATCTTTATACCGTCGAGAGCCACTGCACCTAGGCGCGGTGGCTCTTACACTTACTTATCCCAAGGAAATATTCTGATGTCTGTTGCACCACTTGTCGGCCTTGTCATGGGTTCGGATTCTGATTGGCCAGTTATGCGTCTTGCCGCGCAGGCTTTGGCCGAGTTCGGCATTCCGTTTGAAGCTGACGTAGTCTCCGCACACCGGATGCCCAGTGAAATGATCGAATACGGCAAAAAAGCTCACGAACGTGGACTACGCGTGATCATCGCTGGCGCAGGCGGTGCAGCTCATCTTCCGGGTATGCTCGCAGCCGTTACCCCGCTTCCTGTCATCGGAGTTCCAGTTCCACTGGCTAAACTTGATGGAATGGATTCCCTGTTGTCCATCGTTCAGATGCCCGCAGGAGTCCCCGTAGCAACTGTTTCCATCGGCGGCGCACGCAACGCAGGATTGTTGGCTGTACGCACTCTCGCATCGGGAACCGATGAGCTTGCACAGGCGTTGCAGGTAAAGTTGCTTCAGTTCGCAGATTCTCTGCGCGAATCGGCCCACGCTAAGGGTGCTGCACTGCGCGAAGAAGTTGCCAACGAGAATTTCGCTTCCTAGGGAAAGTCATTTAAGTACATGGGTTCTGCCAATCATCGCGCGCAAGGTCCGTTGCGCAGTCCGGAGACAATAAGCGCTCCGCAACGCAGCAAACGTGCGCTGATCTTGGTCCTCTTGACCATTTTCTTCCCGGGCAGCGCTCAGCTCGTTGCCGGAAACCGCAAGCTCGGACGCCTCGCGGTCACCGTCACTATGATTTGCTGGGTGGCCATTTTGGCCATCCTCGCGATCTACTTCATTAACCGCTCGGTCATCCTTGGCTGGGTCGCGCACCCGAACTTCCAGATGTTCTTGATCGTCGTACTCTCAGTACTGGCTGTCGGTTGGTTCATCATGTTCATCAACACCTTGGTGATCATTCGGCCAAAGATGTTGGCGCCGGGTATGCGCGCCATCGTCACCGTATTTACCCTTGCTGCAGTGGTCGCCACCAGTGGTGTGTTCATCTATGGTGCCTCGATACTGAACACCGGACGCGAAACCATCGTCTCGGTCTTTGATGAAGGTCCTGCCTTTGATCCGGTGGATGGCCGATACAATATTGCTGTCTTCGGTGCCGACTCCGGTAGTGATCGTCAAGGGGTGCGTACCGACTCGGTGGCGTTGCTCTCGGTAGATGCCAAGACTGGCAAGACCTTGCTGATCTCGATCCCGCGTAACTTCCAAGGCGCTCGCTTTGCTGATGATTCCCCAATGAAGAAGATCTGGCCAGATGGCTACAACTGTGGAGATGAATGTATCTTCAATGCCATCTATCGCAACGCTACCGACGAGCACGCTGATGCGTTCCCAAGCACGGTCAAGAACGTCGGCGCGCAAGCAGCGATGGATGCTCTGGAAGGAACGACCGGTCTACCGGTTCAGGGTTACGTCATGGTGGACATGGCTGGCTTCGAACAATTTGTTGATGCCCTCGGTGGAGTCAACATCGATTCGGGCGGCTGGGTTCCATACAACGGCAAGCGCTACGAAAACAGCACCATCCGCACCCACTGGTTCGCCCCAGGCAACCAGACCTTTACCGGCAAGCAAGCCCTGTGGTTTGCACGTTCCCGTGACTTCACCGATGATTACCACCGCATCAAGCGCCAGCAATGCTTGCAGCAGGCCATCATTAAGCAGTTCACCCCGCAGACCATTCTGAGCAATTTCACCAGCATCATGTCTGCCGGTGAACAGCTGGTAGAAACCAACATTCCTGCTGGTCAGCTTGGTTCGTTCGTGTCCTTGGCCGAAAAGGTATCCTCACAGCCGATGGCCCGACTTACCCTTGGTGCCCCGGACTTCGACCGTACCTTCTCCACCTACCCAGATTTTGATGAGCTTCAGAGTCGAATTCAGACAATGATTGCCAAGCAAGGTGAGTCAGCGACCAAGAAGGCGAAGAAGACTACTTCAGCTTCTCCAAGTGAAGATTCCTCAGATTCCTCCAAATCTGAAGAGAGCTCCAAGAGCGCTGAAGCAACCGAAGAGTCTTCGGATGCTTCTGATATCAACAACGCACCAAAGTTGTCCAACAACGGCGATGCAGAATTCACCCAGCCTGACGGCAGCCCTATCACCGAGGAATACCTGGTTCAGCTGGAAATGGCTGGAGCAACAACCAGAATTTCTCAGATTGCTGCCAACAACGACGAGTGCACCGTTCCTTAAACGGAACCGGCGCTCACTGAAAAACGGTTAGACCCCCCGACCGCAATCCAACCCAATCACTGTTTACGAAAGGCTATGGTCAACAAACGTGTTCGAGTTGAATAACGCGATCAGGGACTACCACTGGGGATCTGAATCTGAGATCTCTGACCTGCTCGCTCTGCCTGCGGAAATCGCTCCGCAGGCAGAGATGTGGCTCGGTGCCCACCCCGGATGCCCAAGCCGCTTGGCAGACGAAGATCTTGCCCTCAATGACTTTATTGCCCAAGACCCGCAGCATGTATTGGGCGCTACAGTCGCACAACGGTTCGGGCGCTTGCCGTACTTGTTCAAGGTGCTCTCCGCTACCGAACCGCTGTCCATTCAAACCCACCCAACACTCAAGCAAGCTCAAGAACGCTTCGCCTTGGAAAATGCCAGTGGGAAAGCGTCGGACGCTGCAGACCGTAACTACAAAGACGACAATCACAAACCCGAGATGCTATATGCACTCACCGATTTTGTGGCTCTTTCTGGATTCCGTCAACCAGCTCAAATCATTAATGACTTGCGCTTGATATCCAAAGATCTGCCAGAGCAAAATCACGGCGAGATCAACAAGATCATTGACCTCTTGCAGGGCACCGATGCGCTGGCCAGCACCTTTGAGTACGTTCTGGTCGCTGGTGCACCTGTGGCCCAGACCGTGCAAGAAATCTGTGCTGCCATCGAGACCTCAACTGAACTCAGTGCGAACGTTCACTTCGCCGAGTTGGTGGCAATCAACAAAATCTATCCTGGCGATCCCGGTGTACTGGTAGCGCTATTACTGAATCTGGTGTTCCTCGAACCAGGTCAGGCCATCAGCTTAGGTGCTGGAAACGTGCACGCATATTTGCGTGGACTGGGCATCGAAGTCATGGCCAATTCGGACAACGTACTGCGCGGCGGACTTACCAGCAAGCACATCGACGTCCCAGAGCTCCTGGATGTCACCATCACTCAGCCCTCCCCCGCTCCCATTTTGGAGCCGGTGGCACTTGATAATCATGACCGCCTGTACAAGCCGGAATTCGAAGAATTCCAATTGCAGGTACTTGATCCAAATAATCCCGGGCTTGCTGCAGACTTGCAACTACATGGAGCGGCCATCGTCTTGTGCACTTCTGGTGAGTTCCTGATCAAAACCCAAGAAGGCCAGCGGAGCATTACCCGTGGACAGTCATTGTTCATTACCGCAGCTGAGTTGCCTGCCTCAGCTACCCTTCAGGGTGAAATAAGCGGCCAGCTCTTTGCTGTCAGCTCACAAATCGACTGACCCTACTCGTGGGATCAAATGCTTGGAAGTAGTCGTTAAACATTTCCGCCCATGGACTTCGGTGAAGTCCATGGGCGGAAATGTTTCTCTTACCGAGATTTAGCGGGTGTAGGCTTCCCACTTGTCCTGGTGGTGTTCACCTTCAACGAAGCGGATGGTTCCTGACTTCGCACGCATCACGATCGACTGGGTGCTGATGCGGTTACCCTTGTAACGCACACCGCGCAGCAGATCGCCGTCGGTGATGCCGGTAGCTGCGAAGTAGCAGTTATCCGAGGTCACCAAATCGTTAGTGGTTAGAACGCGATCCAGCTTGTGGCCCGCATCCAGTGCCTTCTGCTTCTCATCGTCATCGGTTGGCCACAAACGACCCTGGATGACGCCGCCCAGGGCCTTGATAGCGCAAGCGGTCACGATACCTTCAGGGGTTCCGCCAACACCCATCAAAGCATCAACACCGGTGCCTTCACGAGTCGCTGCAATAGCACCGGCTACGTCGCCGTCCATGATCAGCTTGGTGCGAGCACCTGCAGCACGGATCTCTTCGATCAATCCCGCGTGACGCGGACGATCCAAGACCGTAACGGTAATTTGGCTGATCTTCTTGCCCTTGGCCTTAGCAATCAGGTGAAGGTTCTGCTTCACTGGCAGACGCAAGTCAACAAGATCTGCGGCGTCTGGTCCGGTAACCAGCTTTTCCATGTAGAAGACGGCCGACGGATCAAACATGGATCCGCGGTCTGCTACAGCAAGTACCGAGAGGGCATTATTTAGGCCCAATGCGGTCAAGCGGGTTCCATCAATTGGGTCAACGGCTACGTCGCACTCGGCACCAGTGCCGTTGCCAACTTGCTCGCCGTTGAAGAGCATTGGAGCTTCATCTTTTTCGCCTTCGCCGATAACAACAACTCCGTTGAAGTTCACGGTGGAGAGCAGACCACGCATGGCGTCAACGGCAGCGCCGTCGGCAGCGTTCTTGTCCCCGAAACCAACCCATGGCGTGGAAGCAATGGCGGCTGCTTCTGTAGCACGCACCAACTCCAGCGCTAGGTTGCGGTCCGGCTCCGCGTCGGTTACCGACAGTCGCGAAGAAAGTTGGGCATACTTGTTCTTTTCGGTCACGAAAGATCCCATCACTGAGTCGTAGTCATTGCACCTATGCAAACACTCACATTCTATCTCTTTCCAAAATCACGTGACAGTTCGTGTCGAAGGAGTCCCGTCCTGCCTCAAGTGGGGTTGGGCACGCTGGTTCGAATTACACAGACTCTTCGGGGAGAATAGAAGACGTGCAACTTGAGAACAATAATGGGAACAACGTGCCTGCGAATGAAGCAACAGATCACAACGCTGAGTCGACTTCGGTTCCGCGTCGCGATCTTAATGATCCCGAAGCGACCTTCGAGGATCTTCCATTCAAGCCTCAGCTAACCGAAAAAGCTGCCAAGCGCGCTAATCAGACCTATAAAGGAATGATTCTTTCGGTGGGGTTCACCTTAGCAATTCTCATCCCGTTGATCTTGCTCAATCCCGCTCCTAAACAACAGGCCTTCAAGAGCGACGTTAACCTGCAGCAGACTGCCGAGCAGACTGAGTCCGTTGCCGGGTTTAAGATTTTTGCACCCGACCTAGCTGATAATCAGTACTCAAACTTTGCGCGCTGGCAGGCCAATAATGCTCAGGGCGTTCCGTACTGGGAATTCGGCATTGTCGCCGATGACAAGAATTTTGTTTATGTTCGCCAAGCAGGCAAAGCGAATCCAACCTGGATAGCTTTAACCACTGACGCTGCCGTACCGACTGGAACCAAGACTATTGGTAGTTGGGAATGGGAAGAGCGAGTTAAAGACGAGACCACGTACTTGATCACGGAACGCAAAGATTCCACACTCATCCTCTCGACGGACACGTCCACCGAAGAGCTGGAAAACGTTGCCAAGCTAGCGGAATCTACTCTGAACTAGTTCGCACTATGACCGCCACCTGACGAAACATATTCGATATTCGAATAAGTTCCCGTAGACTTTGGATTATGTCATCTGAAACAACTGCTCAGTCCTTGTCGCCCTACGAGGCCTGGGAAAAGCTACGCGCGGGCAATTTGCGCTTCGTCAATGAAGAAACTGAGCACCCTAATCAGGACAGTGCACGTCGCCAGTCTTTGTTGACCGGCCAAGAACCTTACGCGGTAATCTTTGGCTGTTCAGATTCTCGACTGGCCGCAGAGATCATCTTTGATGCTGGTTTGGGCGACATGTTTGTTGTGCGTACAGCTGGTCATGTCATCGACCCGGCCAGCCTAGGCTCGTTGGAATTTGCAGTTGAGAGCCTGAATGTCCCGCTCATCGTGATTCTCGGGCACAACTCTTGCGGTGCTATCACCAGCGCCATCAAAGTTAAAGAATCTGGCGATATGCCCAAAGGCTTCGTCCGCGACCTGGTTGAGCACATCACCCCGTCGGTATTGGCAGCTGAGCGCAAGGGCATTACCGACGTAAACGGTACCGCGGTTGAACACGTCAAGCAGACCACCGACCGCCTTGTCGACCTGTCCACCATCATCGCTCAGGCGATCGAGGAAGGTCGCACTGCAGTGGCTGGCGTGGCCTATCACCTGCATGACGGCCGAGCTCAGTTGGTCTCTTCTTTGGGACTTGACTAACCATCACACACCCGCCGTAAACCGCCTTGTAGATCGGCATTTATTCCCGATCCTATAAAGCGTCACGGTGGGTTGTGATGTTCACATCAGAGCCCTGTATTTCCCTCGCTGTTCAGGCGTAGTCTGGGCGCATGACCAACAGTGATGATTTCCGCATTGAACATGACACCATGGGCGAAGTCCGAGTTCCGGCTCAGGCCCTTTACCGCGCACAAACCCAACGCGCGGTCGAGAATTTTCCAATTTCCGGCAAGACCTTAGAGTCATCGCATATCAAAGCCCTTGCGCAGGTAAAGAAGGCAGCAGCGGCCGCGAACCTTGCCTTGGGTGTATTGGATGCTGAACGTGCCGAGGCTATTTCAAATGCGGCGCAAGAAGTCGCTAGCGGCAAATACGATTCTCAGTTCCCCATCGATGTTTTCCAAACCGGTTCCGGCACCAGCTCCAATATGAACACCAATGAGGTTCTCGCTGAGCTGGCCACCCGAGCATTGAAGGAACAGAACAGCGACACTGAAGTTCATCCCAATGACCACGTGAACGCTTCCCAGTCCTCCAACGATGTCTTCCCGACGTCAGTCCACGTGGCGGCCACCGGAGCTTTGATTAACGATTTGATTCCTGCTCTAGGACAGCTGGCCACCGCGCTGGAAGCTAAGTCCACCGAGTTCAAGGACGTCGTTAAGTCCGGCCGAACCCATCTTATGGATGCGACCCCGGTGACTCTTGGTCAAGAATTTGGCGGCTACGCTGCTCAGGTCCGCTATGGCATTGAACGTATCGAATCCGCCCTGCCTCGTGTGGCCGAAGTTCCATTAGGTGGCACCGCTGTGGGCACCGGCATCAACACCCCAGAGGGTTTCCCACAAAAGGTTATCGAGTTCCTCCGCGAGGACACGGGACTGCCGATCACCGAAGCTCGTAATCACTTTGAAGCACAGGCCAACCGAGATGGGCTTGTGGAGGCATCGGCGGCTTTACGTACCATTGCGATTTCACTGATCAAGATCGCCAACGATCTGCGTTGGATGGGTTCGGGCCCCAATACAGGCTTGGGTGAAATTTCCATTCCAGATCTCCAGCCGGGTTCTTCGATCATGCCGGGCAAGGTCAATCCAGTCATCTCAGAAGCCACCATCCAGGTCGCCGCTCAAGTCATTGGCAATGACACCGCCATTGCTTGGGCCGGAACCAACGGCGCATTTGAGCTGAACGTCGGCATTCCTGTGATCGCCTCGAATCTACTGGAATCAATTCGCCTTCTGTCCAACACCACCAAGGTGATGGCGGAGAAGATGATTGATGGCATTCAAGCTAACGTAGAACGCGCTCGATTCTTGGCTGAGGCTTCGCCATCTATCGTGACTCCGCTGAACAAACTGATCGGTTACGAAAACGCTGCAAAGATCGCCAAGAAGGCAGTCGCCGAAGGGCTAACCGTTCGCGAAGCCACCGTAGCGCTGGGCTTTGTCGAACGTGGCGAAGTTACCGAGGCGCAGCTTGATGAACTACTTGATGTTTCCACCATGGTTGGTAAACACTACTAGTTGCTCAAGCAACGACGAGTCGGCCCGTGATGATTCACGATCTCATGAATCATCACGGGCCGAAACTATGCAAGATTGATCCAATAACGTCGAACTGAATCGACGGAGCCAAAGCGTGGTCCTACTTCACTGAAGGCTCGAACCTTTTCAAGTACTCCCCCACACGATTCGATGGTTCTCGCAGAAGCGAGATTGGAGTCATTGCACGTGATGAGGACCTTCGGCAGTCCAAGGTTGCGGGCCTGCTGAAGAGAACCGGCGAGCGCAAGCTTGGCTAAACCCCTGCGCCGAGCGCTAGGGCGGATGCCGTAACCGATATGGCCGCCAACTTCCCGTAGATACTCATTTCCCAGATCGTGACGCAGGCTCACCGCGCCAAGGTACTCGTCGTCTTTGACGACCCATAAGGTGCTTTGCGAGACAAATCCCGGCAACGGCGTGAAATCTGATCGCGACAGGTCGTTGAGTAGTTGAACCCACGAAGCAAAATCATGAGGATTCAAAAGATCCCAACCATACTTTTCTGCAAAGAAAACTGATGCACCGTCTTGATCAGCACCATTCCATTCTGCAGTGCTCTGCAAAAATGATTCATGCAAGTCAGCTCTTGGTTCAATAAGCTCAATATCATTCATGGACTTAGCCTAGTACACGTCAAATAGGCCATCCGCTCTTTGTTGATTCGTAGAGAAAATGTTGCACATCACTTAAGTTGCACTCTCTCAAGCACAGTGCAATACTGCACTATATGAAAGATAGTGCAACGAGTGATAAGGATGTGCCTTGCGGGGCACCAACACTGAGCCAACGCATGCAAAACACCAAGACTGCGATCACCCGGCATAGCCGAGAGCTGACCGCAGAATCGGGCTTCAACGGTTTTACGATTGAAAATGTTTGCGAACGCGTCGGCATCTCTCGTCGCACCTTCTTCAACTACTTCCCCAGCAAGCTCGACGCAGTCTTTGGTCACGAATCAGACGCTATGCCAGAGGGCACCTTCGAACGTTTCATAGCAGCACGACCAGAAGGCATCCAAGGCTTTTCGCCAACACTGTTTTCTGATCTCGTTGATTTGACCTTGGAACGGCTAAGTGTCGATGAGAGCGAAATCGTGAGTACCCACAGCTTCTTCTCGATAGCTCACCGCGAACCCGAACTGCTCCAGCACATGGTCCAGACGGGTCCGAAAAAGGAAGCTAAGTTCCGTGAGCTGATCGCACAACGCGAAGGAGTCGATCCCCAAGATCCACTCATTGGCTGCCTGATGCATATCCTCAAAGATACTTTCCTCCAGGCCATCGACGCCTACGCAGCAGGATCCGGCAAACGCTCACTGAGCGAAGAATTCTTGGACTTGATCGCCAGAGTTCAAAGCGCCATGAGCCAGCCACTGCAGCACGCCAGTCACACCACAACTGTTTAACCAAATCTCGCAAGGATCATAATGACTACAACCACCAATCCCCGGAAAACCCCGGGCGACGCGCCACTGGTACTGACCCAGCGGCGCATATGGATCATCTTCTCCGCCTTGATCGCAGGCATGCTCCTGTCTTCGCTGGACCAGACCATCGTTTCCACCGCAATGCCTACCATCGTCGGCAAGCTCGGTGGCGTTGAACACCAAGCATGGATCACCACTGCTTACCTGTTGGCCACTACCATCGTGATGCCGATCTACGGCAAGTTCGGTGACGTTCTTGGCCGCCGTAACCTCTTCCTGATTGCTATTGCGCTGTTCACTCTGGCTTCAGTGGGTGCAGCTTTCTCTACGACATTCTGGATGTTTGTCATTTTCCGCGCCGTTCAAGGTTTGGGTGGCGGCGGTCTGATGATCCTGTCTCAGGCCATCATCGCTGATATCGTGCCAGCCTCCGAACGAGGCAAATACATGGGTCCACTCGGCGGCATATTCGGGCTCTCCGCAGTCGCAGGCCCACTACTAGGTGGATTCTTCGTTGATCACCTAACTTGGGAATGGGCTTTCTACATCAACATCCCAGTGGGTATTGCTGCCTTCGCCATTGCCTGGTTCGCCTTGACTCTGCCTAATAAGAAGGCTGAAAAGAAAATTGACATCTTCGGTGTACTACTACTGTCGATTGCTACCACCTGCTTGATCTTCTTCACCGATTTCGGTGGTTCCGCAACCCACGGTTGGGACGCTCCAGAGACTTGGGCATGGGGCGCGGGTCTTGTAGTTGCGGCTTCGCTGTTCGTCTTGGCAGAAGCTAAGGCAGAAGATCCAATCATTCCGTTGGGCCTGTTCAAGAACAAGGTCTTCATCAATGCCACCGCCATCGGTTTCACCTTGGGCATCGGCATGTTCTCGGCAATCGCCTTCGTTCCAACGTTCCTGCAAATGTCATCGGGCACCTCGGCCGCGGTCTCCGGCCTGCTGATGGTTCCAATGATGGTCGGCATGATGGGTACCTCCATCTACTCCGGTATAGCAATCTCCAAGTCGGGACGCTACAAGGCTTACCCAATTGCCGGCACCATCGTCACTATTGCCGCAATGCTTGCCTTCACTACCTTGACCGCCCAGACCCCACTGTGGCTCATCTGCGTTTACCTATTCGTACTGGGCGCCGGCATGGGCTTGATCATGCAGGTAGTTGTTCTCGTCGTTCAGAACGCGGTGGATCCGGAAATGATCGGTACCGCGACCTCCACCAACAACTACTTCCGCGAAGTTGGCGCTTCCCTCGGTGTGGCAATCTTCGGTGCCCTGTTCACCAACCGACTCTCCGAGAAGCTATTGGACGTGTTCTCCGGTGCTGGCGCTAGCGCGGCCGATGCTGGTCAGGCAACCTCCACTTTGGATCCGCAGACTCTATCCTCATTGCCCGATGCATTGCGTGATGGCATCGTTGACGCCTACGCAAGCTCGCTAGCGCCAGTGTTCTGGTACTTGGTTCCATTCCTCGTTGTCGCTTTCGGACTGGCTTTGTTCCTCAAGCAGATTCCGCTCTCGGACACCGCCGGCATGGTGGCCCGTGGCGAAGCTATTGGCGGCGAGGAAGCAATCGCTTACGAAGAGTCCCACAATGTACAGAATGCAGATTCAGCACAGCAGGCTCAAGAAGCTGAGGGCGCGGTGCTCGTGGCCGAAAGACCAGCAGATGACGCCGAGGCCACTGACACCAAATAGGGCTGCTATAGCTGCTCATTAAAGTGTTCAAGGCATCTTGGGTGCGAACCATTCACGGTTCGCACCCAAGATGCTTTTTTTCTATGGCCTAAGCGAAATACCCACCTGGTCGCGGATCCAGCGACCAAGCTAAGGCACGTTCGTGCAGCGGGGGTAGTTCAGGGCGATCATCCAAAGCAAAGTAGCCGACTTCAAGATTTTCGTCGTCGTTGATCTGTGCCCGACCCGATAAGTGCTTTGCCCTAAAGACGATGTCCAGATATTGGGCATGATCCCCATTGGGGTACACAGTCGGCGCCGTGACCCCCACACCAATCAATTCAGTGACCTCACATCTCACCCCGGTCTCTTCAAGGACTTCCCGCACCGCGGTCATTGATGGTTCTTCGCCCGGGTCAATTATTCCGGCTGGCAAGGTCCACAGTCCGTTATCTGCCCGACGTACCAGTAAGACGTGATCATCTTTAAGAACGACAACTTTCACTCCTGAGAGCCACAGCATTTCGTGTCCAACATGAGTTCGAAGACGTGTAATAAATTCAGGAGTTGCCATGATTTCATCGTGCCACAAGTAGGACCGCAAGAGCTCCAACGATCATGAACGGCCCGAAGGGAACAGCAGATTTTAGCGTCAGTTTCCGAGCGATCACTCCCCCAAGAACCCACAACGTGGCCAGGAGAAAAGTGAGTAAGGTGGCCAAGAACAAGGAGGCCAACGAATAGTAGCCGAGATTTAGCCCGAGCACACCGGCCAGTTTCACATCCCCCATGCCCATCGCCCCGGCTGAGATCAAGCTGATCACCAGGTAGGCTCCGCCAAGTATTACGAGACCAAGGACGCCTCTAATGATGCCTTGCGCATCAGAGCGCGCAATACCGAGCGCGAGCATCACCACTGTGCTGACGATCAACCAAAAGCCCACCAACCGGTTGGGCAGACGATGACTGGCGATATCCGCTTTTGATAATAAGAAGCCGAAAATTAAGAAGCACAGCAACTGCAACGTTATAAGGACACAGGGAATCGGCCCTTCGTGGAAAACGTTCCAAATCTGTGACATGTAAAGAGCATAGGCAACATTGTTAGCCAACGGGTGGAACTTGCTAACCCTTGTGAATAAACTGCTCGCTTCTAGAATGGAATTATGGACTTACCCTCAGCTCCGTTGTACTTCCCCGAGAATCCGATTCCTGATTCAGCCGGTCGGCGAAGATTCCGCGCGCTGGCTCGTTCAGCACCATGGCTAAGCACTTCCCTAAACCTTGAGATTCAAGTTCCCTCAGTCTTTGATCGACAGCCATTGAATGAGAACGAAACCGTGAAGGTCAAGATCCGTCAGCGCGAGGCCATTGTTGTCCACAACAGTGTTGGCGAGACGATTTTTCAGAAGGAAACTTTCAGCCTGCCCAGAAGCAGAGAGTATTTGGCTTCAAAAAACACGACATGGCAGCTGTCCTCCCAGCTCAGTACGCCTGTGTTTACCGAAGATCAGTTGGTCCTTCGGCGTCCAAAAATTTCCGGATACGGTGAGCTTCTGCCGCTGGATTACTGGCAAGGGGTTCTGGACCCGGTGGAGATTGCCGGGGAAGAACCGGCTTCCTTAGATCTGGCGTTTGATCACCCTACCTATATTCATGAGCTGGCTGAGTTGACCCATCACGGCCGGCGAGCGCTAGCAGCGGTCCTCAGTCCCGGACACACCTATAAACCTGCTGTTGCCGGCTACCCACTGGTCCCCGCGGGGAGCAGAACTTTGGTGGTACTGGATCAAAGCACAGGGATCTGCTTGCTGCGTAAGGTCTTGCAAAGCGATAATCCTTCCGACCCAGCACCCGACTTGATCGCACATGTCATCGCCCAAGATGAGTACTACATCAACTCTCAGTTCCAGTCGGTGCACTGGTTAGACCAGCCAGTAATCCATCCCTAGGACCTGCGCAGCTTATCCCGCATACGAGATGGCTCCTGAGCCCCTGAAACATTTTCAAGGGCTCAGGAGCCAGTTTTCGATTGATACTTAGGCCAGTGTCGGTGAGTCGAGCATTTCCGTGACCAGCGCGGCGATTGCAGATCGTTCAGATCGAGTCAGGGTTACGTGGCCAAACAGCGCATGTCCCTTCAGTTGCTCCACTACCGCAGCCACACCATCGTGTCGACCGACGTGCAGGTTGTCTCGCTGTGCCACGTCGTGAGTCAACACAACCTTGGAATTCTGACCGATACGCGAGAGCACGGTCAGCAGCACATTACGTTCCAGCGATTGGGCCTCATCCACGATGACGTAGGAGTCATGCAGCGAACGTCCGCGGATGTGGGTAAGCGGAAGGACTTCGAGCATGCCACGTTCCATGACTTCATCGATCGCGTTCTTGGACACGATCGAGCCGAGCGTATCGAATACTGCTTGCGCCCATGGCCCCATCTTCTCGCCCTCAGAACCAGGCAGGTAGCCAAGCTCTTGGCCACCGACCGCGTACAACGGACGGAATACCGTAATCTTGCGGTGTTCACGGCGTTCAAGCACCGCTTCCATACCCGCGCAGAGGGCCAATGCTGATTTGCCGGTTCCGGCATTTCCGCCCAGCGATACGATGCCTACTCCGGGATCCATGAGCAAGTCCAAGGCGATGCGTTGCTCTGCGCTGCGCCCATGCAATCCAAAGGCCTGCTGGTCTCCACGTACCAACTTCAGTGTGTTGGCATCGGTCTTTCGAGCCAAGGCACTGCCTCGAGTCGAGGTGATGACAAATCCAGTATTGACCGGCGCGTCCGCGACCTCTTTGAGGTTCAATAGCTGTTCGTGCTCATAGAGCGTGGCCATCAGCTCTTCATTCAGTTCAAGCTGTTCGATGCCGGTCCAGCCGGTAGAAGCGATCAGTTCATTGCGGTAAACCTCCGCATGCAAGCCCATGGCAGATGCCTTGATTCGCATTGGCAGATCTTTGGTCACCAAGGCGACGTCAAGTCCGGAGTCCAGAAGGTGCTTGGCCACTGCCAAAATCCGCGCATCGTTATCTCCTGAACGCATTCCTACCGGAAGTACTTCTGGAGCGATATGGTTCAGTTCAATTCGAAGTGTGCCACCAGAAGAAGAGACCGGTACTGCTTGGGCGAGTCCACCGTGATTGGCGATCAAGTCGTCGAGCAAGCGCAAAGCTTGTCGCGCAAAGTATCCAAGTTCTGGATCCTTACGTTTTTGCTCCAGCTCGGTGACCACAGTCAAGGGAATCACCACGTGGTGCTCATCGAAGTGGAACATCGCTTTCGGATCTGAAAGCAAAACCGAGGTGTCAATGACGTAGGTTCGTACACCCTGTTCGGCAGTTCGGCTCATGGCAGCGCACCCAATCTCGAATCCGGCGTGGGGGCTGTCCCCACGCGTTTGTGGGGAACCCCAGCACCGGATACCCAAGGCGTTTCCGGTAGTGGTACCGGCAGGCGCTGCTTTTGGTCATCTAGTGTGGAACCCTTCAATCAACCAGGGCTTGATGCCCCGGCCTTATGAATACCTTAGACCTTGAGAGGTCACCAGAAAGCAACAGCTGGGTAACGATTGTTTTAATTCTAGGCGCCGAACCTGCGTTGACGATCGGCGAAGTCTCGCAACGCTCGAAGGAAGTCGACACGACGGAAATCAGGCCACAACGCTTCACAGAAGTAGAACTCTGAGTAAGCGCTTTGCCAGGTCAAAAATCCGCTCAGTCGTTGCTCACCACTGGTGCGGATCACCAAGTCTGGATCCGGCTGACCCTTGGTGTACAGCGCTGATTCGATGTCATCCGTGGACAAGTTTTCGGCCAGTTCTTCGATGGTCCGACCGTCATGGGCGGCTTGCCCCAGTAGTGCTTTGAACGCATCCAGAATTTCACGGCGTCCACCGTAGCCAATAGCCACATTTACGTGAACTCCGGACCTGTTGGCGGTAATTGTTTCCAGAGCTGAAAGTTTATGGGCAAGTTCCGGAGGCAAAAGATCTTTGGCACCTACCTGCTGAACTTTCACGCGGTTCGTTTCGCCTAAACGATCCAAGGTTCCGCCGATGACTTCCAAGAGGTCGCGCAGTTCGCTGGCCTCACGGTTGAGGTTGTCGGTGGAGAGCATGTAGAGCGTGACCATCTTGATGTTCAGCTCTTCACACCAGTCCAAGAATTCGAGGATCTTGTCGGCTCCGGCCTGATGCCCGGCCAGCGTTGGCGATCCTGCGAGCTTGGCCCAGCGACGATTGCCATCGACCATTACTCCGATGTGGTGTGGGAGCTTGTCGGCAGGTAGTGACTTCGCCAGGCGCCGTTCGTAGTAACGGTACGCAAGGTTGGGAAGCTGCACCGTGGCACTGCCTTTCATTCGAATCAAAATCTCTAGGTTCTTAATCTACCGCGAATCCCCGATACCTTTGCGGATCTTTGAATCTAGGTACCGGGCAGAGGCCGCTTTCTTCTAATTTCGGGAGGCTAGCTATTGTGGCTCACGCGCAGCACCTGTAGTAGATCTTCAAGGTTTGTCACCGGCATTTGGCACACATGTTCACGACACGGTTGAATTTTCAAAGCGTCGTGCTCACCGGCCAACGAAGGATCATGGTGGGCGGTAAGGCCCAGCGCCCAGATGACCTTGCGTATTCTTATACCCAGTGCGCTGTGCATGTCGGAAAGTCCCACATAGTGCACTGCACCGGTCACAATACTTTGCACTTCCAATGCGGTAGCTACCTGCGTCGGTGCGTCACCGGCTAAGGCGGCGGCATGAGCGCTGAGGGCTCGTGCAGTTTCTAGGTCGTTTGCGCGCGAGGCAGTGTATTGTCCGTGGGCCATCGCGATGATGGAACGATTGGCCAGTGCTTTGGCGTAGAGGGCTCCGGCCGCTGGCAAGGCGTCATCTAGGACACTTACGGCAGCCACGTTGTTACGTTGTGCGGCGACCCGAGCATCAGCTTGTACCGAATCTCGGGGAACCGCATTCTCTGGATCTATAAAATCTTTGGCACGGTCCAATAATTGGTCAGCCCGCTCGGTCCATAATGTGTCCGCGGTTGCATGGCCCAGGGCAAGGAAAGCCCCCGCCAATGCTGCATAGTCTTGCAGCGTAGCTTCATTTCCGGTCGCCGCACGCGAAGCAAAACTCACGCGAGCCAGCTGTCGAGTTGATGCGTCCCAGTGCGTTTGCCATAAGGACTGCCCCACCAATTGAGCTAGCTCTAGTGCATCGGAATCTTCGAGCAGCACCGCCGCGTCACACAGTGCCTCAATCGCTAGTGCGTTCCATCCAGCAATAACTTTTTCATCGCGCACTGGCTTAATACGCGAACCGCGGAAAACCCGTAATACCTTCATCAGTTCATCAAGGACCGCTTGCTCTGCTCGGCGGGGCAGGCGGGCGAAGGAGAAGCAGAAATGCTCCGGGTCTTCAGCGACGGGTGCAAACCGAACCAGGTCTGCAGGCAGGGTGTGCGTGAGTGATGAGAGGATCTGGTTAATCTCCTCACGGCTGTAGCTGTAATAGGCACCTTCAATTTGGGAGCCGCCCCTGCTGGAATCCGCGTCCAAGGAGGCCGCAAAAGCAGGAGCTGAGGTGGAATCAACTAGCAGTTCGTCCTGCAGGAACTTGATAATTCCACGCGCACTGCTGGTGGCCAGAAGGGACAGTGCGTGCGCCCGGGGCGCGGACTCACGCTGTGTATCGGAGGCGACTTCTGCGGCCAATACGGCAGTTTGGGCCGCGAGTGAGAGCAGACCGGCGTTGTCGTAGAGCATCTTTTCGAAATGTGGAACCGACCAATTTTCATCCACACAGTATCGGGCGAAGCCACCATCGATGTGGTCTTGTAATGCTCCCAAGAACATTGCTTCAAGGTGGGTGGCCACGGCTCCAAATGCTTCTTCAGCAGTTTCGGTGCGGGTAAAGACCGAATGCCACAAAGTTTTCAGCGCCCAAGTCGGAGGGAATTTGGGTGCTGGGGTAAAGCCACCTTTGGATTTGGTTGCAGCCAGCCAGCGTTCGGTGGCGGTGGCTAAGGCCTGAGTGGCCGGCGCTGCAGTTTCCAGTTTAAGTAATGCGCTTTGGCGCGCACCTAACTCAGCGAGGTGGTCGGCCAACATTTGGGCTTGATCTTCTAAGCCGTCACGTTTGGTTTCCCACGCTTCGTGCACTGCCTGGAGAACTTGTCTGAAACCGGGTACTTTGCCGCGTGGTTCTCTCGGGTAATAGGTACCGGCATGCACTGTGCGACCGTCCGGCATGGCGAAAATAGTCATGGGCCAACCGCCAGCGCCAGTGAGCGCTTGGGTGGCCATCATGTAGGTGTCATCCACCATTGGGTGTTCTTCACGATCCACCTTGATGGCCACAAAATTCTCGTTGAGTAATTCTGCGATCTGCGGATCGTCAAAAGACTCGTGGCTCATCACATGACACCAATGGCAGGCCGCATATCCGATGGAAAGCATCACCGGAACATCGCGTAACCGTGCCTGTTCGAAAGCTTCATCCCCATAGGGGAACCAGTCGACTAGTTGGTGTGCATGTTGTCTAAGATATTGGCTGGCGGCGCCAGCAAGTCGTTGAGCCACGCCATAATGCTATCGCGCAGATCACACACTTGTTTACCGGTCTTCGTTGGTCTTAGGGTCGATCGGCTCTTCGGGTTCCTGGAGCTTACGTTCGTTGCCCTTGTTCACCATTTCCTGCTGCTTGGCTTCAGCCTCCGAGGTGTAGCGCACGCGACGCACCCGGCGGACCATATCGCGGATCAGGAAGATTACAACGATGACCATCACCGCGGTAAAAATGAATCCAAGGAATCCGGGACCGTAGTCGCTAGCGGTCTCCGTGCCCAATTTGGTGGTCTGTGAGGCTACGGCAAGGGACGCGAAGATCGTATTCACGATGAACGGACAACTCTTTTCTACAACTTGGAAGTGCTTAGTGCTATCTTAGTCCGGCGAACAGGTCTGATTCGGGCAACTCGGTCGCCACCTTGGAAGAGATCAACGTGTAATCCTCCCATGGCCAATGTTCTGCATAGACGTGTTCTGGGACCGCGAAGAAGAAACCTTCCGGGTCAATCTGGGTTCGGTGCGCCAGCAACGCCTGATCTCGCTGCGAAAAAAAGTCCGCGCAGTGAATCTGAGTCGTGGTGGTATGTGGTGAAACCCACTTGAACATCTGGTTATCTTCGTCGGCTTCCCACTGGGCAACACGTTCTGTGTAAGGGGATTCAATACCGGCCTCGACCATGGCGTAGTGCAATGCACGGAAACGGTCAGGAGCAAAGGCGCGATCGTAGTACAACTTGCCCACCGACCAAGGCTCTCCCAGTTCCGGGTACATCTCTGGGTTATCCGCGTGTTCGAAGGCGAAGGTTGCAACCTTGTGACTGTGGATGTGGTCTGGGTGCGGGTAGCCACCGTTTTCGTCGTAGGTGGTGATTACGTGTGGGCGGAACTCACGGATCAGCTTGATAATTCCAGCGGCAGCGACCTCTACGGGCTGCAGCGCGAAGGCGCCAAAGGGAAGCTCCGGCAACGGGTCACCTTCGGGCAGGCCCGAGTCGACATAACCAAGCCAACGGTGCTTGATGCCCAGTACAGATGCGGCTTCGGCCATCTCAGTACGGCGTACTCCTGGAAGGTCGCGGTGGGCGTGAGCTAACTCCCCGGCAGCAGCATTAAGAATGTCGCCACGTTCGCCACCGGTGCAAGAAACAACCATGACCTCAGCCCCAGCATCAACATAGGCGGCCATGGTGGCAGCGCCCTTTGAAGATTCATCATCCGGGTGCGCGTGGATCGCCATCAGACGCAGGCCCTGCGATGGGGCAATTTTCTTCACGTTGTGAATCTCCACTTATCTACTTTCCTTCGCCACTATGCTGCACAGCCGAAAATTCTCATCGCTGGTCACCACTCATAACAACTGATACTCGACTGCCGGTTATTCCCAATTGCCCTCAGGCGGTAAACTTGTCGAAGGAACCAACATACGGCATTCCCTGTTCAAATGCCGCCAAGGCATAGAGAGTGGTGCAAGACAAGTAATGTCTGATCCAAGCTTAACGGCTCGCTACAACAACCCCAAGAAACGCAGCCTGAGTAAGAAAACGCGCAATTGGCTCATCGGTTCTGCGCTGAGTGTTGGTGTTGTCGGCGCTGCCTACATTGGGTTCAACAATTACAGTGCAATCACCGCTCAGGACATACACTATGACGTTGTTTCTCCAACGTTGACAAAGAGCAGCATCGTGGTTGAATACAACTCGAATGATCGCGTCCAATGCGATATTCGCGCAATGAATGAGTCCAAGGCTGTAGTCGGCTACAAGACCGTATTGCTTGATCCAGGCGAGCAGTCAGGCGTGATCAAGCAACAAATCGATGTTGATCTTCACACCGATAACCTCGCAGTGACCGCCGGAGTTGAATCCTGCTATAAGGTTCCGCAGAACTACAAGGGCTAATATTTCGCCCATTCATTCCCTAATAGCTGAACCTATTGGGCTTAACGCGTTTTGGCGACTACTATCGTTGAAAAGATACGTTTTGCCCCGCATCCGCAAATGAGTCAGTTGCGTACTGTTTCATGAAGCTGGCGGGGTCTTTGCTTGCATCGATAGAACAACGTAAGCCCGCAAAACCGTACCGAATTCGACTTCGTCGACGCCACCTCACTGGTGGCGTTCGGCTTTTGTGGCTCATTGAGCTCCAAAGTTGCCGCGAAGTCCTAACAGACCAAAGGAAGTACAACGTGAGCACCAACAGCAACGAACCTGTCGTTTGGCTGACTCAGGAAGCCTTCGACCGCCTCCAGAACGAACTGACTTTCCTCGAAGGCCCGGGACGCGCCGAGATCGTTGCCCGCATCGAGCAGGCCCGCTCCGAGGGCGACCTTAAGGAGAACGGTGGCTACCACGCCGCACGTGAAGAGCAGGGTAAGGCAGAGGCCCGTATCCTGTACCTCAAGGACCTATTGCGTCGAGCAGACGTTGGCGAAGCACCTGCCGACGACGGAATCGTTGAGCCGGGCATGATGGTTGTTGCCAACATTGCTGGCGACGAGACCACCTTCCTCTTCGGTTCCCGCGAGGTCGCTGGCGACACCGATTTGGAAGTTTACTCGGAGCAGTCCCCTATTGGTGTAGCCGTTCACGGTGCCAAGGTTGGCGACAAGCTTTCTTACGTGGCTCCTAACGGTCGCGACATCAAGGTCGAAATCATTTCGGCTAAGCCTTACGAAGCTTCCTAATAAGTCTTCTAAGGACAAAGTCGATGGGCTGCTAACTCAGTGAGTTAGCAGCCCATCGACTTTTAAGTGTTGCCCTTAGCCGACCGATCCGCCAGCGTTGTTGGTGATCTGAGGGTCAAAGCCTTCGGCACGTAGGTTATTGAGCACCGCTTTGGAATGCTCATGCCCCTTGGTCTCCAAGTCGATGGTGATGGCCACATCACCCATGGACAGGGAGCCACCGATGCGGGTGTGGTCCAGTCGGGTCACGTTTGCATCTGAATCTGCGATGATGCGTGAGATCTGAGCCAGTGCGCCGGGACGGTCTGGAAGCATCATGCGCACAGTCAGGAATCTTCCTGCGGCCGATAGACCACGCTGAATGACTTTGAGCATCAACAGCGGATCGATGTTACCGCCGGAGAGGATTACTGCGGTGGTAGCCGGGTTGATCCCATGCGCCTCTAGACGGTTTTCCAGCAGCGCAGCAACCCCCACAGCCCCGGCTGGTTCCACAACGAGCTTATTGCGTTCCAGAAGCACCACCAGGGCGCGAGCCAAGGCATCTTCGGATACGGTCACCACATCATCGACCAGTTCCTTGATGATGGTGAAAGGTAGCTGGCCCGGCTTGCCCACGGCAATGCCGTCGGCGATAGTGTGCACGGTGTCTAGTGGAACCAGAGCATCCGCCGCCAACGACGGTGGGTAGGCAGCGGCATTTTCTGCTTGGACGCCGATCACCTTGATTTCGCGGCCCATCTGCCGTGCTTTTTCTTTTAAGGCAATCGCTGCACCAGCCAACAGTCCGCCGCCACCGACGCCCATGAGCACCGTCTCGACTTCTGGGAGCTGTTCGAGCAGTTCAAGCCCGATGGTGCCCTGTCCTGCGATGATGTCTGGATGGTCGAAGGGGTGAACGAACACCGCGCCAGTTTCGTCGGCGTAGCGCTGTGCTTCTGCTAGCGCTTCATCCACGGTGTCGCCAAAGAGCACAACCTCTGCGCCGTGGTCCCTGGTAGCGGTCAGCTTTGGCAGTGCCACACCACGAGGCATATAGATACGTGCCTTGATGCCCAGCTGGCTGGAAGCCTGCGCAACGCCCTGCGCATGGTTACCTGCAGAAGCCGCGACGACGCCGCGGGCCTTTTCTTCGTCGCTGAGTTTGGACATACGGACGTAGGCGCCACGGACCTTAAAGGATCCGGCGCGCTGCATGTTTTCGCATTTGAGGAATACTTCGGCGCCAATGTGCTGCGAAAGTACGCGGGAATGCTCAACCGGAGTCAAAGCAATCACTGGCTTCAAGACCTTGGCAGCGGATTCGATATCGGCTAGCGATACTGGCAATTTAGTTTCTGTGGTCATGACTTAGTCCTCGTCTGATGTGCGATCAGGATGCCGAGTTTCCGGCGAAGTAGATTGTTCGGTCCGCGCCAATTCTTCTGGTGCGCTGGCCGCTGGGCTCGGAGAACGAGCCTCGGTATTGGGGTGAATACCGTAGTGCTCTAGCACTACCGGGTCACTCTCCCAGGCTCGGGCCGAGAGGTATTTAACAACGGCATTAAGCACGGCCAGAAGCGGCACCGCGAACAGCGCTCCAGGAATCCCGGCCAACATGGTGCCACCGGCGACTGCTAATACCACTGCCAGCGGATGTAAGCTCACAGCCTTGCCCATAATCAGAGGCTGTAGGACATTGGATTCCGCTTGTTGTACCAGTAAGACCACGGCCAGCATGATCAGGGCATTAACCCAGCCATTGGCTACCAGAGCCAGCAGTACTGCCAAGGCACCGGTAAATAAGGCACCGACTACCGGGATGAACGAGCCGATGAAGACTAGGACGCCCAGTGGCAAGGCCAATGGAACACCCAAGAAGAAGGCGCCTAGTCCAATACCGATCGCATCAATCAATGCTACGAGCATCTGCACACGAACGTAGCTGACCAAGGATGCCCATCCTCGCGTCAACGCACCATCCATGGCGGGTCGAGCTCGTCGTGGCAACAGGTTAACGAGGAAGAGACCAATTTTTCGACCGTCGAGCAGGAGAAAAATCAGCACAAAGAGTGCCAGCAATGTTCCGGTGAGAAACTGTCCGATGAAAGATGTCCAGCCCAGTGCCTCACTGAGAATATTGGTGGCGTTGCCACGCAGCTGGGCGAGGGCGTCATCAAGAACGCTTTGCAAATCAGCGTTGGTCAGTTTCAGCGGGCCGTTGAACAACCATTCTTGGACTTGCTCGATCCCGAAGAGTGCCTGACTCCACAAGGCGTTGAACCCTGTGGTCAGTTTCTGTCCGGCCATGGATAGTCCAGCAATCACCAGTGCCAGGAAGCCAATGAGCGTAATGCCCACAGCGAGTCCGCGAGGTACAGCCATGCGTCGGTTCAGTGCATTGACCACCGGTGACAGAAGCCCGGAAAGTAGTGCTGCAACCAGAACCGGGATCACCAGCAACGAGATCTTTGACAGTGCCCAGACCAGTACGCCCAGTGCGGCGACAATGATCAAAAAGCGCCATGCCCAGCTTGCAGCTAAACGTACCGCGTATGGCATATCTTCGGCGCTCTTAAAATCAACAACTTCAGCGCGGGGCTCTGCAGGTTTCTCTGCGATCTTGCCCGGAAGGGGGACACGTATGCGTCGTAAACGTTCCAACCGGCGATTCTTCATGGCTCTACGTTACCGCGACTAAAACCAAGCCACCGGATCCATGTCGGAATTGTGACAAAAAACAAGGAGCAGTGCCCGATTTGGGCACTGCTCCTAATTTTCTAGTTCAATATGTTTAGTCGTCGCCACGCAGGATAGCCAGAATGCGCAGGATCTCTGTGTACAGCCAGATCAAGGTCATGGTCAGGCCGAAAGCACCGCGCCACGACATGATTGCTGGGGCACCCTGACGCGAAAGTTCTTCGATCATGGTGAAGTCCGAAACCAGTGCGTAGGTAGCTAGCAGTACGGCTACTACGCCGATTACCAAGCCGAGAACGCCGTGGCGCATGCCGAACATTCCGTCAACAACACCAGTCATTGAGAGAACGATGTTGAGCAGCGAGAATACGATAAGACCAATCATGCCAACCATGAAGATCTTGTTCAGCTTCGGAGTCATGCGGTACTTACCCGAGCGGTACAGCGCCAAGGTTACGCCTGCGACACAGACGGTCGCCAGCACCGCCTGAATGGCAACCCCTGGATACATTCCGTCAAGGAACTGTGACAGCCCACCAAGGAACAGACCCTGAGCGGCCGAGTACGCAAGGATGAGTGCCGGCGATGGACGCTTCTTGAATACGTTAACCAGACCGAGGACAAAACCGACCAGCGCGCCTGGAAGCATCAGGGCTGGCATGACCCATCCAGCGGCTGCGCCAATAACTACGAGCGCAAGGCAGAAGATCGTCTTGTTGATGGTGTCGCCGATGGTCATGCGACCGGTATCAGCGCTGGTGGCCGATGGCTGCTGATACATATCCTGCAGTTGATCGGCGCTCATGTTGGCGTTGTCACGGAATCCGACAGGACTGCCTGACTTGGTTCCCCAAGCATCAGATTTGCTGTTAGACCCAAATACCGGGTTGCTCAACGTCATTCCCCCAAAGGTTGCGATTGTGCAGGCTCGCTGCGAGCGAGAGTTCTTTGTTGTCAATTCTATTGAGCAACGCTGTGAATTGACTCAGTCATAAGGATGATATTCGCTGATTTCACACCGAATAAATACTCTCTGGGCGATATTCGTGGAGATTGGCTCTGAATCGCTCCCACACTGTACTCACGCTGTTCGTGATACGACTAAGGCTCCTACTCCCCCGATTTATCAGAGAAAGTAGAAGCCTCAGTAATGGTGCCCCCAGCGAGACTCGAACTCGCAAGCCTTTCGGCAGCTGATTTTAAGTCAGCCGTGTATGCCAATTCCACCATGGGGGCAAGACACTCAAATCTTACGTGATCAACGAAGAAAATAAGAAATTTGCACTTCTTACGTGTGCGAGGGGCCGATATTTCGGCCCCTCGCTACGAAAGTCGATCAACTAAGAATCAGAATTACTTCTTTGGCTTAGCCGACTCTTCGAAAGCCGTGCGTGGTGCCTCAAGGTTGTTTAGCTGCAGGCCGTCACGCTTGAAGAAGATGGCAACCAGCCAGTCGCCAACAACGCGGAACTTGCGCTCGAAGGTTGGCATGGCCATACCGTGGTAACCGCGGTGTGCCATCCATGCTGGCCAGCCCTTGAGCTTGATGCCAACAACCTTGGCGACACCCTTGTTGCG
>Ga0308157_10001070_pt1 | contig 65158 bp, 63 predicted proteins | sample PhyBR1_FD_201035 | JGI IMG/M metagenome (GOLD analysis project Ga0308157, IMG submission 201035) | Phyllosphere microbial communities from UC Gill Tract Community Farm, Albany, California, United States - DLSLB.R1 | ecosystem: Host-associated > Plants > Phyllosphere > Unclassified | place: USA... | reverse complement strand
AAACAACGGAACTCCAATCGAACCGCAAGTTGCGGCTCTGTTGGCTGCGTGAACCGCTTCGACGCAACAACAGAAGCGGACAGATGATGTGCTACGAAAACCGGACATCTTGATTTGCTACCGACAGTACTACCTGTAAAAAATCGTGATAAGGCAGCTTGAAAACTCAAACGCATTCTCCATGCTATCCAATCATTTAGCCGGTATTTAGCCCAATTATGATCCAAACATTACAAATGGTTCATATGGTTCGCAGCACGGTTGCAGGTTTCTGACCCAACACTCGCCATGTTCCAGCAAGGCCGAAACCAACGGTGAGGACCAGTGCAACCGCGACTGTCATCAGAGCCACATCCGGCAGGAACTGCGCTTTAAGCTTCATCACTTCCACCACAACATACCAACCGGCCGCACTTCCTGCGACCAGTGCAAATACCGCCGTTGCAAGCCCGAGCAGCATGTATTCGACAATATAAGCGGCAATGAGCGTGCCACGCGTGGCACCCAGCGTTTTAAGCACAACGGCATCGTGAACGCGGGCTCGATTGCCCGCAGCCAAGGCCCCGCCAAGCACAAGCACTGAGGCCGCAAGCGCAATCGATGCAGCCGCACGGATTGCCGTAGCAAGCTGACTGATCAGATCATTGGCAACATCAAGCGCATCCGTCACGCTGACAGTGGTGACCGCTGGCCATGTTTTCGTAACCTGTCGCAGCACATCAGGCGCAAGGTTCTTCTGATCATCAGGAATGGTCAAGGTTGCAAGCCAAGTGGCGGGGGCCCCGGCAAAGGTATTGGGCGAAAACACCATGACGAAATTCATCGCCAGCGTTTCCCATTGCAACTGCCGGAAACTTGCAATTTTTGCATTGATGTTGCGACCAAGCACATTAACCGTGACGGTATCGCCCAGCTTCAGGCCAAGCTCCTTGCCTTCGCGTTCTGCAAAAGACACAAGCGGCTCGCCGCTATAATCTGTTGGCCACCAAGCCCCCTCTGTGAGGGTTGAATTTTCAGGAACCTTGTCGGCAAAGGTGATGCCACGATCGCCCCGCAATACCCAAGCAGCTTCCGGCGGAATGGTCATATCGCGTACATTCGTGCCGTTAAAGGCCACAATACGTCCACGCAGCATGGGACCGGAGGTAAGCTTGCCGTCGGGCACGATGCCGCTCACAAGCTTGGTGAAGTCACCGATGTCGTTGTTCTGGATATCGACAAAGAAGAAATCCGGTGCCTGAGCAGGAATGTTCTCCGTCACCTGACGGCGTAGATTGCCGTCGATCAGTGCAATCGCCACCATGAGTGTAAGACCGAGGCCGAGCGACAAAACCACCGAAGGAGTCAGCGCGCCTGGACGATGAATATTGCCGACCGCAAGGCGAACGGCCGTTGAACGCATGCGCGGTGCACGGCGGGCAAGCCAGCGGATAGCGTCAGCCACCAGTCGCAAAACACCGAAGGCTGCAATCGACGAAACGATAAAGATAGCCGCGATCCGGCGGTCATAGGCGACGTAAAGCGCCAGCCCCGCCAAGGCCGCAATCAGCAAAACAGCAAGGCTGAGATAAAGGAATGGTGGGAAGCCACGCTGCTCAAAACCCTGTTCGCGGAAAAGTGCTGTCGCCGGAATATTGCGCGCGCGGCCCAGCGGTATGATTGCAAAGGCCAGAGTCGTGATGAGGCCGAAAACTGCAGCAAGTGCTAACGCATCCGGGAAGAAGCCACCTCCACCTGCGACGGGAAGATAATTGGCGAGCGCTGCCGCCGCCGCAAAGGGCATGATTGTCGCCAGAACCAGTCCTATTGCAATGCCGATGAGACCGATCACCATGATCTGTACCAGATAGACCAGCACGGCAAAGCGCGCAGGCGCACCCAATGATTTGAAGGTCGCTATCACACCGCGCTTGCCGTCGAGATAGGCACGAACGGCATTGGCAACCCCGACACCACCAACGATGAGGGCGGTCAGTCCGACCAGTGTGAGAAACTGTGAGAAGCGCTCGATATTGGCGCTCAGCGCCGGTGCGGCGTTGGCGCGCGAACGGATATTCCAGCCTGCATCCGGAAAATCGGTACCTGCCCGCTCACGCAATTGCGCGATTGCTGAGTCCGGCGCGCCATCTGGCAATGCAACCTTGTAGATATGATCGACAAGGCTTCCAGGCTGGATCAGTCCTGAAGCACGTAAACCATCCATTGAGACCAGAAAGCGCGGCGCGAAATTAAATCCCGATGATAGGAGATCGGGTTCGCTTTCAATCAAAGCACGCAGTTCAAAGGTTTCGGAGCCGAGCAGCACTTTCGCACCAAGCGACAGGCCCATTCGATTGAGGAAATCCTGACTGACCGCAGCACCATAGGTCCCACCCTGCTCTTTGGTCATATCCGCAAGCGACTGCTGGGGCTGCACTTTCAGCTCACCATAGAGCGGATAGGCAGCATCCACCGCCTTAACCTCAACGAGCGACTGATCGGTGCCGTCCGGTATGCGCGCCATGGAGCGCATGGTGGCACTTTCCGCAAAGCGGCCCTGCTGCTCGATAAAGGCGCGCTCATTCGTGCTTGCCTCACGTTGATTAAGCGAAAAGCTCATATCACCGCCGAGAATGCTCTGACCTTCCGAAGCAATGCCTGTGCTAACAGAACGCGCGACGGAGTTCACACCGCCAATGGCTGCGACGCCCAGCGCGATACAGGCGAGAAAAATATAGAACCCGGATAAACCACCGCGCATTTCACGTAATGCAAAACGCAGCGCGAGTGAAAAAGACTTCGTAAATCTCATACGCCAGCCGCCGCTTTTTCGAAAACAACAGCATCCGCGGCGGACACCTCAATGCGTCCTGAACGCACTGGGATCTCATGGTCGCAGCGTGCAGCCAGAGACGGATCATGTGTGACCAGCACCATGGTCAAACCGTTTTCGCGCTGCTTGGAAAACAGCAAATCAGTAATCTGGCGACCCGTCGCCGTATCGAGATTACCTGTCGGTTCATCCGCAATCAGGATTTTGGGGCTTGGCGCAAGTGCACGGGCAATCGCCACGCGTTGCTGCTCACCACCAGAAAGCTCTGAAGGATAATGCGTGAGGCGCTCGCCAAGACCGACAGCAATAAGCTCTCGTTCGGCCACTTCAAATGCATCCTTGCGTCCGGCAAGTTCCAGAGGCACGGCAACATTTTCCAGCGCTGTCATATTGGGAATGAGGTGGAAGGACTGGAAGACGATCCCGATATTGGCGCCGCGGAATGCCGCGGCTTGATCCTCGGTCATCTTGCTGATTGTCTCGCCTGCAATCTTCACACTTCCGTTATCGACATGCTCAAGACCAGCCAGAACCATCAAAAGGGTAGACTTACCCGAACCCGATGGACCTACGATGCCGACGGACCGTCCCTGGGCAATTGAAAGTGAAACGCCCTTGAGGACATGGACCGATGAAGCTGCATGTCCAAGTGTGAGATGAACGTTCTCAAGTTCAATAATCGGGCCAAAAATCGGGGGAGTCACCTGTTCCGTCACGCGTTTTTCTTCCTATATGAATATTGAAGAGCCAAAGCGCGCCACAAAATTGAACTTGTTTTGCGCCAGAAATTGAAGAGAAGTCCGAGGAGAAGTTCTTCGGGTGATTTTCCTACCTTGTTGCTAGATATGGGTTGCTGACAATGCGTTTCAAACTCTCGATCCCGGCATGGCTGTCGATTTTTGCGATAGTTGGATCTTTTCTTGCCACAAGCTTGCCTATCGCACACGCTCAGGAAGAGCCGACTGGACTCGAAGACGCACTGCCTACCGAGCAGCTGGCGCAGGTGAAAATTGTTGGTTTCGGCGATAGTTTAATGGCGGGATATCTTCTGCCTTCCAATGCGGCATTCCCTCAGCAGCTTGAAAAAGTGCTCGATAAAAAGGGCTACGAAGTCACCATTGAGAATGCGGGCGTGTCGGGCGACACAACCACCGGCGGCCTTGCTCGCATCGACTGGTCGATCCCCGATGGCACCGACCTGGTGATCCTTGAACTTGGTGCTAATGACGCATTGCGGGGAATTTCACCTGACATCACCGAGAAAAATCTCGATGAAATGTTGTCGCGCCTTAAGACACGCGGCATCTCCGTTATCCTCGCAGGTATGATGGCGCCGCCCAATATGGGCAAGGATTACGCTGATAAATTCAATCCGATCTATCCCAAGCTCGCCCAGAAATACGGCGTGCCACTCTATCCCTTCTTTCTGGAAGGCGTTGCCGCACAAAAGGAATTACAGCTGGAAGATGGCATGCATCCCAATGAAAAAGGGATTGAAACCATGGTCGCGAAGTTTTTGCCTATGATCGAGAAGAACCTGAAGGATATACAAAAGACGGGGACATCCGGCGGTTGATATTGTGGGGCGAGATAAACAGCTTGCCTCCGACAGCGAAGAATGATTCGCTAGAAGATGTAGAACGATTCGAGGAGGATGCCTTATGCCGCGTCTCTTTACTGCCCTCGAAATCCCGCGCGACGCCGCGCTTTCGCTCTCGTTATTACGAGGCGGTCTTCCCGGCGCGCGCTGGATTGATGTCGAAAACTACCACATAACCCTGCGTTTTATTGGAGATGTGGAAGGCCACGTGGCCGATGAGATTGCCAATGCGCTTGATCGCGTAAGGCGTCCCGAATTCATGCTCAACCTGTCGGGTGTCGATGCTTTTGGCTCCAAAAAGCCGCACAGCATCTATGCGGGCGTATCCCCCTCATCTGAACTCAACGCATTGCAAGGTGAAATCGAACGCATCTGCCAGAGGCTTCGCATTCCTGCTGATCCGCGCAAATTCATACCCCATGTGACTTTGGCGCGATTGAGAAATGCCCGCATTGATGATGTGGTGCATTATCTCTCTTCACGCGGCAACTTCTCGACACTGCCCTTCAAAGTAGGTCGCTTCGTGTTGATGTCGTCACGTGATTCTGTGGGCGGTGGACCTTACGTTGTTGAAGAGGCCTGGCCTTTGATCGCTGCATCACGCCAGAACTGGTCAGCCAACGCATTGGAAGACGCCAGGATCATCCGGTAAACCTCTTCGAAATCCCCGATCTGACCGTAATAAGGATCGGGGATTTCAACCGGCCTTCCTTCGGCGATGTCGGTGAGAAGTCCGACACGGGCACTCGCGTTTGCTGGCTGTCGCTGGCCGATCATCCGCATGTTGTAGTGATCCATACCCAAAATAAGATCAAAACGCGTGAAATCAGCGGCGATCAGCTGACGGCAACGTTGGGCTGAGATATCAAGACCATGACGTGCAGCAACCCGGATCGAACGATCGTCAGGTTCTTCGCCTGTGTGATAACCATTTGTACCCGCAGAATCGATCAGCACATGATCAATTCTGCGCTGTTTCAGCACTTCGCCCATCACACCTTCTGCAAGCGGCGAACGGCAGATATTGCCTGCACAGACAAAAAGGATACTGGTCGGGGCTGAATGGGTCACGAAACTCTCGCAGCTATGATAAGTTGATACCAGGGACCCAACATAGGCAAAAGACGATGGCACGCAACAGGTTGACAGAAGAAGAGCTGAAAGAAGCGCTCACTGACCTTGAAGGCTGGCAGAAAGTCGAAGGCCGCGAAGCCATCCAAAAAACTTTCAAGTTCAAGGATTTCAATGTGGCTTTCGGCTTCATGACACGCGTAGCGCTTCACGCCGAGAAGCTCGACCACCATCCAGAATGGTTCAATGTCTACAATCGTGTCGATGTTACGCTTTCAACCCATAGTGAAAGCGGTATCACGGAACTTGATATCAAATTAGCGCGCAAGATGAATACATTTATCTGAATCTATTCAAACCTTTGAAATATAAACTATAATAATCTTTTTCTGGAAGTTGAAGCTGCCATCACGGTTTCGGCATGAGTAAGGCAGCACCTTCGCCAGATCGACCTTTTCGTTCCAGTTCTGCCCCAACGCACCGCCATTCACGCTTCTGATAAAAACGTCACCAATGGCAATGGCCGAATGAAATATGTGCCCGGCTCTGACATCATAGAAGCCGATTGCTCGTCCATAGGGTAGCGCCGAATAGCCATTCCACAGCTCTCCAGCTTTGAAATTCAGCAACGGAATCCAGTTTTGTCCAGATCTGCCGCGTAATGTATGCTCTGAAATACCAGCGCCCAGTAGGAACCGCATATAGGCGGTAATGTCGTAGCAAATGCCATCCATTACATCGATATTGACCTGATCGCCAATATCCTGTGCCGCGGCCAGTTGATGACCGCGATAGAACTGACTTGACCGGTCGGTGCGCACAAAGTTTTCGCCATAGCCGGTTAGATGCATAGAAAATCTCCACTTAATCAGATCGGGCAGATCGAGAAACCGCTCCGTTTTGGCTAAGGCTATATTCCTGTGATTTGGGAGAGTTGGTGTAGCTGACGGTTCTCTCAGGGGAACCACAACCCCAAATCTTGAAAAGTGGTCGCAATATTCCCATCTGCAGTATCGTCATGTCTTAGCTAAAAAGCGCATCCCGAAAAAGTGAAACAGTTTTCGGACGAAGTGTGCGGTAAAAAGCGCGTTAACTGGCTGACAGGAGTTTGAACGAAAGATGGATAGCGTCAAAATTGATGAAATCCTCGAACCCGGCGATGAGGGAGACTTCAACAATCGCAGCGAGCGGGTGAAAAAAGGATTCTGGAAGACCGCACGCCGTGCCGGTCGTATGGTTCCGTTCATGGATGAGGTCGTGGCTGCCTATTATTGTGCGCTCGACCAGAACACACCGACGCGCGTGCGTATGACACTGATGGCAGCGCTTGCCTATTTCATTCTGCCTTTCGATGTCATCCCTGATATGTTGGTCGGCATCGGCTTCACCGATGATATTGCAGTGCTGATGGCGGCTCTGACTGCAGTTCGCACGCATATTACCCCGGCACATAAAATTGCCGCCCGTGAGGCCCTGCGCGACGAGGAAGAGGCAGCTTAAAGCAACCTCCAGTCTTCACATTTTTGTTATGGGGCATCATCACGATGATGATGCATTGACGCGATATGACAAACTCTTGCCGCTTTCTTTTGGATGAAGTTGGCAACGGGATCGCGGGGCCTCGGCCTGACTGCTCAAGTTTTCTTTCAAAACTTCACCGTTTGGTAACCCAGATTAAGGCACATTAAGGGTCACCAAACGGGACGGCGTGTTGAACGGCGACATCCCGATATTCGACTTTGAAGCAAACGAAAGAGAACCGGTAAAAAAACCATGCTTGGAAAATCGATCGTCGCGGCTTCGGTGTTCACGATTGCAATGGCGGGCTCGGCTCTCGCCCAGACACCGACCCAGATTAAGCAGTTCGACGCCTGGGGCGCCTACAGCTATCAGTCAGGCAATGGCAAGGTTTGCTATGTCCTGTCCGTTCCGACGCAGAAAGCGCCAGCCAATGTTGATCACGGCGACAACTTCTTCCTCGTGAGCCAGAAGCCAGGGCAGAACATCAGCTTTGAGCCACAGTTCATGGCTGGCTACGAGCTGAACGCCAATGCGAATGCCAAGGTCATCGTCACCATTGGAAACCGCAATTTTACAATGTTCGTCAACGGCAAATCCGGCTGGATGGAAAACGCCGCCGAAGAGCCACAGCTGATTGCAGCGATGCGCGGTGGTTCAGATATGAAAGTGCAGGCACAGTCCAAGCGCGGCACCAAGACCAATTACACCTATTCGCTCAAAGGCATTTCGGCAGCACTCGCAGCCATTCAGAAGTGCAAATAAGCCAGTCGGTTCAAGCTAAATTACTAAGCCGGGGCTCCGCTCCGGCTTTTCTTTTCGATACCGAACCTATCATACTGCATATCAGCTAAAACATAGAGCGGGATGACGGAGCGAATATTGTGTGCTATGTCCGCGCGCAACAGGCTCGCATAATCAAATGAACGAGCCCATATATCCATGTAATTGGTAGTGTTTATCGGCGCGCTTTATGCGGCGTCCTCAACAGTTGAAAACAGATGTCCATTTCATTCGACTTAACCATTGATGATACGCGCGACCAGCTTGCCCGCCATGTGCGCGCAAATATGGAGCAAAAGCCGTCGCTCATCGGCATGTCGCGCGAAGAAATGGCCGAGGAGCTGCTCAAGGTCGGCGTAACGCCAAAGCAGGTCAAGATGCGCATCGCGCAGCTCTGGCATTGGCTCTATGTGCGCGGCGTGTCCGACTTTGCAGATATGCGCAATATCTCCAAGGACCTGCGCGTTCTTCTGGCCCAGCATTTCACCATTGCGCGTCCGGAAGTCGTTGAAGAACAAATCTCGCAGGATGGCACGCGCAAATGGCTGTTCCGCTTTCCGCCTCGTGGCGCTGGACGCCCCGTCGAAATCGAATGCGTTTATATTCCTGAAGAAGGTCGCGGTACGCTCTGCATTTCCTCGCAAGTGGGCTGCACACTGACCTGCACTTTCTGCCATACTGGCACACAGAAGCTGGTGCGCAATCTGACATCAGAAGAAATTCTGGCACAGTTGATGACGGCCCGGGACCGGCTTGGCGATTTTCCAGACACGAACACGCCAGACGGCGCCATCGTTCCGGCCGAGGGACGCAAAGTTACCAATATCGTTATGATGGGTATGGGCGAGCCGCTTTATAACTTTGAGGAAGTGAAAAAGGCTCTGCTGATTGCGTCTGATGGCGATGGGTTAGCGCTTTCCAAGCGCCGCATCACGCTTTCGACTTCAGGCGTTGTGCCAGAAATCTACCGCACCGGCGAAGAAATCGGCGTGATGCTGGCAATTTCGCTTCATGCAGTGCGTGATGAATTGCGCGACCTTCTGGTACCGATCAACAAAAAATACCCGCTGGAACAACTCCTCAAGGCTTGCCGCGAATATCCGGGTCTGTCGAATGCCAAGCGCATTACGTTTGAATATGTGATGCTCAAGGATGTGAATGACAGCATGGAAGACGCCAAGCTTTTGGTAAAGCTTTTGCGCGGGATTCCTGCCAAGATCAACCTGATCCCATTCAACCCATGGCCTGGCACCAACTACCAGTGTTCCGACTGGGAGCACATTGAACGCTTCGCTGATTACGTGAATGCTGCAGGCTACGCCTCGCCGATCCGTACCCCGCGCGGCCGTGATATTCTTGCTGCCTGCGGTCAATTGAAGTCGGAATCGGAACGCATGCGCAAGACTGAACGCCTGGCGCTCGAAGCCATGATGATTGCCGGACACGGAGACTAAGCGCGTTTGACCGATACATTCGATTACATCACGCGTTTTGTTGTTATTGTTTTCGGCTATTGCTGCGCGGTTCTCGCCGCAGGCTATTTTCTTGCTGCGGTTCTTTACGGTCAGTTTGACCTCAACGCGTTGCTCCGGCACGATGTTGACGGTAACGCCGCTTTCAACCCTTTTGTTGGAAATTGGGGCTCTGAAGGTTTTCAGGCTGCATTGCACTTGGGTGGATTCTTCTTTGCAGGCATTGCAGGCGTATTCAGCTTTTTCCCAGCACTTGGAATGGTCATCTATAGTGAGACCAAGCCTGTAACATCTTCGCTTTTCTATTGCGTAGGTGGACTGCTGATCAGCTTGTTTGCCATGATCTCAATCGGCCTTTTCACATGGCAGATGGAACCGATCGATTCATTCTCTGTCATGCTTTACACCACCGTCGCCTGCTCTGGCATTGTCGGCGGCTTCGTTTATTGGCTGATTGCCGGTCGCAAAGCCGGACGATTGTTAGCCCGCCCGGCTGAATAGCGATTTACTTAGCCTGTGCGGTGATGATTTTCAGCGCGAACGCTGAGAAAACACCGGCGAAAAGCCAATCCACAATCCGTGTGACCGTTGGGTTTTTCTTGAGAAGACCGGCAAACCTGTCTGCTGCAACCACCATAGGAATGGTGAAAGGCAGCGCTAGCGGAATGAACGACAGGCCAAGGAAGAACAGTTTTCCCATGGCGTGCGGATCATGTGCCGAAACGAACTGCGGCAGGAAGGTCATGTTGAACAGAATGATCTTCGGGTTGAGCAGATTGATGCCAAGCCCCGTCGCCCAATTCTGAACCAGCGTATGCTTCTTGCCGCCGTTTTTTTCCGGCGAGAATGCCGAACCTTTGCGGATCGCCTGCACTGCAAGCCAGACGAGATAAACTGCACCCACCACCTTCAATGCAGTGAAGGCTGCAGGCGAAGCGAGGATGAGCGCTGAAAGCCCAAGCGCTACCATGCTCGTATGCACAACAATGCCGGTGCTTGCGCCTGCCATACAGGCAAAACCGGCTGCCTTACCTTCAGACAAGGCACGACCGACAAAAAGCGTCATATCCGGGCCAGGCGTTATGGATAAAATTGCAGTGGCGATCACGAACTGGACGAAGATGGTCCATTCGGGAATGAAGGTCAGATTTGTCAGAAAAGACATCGAGAGGCACTCCGAGAATTCGCGGCAAGCTAACGCGAATTCATTTCCGCCGCTATAGGATTTTTTAAGCCTTCTTGGAGACTCTTATTTATGCGTATGCGACCCACCCGCGATAGGTGAAAGACGCATAAAAAAGGCTCAGATTTTTGAAGCCCGCATCATGTATCAGCGTCTCATCCTGTTGCGGCGTAAGAATATGCAAACGCTCATTGATTGCAGCACTGGCTTTCACTGCACTTGCCAGATCGACACCGGAATCATTCAAAAAGGCAGAATAGCGCGACAGCCACAATGCTCGCTCATCAGCATCCTCTTGCTCAAAACTGAAATGCGCCATGATAAATGGTGCGTCGAGTTTCAGACGTCGATAAACGTCTGCAAGAGTTTGTCTGCGCGTTTCCTCATCGAGAAAATGCATGGTCAGCAAACAGACCGCTCCATCGAACGGTCCCAGAGCTGCGCTGTCGATATAGCCTTCCTGGAAATTCACGCGATCCGTATTAGGGCCAAGACTTTGCCGCGCCAATTCCAGCATTTCTGCGGAAGGATCGACACCTTCAAAGGTCCAATGCGGATGATTTTCAGCAAATAGCTTGAGTTCAAGACCACCACCCGCGCCCAACACCAGAATACGTGCGGTATCGGGGACGTGTTCAGCAAGCAGCAAACGAGTCATGCGCTGCATATCCCGAAAACCCGGCACAGCCTTCGGCGGCCCTTCTACATAATGCGCGACAACCTGCGGATCGGTAAATGGATTGCTTGATTTAATCATGTAACTTTTATAGTTACAAATCAAGATGGCAGTCAAGACTGTCCATATTGGCAGATGAAGCTTTCTTTTCGCCGACAAAGCGCCATCCGGCTTGCGCGCGGCTTAGCAACTGATAAAAGAACTGCAACATCCTGTTCTACAGCCCTTTGGGCTACAATCGCATCTCAGACGGAAGTGAACTATGAGCAAGCTGAAAGACGTTAAAAAGGTCGTTCTCGCCTATTCCGGCGGTCTCGACACCTCGATCATCCTGAAATGGTTGCAGACTGAGCTTAACGCAGAAGTCGTCACCTTTACCGCCGATCTTGGCCAGGGCGAAGAGCTTGAACCAGCACGCAAGAAAGCTGAAATGCTGGGCATCAAAGAAATCTTCGTTGAGGACGTGCGCGAAGAATTCGTGCGCGATTTCGTCTTTCCGATGTTCCGCGCCAATGCCGTTTATGAAGGCGTCTACCTGCTCGGCACATCGATTGCCCGCCCGCTGATCTCCAAGCACCTCATTGAAATCGCCAAGAAGACCGGCGCCGACGCTATTGCGCACGGCGCAACCGGCAAGGGTAACGATCAGGTTCGTTTTGAGCTTTCCGCTTATGCGCTGAACCCGGACATCAAGATCATCGCTCCATGGCGCGACTGGACATTTAAGAGTCGCACGCATCTGCTCGAATTTGCTGAACAGCACCAGATCCCGGTTGCCAAGGACAAGAAGGGCGAAGCGCCGTTCTCCGTCGATGCAAACCTGCTGCACTCTTCGTCTGAAGGTAAGGTTCTGGAAGATCCGGCAATCGAAGCGCCTGAATATGTGCACATGCGTACGATTTCGCCAGAATCAGCACCTGATACACCAACCATCATCAAGATTGGCTTTGAAAAGGGTGATGCCGTTTCGATCAATGGCGAACGTCTGTCGCCTGCCACATTGCTTGCCAAGCTCAATGATTATGGCCGAGACAACGGCATCGGTCGTTTAGACCTTGTTGAAAACCGTTTCGTCGGCATGAAGTCGCGCGGTGTCTACGAAACCCCAGGTGGAACGATCCTGCTGGCTGCCCACCGTGCCATCGAGTCGATCACGCTCGACCGAGGGGCTGCGCACCTCAAGGATGAGCTGATGCCACGTTATGCAGAGCTGATCTATTACGGCTTCTGGTTCTCACCAGAGCGCGAAATGCTGCAGGCCGCTATCGACCTCAGCCAGCGCCACGTTGAAGGCGAAGTCACGCTCAAGCTCTATAAGGGCAATGTGATCGTGACTGGCCGTGAAAGCGATAAGTCGCTTTATTCCGACAAGCTCGTCACATTTGAAGACGATCAGGGCGCTTACGACCAGAAGGACGCAGCAGGCTTCATTAAGCTCAATGCACTTCGTCTGCGTACACTCGCAGCACGCGACCGTCGCTAGGCCTTTAAAAGCACGACAAAAAGCCCGCCTCCCGGCGGGCTTTTCAATTCAAGAATACCTAAAAGACACACAGACATGAGGCATGAGATTTTGCTTCTCTATCTGGCCCTGCCTGCCTGTATTTTACTCGGCATTTATCTGCTGATCCGCTGCGTTTCCATCCTATGGAAAATCATTGCGCCTAATGTCCGTTACCGTTTTCCAGCTGATAGCCAGACGCAAAATTTTCATTTGCCAAAGGTAGGGCGATATATGATCAGCATCGTGTTTCCGCCGTTCACTGTTCTCACTGGAACGGCTTATTTCTCAGCCCAATTCACTATCAAAGCACACGCGTCTGGCACACGGGTTCCCTATCACTCCGCAAGCCGTTCTCTGCTAAGCGTCAGACGTACAGATATGCGCGGCTATGCTGCTCACGCCTTGGGTTATTTTGATTGCAACGTGCCGGGTGATTACGAGATTACCTGTCTTAATCCTGAAAATATCCGTGCGAATTTCCAGCTGGAAGTATCACCTCACGTTTCCTTTCTGAAGCTCGCGCCAGTCATTTTAGGAACCATTCTTGCAGCAGGAATGAGCATAGGTGGAACGATTGTTTCGCTACTTTGGATGACTGGCAGGATTGGTTGAGATTCAGCTGGCGTGCTTGATACCCGCCAGCATCTTTTCCTCGCCGGGGCGCAAGGTCAGCACCCGAACGCCATTGGCAGTGACAGCCACGGTATGCTCGAACTGCGCCGACAATTTTCCGTCGCGCGTTACCACCGTCCAGCCGTCCTGTTTCGTCTTCACCTTGGCTGCGCCTTGATTGAGCATTGGCTCGATGGTGAACACCATACCTTCACGCAAACGCTCACCTGTGCCCGGCTTGCCAAAATGCAGAACCTGCGGCTCCTCATGCATCTCGCGTCCAATACCATGCCCGCAATATTCGCGCACCACACTGTACTCATGACGCTTGGCGTATCGCTCGATGGCATAGCCAATATCGCCCAGCGTTGCACCGGGACGCACAGCGGCAATCCCCTTCCACAGTGCCTCATAAGTCACACGGACCAACCGCGAGGCAAAGGGAGCAACTTCACCAATCATGTAAGTCTTACTGGAATCGGCGATATAGCCATCCTTCTCCAACGTGATATCGAAATTGATGATCTCGCCATTCTCTATTGTGTCATCATTCGATGGCATCCCGTGGCAGACGACCTCGTTCTTCGAGGCATTCAACACATAGGGATAATCATACTGCCCTTTACTGGCGGGTCGCGCATTCAGATCCCGCGTGATGTAATCCTCGACCAGATCATTCACCTGCATCGTTGTCATGCCAGCAAGCGGCGTGCGGTCAAGGAGCGCAAAAACCGAGGCCAGCAATGCTCCCGATACTGCCATCTTTTCCACTTCGGCAGACGTCTTGGTCATGATGGCCTGACCACCATGACGGAAAGCTCTACCTGCGCTGCACGCAATTGCATCTGAACAATTTCATTGAATGACATGTCGGGATTGGCCTGCGCCAGCATGCCGATTTTCATCCAGTATTCGGCTTGTGCATTGATCGAGCGACACATGACATCGCTCGCCTTGCGCACTTCCTCATGCAGTTCGTCGTCAATTTTCACAATGCCCATAGCTCTACCCAGTTAAGTGATCCGTATGCGAAATATATATGTTTCGTATATACGCGTTTATCAGGTTTTCTCAATCATCGTTGTATCATAAAATGAATTGATTTTAATATGGCACCATACTATATGGTGCCGTATGGATATTATAGAGCAAAAACATCACGCCCTGTTGAGCGAACTGAAACGTCGGAACAGCCCTTCTATGGGCGACCTCAAAACCTGTTTTGAGGTCTTATCTCTAGCTGCGGCAATAGACCGGGATTGCGCCAATAGGCTCGCGCCCCACAAGCTTTCTGAAGGTAAGTTTGTTCTGTTGTTTTTGTTGCAGAACGCACCTGATGGCCTTTCTCCGCACACACTTTCAGAGCGCGCGGGTGTAACACGCGCGACGATCACCGGCCTGCTGGATGGGCTGGAGCGGGATGGCTTCGTCAAGCGTCATTCCGACATGCAAGATCGCCGTAAGCTGACTATCCAGCTTACTCCCGAAGGCGCCCAACTGGCGCAACTGCTTTTCGATGAACACACGACGTGGATTGCAAGCCTGATGAGCGATCTTTCTCTCGGCGAGCAACAACTTCTGAGCACATTGCTACGTCGCATCTGGAGCCGCACCGATGCGGGACGCTCTTTCAAGATCAACGACACCTTAAGGGAAATGACATGAACTATTATCTCGCCGAGCTTTATTCTCCGAAATCGAGCTGGCACGCACTGAGCCCTGAAGACAGGCAAGCCTTCTTTGAAAAAGTCGGCGCAGGTATGGGTGGTCTTGCAGCTCTTGGTATCGAAGCCCTGGCTCTAGGTCCCGTTGATGCAACAAAGCCTTATGCACCGAAACAGAGCTTCTTTGCCATCTGGCGTTTTCCAGACGAAGCAGCACTCGATATGTTGATTGCCGGAATCACTGCTACCGGCTGGCACGATTATTTTGACACCATCAATGCAACAGGCGCAGGCACTGATCTTCCCGGCCATCTTGCGCAATTGGCAGCTGTGCCTTTCAAAGAAGCAGCCTGACCTGATAGATCCGCGGCTATAAATGCTCCGCCTTAGAGAGGCTATCTGATAAAACCAGATCGAAATACCCTCTAAAACGGAGCATTTTTCTTATCCACATTTCCTCACAGCTGATGCCGCTTGACTCTTGCTTCACACGATTCAATACTAGAACATATAGAGAACAGATGATGGAATCTAAACGTGAGCGGCATCGACATCGCGGCGTTGCGGCGCATGGTTACGGCCATTGAAGGCAACGACCCACAAGACAGTTTTGCAAATGAGGCACTCACGGGCTTCGGACGTGCGCGCAGCTTCACACTTGGCTTTCCCGGTACAGATGATGCTTTTCCGCATGGTCTTGCAGGCGATGCGCTGCATGAGGTTTTTGCTGAAAACCCCGGCGCACATATGGCGGCAACTGGCTTTGCACTGGCGCTTGCGTTGCGGGCTTCGCAGGCACAAAGGCCGATCATATGGATCGAGGAAGAAAGCGCATCAAACGAATATGGCGGACTTTATCCTCCGGGCCTTCATGCCTTCGGTATTGATCCGTCGCGTCTTTTGATTGTGCGATGCCCCACTGCACAAGACGTGTTGAAGGCGGCGGGTGATGTATTGGAAGCAGGCAACGGCAGCAAGGCAGCGTACCTCGTTGCGGGCATCGTTGCCTCAGTGACAGGCAAACCGAAGTGTCTCGATCTCACAGCCTCGCGCCGTCTGCTTCTAGCGACCGAGACGGCCCAGCTTCCAGCGATTTTACTGCGTAGCCATCGGAGTGCAGTGCAAAGTGCCGCTGTCAGCCGTTGGCGTATAGCCCCTGCTCCGTCGCAGACCAGTGGGGCAAATGCGCCAGGAAAACCTGCCTTTGCAGCCGTTCTGGAGCGGAATCGCCACGGCACATGTGGTCAGTGGATCATGGAATGGAACAATGAAACCCTTGAATTTGGTGCAAGAGAAAGAGCAGGCCGAGCGTTCGTTCCTCGCACTCTGGTTCCCCTTTCTGCCGACGGATCGGTTACGCCGCGTCGCATCGCCTGAAACTGTGCGTAATCTGCCGCTTGTCGTCACTGAACGCACCGCCAATGCGCTACGAGTGACAGCAGTGGATGCAGCTGCAGCCACGCTCGGCATCTTTCCCGGCATGGCGCTGACTGATGCGCGCGCACGGGTGGAGATACTTGATGTGGCACCTGCCATGCCGGAGCGCGATGCAGCCCTCGTCAATCACCTTGCTCATTGGTGCGAGCGTTACACGCCGCTTGTGGCTTTCGACCCGCCGCATGGTTTGATGCTTGATATTACGAGTTGTGCCCACCTCTTCGGTGGGCTTGCAGCCATGCGTATTGATGTGACGAAGCGCATGGAACGAGCAGGCTTGTGCGTACAGGCAGCGATAGCCGATAATGCTTTTGCTGCACGGCTTCTGGCGCGCGGAACCAAAGGCGGTGTGTTTGACCTGGCACAAGCCGATGCGCTTTTGCCTCGCCTGCCGCTTTCTTCCCTTGAACTGGCAGAGGCCAGTGAGACGGGTCTCAAACGTGCAGGCCTCAAGCGCCTTGGCGACGTCATGCAGCTTCCGCGCTCTGCCCTTACGGCTCGTTTCGGTCCTGATCTTGCGGCCAAGCTTGACCGACTGGCACGGCAGACGCGCGCGCCGATTTCGCCACTGCGTATGATGTCGCTTGCCACTGTCGAGCACAGGCTTTCGGAGCCGATCACCGTCATGGAGCTTATTAAGCAGATATTACAGGAACTGGCACAGGAACTGTTCGCGAGGCTTGAAAAAGACGGTAAGGGCGCAGTCCTCATTGAAGCATCTTTTTTTCGGGTGGATGGTCAGGTTCGCCATATTCGGATTGAAACGGGTCAGCCTTTGCGCGACATCCGGATTTTCTGGCGTCTTGCGCGCGAGCGGCTGAATGCGCTGACAGATCCGCTCGACGCGGGTTTCGGCTTCGACATGATCCGGCTTGCCGCCCTTCGCAGCATCACACTCGCGCAGCATCAGACCGGACTTGATCAGCACGAAGAAGACGATGCCGGCTTCAGCCAGCTCATTGATCGATTGTCAGCACGACTGGGTCCACAGCGCGTTCTGGTCACATTTCCACGAGATACCCATATGCCAGAGCGTGCCTTTGGCCTGCGGGCTGCTCTTCATTCGACGCGTCAAAATGAGGCAAGTTATCAAAGTGCTGCCGTCCTGCCAGGCGATCCGCCTGCACGACCTATAAAGCTGTTTCATCCACCACAGCTGATTGAGACAACAGCCGAAGTACCCGACAGTCCACCCTCGTTCTTCATATGGCGTCGGGTCCGTCATCATGTGCGTCTTGCCGAAGGACCTGAGCGGATAGAACAGGAATGGTGGCTCTCTATCGGTCAGACAGCCCGGGACTTGCGCGATTATTATCGGGTTGAAGACGAAGACGGCCAGCGATTCTGGATTTTTCGCGAGGGGCTTTATGTGGGCGATAACCTGCCACGCTGGTTCCTGCATGGGTTATTCGCATGATAAACCGCTATTATGAAATGGCTGCGGCCTCCAATTTTTCATTCCTCAGTGGTGCATCGCATCCGCAGGAACTGGTGGAGCAAGCCTATGCACTTGGGCTATCCGGTATAGGAATAGCCGATCGTAACACGCTGGCCGGGGTGGTACGGGCGCACGCTACCTGGAAGAGTTTTCGCGACACGTGCAGCTTCCGGCTTTTCATCGGTTGCCGACTGAGCTTCGTTGACGGAACGCCGGAGATGGTGGTTTATCCTCGTGATCGTCCAGCCTATGGCCAGCTTTGTCGGTTGCTCACAGAGGGCAAGACACGCGCTGCAATCAAGGGCGAATGCCATCTTCTTTGGGCAGACTTACAGTTTCGGGCACGACAATTCCAGATCGCTGTGTTTCCTTCCGAAAATCCGGGACTTGAGTTTTCAACCCGGTTGGCAGGCATCGCTACCGCAGCACCCGGCTGCGTCTGGCTGGCGCTTGCCATGCCGCATCAGGGGCAGGACGGACGACGCGCAGAACAGACTGCCCGTATTGCAGCCGAAACCGGTGTGCCTCTTCTCGCCACCAATGACGTGCTTTATCATCATCCCGACCGCCGCGCTTTACAGGATGTGTTGACCGCAACACGCCATCACACATCCGTTTTTGCCGCTGGTCGGCTGCTTGAGAAAAATGCCGAGCGCCACCTGAAACCAACCCATGAGATGGTGCGGCTGTTTCGAAACTATCCGCAAGCAATCGATGCCACGTCCGACTTCACTGCCCCCATCACCTTCCAGCTCGATGAACTGAGCTATGATTATCCTGATGAGCCAGTGCCACCAGGCAAGACACCGCAACAGCATCTGCATGATCTCGCATGGGAGGGTGCTGCCCGGCATTATGGTGCGGATACGATACCGGAAAAGGTCAAAGGGCTGATCAACAAGGAACTAGCGCTGATCGAACAGCTCAACTATGCGGCCTATTTTCTAACCGTCAATGACATTGTGCAATATGCGCGCTCCAAGAAAATTTTGTGTCAGGGGCGCGGCTCAGCAGCCAATTCCGTGGTCTGCTTCTGTTTAGGCGTTACCGGCGTGGACCCGACTGAAGTGGATCTTCTGTTTGAGCGTTTCATTTCGGCCGAGCGCAAGGAACCGCCGGATATCGACGTCGACTTCGAGCATGAGCGGCGCGAAGAGGTCATGCAATATGTTTATGAACGTTATTCCACTGATCGTGCGGCCATTGTAGCGACTGTTATCAGTTATCGTTCGCGCAGCGCCATTCGTGATGTCGGCAAGGCACTGGGACTGACCGAAGACGTCACAGGCGCGCTTGCAAATACAGTCTGGGGCATATCGGGCGGTGGGATCGACAAACAGCATATCCGACAGGCGGGGCTTGACCCCGACAACCCGATCATAAGGCGTGCAGTAGAACTGGCGCTGGAGCTGATCGGCTTTCCACGCCATCTTTCGCAACATGTCGGCGGCTTTGTGCTGACCCGTGACCGCCTGGACGAGACTGTGCCAATCGGTCCTGCGGCGATGGACAAACGTTCCTTCATCGAATGGGACAAGGACGACATCGACGAAGTGGGCTTGATGAAGGTCGATGTGCTGTCACTTGGCATGCTTACCTGTATCCGCAAAGCCTTCGATCTCATTCACACGCATAAGCCTCAGCATTATGATGGCAAGAAGCTGACGCTCGCCACACTGCCGCGCGAGGACAAAGCCGTCTACGACATGCTTTGCAAAGGCGATTCGCTCGGCGTGTTTCAGGTGGAAAGCCGCGCACAGATGAACATGCTGCCACGCCTGCGCCCACGAACATTCTACGATCTGGTGATTGAAGTTGCCATCGTGCGCCCAGGCCCTATTCAGGGTGATATGGTGCATCCCTATCTGCGGCGGCGGAACGGTTTGGAGCCGGTGATATACCCCTCTCCGTCACCAGAGCATGGGAAGCCCAACGAACTACGCAATATTCTGGAGAAAACCAAAGGCGTGCCGCTGTTTCAAGAGCAGGCCATGCGTATTGCCATAGAGGCGGCAAAGTTCACGCCCGATGAAGCCAATCAGTTGCGCCGTGCCATGGCAACCTTCCGCAAGATGGGCACCATTCATACCATGCAGGAGAAGATGATCGACGGCATGGTGAACCGTGGCTACGACCGGACGTTTTCCGAGAACTGCTTCAACCAGATCAAGGGATTTGGCGAATATGGTTTTCCCGAAAGCCATGCGGCGAGCTTTGCGCACCTCGTCTATATTTCCGCATGGCTTAAATGCCATCATCCAGAGGTGTTCGCGGCAGCTCTTCTGAATTCCCAGCCCATGGGGTTTTATGCGCCTGCCCAGATCGTGCGCGATGCGCGCGAGCATGGTGTGACGGTGTTGCCTGTTGATGTGAATTTAAGCCAGTGGGACAATATTCTGGAGGATACGCTCGATATTCGACCAGCGCTTCGGCTCGGCTTTCGCCAAATCGATGGACTATCCGAAAATGCTGCAAAACTTCTGATTGCCGGTCGGCATGAGTCTTACCGTACCATTGAGGACATGCATCGACGCCTGCGGATTGACAGGCGCGCCTTCACGCTGCTTGCCGATGCCGATGCTTTCGGCTCACTCGACATTGACCGGCGCGCAGCCCTCTGGGCCGTACGTCGTCTGCCCAATGATGAAACACTGCCACTGTTCCGTGCCGCCGAAACAAGTGAACTGGCGGAAGAGCCAAAAGCCCACCTGCCAGCGATGGCAGCGTCCGAACATGTGATTGCCGACTACGAGACGACGCGACTTTCACTCAAGGGACATCCGCTACAATATCTGCGCGAAGGTCTGGCTGCGACAGGAGTCTCGACCTGTCACGCCGTGCAAGAGGGAGGCAATGGCCATCGCATGAAAGTGGCCGGTATTGTCACCGTACGCCAGCGTCCTGGCAGCGCCAAGGGCGTGGTGTTTCTCACCATCGAAGACGAAACAGGCATTGCCAATATCGTCGTCTGGCCAAAAATCATGAAGGCTTTTCGCCGTGAGGTGATGGGCGCTCGTCTCATCCGCATTGAAGGCCATGTCCAGCGCAGCCCTGAAGGCGTCGTGCATCTGGTGGCCGCAAAGCTCGAAGACCATTCAAACGCACTGATCGACTTAAGCGGTCGCGACCCGCAACGGCTCATTGCGCCATCACAGGCTGCGCATCACCCGAGAAACGTAAGAATTATGCCGAAATCCCGCGATTTTCACTAGAGCATTTCTGGATTAAGTTGAAGCATGATAAATTCTCTAACTATTTGTTTTTACGCACATCTTGTTTCGAAAACCGGCTCCCACTTTTCGGGACGTGCTCTAAAATAGCTAATTCCATGTGCCTACAAAGAACACCGCACAATAATGCAGTGCTGCGCCAACCACGACGAAGCCGTGCCAGATGGCATTCTGAAACCGCAGGCGTTCCCACACATGAAAGATCACCCCCAGAGAATAAACCATGCCGCCTGCCGCAATCAGCCAAAACACGGCCGAAGGCAATGATTGCACCATGGTGTCATAGACCATGACACCACTCCAGCCCAATGCCAGATAAAGCAGGATCGACAACCGATCAAAGCGACCCGGCATGAACAGCTTGAGCATGATGCCAACAAAAGCCACGCTCCACACAAAGAGCAAAAGTGGTATGGCGCGATCACCCATATGGACAGCAAAGGGCGTATAAGTTCCAGCGATCAGCAGATAGATCGCCGAGTGATCGAAGCGACGCAGGAACCATTTGGTGGGTGAAATCGGCCAGATATTATAGACCGCAGAAATTCCGAGTGCTGCAAGCAAGCTCGCGAGATAGACGCCGGACGAGATTAACGTGGCTGCAGACATGTTCGGCAGGAAATAAATGAGCATTGCAATGGCACCCGCAAAAGCAAGCGCCACACCCAGCACATGGACCACACCATCTGCCCAAAGCTCGGCCCGATCATATTTCCATTTAATTGGATAAGGCAGTTTTACATCCATTACACACGCTCACGTCTTCTAAGGCATGTCTCCCAAAAGTGGGCATCAGTTTTGGGAGACACCAAAACACTCTTTTGTTAAAGCATTTCCAGCAAAAGTTGGAACCGGTTTTGCGTTCGGAAATGCGTAAAAACAAATAGTTACAGCGGTTCCAACGATTCAATATTAACTGGAACCGCTGTAAGACAGCAAACTGCCATCGCTTTGCAGCGTCAAGATGACAGTTTGTCGGATGGGGCTATTGCGCGGAAGGCGTATAGGAAGCCTGAATTGGTGCGACACCTGGCAACGGAGCAACAGCTGCATCTGGCAGAGTTGCCGTTTCGGATGACGCAGCGGCAGCATCGCGGGTCGGACCGGTACGCTTCCAGCTGCCATCAAGCCCGGTTTCCTGCAACAATCCCTTGCGCTTAGCATCGTAATAGTAGCCGCGTGCATAGAAGCGAACGGCCTGACCTTCATCACCACCGGCAACCTTATACGCACCCGAGAGGTAACGAACCGCGTATTTCAGATTTGTTTCGGCGTTGAGAAGGCCCTTGGCATTGCCCTTATAACCCATGCCGCGCGCAGTTGGATGGCTGATCTGCATCAGTCCCCAATATGGTCCATTGCGCGCGCCCGGATTGAAGCGGCTTTCGCGATGCACAACGCGGCGCACCAGACGCTCCGGCACATCATAGGCAACAGAATATTTGGTAATCAGCGCGTCAAGTTCTTCCGGCGCGTGATCGGGTGTCTCAAACGCCATGTTAGCAGCCATGGAAGCTGGAGAGGCTTCCGCCTGCGCACCAGCATAGGCCATCACTGACTCGGATTGGCCGCGAATGCCCGGAATAGGGACATTGGTCGGGAGAACCGGGTTTTCCAGCGATGCAACTGTCTGCATTCCATCAGCAGGAGTAGCCGCATCCGCAACTGTGGTTGCGCCTGCGGCTGGAGTTGCCGTGTCGCCCGTTGCAGATGCGGTAGCCGTTGAATTTTCAACCGGCGAAATCAGTGCGGTCTTTGCAGGCTTTCCGTCACTTGTCGTGTTACAGGCGCTGAGAGCAACTGCACAACCAAGGAGAAGAGCGCCTTTAAGAAAGGTCAGAGAAAGCGGTTTTGATTGAGCTTTTATACGCATGAGTGACCGATCCTATGAATCGAAATCTTGTTCGATACGTTTTTCGAGTTCAACCAGATCTGCTGGTAGAGGCATGCCTGTGGCTTTGAGCGCATTGAGCTTTTCGCGAACTGTCTCGCGAATCTCATGAACGTCCTGCGGCTGGTTAACCATCTGCTCAAACAGCAGAGCAATTTCCGCCTTGATGTCCTCGAATGCCATAAGACCCTCTTGGCTTGAGCGGGTCCGTTTTGCGACCCGGTTCAGTCAATATTCTTTCAATCGATAACCGTCATCTACCACGCAAAATACGTGAAGCGAAAGCCCAGAACGTCACGGACGTGTCAAAATGAATATTTCAATCGGTAACAGAACGCTCTTAAACCTTACAAAATACGCGGCAGCATCGTATCTATCGCATTGAATTCATGCGCGAAAATTCCAAAGTCATCCAGGCCGAGACCACCATCGGGATCGAACAGATAAATGCTCATCCAGACGAGCGCACATGTCAGCAAAATCGCCAATATCGTCAAAAGCAGAAGGCGGCGACCGAGGGCGGCTTTGTGGCCGGCTCCGTCCTGTGGTGTCTTGTTCATGTTCAATCGTCGTTTGTGGCGTTCAAATCTTCGGGCGGTGTACCATGTTCTGACGGTGCTGCAAGGTATCCTTGCTGCACGAGCGATTTACGCAAAATATGGATGATGGCCTCGGTCTGGTTCAGACCGGGATGCTTTTCGTTGATAAAGCGCTCAAGGGCGTCATGTATGTCAACGGGAAGATAGGTGCTCATCATTCCTCCTTCGAAAGGTTCTCGATACGCCAATCATTTCTGGCTGTTTCTGGCCGTTTCAGGACAGGATTTCGTCAAACAACTTTCACCGAAATCGTGCCGACACCATCCACATTTCCCTGCAGAATGTCTCCCCGCTTCACGGCACCCACACCGGCCGGTGTGCCGGTATATATCAGATCACCCGGTTGCAAGACAAAGAGAGACGAAAGATACGCGATGGTTTCGGGCACTTTCCAGATCATCTGGTTGAGATCACCTGCCTGACGCTGCTCGCCATTGATTTTCAGCGTAATTGCGGCTGATTGCGGATGACCGACTTCAGACACCGGCACGATGGCCGAGCAAGGTGCTGAATGTTCGAAGGCTTTCGCCACTTCCCACGGGCGACCGGCCTTTTTAGCTACAGCTTGCAAATCGCGCCGCGTCATATCAATACCGACCGCATAGCCATAGACATGATCAAGTGCCGTCTCGACCAAGATATCGCTGCCGCCTTTCTTGAGCGCCACAACCAGCTCGATCTCGTGATGCACGTCTTCGGTCTTTGGCGGATAGGGGAAATCGCCACCATCAATCACAAGGTTATCTGGGTTTTTCTGGAAGAAAAAAGGCGGATTACGGGTTGGATCGCCGCCCATTTCGATGGCGTGATCGGCATAATTCTGGCCCACGCAATATATGCGATGCACGGGAAAACGTTCTTCAGTGCCCTTCACAGGCACAAAAGTCTGCGGTGAGGGCGCGAAAACATAATTGGTCATGAATGGCTGATCCCGTGAGAATTCTGATGCATTTCCAGCACAAGTGCCTGAGCTTATTTGCGTGGGATAATGCGTAAAAGAGTTAGTGCAGTTCCAAAGATTCTATCTTAACTGGAGCCGCCTGCCTGCATCATGCAGGCAGGAATCGGCTGCTGCAAGTCTCGATAATACAAATTTCCGTCACGTCTTATGTCGAAGCGACCACGTATTCCGCATCGCGTGAAGTCGAAACCACGAGTTCGGCATTTGGAATATCATTGGAAAGCGCCCGCTCCCGGGCTGCACCTTCAGTATGCCCGTAATCGAGCCACCGCTGGATAAGACGACGCTCCAGTTCCGCAAAAGGCACGTCCAGAAAAATAGTCATATCGAAAAACGGCGCAAGGCGCGTCCATGGCTCCTGGTTTAGAAGCAGATAATTACCCTCAACCAGCAGAACCTGATGCTCGCCCCTAACGATTGATGCGCCAGCACGCGCCAGATCCAGCGTGCGGTCAAAAGCTGGAATGACGATGTCTTCAGAGGCTTTTTTCAAGCGCTCCAGAAGTACTGCAAAGCCTGCGCAATCAAAGGTCGGCGGCGAGCCTTTGCGGCTGCGCAACCCACGCTCATCTAGGATTGCATTATCGAGATGAAACCCGTCCATGGGCACGACCACGGCAGGTCCAACACCGTCTTTATTGATCGCGTCCCGCAGAAAATCCGACAGGGTTGACTTGCCCGCGCCGGGAGGTCCAGCGATCGCGACAATCAGACGATCTTGCTTGTTTGAAAGCCGTGCAAGAATTTCCGCAGGCAGACTTTCAGCTGGACAACGTGTCATAGGATGGAGCCTCAATCGAAAATTAGAAGAGTTTCTGTAAAACAGCACACAGTTTGTTATTTTCAAACAATAAGTTTGATCTATCTTGTCTTGCAATGACCGCAAAGACTGATCACTTGCTAATTCAAATTATTGAATCGAATGGGAAAATTATGACTGTCAAAACAGTTGCCACCACGCCCTTTCAGGATCAGCAGCCCGGCACCTCCGGACTGCGCAAGAAAGTCCCGGTTTTCCAGCAGCCCAATTATGCTGAAAACTTCATCCAGTCAGTTTTCGATGTGCTGGAAGGTTTCAAAGGTAAAACCCTTGTGGTCGGCGGCGATGGACGCTTTTACAATCGCGAAGTGATCCAGAAAGTCATGAAATGCGCTGCTGCGAACGGCTTTGGTCGCATCATGGTCGGTCAGGGTGGTATTCTTTCGACCCCTGCCGCATCCAATATGATCCGCAAATACAAGGCTTTCGGCGGTTTGATTCTCTCTGCGAGCCATAACCCCGGCGGGCCCAACGAAGATTTCGGTATCAAATACAATATCGGGAATGGTGGCCCGGCACCGGAAAAGATCACCGAGGCGATATTCGCCCGCTCCAAGGTGATCGATCAGTATAAAATCGCTGAAGTTGCAGATATCGATATCGACACGATTGGCACGGCCAAAATTGGCGAGACTGAAATCGTCATCTTCGATCCGGTTACGGATTATGCCGAACTGATGGAGAGCCTGTTCGACTTTGACGCAATCCGCGCCATGATCAAGGGCGGCTTTGGCATCAAATTCGATGCCATGCATGCCGTCACCGGCCCTTACGCCAAAGAAATTTTCGAACGTCGCCTCGATGCACCAGAAGGCAGCGTGATGAATTTCATGCCGCTGCCGGATTTTGGTGGCCATCATCCGGACCCCAACCTCGTCTATGCCAAAGAGCTTTACGACCTGCTGATGTCGGATAATGCGCCCGATTTCGGTGCAGCATCGGATGGCGATGGCGACCGCAACCTCATTATCGGTCGTGGCGTCTTCGTGACCCCATCCGATTCGCTCGCCATGCTTGCAGCCAACGCGCATCTGGCGCCGGGTTACAAAGATGGCATCAAGGGCATTGCGCGCTCTATGCCGACGAGTGCCGCTGCTGACCGTGTGGCGGAAAAGCTCGGCATCGGCATGTATGAAACACCAACTGGCTGGAAATTCTTCGGCAATCTGCTTGATCATGGCAAGGTCACGATCTGCGGCGAAGAAAGCTCCGGCACCGGCTCAGATCATGTGCGCGAGAAGGACGGGCTATGGGCCGTTCTCCTCTGGCTCAACATTCTGGCAGTGCGCAAGGAAAGCGTAAAAGCCATCGTGGCAGAGCATTGGGCGCGTTTCGGACGCAACTACTATACGCGCCATGATTACGAAGCCGTTGATTCCGACATAGCAAAGAAGCTTGTTTCTGATCTACGCGGTAAGCTTGCAAGACTGGCTGGCACGAGCGTCAATGGCCTCAAGATCGAGAAGACCGACGATTTCGCCTATCATGATCCGATCGATCATTCGGTAAGCGAACATCAGGGCATCCGCATCTATTTCGAAGGCGGGTCGCGCGTCGTTTTGCGTTTGTCAGGCACCGGCACATCGGGAGCCACTATCCGCATTTATATCGAGCGCTACGAAGCAGATCAGGCCAAGCACAATCTGGATACGCAGGAAACTTTGGCTACTCTGATTGACGCCGCCGAACAAATCACTGAAGTGAAAAAACGCAGTGGACGAACCGAGCCGAGCGTAGTTACCTAAAGCCAGTTTCCACTCTTGGGAGACGAACTATAATAAAAAGGGCCCGAAAGGGCCCTTTTCTAGTTTAGTCAAAAACAATCGTCGGAGCGGGCTTTCCAGCTCCCTTGCCCGCCTTCATGTTTTCCCAAACTTTGCGAGCGATTTCGCGATAGATCACCGCATGTTCGCTCTCCGGTTCCACGACTGTAATTGGCGTGCCATTATCGGAATGGGCGCGTACATCCATATGAAGCGGCACTTCGCCCAGAAAAGGCACGTTCAGCCGTTCAGCTTCCTTGCGTGCACCACCATGGCCGAAAATATCGTAACGCGTGCCGGTATCAGGCGCGATGAAATAGCTCATATTCTCCACAATGCCCAAAAGCGGTACATCCACCTTACGGAACATGTTGAGGCCCTTGCGCGCATCGATCAAAGCCAGATCCTGTGGCGTAGACACGATGACTGCGCCCGCGAGCGGAACCTGCTGCGCCATGGTGAGCTGCGCGTCGCCAGTGCCGGGAGGCATATCGACGACGAGTACATCCAGTTCGCCCCACGCCACTTCACGCAACATCTGCGTCAGCGCCGAAATGACCATCGGCCCACGCCAGATCATGGGCGTGTCTTCTTCCACCATGAAGCCCATGGACATGACCTTAAGGCCATAATTTTCCATCGGCTTCAGCGTACGGCCTTCAATCGTTTCGGGTCGCCCCGAAAGACCGAGCAGGCGCGGCATGGAGGGCCCGTAAATATCTGCATCAAGAATGCCGACCTTAAGCCCATTGGCCAACATGCCGAGCGCGAGATTGACCGCCGTCGTAGATTTACCAACGCCGCCCTTGCCTGATGCAACAGCGATGATCGCCCCAACACCGGGAACGCCGGGTTTGCCAGCAGGACGTGGCGGGGAAGCATGACTATGGGCGGCGGCAGGAGCTGGAGCTGGTCGTGGTTGAGGTTTCGGTGGTGGTGGAGCATCATCGCTGGTCCGACCACCTTTCTTTTCCGCAGTCAGCGTCACCAGCGCACCGGACACGCCCGGGATTTCCTTCACTGTTTTTTCAGCGGCAAGCCGCATCGGCTCAAGCGCATTCGCACGATCCGCCGGGACTGTGATGGAAAAGAAGACCTTGCCGTCGGCAATAAAAATATCCGACACCAGACCGAGCGACACGACATCGCTTTCAAAATCTGGACCTGTCACGGCCTTTAGCCGTTCCAGAACCTGTTCACGCGTTACGCCTGACATTATTCAAACCTCGTCTGCAGCAAGTCCTCGTCTGCAACACGCATTGAGCTTGCCCGCTTCGCATGTCTTGAGATAATCCAGTTTTAGCCAAAAGGCCAATAGATCCGATGAAAGAGTTTCCAGCAGGCAGGTGACATCATGGCTAAAGCCGTCCATTCAATGATACGCGTTCTCAATGAGGAAAGATCCGTTTCCTTCTACGATCAGGCCTTCGGGTTGAAGATCGCGGAGCGTATCGATTTTGAAACTTTCACGCTGATCTATCTGCGCAATGAGGAAACTGATTTTGAGGTCGAGCTGACCGTCAACAAAGGCCGTACTGAACCTTACAATCTTGGCGATGGTTATGGACATCTCGCCGTTGTCGTCGATGATCTTGATGCCGAATACACACGCTTCATGGAGCTAGGGCTCAAAGTCGGCAAGCTCGTAGACTTCAAGAATGGCGATGTCCAGGTCGCGCGCTTCTTTTTCGTGGAAGACCCGGACGGTTACAAGATCGAGGTCATTCAGCGCGGTGGGCGATATGTGTAATTAGGCAGTAAGGCAGTATTGCCGTTCGAACCGTACACAACCAAACATGCTGCCCTATTCCCTTAAAGCGCTGCTATTTGACGCTTGGCAAAGACGGCCATGATGAATTAGTTAAGGCTCTGCACAAAGGAGAAGCTAAGAGTTGAAGGCCGGTGCTACACATTTGCGGGTGATGCTGGCAGTACGTTTGCTAAGCGTACTGGCGCTGATGCTCGTTGCTTTCGCACACAAGCCGATCAATATCGCATCTGCTGAAGAGTTGCTGCTTGCAGAATATGTTCTGCCCGATGGCACTTATCCGGTGCTCTGCATCACTGATCATGCGGTTGATAAAAACGGCCATGGCCGCGATCAGCATCTGCACAACAGCAATGTCTGCGAAGCCTGCCGAATTTCATCTGCATACCTGTGCCCGCAACCTGCTCCATCGACAGGGGCAGCACCGCAAATGGCTTTGGCGCTTACAGTTGTGCCATCCCAGCCTGTTCTCTGGCGTGATATCTATCCGCCATCGGCACCGCCACAAGCGCCGCCCTTAGCCTGAAACCAGTCTTTCAACGCGTGCTTAAAGCTAAGCTGCGCCCGAACACATGACTATTCAGGTTTATCACAATGAAAAATTTTCGTTCTTTCGCACCTGCCGTTTCTATTATTGCTCTTTTTGCTTCCGCAGGGATAGCAACTGCCCATTCATCGCTTGAAAAGAGCGAAGCTAAAGCAGGTGGCTTCTATAAGGCAGTCGTTCGTATTCCACATGGTTGCGAGGGCAAGGCTACAACGGCGGTAAAGGTCGAGCTGCCAGAAGGTTTTATCTCTGCACAGCCGCAGCTAAAAGCGGGCTGGAAAGTTGAAACCGCCAAAGGCGATTACGCTGAGAGCTATAAGGTCCACGGCAAGGATGTGACCTCCGGCGTCAAGCAGGTGACATGGAGCGAAGGCGATCTGCCAAGCGATTTTTACGATGAGTTCGTCGTGGTTGGCCAGCTTGCAAAATTCGACAAGGACACAACACTCACCTTCCCCGTAACGCAGTTCTGCGGAACCGATGATTCCGTTGCCTGGACCGAGATTGCCAAAGAAGGTCAGAATCCGCACGATCTGGAGCATCCTGCTCCGCAGCTTCAAGTGCTGGCAGCGACCGACTCCGATGAACATGTCGGCCACGGTGGGCATGGTTCGCATAACGACCAGGCAAATCATGGTGATCACGCCATGGCCCCAATCAAGGTCGGAGATCTAACAATCACCGCCCCTTCGATCCGCGCCATGGTTCCAGGTGCGAAAGTCGCTGGTGGTTTCCTGACCATTGCCAATGAAGGCAAGGCCGCGGACAAGCTGGTTAGCGTCAGCACCACAGGCGTCAAGCGCGTTGAAATCCATGAAATGAGCATGGAAAATCAAGTCATGAAGATGCGCAAGCTCGACGGCGGGCTGGATATTCCAGCGGGAGAATCCGTGGAGCTGAAATCGGGCGGATATCATCTGATGTTCATCCAGCCGGAAACGCCTTACAAGGAAGGTGACAAGGTTTCCGCGACACTGGAATTCGAAAAGGCTGGCAAGATTGATCTCGAATTTCCAGTGACCCCGCAAAGCGGTAAATCCGACGACCATTCAAATCATTAAAGCATGTCTCCCAAAAGTGGAAACCGGTTTTGGGATAAAGAAATGCGTTAAGATAAACGATTAACGCGCGACACGCTTTAGAGCGCGTTTCGATCTGATTGGATCAGATCGGCGCTCTAATTATCTGTTTTAACGCGCATCTTTGTCCGAAAACCGTTTCACACTTTTCGGGATGCGCTTTAATATTGAGAGCAAAGGGCGATGACGCGCTTCTCTCCGTGCTTTATGCGCCCGTTTGCCGCAACCGCTACCCCGTTGTAGCGGTTGCGTTCTTCGTTTATTGCTATAAACATGAATGTAATAGTCTAGAATAATTATACACTATTGAAATAATTCATCTTTTTAAAAGCTGAGTAATTGACTCCAGATCAAAATACGGCTTTTATGCATGTGAGTTATTTTGTGCAACCTTTGATGTCTGGGCCTTGAACCCTTTCGATTGGAGGACCTGATGATCGGTCTCAGTGAATGCCGGTCCGCAAATGTGGATGGATTGCCATGGCAACTTCATCTTTTGCCGACCGGATATTGCAATGCGCGAGGGGAAACAGAACGCCTCGCGAAGCATAAGCAGCAAAGCTGCGCATTTGTTCGGCCCTCTGAATGGAGGCGAACATGAATATGCGTATCTCGGAGCTGAACGGCACAAACAGCGTGGGCTATTATGATCGCCTGCCGGAAAAGCTGGTGCTTGAAGGTTATCGCCGCTGGACTGCCGGCTTTGAAACCGGATCGATCATTCCCTGGGAAATGACCTGGGGCCTCTATTCGGAAGTGCTTGGGACCTCTGAAGCAAAGCGTGCAATCGCCGAGCTTTCCCAGTTTATTCGTGTGCTGCGCCATTGTGCAAGCTGTCAGTTGAGAGCTTTTCCATTCGACTCGCACCATGTGTGCCGAGAGGAATGTCTGACGCTGGGCCTGATTTCAGGTATCCAAAATCAGGATGGCTTGCTGCTCGATACCTGCCTTGAGGCAATCGCCTGTAAACGGCGTTGCGACGATGTGGCAGATGCGGCCCGCAATTTTGCCGACACATTGGCCGATTTCGGACAGACTTTGTTGCCAATACCGATCCATGCCATCGACATTGCTTTGAACATTACCCGTCGCGCGACCTTTCACTAATTTCAGGAACGCTGCGTAGGAAACCACTTTGATTGAGACCGCTCATTGCGGCGCGAGGAGAACAAAATGCAAGCCAGAACCGAACGACGCCTCGGCTTTGTTGCAGCCATTGCTCTGACGACAGCAGCCTTTGCCATGCCGGCAATATCCACCCAGATGGCGCAAGATATGACCGCCCCGAAATCACAGACACTCCACGCTTCAGTGGATAGCATGAAGATTGAGCTTTCACGCCTCGTCGCTTTTGCCGACACAGCAGCCAAGACAGGTCGTTACGAATAATCGTCGCGAACGAAGCATCCGAATAACCGGGCAATACGACCTCCAGTCAGCCCGGAAAACTTTAGAGCGTGTGCATTTCCTGAATGCACACGCTCTTTTCTCTTTGCGCGTCTTATCCGAAAACCGCTTCAAATTTTTCCGGATGCGCTCTAATTCTTTTGCGAGATGAAACACCGATCATCCAACGATGATCGGTGCCTTTCCCTGAACACGATTATATAGATCAATGATGTCCTGATTCATCAGGCGGATACAGCCCGACGACATCGACTGGCCAATCGACCACCATTCAGGTGATCCGTGGATGCGGTAACCCGTGTCGCGACCATTCTGGAAGATATAAAGCGCACGCGCGCCGAGCGGGTTTTGCGGGCCCGGCTCCTGACCGTTGCGATACTTTTCAAGGTCTGGCCTGCGCTGGATCATTTCCGGCGGAGGCGTCCAGCGCGGCCATTGCTTCTTGTACTGAACATTGGCGCGGCCCTGCCATTCAAAGCCCGCCTTACCGATGCCAACGCCATAACGGAGCGCTTCACCACCAGAGAGCACGTAGTATAGGAAGTGGTCCTTGGTGCTGACCACAATCGTTCCCGGCGCTTCGCCTGTCGGATCCGGCACTATCTGGCGACGGAATTCTTTCGGCACTTTGGCATAAGGAATCGCTGGAAGCGCATATTGCCCTTCCTGCACCGCCGCATACATCACGTCAGGTGTAGTGATCGCCTTGTCCACGCTGATTTGCGGACGCATCGGTGTAATGCCGCCGGTGGACATCGGATCGACGTTCATCTGGAATGCAGACATGTCCATCGTTTGTGAACAGCCCGTAACGCCACCCAGCAAGACAGCACCCGTACCGAGCAGAAAATGACGACGGCTTAATTTCTCATTCAACTTAGACATACAAATCGCCCAACTCGAAACAATCGGCAAAATGCCTTCTTATCGTTTCGACAATTTGCGTCCTTATGGTTGAGGAAGCGTTAATCCACTCGCGTAAACGTTAAGAAAAATGGTTGCCGCCAATTGTTGATTAATAAAAAAGGCCAGGCATGAGCCCGGCCTTTTTGATCAAATTCTGCCGATCGATCAATAATCTTTTTCATAGAAAATACCGCCGCTGGAATCGCCTTCCGATCCCAAAGCACCCTTGACCTTGAGGTTTCTGGAAATGTCGAGATTGACGGTGCCCTTGGTCGAACCGCCGGAACCAGCTTCCACGCCAAGATAGATATTATCGCGAATATAACGACCGGCGCGTACAGCGGTTTCGCCCTTGCTGTCGGTTACGACATCAATATCGTCTAAGCCCGTTCCCTGGCGCAGTTTGCCCATCAGCGAGTTGTTGGAACCGCCAGCAAGTTCGGCCGCTGCGGCTGCGAGCTGCGCAATCTGGAAGGCCGACAATTCGCCAATCGAGCGCTTAAAGATGAGATGAGCAAGCACTTCATCCTGCGGCAGTTCCGGCGAGGAAGAGAAGACGATATTGAGATTGTCGACCGTGCCAGTGACTGTCACAATGGCCGTAATATCATCACCTTCGCTGCGCGCAACGAAATTAAGCTGCGGATTAAGATCACCCACCAGCGTTACGTGACCTTCATCAAAGGTAATGCGCTGACCAAGAATGCCGATGCGGCCACGGATCAGGTCGAACGAACCCACCGGTTTGATATCCGTCACAGGTCCGGTCAAACGAACGCGTCCACCCAATTCCGTATCGAGGCCGCGACCCCGCACAAAGATCTGGTTTGGCGCGTTCACAGTGACATCGAGACGTGGCACTGTTGGACGTGCTGTCGGTGTTGGCACCCTGCTGCGGCGCGTCTCTACCTTGGCACGATCGAGCGTTGCCTGAACATTCTTTGGCGTATTTATATGGCGAACAGGAACGTAAGCCGCTCCGCCGCCGAGATTTTCTGGAACCGTAATCTCGGCACGATCAACATCAATACGGCCTGAAATCAGCGGATCGCGCATCAGCGGGCCGGTGATCGAGATGCCGCCATTGACGGTCGCGACTACCAGCTTGCCGTCCGCGTAGCGAGCACGGTCAAGCTTGATGTCGATATTGGCAGGGAAATTGGCCGCTGCATTGGTCGAGATCGTGCCGGTCGCAGAAATTGCGCCACCGCTGCCAAAAGCTGCATTGACCTGACGGAGTGTAATGGTCTCACCCTCCATCGCCCCCATGACATTGATGTTGTTGAGGCGAACATTAGTTTCAGGATCAATGAACTGTGCGCCAGACGTCGAGAACATACCGCGCAGCTGCGGCTTATCAAAGCCACCCGAAACACTTGCTGTGAGCGACAGCGTACCACTTGCCTGCGCACCGCGATCCGCGAGGAAGCGATTGGCGAGCGCCAGAGGCAAGCTGCCCGAAACATTCACACCGAGCCCCTGTCCCGAGAACGGCACCTTGCCGTTTGCGGTAACATTGAGGCCCTGCGGGCCATCAACTGTCAGCGAGGAAATATCGACGGCCTTAGCGGCGTAATTTCCTGCAGCCTGAAGGCTCAAAGGTGCTAGGCCATTATCGCGCAGAGGTTTTGCCGCCAAACCTGTGCCACGCAGATTAAAGCTTGCGGCTGGATTGGTGAGAGGGCCTGTAATGCGCGCCGTGCCTGTTACATTGCCGGCAAGGTCCTGCCCCTTAACGGCACCATTAAGAGCAGTCAGCGGCAGATTGGCGAGATTGATATCGACCGCCATGTCGCCCTGCCCAAGCGGTACTCCGCCCTTCGCAGTGACATCGATGCCGCCTCCGCCCGTGACATGGGCATCAACATTCAGACGATTGTTGTCGGAGCTGCCCTTTGCATCCGCATTAAGTGGTGCGATGCCTTGATTTTTCAGCTCAGCCGCAGTCAAGCCGCGCGCAGCAATATCGAAAGCCGCATTTGGCTTTTCACGCGTACCTGTGACGCGTGCCGTACCGTTGATCGTACCGCCGAGGCCAAGCTCAGGTTTGAATGTATTGGCAAGTGCAAGCGGCAGATTGGAAAGAGCAACCGAAAGATGAAGACGCTCTCCGATTGCACCATTGACCTTGACCTGACCGTCACCCGTATTGACGATGATATCGCCAAACGAGATGTCGCTTCCCTTCATGGCAATGGTTGCAGGTGCCGCAAGCGTTGCTGACAATGCGCCCTGCTTCACGTCGGCCGATGTCAGCCCCAGTTCAAACCCGCCGTCCTTGGGTTCAAGTGAGCCGGCAGCATTCGCAACCGTACCAATTTTGAGTTTGGTGCTGGCCGTAAAATCAGTCTTTGTGCCGGTTGCATTGGCCTTGGCATCGAAATTATCGATCCCAAAAGTGCCTACCAGAATGTCGCGGGCACCCGCGGCACCATCCACAACCGGAACACCGAACAGGTCTTGTGCTGTAAGCGCGATGTCGGCAGACGCAATGTGATTGCCGTTGATCTTCAGACCACTGGCCTTGGCATTGACGGTCGCATTCTGGCGCTCGCCATTTGCATCTAGCGTGATGTCGGCATTCGCAGCGCCTGTTGCATCGGCAAGGAAAAGGGCGGCAGCCGTCGAAATATCCGGCGCATCCACATTTAACTGACCAGCCAGCAGTCCCTTGGCGTTCTGTGTGAAATTGCCCGAAAGATGCGCGCCACCTGCGTTGAAGACGAGGTTCGTCAGACGCTTCTCGTCATTGACGATATCGATCAGCGACCCGATATCGACGCGTTCTCCATTAAGGAATGCACCGCCTGCAAGCTTGCCTGAAAGCGATGCACCCGTAGTTGCATTGCCATCCAGAAGCGCGTTGAAATCAAGAGCCCCTTCGGAAAGCTTGCGGTCCGCAAGCGCCCCTTGTGGAGCATCGGCGCGCAGTGCCAGTGCAATCAGCTTGTCCTCGCCGCGCGCGCTGCCTTTGATCGTCATGCGACCGGAGGCTTTGTCAGACAGAAGCTTGAGATCAGACAGCGCGACGCCAAAATCGAAATCGGCTTTGTCGGATGCGAAAGAGCCATTAGCGGTAATTTCGCTTAGCTCGTTGCCGATGCGAAAATTGCGCGCAGAAAACCCTTGTGCGCTTCTTGCGATTCCACCGCTCAGCTGAACATTGCCGTCAAGAATATTGTCGACCGCTTCCGTGCCGGTGCGCATATTCTGTGCGTTGCCATCCAGCATAAAGTCAAACGCACCGCTGATCGGGCTAAGATTGCCTGATGCCTTCACATCAATGCTGCCCGCCAGATCGCGATCGGCCAGCGCACCACAAGGCGCGAGGCTTGCGACCTTAGAGAGAATATCGCCGTTGAAAACAAAATCATTGATCTTACCCTGAAGCTCTAAGCTGAGGCCGTTGCCTTCGATGCTTGCTTTGTCAAGATCGACAGCAGTACCGGCACGCCAGCCACCTGCGATCGCCAGATCAATTTTGTCGCCAAGCGCCTCAGCAATTTTTGCGTCTGTCGCATCGATACCGCTCACGCCGCCCTTAACATCAAAGGTTACACGGCGATTGGCGGCATCGTTGAGGTTTTCAGCAGCGCCACCCATGTCGAGCGCGATGCTCGACGCGGAAACAGTCGCATTCTTGAAGCCAGCAATCGCAAGCTTTCCGGTCCAGTCATTGGTCGGACGGTCGCCGTAAGCAATCTGAAGCGTTGCATTGTTGATGGTTGTCTCACCACCCTTGACCGGCAAGAGCACCTGCCCCTTGCTATCATCCTGAATATTCGCATCAACGCGCAGCTTGTTCAGAAAGCCATCGCTGCCCGATTCCGCAGAGGCTTTCACCTTCAATGCAGCCGTCGTCAACGCCAGATCGTCAAGGCGGAAACCACCACCATCTTTCAGAAAACCGTTCGCAGACAAGGCAGTTTCAGCACCAAAGAAGTCGCGAAATGCCGGAGGAACCAAAACAGCGATCGGACCATCCACACGAGTTGCAAAGACGCGGCCATCGGCCTGACGCGTCAATGTGAAGCCACCTGTCAGCGTGCGATTGCGATTGGTATCAAGTGCCAGGTCAATCTTGAGATCGTCAAGCGTTCCCTTACCCGTCAAAGTGAGATCAACCGGCGGGCGTCCATCGATATTGAGCAGATTGGCGACGATGCCATTGGCAGGCTCTGCGACTTTGAGATCAAGATCAAGCTTCTGATCGGCATTGGCATAAGCCGCTCTGAGCGCAAAATTGCCGCCCGGCCCATCAAGACGCTTGATATCAAAGGCTGAATTCAACGATCCGTCGGCGAGCGACAGATTGCCGTTGAGTGATACTTCCGACTGAAGCCCAAAAATATCCTGCCCAAAATGCAAGCGCGCCACATCGAGACTATCGATATTGATCGAGAGCGGTAGCTCCGGCAGGCTGAAGCTTGACGATTCCGGCGATGGCAGGCTGTTGTCCGGCAATGGCTTGCGGATGATATCGATACGCTCGGCCACCAACGACTGGATGCTCAGGCGACCAGTGAAGAGTGCCGTACGGCTCCAGTTGAGCTTGGCATTCTCGATACGCAGCCACACGCCTTCACGGTCGGCAATGGTTATAGCGCCAACACTTGCTTCAGACGACAGAAGGCCACTCAAGCCCGAAAACTGGATGCGACGGTTCGGTGCGGAAAGTTTGCTCTCCACAAAAGAAATAAAATACGACTTCTCTTCTTCCGCCTGCTCCTGCGCGACCACAGGAATGGCAAAGAGAATGAAGGCTAAGAGTGCGAGAAATCTGGTCAAAACGCCTGTCCTATGCCTACGTAGAACGCATAGCTCGGATCGCCCGAGCGGCGGTTAAGTGGAAGTGCGACGTCAAGACGGATAGGTCCAAGCCCCGTCAGGTAGCGCAGACCCAAGCCCGCGCCGATACGCATTTCTTCCGAAAAATCTGGATAGGATTGCTCGCCCACATAGCCCGCATCGACAAAGCCGACCACACCGATGGAATCGGTTACGCGTGTGCGTACTTCGCCCGATGCCTCGACCAGAGAGCGACCACCGATAACGTCGCCAGTCGATGTTTCAACACCAACGCCACGATAGGAATAGCCACGGATGGAACCGCCGCCGCCTGCAAGGAAGAGCTGATTCGGTGGGAGATCTTCAATCTCCGCACCGACGATAGAACCAACTTTCACGCGGCCTGCAAGAATCACGCGGTTTGTTGCGCCAAAACCGTAATAGGCACGGCCTTCGGCGGTGAAACGGGTCGCAAAATTGCCCCGCTGGAATTCGTAGAACGGTTGAACATTGCCTTCGAGATAAACGCCGGAGCTTGGATCGGGCTTGTTGTTACGACCATCATAAAGGAGATTGCCTTCAAGCCCGCCGGTCGTGAATTCGCGTGTTCCGAAATAATCGTCATCGAAGCGGCCATGGCTCGCCTTGGCATAAAGCGCACCTGAAAGCTCATCGCTGAAAATCTGCGTAAACCCGGTTTTCGCGTTGATCGAGGTTTCGGTATAAGCGTCGAGCACTTCGCGCTTGGCATCAAGTGCGGCCACGAAATCCGTATCCGGTGTGAAAACGCCCGGCTTCGTGAAGCTTGTGCCAACCATATAGGTGAAGTTGGCAGGATCGAACGAGTTGTCCTGCGAGCCACCGACACCGCTGACCTTGGCATCAAAGCGCAGACGCTCGCCTTTGCCAAACAGGTTGCGATGCATCCAATATCCAGTCACACCAAAACCATCGAGCGTCGAATATTCAGCACCAAAGCCAAAGCGGCGTGGTTTGCGCTCCTGAACATTGAGCGTCATCGGCAGACTGCCATCCGGTTCAATCTGCTCGGCTTCCTCAAAATTCATTGCACGGAAGACTTCCATGCGTCCAAGACGCTTCTTCGCCTTCTCAATATCGTCTGGATCATATTCCTGCCCCGGTTTCAATCCTGTCATCCAGGCGATGAATTGCGGGTCCATACGCGCAGTACCCACCACGCTTACAGGGCCATAATGTGCCTTGCGACCAGGATCGAGTGATACGTCGGCTGCAAGCGTGTTTCCATCGTGATCGGCGACGATATCTTCGCCTGTCACCTTGGCTTTCGCATAGCCTTGCTGACGCCACGCTTCAACCGCGAGACGTTCAGCTTTCAGGATTGTACCGGAACGCGCAACTTTGCCCGGTGCGAAACCTGCTTCTTCAGGCGATTGCACCTTGTCTTTCTTATCGACAGGTGGTGGCGCGATATTGGAAATTGCCGTACGCGAGAACAAAAACTGCGGACCGGGATCGACTGAAATATCGATTTTGGCATTGTCGGGAATATCCGCATCTACGGGAATGTCGTTGGCTTCGCGTCCATCAACCTTGATGGAAATCGTGCCGCCATAGCGCCCTTCACCATAAAGCGACGACAGGATACGGCGGTAATCACCGCGTGCCTTGGCAAGCAGTCCAGCGGAACCTGAGGCGGGCTTATCCTCGTCTGAAACCAGACCGGATGCGCCTTCAATAACAGATTTCAAATCCGCATCGCTGCCGTCGGCATTCTTTCGACTGCCTGTCGCTTCTACGTTCACTGAATAGTGTTTCGGATCAGAGATGACCGCATCGGCATCTTCCGTCTTCTCTTTACCCCAAAGACGGACGCCAAAAATTTCGAACGCCAATGCAGGCGACACCGTCATTGAAGCAAATTGCACCGCGAGCGCGAGCACAATGAGACTTCTTCCCTGTATCGTCCTGTTACTCCAAGTCATACACGTTACTGTCCGGTTTCTATTTCACGACCGCTTGGGTAGCGCTTCGTCCTCCCCCAATCCCAGGACGATTCAGGGATTAACATAGAGTAGTGGGAAGGCCAAGCTTCAACCCAAATGCGTTATGACATTTCAAGCCCGGATGAGATTTAATCTAAGAAAAACCGAATATACGCGACGGTCCGATTAGAATCTCAAAGCGCTTCCAAAGCTCAAAGGTCAACTATTCCCTATTTTGAATAGATTGAGTCAATGGAGAGTTAATGGAGAGCGTTAATATTGAGACTGCTAGAATGCGTTTCGATCTGACCGGACCAAATCGGCTCGCTAATCATTTTTCTACGCGCATCTTATCCGAAAACCGTTTCACACTTTTCGGATAAGATGCACTCTAAAGTTGGAACCGCTCAGATAGCAAAATGATTGCGGCCCGCTGGAGGGAGGGGAGTCCAGCGAGCCGCGGATCAGGTCATCAGGAGGGGAGGATAACGACCTGATATTTAAAAGACCGCTATTATTTTTAACGCCCGGCGTGCATTGGCCGCATGTTTCCAAAATGCATGCCACCGCCGCCGAAACCACCGAAGTGATCTGGGCCAGACGTGAAACGTGGTCCTACACCCCGACCAGGGCCCCAGTTTCCACGTCCGCCGTTCGGCCATCCTCTGCCGCCCCATTGCGGGCCATGCCCCCAACGTGGGTTCCAGCCATTGCGTCCACCGCCACGATTGGACTGGCAGTTGCGACCGATACAACCATTGATGTAATTCGGGCCACCGCGCCAGCCGGGACCACCACCCCAGCCTGGTCCCCAATAGCCACCGCCCGATGCCCAACCTAAACCGAGACCGAGTCCGAAGCCGGGAGCCCAACCATTATCGTATCCGTCATTACTGACGATTACGGTCGTGTTGGATGGGGCAGCGTAAGCGCCATTATACGAACCAAAGCGGACATAACGCGCCGAGACGAAACCAACACTGCTGCCATTATAAATCTGGCACCAGCCGTTGCGGCAGGAACCGGCATTAACCGTAATACCTGCAGGAAGTGTTGCAAGCCGTCCGTAATTTGCACCTGGGCCGGAGCGAACATTGACTGAAGCGGATATATAAGCCGTAGCCGCAGAAGCAATTGCGGGAGTGAAGAGTGCTGAGGCTACAATTGCCATACCAACAAGGTGGTTTTTTACAAGCATATTCTTAAATAAAGACATCACAAATTCTCCAAAACACAGAGCAAATAGAGACGAATTAATTATCAAACACGATGCAGACTATAACAATATTGCTCACAGTGCAAACAACATACACAATAATGGTAAATGCATGACTCATATTAGAATAATCTATACTTAGTTATCTGCGATATATATGCTGTGTTTACAATAAATTGATTAAAATTTTACATTTATTTACTTATATAATTCGAACTACCGATTGGGTCGCTCTTCAGATATTTTGGGGCAAACTTTGCGCGCCCGCGAAAATCAGCCGCCGTATCCTATCTGCGTCCGAAGGCAACACGGGATTATAGACGATCATCCCAAGGTCTGGACGTCCGTCGACGGCGAATCCCGAATATTCAAGTTCCAAACGCCCAAGCTTTGGATGCAAAAGTCGCTTGGTTCCTTCGCTGTAAACACCGATGTCATTGTCACGCCAAAGAGCTGCAAATTCCGCGCTTTGTTGACACAGTTCCTCGACCAGTTCAGTAACCTCCGATGCCGCTCCAGCACGTGTCGCATCGGCGCGAAATGCCCCCACTACAAAGCGGGCCACCTCGCCCCAGCCATCCTGTTTGGCCCTGATGTCGGAATTGCAAAAGATCCGTTTGAGAATATTGCGATCTTCCGGCGGCAGAGTGCTGTAATCTGTCAGCACAATTGCGGCGGCCCGGTTCCATGCCACAACATCCCATGTGGCTGTCTTGATGATCGCAGGGCTGGTTACCATTGCGTCGATCAGACGTTGCAGTCGAGGAGTGATTTCTGATGGCCGTTTGTAAAACACTTCGGGAGGATGACCGAAGGCAAGCATGAAAAGATGTTCGCGCTCCGGTTCAGTCATCATCAGTCCGGCCGCAATCCGATTTAGGACATCCGTCGAGGGTGAGCCACCCCGCCCCTGCTCAAGCCAAGTGTACCATGTTGGGCTGATATTGGCGCGCTGCGCTACCTCCTCACGCCTTAACCCGGGCGTGCGGCGGCGACCTGCAGCAAAGCCCAAGGCGGTCGGATCAAGCCGCGCACGACGGTCTTTGAGATATGAGCCAAGCAGGGAATTGGTCTTTTCCGACATGGTTTGCCTGTTAGTTATGATACTATGATAATGTCACTACTTTAATAGGATGATTAAGCATCGCAGATTGTCGCCAGAACAACAAGGAGACCATCTTCATGCGAATTTTTCTTACAGGCGCGACGGGCTTTATCGGTTCACATATCATCCCTGAACTTATCTGGGAGGGCCATGAAGTGCTCGGCCTCACCCGCTCCGATGCTGGCGCTGAAAAGCTCGTAGCGGCCGGAGCAGAAGCACATCGCGGTGATATCGAAGACCTCGAAAGCCTTCGTCGAGGTGCTGCTCAATGCGATGCCGTCATACACACCGCGTTCGACCATAACTTCGCGAACTTTCAGGCCAACTGCGCGAAGGATCATCGCGTGATCGAAGCCCTTGGCTCTGCGCTTGAAGGGACTGAGCGCCCGCTCGTCATAACCTCAGCCACTGCCATGGGAGCGGCAGTTCCTGGTGAACCTGCTGTCGAAAGTCACTTCAATCCCCATCATCCCAACCCACGTGTGGCTTCAGAACTAGCGGGATATGAGCAGTTGCAACGCGGCGTCAATGTATCCGTTATGCGGCTTTCGCAAATCCACGACACACGCAAGCAAGGCCTTGTGAGCGAACTCATCCCGCTTGCGGTCGGGTCCGGGGTCTCAACCTATATCGGCGAAGGCGCCAATCAGTGGTCGGCAGCCCATATTGATGACACTGCGCACCTCTACCGGCTTGCGGTGGAGCGGGCGGAACCGGGCGCGCGTTATCATGCCACAGCCGAGCAAGGCATTGCGTTCCGCGCGATTGCTGAGGCCGTCGGCGCAGCGCTCAATCTACCGGTGGTATCACTTAATGGGCAGGAAGCGGCTGAACACTTTGGCTGGCTTACAGCATTTGTCAGCAAAGATATGTCGGCGTCAAACACATTGACACGCGAGCGGCTCGGCTGGAATTCATTCGGACCCGGATTGCTGGAAGATCTGGCGCAATTGGAGCGATGAAATAAGAAGAGTTATATGCTTCCAAAATGAAAGCGCCCCGGAGGGAACCGGGGCGCCACGCGGCTTTTAAGGGGGAGAGGGAGGAAAAAAGCCGCGGAACCGGGCCGTCAGGCCTGGTATCAGATGATCAGAAGGCCGGCCAAAACCGGCCTTTTGAAATGCGTTTATGGCAGATTACGCGCATCGTCCGGCGTCATATACATCGGCATCATGTTGGTATCGAGGTGATGCATGACCCAGATAGAACCAGCAAGCACGATGGCCAGAATGATGACCGTGAAGATCAGCGCGAGGATGTTCCAGCCATTTTCCGACTTCGGGTCAAGGTGCAGGAAGTAAACCAAATGCACCACGATCTGAACAGCAGCCATACCGATGACTATTGCTGCAGTCGTTGCTGGCGTAAAGTAACCGTTCATCGCCAGCATAAACGGAACGATGGTGAGAATGATCGCAAGAGCCAAACCTATCAGGTAGGACTTCAGGCTGCCATGTGCGGCTTGATCGTGTGTTTCGTGTCCAGAGCTCATCACAATACACCCAGCAGATAGACAAGGGTAAAGACGCCAATCCAGATGATGTCCAGGAAGTGCCAGAAGAGGCTCAAGCACATCACGCGCGTCCGGTTCTTTTCAGTCAGGCCGTCACGCAGAAGCTGGGCCGAAAGCACCAGAATCCAGACCAGACCTGAAGTAATGTGGAGACCGTGCGTTCCGACCAGCGCAAAGAATGCCGAAAGGAATGCCGAGCGGCCCGGACCTGCACCTTCAACGATCAGGTGATGGAATTCATAGATTTCCATGACCAAGAACGCTGCACCGAGCAGGAAGGTAACGCCCAGCCAGAACAGAACACCTGCACGGTTATTCCTGTACATCGACAGCGTCGCCAGACCATAGGTCAGGGACGACGCCAGCAGCAGCATGGTTTCAGTCAACACAAACTGCAGGTCGAAGAGTTCACGTCCGGTTGGGCCGCCCGCGAACTGATGCGCCAGAACGGCATAGGTTGCAAACAATCCCGAGAAGAGAACGCAGTCGCTCATCAGATAGATCCAGAAGCCGACCAGCGTGGTCGACCCTGCATCATGATGATCTTCGTGAGCGGGATGCTCGTTTCCGCCCTTGAAAGGGCCGGTAGTCGTAACGGTCGCGCTCATGGATCAGGCCTCCTGAGCATTCAGTTGCCGAGTATGTGCGTCTTCGACGCGCTGTACTTCATCGGCCGAGACATAGAAGTCTCTGTCATTGTTGAAGGAGTGGGCGATAGCAACTGCGAAGACCGCGATAAACGATGCAATTGCCAGCCACCAGATATGCCACACCATTGCAAAGCCAAATGGAATGCACAGGATACCGATGATGAAGCCTGTTCCGGTGTTCTTCGGCATATGAATGCGAGCGAACTTTTCGGTACGACGAACATAACCGTTCTGTTTCATATCCCACCAGCTGTCGTGATCACGCACGTGCGGAACTTCAGCGAAGTTGTAGAATGGTGGAGGCGAAGAAATCGACCACTCGAGCGTACGTCCAGTACCCCAGGAGTCGCCATCAACGACGCGCAGTTTTTCACGATCGCGAATAGAGATCATGATCTGGAGAACCTGGAAGACGATACCAAGCAGGATGATTGCAACGCCGATAGCGGCAATGATCAGGTAGATGTGCCATGCCGGATTTTCGGTGTGGTTCAGACGACGGGTCATACCCATCAAGCCGAGCACGTAGAGTGGCATGAACGCCATGATGAAGCCAACGAGCCAGCACCAGAACGCCTTCTTGCCGAGACCTTCATGCAGCTTGAAGCCGAAAGCCTTTGGCCACCAGTAGATGAGACCGGCAAAGCAACCGAACAGAACGCCCGAGATGATCACATTATGGAAGTGGGCGATCAGGAATACGGAATTGTGCAGCACGAAATCTGCAGGCGGAACAGCAAGCAGAACGCCCGTCATACCACCAACAACGAAGGTACACATGAAGCCGATGGTCCACATGACCGGCGTTTCCATGCGGACACGCCCCTTATACATAGTGAAGAGCCAGTTGAAGACTTTTGCACCTGTGGGGATCGAGATGATCATGGTCGCAACGCCGAAGAAAGCGTTTACGCTTGCACCGCCACCCATGGTGAAGAAGTGGTGAACCCAGACGAGGAACGACAGAATGGTGATGGCAACGGTCGCATAAACCATCGACGCATAGCCAAACAGGCGCTTGCCCGAGAAGGTCGCAATGATTTCGGAGAAAACACCGAAGCAAGGCAGAACCAGAATATAGACTTCCGGGTGTCCCCAGATCCAGATGAGGTTGACATACATCATCGGATTACCGCCACCATCATTGGTGAAGAAGTGGAAATCCAGATAACGGTCAAGTGACAGCAGAGCGAGTGTCACAGTCAGGATCGGGAACGCAGCCACGATCAAGACGTTCGAGCAGAGTGCGGTCCAGGTGAAAACCGGAACCTGCATCATACCCATGCCGGGAGCACGCATCTTAATGATGGTGGTGATGAGGTTCACGCCCGAAAGCAGCGTACCCATACCGGAAATCTGCAGGGCCCAGATGTAATAATCCACCCCGACATCTGGACTGAACTCCTTGCCGGAAAGTGGCGGGTAAGCCAGCCAGCCAGTTTTCGCGAATTCACCGATACCGAGAGAAAGATTGATCAGGATCGCACCAGCAACCGTCAGCCAGAAGCTCAACGAGTTGAGGTATGGGAATGCCACGTCACGCGCACCGATCTGAAGCGGTACGGCAAAGTTCATCAGACCAACAATGAAAGGCATTGCCACGAAGAAGATCATGATCACGCCGTGAGCGGTGAATATCTGATCGTAATGGTGCGGCGGTAGGAAGCCTTCATTGGCGCCCGAAGCCAAAGCCTGCTGGGCACGCATCATCACAGCGTCCGAGAAGCCGCGGAACAGCATCACGAAGGCCAGGATGATGTACATGATGCCGATGCGCTTGTGATCGACAGAGGTCAGCCAGTCGTTCCACAGAACGCCCCACTTTTTATAGTAGGTAATGGCTGCGAGAATAGCGAGCGCCCCACCAGCTATCGCGGTCAGTGTGACCATGATGATAGGCTCGTGATAGGGGATCGCTTCGAGCGTAAGTTTTCCGAACATTTCTATTCTTACTTCGATTGGAGTGCGATCAGCAGCTTAGCCCCGGATAGAACATCGGGGCTAAGCTGCATCGGCAAATCAGTTTTCAAGCTGCGTAAGACGCTGCGGCTGGATGGCGCAAATGATGTCATTTGCCCACAGGCTGAAATCGACCGGCGATGACTTGCGTAGATTTGCGCGAGCGGCTTGAGCCATCTGGGCCTGATGCATCTGATCATCAAGGCAGACGGACTTGCCGTCCCAGCAACGGTTCACGATGTTATGAAACAGTGCCTTGTCATTATAGGCAAAGTACTGAACCGGAGACTTCTCGCTCGGCTGAACGAGCGAAGCATAACGCTCACGCGACAGTTCCTGACCCGAGGCCTTGGCATCGGCGATCCATTTGTCAAAGCCCGCCTGATCAACAGAATGAGCCTTGAAACGCATCTGGGCAAAGCCCTGACCGCTATAATTGGCGGAAATACCGTCAAACACACCTTCATGATCGGCAATCAGGTGCAGCTTGGTCTGCATGCTTGGCATGGAATAGACCTGACTACCGAGCTGCGGAATGAAGAAGGAGTTCATGATATTGCTGGAGGTTAGCTTGAAATTGACCGGCACACCGACTGGCATTGCCATTTCATTGACCGATGCAACACCCTGATCCGGGTAGATGAACAGCCACTTCCAGTCGAGCGCAACAACTTCGACATTGATCGGCTTCACATTGGATTCCAGCGGACGATAAGGATCAAGCTTGTGCGTGGCGATCCATGTCACTGTACCAAGAACCACAATGATGGCGCATGGAATAAGCCAGACTGCAGCTTCAATCTTCGTCGAGTGATGCCAATCTGGCTTGTACTCTGCCTTGTCGTTGGTGGCACGATACTTCCAGGCGAAGTAAAGGGTCATAAAGATGACCGGCAGCACGACGAGAAGCATCAATCCAGTCGCAAAAAGCATGAGATCGCGTTCTGCCACACCGATCTCTCCCTTCGGAGAGAGCAGGACCTGGTTCTCGCAGCCGGCGAGGAACGCCGTGAGGGCCAAGACGGCGAACGAAACGATCGTCCGGGGGGTGCCGTGTTTCATTTGTCTTTCCATCCTGCGCGCAGAGCTTTTGCTCTGGTGCATTCGTCATTTCCTAGATTTCGGTAAGTTCTGAAAATTTCAAACGTACCGTTATAACGAATAATTCCGTTTGTCACGCGTCAGACCAAAAATGTATTGGATCGAAATGTCGCGGCTGCATATGCAATGTGAGTCATAATCGCCCCACCCGGAATCAAATTGGATAAAACCAATTGCCGTCGGTGGCTCCCTACAAGTTCATCTCTGAATTTTCAAGACGATATTCAATGTTAAACTGAAAGTGATTAAACCTTACTCGAAAATCAAATATATAGAATTCATGAAGATTAAATAATACTAATATAGTTTATTCAAATTTGCGAAGGTTAATAAGTTCAACATATAACAGCTTCGACATTGCCTATAACATAGCGATGCAAATAACTCTATGCATTTCGCTTCGCATTGGACTCTAGAGGGCTCTTCAATCTGATTGAATCAGATCAGCGCTTTAACGTTTTATTTTAACGCGCATCTTTTCCGAAACTGTTTCACACTTTTCGGGGTGCGCTCAGATCGATTCCAGTTCGTGTTTTGATGTTATAGGTTACACTTGCAGGAATATGATCTAACGGAACGCTTATGATTTTTGGTAATTGGCCGATTGAAGAAACTGAAGGAGCGATGCTTGCTTATGCAATTGCTGCAGGCTCCCACAGCTTTCGAAAAGGCACTCTGCTCACACGCGATCAGATCAAGATATTAGGACAGCAAGGCATCACGCATGTTTTTGCCGCGCGCCTTGAGGAATACGACATTGGCGAAGATGAAGCGGCTCTTGCTATCGGAAAACTGCTGATTTCAGACAATATAGAGCCGGGCAAACCTGTTACTGGTCGTATAAATCTCTTCGCCCGTCACGACGGACTGTTCCACGCAGATGCGACAGCCATCGACAAAATCAACCTGCTCGATTCACGCATTTCGGTCGCAACCTTGCGCAACGATTGCCGCGTTAACGGCGGCCAGATGGTGGCTACAGTTAAAATCATTCCCTTTGCCGTCCCGGCAATGCTGATCGAGAGCCTCCACATCTTACAAGGCGGGCAGAACGTTCTTGATGTCAGATCATTCAAGGCGACGAAGATTGGGATGATACAATCTCAATTGCCCACCATACGTGACACCGTTCTCGACAAAACAACGGAGTTGATTGCCAAACGCGTGGAGCGCAATCACGGCTCAGTCATAAAGGAGTGTCGTGTTGCTCATGAACAAGATGCAATAGCAAAGGCAATCGACGAACTTCTTTCGTCCTGCGATGTGGTCCTGATCTTCAGCGCCGCTTCAATCGCAGACGCAGCTGATATTGTTCCGCGCTCAATCGTGGCGTCTGGCGGAGAGATTTTGCGCATAGGAATGCCGGTTGATCCGGGCAATCTTCTCGTTCTGGCACAGTGCCGCACCAAACCTATCGTCGTAGCCCCCGGATCAGCGCGCAGTGCTCGCGAGAACAGCCTCGACTGGGTTCTGGATCGCCTGATGGCAAACATGGATCTTACTGCAAATGATCTTGGGAAAATGGGCGTTGGAGGGCTTCTGCTTTAAAGCTGCCCTCCGAAAAGCGTGAAATAGCTTTCTGAAAACGCTTAAGCGTCGTAGTCGAACACAAGAATGCCTTCGATGCCATTTTCGGCAAGTTCGACAAGCCTTGTTCCAACAATCACGTGGTCAGGGTGAGGAAGATAGGCATTGCGCGCTGCTATATCCGCAAAATCGACGACAAAGCCATGCCGGAAACCCTTCTCCAGAGCTTCAGGACTGACATTCCCGCCTGTGCTGACGGCAACAATGCCATCAATCTTATCCCGCAGCGCGATAACCTGATTAAGCGCATCCTCAATATCACCAGACCCGATATCAGACCTGAACCGAATAAGAACGATGTGGCGTATCATTCGTTACCTCCCCATGAAATATCGCGCCACATTATGACGCATCGCGGAAACTGTGAAACGATTTTCAGGAAGATATGTATGAAATCAAAAGCCATAGGCATGAGGAAGTTTTCATTCCCGATTTCGAACGGCTCCGGTTAAGAGTGAACCGTTGGGGCTGCGTCTCACTCTTTTTCGTTAGGTAGTTTCGAACGAAAGCCGCACCACTCACCCTGAAAGGGCAAATGCGGTCAAAGTCCAGTGTGTCGTTTCCAAAACGAAAAAGGCCGGGCTGAACCCGACCTTCCGCTTTCATTCTGGTTGCGCCAGTACATCCGTGGTCGCATTGCCGAATGAATTCCCGATACATAGAGAGATTTAGCACCCGTCCATTTCAAGATTGTGACAATCACAAACATTCCGCCTGATTGCCTGAGGTATTTGCAGCCAAAACCAAACAGGCTGATAGTTCAGCTCTTAACAAATTGCTCGCCCTTGGAGCGGGGTTCGCTCTCAATCAATGAGATCAACGCTCCAATTGTTCGCTTTTGCGCGCATCTTTTCCGAAAACCGTTTCACAGTTTTACGGATGCGCTTAAATCAAACTGCTTCCGATCACGCTGCCATTGGCGTGTGCGTCGGTTCCTGATGGTTGTATTCCCAAACCTCGATCAAACATTGCCGCATCAGATCAAGATCCACCGGACCAATCCGGCTTAGTACGAGATCCAGCTCATCAGGCTCCACACCTCTGTTGAGAAGCTCAACGATTGCCTCGGTCAGAACTCTTTTGTCGTCAAATCTATAGCGCTGCATAAAACCTGCTCCGCTAATTGCCCCATTATGATACAGACAGACTAAACCAGTATGGTTAACCGAAGCTTACCTTTTGATAACCATTCCGGAAAAATCGCCCCCCGTTTGTTGGTTCATTTTCGTATTGATTAGTGATACCAAACCTAAAAATGCCCCTATTTAATAAAATCAAAATATATTCTTATAACAACAATATTGCGCCTTATTCTTACTACATAGATTGAGGAATCCAAGCAAAAAACGATTTCGTCCTTCATTTAATCATGTGCTTTTAAATGAAAACCATGAACTTCTTCAAAAGTCATGCATCATGGTCTTTAAACCGCATGCGCTTGCCCGGCCTCCTGATCCTAATCGGAGCAGGTTTTCTGGGCGGCTATCTTGTTACGATTCAATATAAGGGTAATGTCCATACGATTATCGCAGGACAAGCCTATCGCTCCAATCAGCCAAATCCGTCTCGTATCACTCAGCTGCAAGCACTTTATGGCATCAAGACGATCATAAACCTGCGCGGCGCTGAGCCTGGCGCAAAATGGTATGATGAAGAGGTTGCAACTTCCAAGGCCCTCGGCATTCAACACACTGATTACGCGATGTCGTCCAGCCGACAATTGACGGCCGAGCGAACACGCGAACTCATCACGCTCATGCAAAAAGCTGAAAAGCCGATCCTTATTCATTGCAAAGCGGGATCCGACAGAACCGGCCTCGCCGCAGCGCTCTATGTAGCGGCCGTCGCCAAAGGAAGCGAGCGCAAGGCCGAAGGCCAGATGTCAATCGTTTACGGTCATTTCGGCGTTCCTTTCAGTCCGACATATGCAATGGAGCAGAGCTTTGAAGCTATCGAAGCTGAACTTGGCTTTCCCGGCTCCTGAAAACCGAACGAAAATTGGGAAGTGCACTGCGAGCCCAAAACAAAGACGCCGGGGATGAACCCCGGCGTTTTCTGTTATTTCAGACAGAGATCAGTCGAGACCGACGATCTTGCCATCCGACCACTTGAACACGTCGAAGCTTGGCGAAGACAGATCGCCCGTTTCGCCGTAAGTCAGCTTGCCGATAACCGTTTCGATTGGCTGACCGTCACGAAGAGCCTTCGCAACTGCTGCTGAATCGTCAGTCGTACCGGCGCGTTCAATACCGCTCGCAAGAACCTGAACAGCGGCATATGCATTCATTGTGAATGCTTCGACCGGAATGTTCTTGGCTGTCAGCGCATCAACAGCTTCCTTCGAAGCCGGGTTTTTGGTCGCATCAACGGCGTTGGTGAAGAGCGTGCCTTCAGCATTGGTGCCACCGATGGCCCAATATTCGGTATTGGACAGGCCTTCGCCGCCGAGGATCAAAGCTTTGAGGCCCGCATCATGCAGCTGACGGGACAGAAGACCGCCTTCACCATGATAGCCGCCGAAGTAAACGATTTCGGTTCCGGCGGCTTTCAGCTTGGAGACGAGCGCGCTGAAGTCCTTGTCGCCTGGGGTAACCGAATCATATTGAACTTCGGCGATACCGCCTTTGTTGATTGCAGCCTTGAAGGAATCTGCGAGACCCTTGCCGTAAGCGCCCTTGTCATGAACGATTGCGACCTTCTTGTCTTTGAAGTTCTTCAGGAAGTAGTCGGCCATCACATCAGCCTGCTGGTCATCGCGGCCGCAAGTGCGGAACACGTTTTCCAGACCACGTGCGGTCAGATCCGGACCCGTTGCGGTTGGCGTAACCATCAGAACGCCGTTTTCCGAGAAAACGTCGGAAACAGGAATTGCCACGCCGGTCGTGACCGGACCCACAACGAACTTGATGCCGTCGCCAACGATCTGGTTGGCAGCCGAAACGCCCTGCTTTGGTTCACCGGCGTCGTCAGCAAACTTCAGAACGATTTTTTCGCCCTTAATCCCACCCTTCGCATTGATGACTTCAACGGCGGTTTCCGCGCCCTTCTTGACCTGATCGCCATAAGCAGCAACCGGACCGGTAAGCGGCGCAACAACGCCAATCGTGATATCTGCATAAGCGGCACCGGCGAAGCCGAGTGTAGCGGCGAAAGCCACGCTGGAAAGCAGTTTCAGATTCATTCTTTTTCTCCTTTGGTGAGGTCTCGTTTTTTCCCGATGACCTCAGACAACCCATGCCGGTCAAATCCCAGCGCGCTTGCGCTGCCGAATTACCGGGCCCTCCCTTTTTTTCATCGTACGATCTCAAAGGGTCAATCCAAAAGCACGCCGCACCATCACCCTTTTCAGGCGCCAGAGCCATAATATTATCCGAAATCGCACCTGCTCTTTCGGAATCATGCTCCAGAATGGGAGCGAGCTTTCATGATGTAATAAGAATGCATTTCCGGCTTCCGATTGCAAGGGGCCAAGTGCCCGCAACTACAACGAAAATCGGCCTCCCAATAAATGCCTACCCTCCTCTTTTCCATGATGGTGAAAGCTTCGCAAAAAAGGCCGCGATCCCCTCGGCGGCCTCTGGCGTTTCCCATGTATCGGCAAGGCGGGTGAGCGTCATTTCGATCACTGCTTCATCAATCGGCGCGCCGAGTGAATGCACCAGCCGTTTTGAGGCCGCGACCGCTGCCGGGGCCGTCGAGAAATAGGGTTTTATCTCAGCTTCAATCGCTGCATCGAGACTCTCGAATTCGACCACCTCGTGCAGCAAGCCCATATGCCTTGCTGCTTCTGCATCAAACAGCCGTGCCGAGGTGAATGTGCGCAGCGCATGCGCCTGACCGATGCGAGCCACCACATAGGGGCTGATGGTTGCAGGAATAAGTCCTAGTTTGGTTTCCGTCAGCCCGAAGCGTGCGCCGGTCAAACCAATCGCGGCATCGCACACGCTGATAAGGCCAACACCGCCGCCATAGGCTTGCCCGTTGACGCGCCCGATCAATGGCTTTGGCAGGTCGCGCAAGGCTTTCAGCATCAGCGCCAGCTTGCGCGCCGCCTCAATACGGTCCGCGCGCGTTGCATTCACCTGTGCCTGCATCCAGCCAAGATCGCCGCCAGCACAAAAACTTGCGCCACTGCCCGTCAGTACCACGATACGCACAGCATCATCATTTGCCAGTCGAAGCGTTGCGTTTAGCAGCTCATCGATCATCAGATCGGAAAGCGCATTATGCTGCTCAGGACGGTTCAGCGTCAGTGTCGCGACGCCGCGCTCATCGACAGCAATGCGGATCGTCTCAAAGTCTGTCATGCCGCCCTGTCCTGCCGTAGCGCCTGTGCGAACAACGCGGCTGATCGGAGCCTGTCGATATCAAGGCCGGTTTCAAAACCAAGTCCATGCAACATCTCGGCGACCAATAGCGTATCGACGTTGCCCTTGGCACCTGGTGCAAATGGACAGCCGCCCAAGCCTCCGACCGAAGCGTCGAACACGCGCAAGCCTTTCTCCAGACTGACGCGAATATTATCAAGCGCCCGCCCATTGGTGTCATGGTAATGACCGGCAAGACTGTGTGCAGGAGCGATGTTCAAAACTGCATCAAGCATTGGTATAACCGTTTCCGGTGTTCCTCGCCCGATTGTGTCGCCGAGGCTCACTTCATGACAGCCAAGCGAAAAGAGCTGTTCCGTGACATCAGCCACTGCCTGCGGGGCTGTTGGACCATCATAGGGGCATTCCACCACGCAGCTTACATAGCCGCGAATAGCCAGACCGTCATTGATGGCAGCCCCAATGACCGGTGCAAGCCGCTCGATGCTTTCCGCAATCGTGCAGTTGATATTGGCCTTGGAGAAACCTTCGGAAGCCGAAATAAAAACGGCAATTTCATCGACACCAGCAGCGGCTGCCGCTTCATAGCCCCTCATATTCGGCACCAGTGCCGAATAACGAACGCTGCCGGCACGGCGGATACCAGCCATGACGTCCGAAGCATCTGCCAGTTGTGGCACCCATTTGGGGCTGACGAAACTCGTTGCCTCTATACGGGAAAATCCGCAATCGGAAAGCCGGTCGATCAGCGCGATCTTGTCACGAGTCGGCACAAAACGTTTTTCATTTTGCAGGCCGTCACGCGCTGCCATTTCGACGATTTCCACGTGCTCAGCCATGTTCTTCCTCCAGTTCGATTAACAACGCACCCTCATTGACCTGATCGCCCGCAGCAACGCTTACAGACGCGATCTTGCCATCACGCGGCGCTGTCAGTGAAAGCTCCATCTTCATGGCTTCCATCGTGACCATCCTATCGCCTTTGGCGACGTTGGCTCCTTCGACAACCGAAACCAGCCTTATCAATCCGGGCATCGGCGATAGAATGCGGCTTTCGCCTGAAGCTTCCTCTTGCCCACTGACAGACTGCACATGATGAAATATGGTGTCGTAGCCTTCAAACTGCACGGTTACATCGTGACCGATACGCAGAACAGACGCCGCAGCAACGCGGCCATCAATAGCAAACCGAACCAGACCATTGTCGTACGAGCAGACTTCGAGACCGCCAAAGACGAAGTCGAAATGCCTACTGCCTTTGATGGTGAAGCGCACTAACTGGCGCTCGCCGTGATGATCGAGCAAAACCGAATGCGATGCATCACCCCACAAACGAAAGCCCGGCAGGCGCGCCCAGGGATCGCTTTCTTGCTGTGCATTGAGAAGATCGAGCGCACCGAGTACAGCCAGTGCAAAAGCAATCTCGGAAGGCTTCTCGTCCCTGAACAGAACGGCCGTTTCACGTGCAATCAAGCCAGTATCGACATCGCCTTTACGGAAAGCCTCAAGCTTGCAAAGATCGGACAGGAACTGCCGATTGGTGACAAGTCCGGCGATACGAGTTTTGCCCAGCGCTATATCGAGCCGGTTCAGCGCCTCGTCGCGCGTTGCTCCATGGGTGATGATCTTTGCGATCATCGGATCGTAGAACGGCGTGATCGTATCACCCGTACGCACACCTGAATCGACACGTGCATTTTCCGGCGGTGCAAACAGTGCAAGCTTGCCTGTTGCGGGCAGAAAATCGCGCGCCGGATCTTCCGCATAAAGCCGTGCCTCGAAAGCCCAGCCATTGATCGTAAGCTCGTCCTGACGTTTCGGCAAAGCTTCGCCTGATGCCACACGCAACTGCCATTCGACCAGATCAAGTCCGGTAATTGCTTCCGTCACAGGATGCTCAACCTGTAGCCGCGTATTCATTTCCATGAAAAAGAAGCGGTCGGCGCGAAGTCCTTCCGACACATCGGCGATGAATTCCACCGTACCCGCACCACTATAGCCAATAGCTTGTGCGGCCTTGACCGCAGCCTCGCCCATCGCAGCGCGCATCTCCTCCGTCATACAGGGGGCAGGTGCTTCCTCGATCACCTTTTGGTGGCGGCGTTGCAGCGAACAATCGCGCTCAAACAGATGCACGGCATTGCCAAAACCATCGCCAAAGACCTGTACTTCGATATGGCGCGGCTTGTTCATGTATTTTTCGACCAACACCGCATCATCACCGAACGAAGCTTGCGCCTCGCGCCGAGCGCTTTCAAGTGCAGTTGCGAAATCCGCGCCCTGATCGACACGCCTCATACCCTTGCCGCCGCCACCAGCCCGCGCCTTGATGAGCACCGGATAGGTGATTGCATCAGCCTTATTTTTAAGAAAAGCGCCGTCCTGATTGTCACCGTGATAGCCGGGCACGACAGGCACACCTGCTTTTTCCATCAGCGCCTTGGCGGCGTCTTTTAAGCCCATGGCGCGGATGGCTTTGGCCGAAGGGCCGATGAAGACAAGCCCCGCGGCCTCGACTGCGTCCACAAAGCCTGCGTTTTCAGACAAGAAACCATAACCCGGATGGATGGCTTCTGCTCCGGTATCCATGGCAGCTTTTATGATCGCTTGGATATTGAGATAGCTTTGCGCGGACGGTGCCGGGCCCACATGCACCGCCTCATCGGCCATTTCGACATGCAGCGCATTCGTGTCTGCATCGGAATAAATTGCGACAGTGATAATGCCCATTTTGCGTGCGGTGCGGATAACGCGGCAGGCAATTTCTCCGCGATTGGCAATCAGTATCTTTTTGAACATCTGATAGCCCTCACATTCTAAACAGGCCGAAACGCGTCAGCTCAACCGGCGCATTCAGCGTTGCAGAGAGTGAAAGACCGAGCACTTCGCGGCTCTTGCGCGGATCGACAATACCGTCATCCCAAAGCCTTGCCGACGCATAAAGCGGGTGGCTTTGGCGCTCGAACATTTCCAGTGTTGGGCGCTTGAACTCCGCTTCTTCCTCTGCCGACCAGCTACCGCCGGTTCGTTCAATCCCATCACGCTTGACCGTTGCCAGCACGCCTGCCGCCTGTTCGCCGCCCATCACCGCGATGCGGCTGTTCGGCCATGTCCACAAAAAGCGCGGCGAATAAGCCCGCCCCGCCATGCCGTAATTGCCCGCGCCATAGGAGGCGCCAATCAGCATGGTGATTTTGGGCACATTGGCGGTCGCAACTGCCGTCACCAGCTTGGCCCCGTTCTTGGCTATGCCTTCGGCCTCATATTTTCGCCCGACCATGAAGCCGGTGATGTTTTGCAGAAAAACCAGCGGAATATTACGCTGGCAGCAAAGCTCGATGAAATGCGCGCCCTTGAGTGCTGCTTCAGAAAACAGCACGCCATTATTGGCGATAATGCCAACCGGCATACCGTAGACGCTGGCAAAACCGCACACAAGCGTGGTGCCGTAGCGCGCCTTGAACTGATCGAAATCGGAACCGTCGACCAGACGTGCGATCACCTCGCGCACATCATAGGGAATGCGCGTATCGGCGGAAACGACGCCCAGGATTTCTTCCGGGTCATAAAGCGGGGGAGCGCCGTCGCCTCTTGGAATGAACCCGCGCTTTTCGCGGTTGAGATTAGCAGCAATCGCACGCGCAATTTGCAGCGCATGCGCATCGTCATTGGCCAGATGATCGGCAACGCCGGAAAGCCTTGTATGCGTGTCACCACCGCCGAGATCTTCCGCGCTCACCACCTCTCCGGTTGCAGCTTTGACCAACGGTGGACCCGCCAGAAAGATGGTGCCCTGATTGCGCACGATCACTGTCTCGTCGCTCATGGCAGGCACGTACGCGCCGCCTGCCGTGCAAGAACCCATGACCACGGCGATTTGCGGAATGCCCGCCGCCGACATTTGTGCCTGATTATAAAAGATGCGCCCGAAATGATCGCGATCCGGGAATACCTCATCTTGATTAGGTAAGTTCGCACCGCCTGAATCGACCAGATAGATGCATGGAAGGCGGTTTTCACCAGCGATCTCCTGCGCCCGCAGATGCTTTTTCACGGTGATAGGATAATAGGTGCCGCCCTTCACCGTCGCATCATTGCAGACGATCATGCATTCGCGACCCGACACACGCCCGATGCCGGTGATAATGCCGCCTGAAGGCGCTGCACCCTCATACATGCCGTGAGCTGCTGTCAGCCCTACCTCCAGAAAAGGCGAACCAGGATCAAGCAATTGCGCGACGCGGTCACGTGGCAGAATTTTCCCCCGCGAAACATGGCGTTCACGCGCTTTCTCGCCGCCACCATCGATGGCAAGTTGAGACGCTTCCGCTACGACATCGATCGCCGCCAGCATCGCCTTGCGATTGGCTTCAAAAGTGGTGCTGCGGGTCGAGATTTCTGATTTCAGAACCGGCATCAGCGGGTCTCCTGAAAGAGTTCCCGTCCAATCAGCATGCGGCGGATTTCAGATGTGCCTGCGCCGATTTCATATAGTTTTGCATCCCGCAGCAGACGCCCGGTCGGATAATCATTGATATACCCATTGCCGCCCAGTGCCTGTATTGCCTGCAACGCCATCTGCGTGGCGTTTTCAGCTGCATAGAGAATGCAGCCAGCCGCGTCCTTACGCGTCGTCTCGCCACGATCACAGGCCGCTGCCACAGCATAAACATAGGCGCGTGAGGCATTGAACAGCACATACATATCGGCAAGTTTGCCTTGCATAAGCTGAAACTCGCCAATCGGTTGGTCGAACTGCTTGCGCTCATGCACATAAGGCACGACGACATCCAGACAAGCCGCCATGATACCAAGCGGACCACCCGCCAACACCACGCGCTCATAATCCAGGCCGGACATCAGCACATTGACGCCCTTGCCCACCTGCCCAAGCAGATTTTCAGCTGGCACTTCGCAATTCTCAAACACCAGTTCGCAGGTGTTGGAGCCACGCATGCCGAGCTTGTCGAGTTTTTGCGCTGTCGAAAAACCCTTAAAACCTTTCTCAACGAGAAATGCGCTAATGCCGCGCGAACCTGCCGCCAGATCGGTCTTGGCATACACCACCAGCACATCGGCATCAGGACCATTGGTAATCCACATTTTGTTGCCGTTGAGAACGTAACTTTCGCCGCGCTTTTCAGCGTGCAGCTTCATCGAAACAACGTCAGAGCCAGCCCCCGGTTCGGACATGGCGAGCGCACCGACATGCTCACCGGAAATGAGTTTTGGCAGATATTTTGCGCGTTGTTCGGGAGAGCCGTTACGCTTGATCTGATTGACACAGAGATTGGAATGCGCGCCATAGCTCAGGCCAATTGACGCCGACGCGCGGCTGATTTCTTCCATGGCAATACAATGAGCGAGATAGCCCATACCAGCACCGCCATAGTCTTCAGGAGCGGTGATCCCAAGCACACCAAGCTCACCCAGTTCACGCCAGAGATGCATGGGAAATGCGTTGTTGCGGTCGGTGTCGGCAGCAAGCGGCGCAATGCGGCTTTCCGCAAAACGGCGCACAGTATCCCGAAGGGCTTCGATCTCCTCGCCAAGACCGAAGTTCATGCCCGATGCAAACATACTCGTCCTCCACAAGTTCTGCCCGGCTGCTGTTTTTAAGAACAGCTATGTTCCGGTCAGAGTGTCCCGTGGCGATCAAATAGGCAATGGGTTTACGCGGCGTTCTGTGGCTATTTATTACCCTATAACGAAATTATCTTTCGCTGTCTAATCCTGCTCAAGATCGACAAGATTGCGATAAAGTTCCAGTGCTTCCGGGTTTGCCAGCGCTTCCCTGTTTTTCACATCGCGTCCGTGCACAATGTCACGTACGGCAAGTTCAACGATTTTTCCAGACTTAGTACGCGGAATATCTTTGACCGCCACGATCTTCGCTGGCACATGGCGCGGCGTAGCACCTGTGCGGACTTTCGTCTTGATGCGTGCTTTCAGATCATCGTCAAGCGCAACACCCTCAATCAACCGCACGAACAGCACCACGCGCACGTCATGATCCCAATCCTGCCCGATGCAGAGCGCTTCCACGATCTCCGGCATCTGCTCTACCTGATTGTAAATCTCCGCCGTGCCGATCCGCACACCGCCTGGATTGAGCGTCGCATCCGAACGGCCATGAATGACGATGCCATCATGCGCGGTCCATTCAGCGAAATCGCCATGACACCAGATATTGTCGAAACGCTCGAAATAAGCCGCCTTATATTTCTCGCCGCCTGGGTCATTCCAAAATTGTAACGGCATAGAGGGGAAGGCTTTGGTGCAGACAAGTTCGCCTTTTTGCTCACGCACCGGCTTACCATCGTCGTCCCACACATCGACAGCCATGCCGAGACCCGCGCCTTGAATCTCGCCTTGCCACACTGGCTCGGTCGGCACACCGAGTACGAAGCAGGAAACGATATCCGTACCGCCTGAGATTGACGCCAGATGCACGTCCTTCTTGATCCCCTCATAGACGAAGGCAAAGCCTTCCGGCGACAAGGGCGAGCCGGTGGAGGAGATTGTCCGCAGTGCGGAAAGATCATGCGTCTCGCTGGGCTTCAATCCCGCCTTCGCTACAGCATCGATGAACTTGGCCGACGTGCCAAAATAGGTCATGCCTTCGGCTGCCGCATAGTCAAACAATGCGTTCCCGTCAGGATGGAAGGGCGAGCCGTCATAGAGCAACAATGTTGCGCCGGTGGCGATGCCTGACGCCAGCCAGTTCCACATCATCCAACCGCAAGTAGTGAAATAGAAGAAGCGGTCACCATCCCGTATATCCGCATGAAGCCGCAGCTCTTTCAGGTGCTGCAACAACACGCCACCTGCACGATGCACGATACATTTTGGAATTCCGGTCGTACCCGAAGAAAACAGGATATAAAGCGGATGATCGAATGGCTGGCGGGTGAATTCGACCTCTTTTGCCATGATTGATGCAAGTGCATCATCAAGCGCAATGCCCCTCTCGGCTCGGCTTGCAACAGCTTCTGCCTCACCAAGATAGGTCACGATGACGGATCGTTTTAATCCCGGCAACTTCGCCGTCACTTCTGCAATCTTGTCGGATACGTCTATGCGCTTGCCATTGTACCAGTAACCATCGCAAACGAAGAACAGTTTTGGCTCAATCTGACCGAAGCGGTCCAGCACACCCTGAACGCCAAAATCCGGCGAGCAGGATGACCAGACGGCACCAATCGACGAGGTCGCCAGCATGAGAGCCACGGCTTCCGGCATATTGGGCATCATACCCGCGATACGATCACCGGGCTTTACCCCTTCTGCCAGCATAAATTGCTGGAGCTTAGAGACGAGTGCATGAAGGTCATCCCATGTCAGGCGGCGCTCGACCTTGTTCTCCCCACGAAAGACGATTGCTTCAGTCTCGCCTTTCTTGTGCAGGAGGTTTTCTGCGAAATTGAGCATGGCTTGAGGGAAAAATTGCGCCGTACGCATATGGCCTTCGTCGATAAGAGCTATCTCGCCACGTTCACCAATTACATCGCAGAAATCCCAGAGCGACGTCCAGAAACCGGCACGATCTTCTACGGACCAGCAATGCAATGCCTGATAATCGGCAATTTTCCGACCTGTCCTCTCCTCTGCCTGCACGCGAAACTTCTCGAGCGCGCTTGCCGCGATGCGCCTAGCATCGGGTTGCCACAGCGGATGGATGTCAACGGAAATAGCCTCTTTAATCATCATTCCTCCCAGAATCATGTGAAGCTGAAAACCGTCTTCCGGTCAGCTCCAACACGAATTTCTAAAAGAGACTTGCCGCCTCGTCCATGCCTTTGCTGAGAAACATATTTTCTTGATGCAATGCGATGTTCTTTACAAAGGTCAGGCGGTTCCCTCTGGAAGCGGCAACTTCGTAGATTCATCTTCTTGGTTTACCCACGCATTAATGCGCATAACGAGCCAGCGATTGATTGGGTTTTCAAAAAGGTGCCAAGCGACAACTGCTGCCAGAAGGCTTGCCGAAACACCACCACCGATCAGCAATATTGCCCCCATTGTGGTCTCTCCCCAATGTTGCGGAATGGCATTGAAAAAGACGAGCCCTACGAGAGGATGCAGAATGAAAATGCCGAAGCTGTATCGGGACAGCGTTACCAGTGGACGAAGCCGCAGCGGCGTATAGATATTCTCTATGGCGGCAAGATAAAGCACGTAAAGGCAAAAATAGAGAAAGGCCAAACGCAACGGACCCTCCAGCGTGGCCGGCTCGCCTGCAACGCTTTCTGGATGATAAAATAGAAAGATCATCAGACAAGCAGCGAGCGCAATCTTAATTAAGATTGCTGGAACTTTATGGTGCGTTTGCCGTGCAAGCCACATTCCAAAGAGGAACGACGGCAGAGCGCGTAATACGCCAATATCAGCAAACTGAATACGAGTGATCGACAATACATTCAGCTTCTGCGCCAAATATTCCCCGCCCATCACAGCAACGATGATGACGATGAGGATCAAGCCTCCAAGACGGTGGCACAGAATGTCGAACAGCGGAAAACAGAGATACATTAAGAAGAGCGCGCTCAGCGACCAGCTGACGTAATTATAAGAAAGTGTTCTTCCGAGCCCCCAATCGTGAATAAGTAGCAATTGCGTGAGCCCATCCGACAGGCTCATATTGGGTTCAGCAGTAGGATGAAGCAGACCGGTGGCAGTGAGGACAGACAGAAGCGCAAAGCACGCAAAGGTTATTGCGTGTAGCGGATAAATTCGCGCCAGACGCTTTCCGACAAAGCCAATATAATGGCGCCTATTCCATATATAATTATCTCGACGTGCAAGAAACAATCCAGAAACAATAAAAAAGACATCGGTAAAATAAGAGAATGTTAATATAAGCTCTTGCAGGTGATCGCTCTTCACGGGAAGCCGGAAGGAAAAATGAAAGATTGCGATTCCCAAGCACAGAAGAAACCGCAAACCGTCGAATTCAGCAATCCTCTTCATTCAACGTATCACTGACAATTGTTTCAATGAAACTTCAGTAGCAATATTGAGTGAAAAGTCGAGCGAAACTTAATATTGGCAAATATGAAACCAAATCAGGTTTTTCTGAATGTTTTTGTAAATCTCACGTCACTGGGGATTTTGGTGGAGCCAAGCGGGATCGAACCGCTGACCTCTTGCATGCCATGCAAGCGCTCTCCCAGCTGAGCTATGGCCCCATCCGGCCTCTTTCGAGGTGGGCCAGACAGGAATTACTGTCTGGTGTGGCGGCTTATTAAATGGCTCGCTACAGAAGATCAAGAGCTAAATCACAACTCTTTTGGTATCTGCCAAAAATAATTTGCCGATTATGCTCAAGCTGCCTTCAAGATAGGCCAAAGCCGCAAAAAGAAATATTAAAACGCAACAAGGCGGCCCAATGAGCCGCCTTGTTGAAACTGATCCGTGAAGACCGGATTAGACTTCTTCGTCGTCACCGCCGACGCCGCCACCCAGAATACCGGATACGTCGTCGTCTTCGTCTTCCTCTTCTTCGAGGAATGTATCGTCATCATCGTCGCCAAGATCGACGTCGTCGTCGATTTCCGGCAGATCTTCGCCGCCCTTGGCTTCGTCGTCCGCATCCTCGAGAGAAACGAATTCTGGCTTTTCCAGTGCGGTATCCAGCTCTTCGGCTTCTTCTTCCTGTTCGGCCGCACGGCTTTCCGCTACAGTCGCTTCAAAATACGACCGTGGGTACGAAATGCCGGTGTAAGGCGAAACAATCGGGTCGCGATTGAGATCGTAAAACTTCTTGCCCGTTTCCGGATCGATGCGCTTGGTACCAAGTTCAGATTTTGCCACGTTTAGCCTCGTGAGTTTTTATCCCTGTCGTGCCTGTGGCACTCCACGCCTCTTGTTGTCCCCGTCGCGCCTGCGACGTTTTAGGCCGCTTGTTCATCCGGGTCACAAATTCATTCAAACCGCGTCTGCTACGCTTACATGCTTTAAGCTCGCCATTATACTCCAAACCTTCAGTTGGTGAGGAGAAGGCGTGAAGCGCGCCTTACGGTGTTGTTCGGTGCATAAACGCAATTTGCAGCTTTTGTCAAAGCCAAAGACTCATTCTGCTCTCTTACAATGCCTCAAATCACGCATTGGCGGATGACCCCGCCCTGTTCCTGTGCTAGGAAGCTGCCGCTTTGATCAATCCCGCGTGAATAACGCCCAAATGAGACAGTGAAAAATCCATGTCCCATTCTGCATCCCCGAAACCTGCAATCGCCCGCCATTCTGAGGCACTTAAGGGTGAAATCCGCATTCCGGGTGACAAATCTATTTCCCACCGCTCCTTCATGTTCGGTGGTCTCGCATCAGGTGAAACCCGCATTACAGGTCTGCTGGAAGGCGAGGACGTCATCAATACAGGCCGTGCCATGCAGGCCATGGGCGCCAAGATCCGCAAAGATGGTAATGTCTGGGTCATCAACGGTGTCGGCAATGGCTGCCTGTTGCAACCAGAAGCGCCGCTCGATTTCGGTAACGCCGGAACCGGTGCCCGTCTCACCATGGGCCTCGTCGGCACTTACGATATGACGACGACCTTTATCGGTGACGCATCGCTGACCTCGCGCCCTATGGGCCGTGTGCTTAATCCGCTGCGTGAAATGGGCGTTCAGGTAAAGGCTTCCGAAGGCGATCGCCTGCCGCTGACATTGACAGGCCCAAAGACAGCCAATCCGATCAGCTATCGCGTGCCTATGGCTTCTGCGCAGGTGAAATCTGCAGTTCTGCTTGCCGGCCTCAATACGCCAGGTGTCACCACCGTCATTGAACCGGTCATGACGCGCGATCACACTGAAAAGATGTTGCAGGGCTTTGGTGCCGACCTTTCGGTCGAAACCGACAACGAGGGTGTTCGCCATATCCGCATCACCGGACAAGGCAAGCTTATCGGACAGACCATCGACGTGCCGGGCGATCCTTCATCAACAGCCTTCCCACTTGTGGCGGCGCTGCTTGTTGAAGGTTCGGATGTCACCATTCGCAACGTGCTGATGAACCCGACCCGCACTGGCCTTATCCTCACTTTACAGGAAATGGGCGCGGACATCGAAATCATCGATCCGCGTCTTGCGGGCGGTGAAGATGTTGCCGATCTGCGCGTGAAATCCTCGAAGCTCAAGGGCGTTACTGTTCCTCCGGAACGTGCGCCTTCGATGATCGATGAATATCCGGTTCTGGCGATTGCGGCTTCTTTTGCTGAAGGCGAAACCACCATGGATGGTCTCGACGAACTGCGCGTCAAAGAATCAGATCGTCTTGCAGCGGTCGCCCGCGGCCTCGAAGCCAATGGCGTCGATTGCACCGAAGGCGAAATGTCCCTGACCGTTCGCGGTCGTCCAGACGGCAAGGGCCTGGGCGGCGGTACAGTTGCCACACACCTTGATCACCGCATCGCAATGAGCTTCCTCGTCATGGGGCTGGCTTCAGAAAAGCCGGTCACTGTCGATGACAGCACGATGATCGCCACTTCATTTCCGGAATTCATGACCATGATGCCGGACATTGGTGCGAAAATCGAAGTAAGCGAGCAGCAATGACAAGCTTCGTCGTTGCCATCGACGGACCAGCAGCTTCGGGCAAGGGAACTCTTGCCCGACGCATTGCCATTCATTACGGTATTCCTCATCTCGATACCGGGTTAACCTATCGTGCAGTTGCGAAAGCGCTGCTCGATAAGGACTTACCGCTCGATAATGAGGCGATTGCGGCGGAAGTCGCCCTTCATCTCGATCTGCACGAGATGGACAAGAACGTGCTTTCTGCCCATGCCATTGGCGAGGCGGCCTCCAAAGTGGCTGTCATGCCTGCGGTACGACGCGCACTTGTTGAAGCGCAGCGCAATTTTGCAGCCGCATTGCCATCAAGCGTGCTTGACGGACGCGATATCGGAACGGTCGTCTGTCCACAGGCCGAAATCAAGCTCTTTGTGACTGCCTCGCCGGAAGTGCGTGCACAGCGCCGCTTTGAAGAGATCGTCGCAAAAGGTGGCACGGCCGATTTCGATAAAATTCTGGCCGATCTCAAGACGCGCGACGAGCGCGACATGAACCGCACGGATTCGCCGTTGCGGCCTGCGGAAGACGCGCACTTGCTAGATACGAGCGAAATGAGTATAGAAGCGGCATTTCTTGCGGCGAAAAAGCTGATTGATCACGCTTTCGCGCAGCACAAGGCATAATATCGGGATAGTC